>BNJU01000547.1_pt1 | contig 157841 bp, 240 predicted proteins | sample 8539281 | NCBI WGS metagenome assembly BNJU01 (sample SAMD00202456, study PRJDB9452) | human saliva metagenome | isolation source: human saliva | place: Japan
ATAGTTACGTATTGCTTAATGAACAAGGCTATATAACAGATGAAGTTCAATATGTAGATATAGATTAAATCAGTATAATATAAAAATAGTGATGGATTACCTATAAAAAGATGAAGTTAGTAGAGGATATAGTTATAAATATGAAGAAACAAAAGATGAAATTTCACTTGTAACTATCAAAGAAGAAAATGTAGACATTTTCCCAAGCTTAGAAAAATAACTTATAATAAAAATGGGAAAAATCAAATTCATTTACGTTTATTCAGGTGAAGAATTAATCAAAATGATACATATATCTACAATAGGTAATTTAATTGAGATTAAAAAGTAATACCTTTCCAGAAAATAGTATTAAAATAACTTATAATTACAAAGCAAATGAGATTATGAAAAATAACTGATGTAGCCACTGCAAAGTGACATATCTCTATGATAAAAATGGAAATGAAAAAGAGTATATCTCTATGATTAAACAAGGCTCTGACAAAGCCTAAAATTTCTATATATTTAAAATTTAAAGATATAACAAGAGATGAATATGAAATTTAACAAGAAGTACTTCAGTTAGATATGATTATTCAAAAAAAGAAAGCAGATATATAAAAACTTGAAAAATAAGTATAGAATATTATAGATAGAAGGATTGATTAAGTGAGAAAATATTTTAAATTATTTATGTTAATGTTGTTAGTTTTTCTTTCTTATGTGAGTAATGCCTGAAACGAGTGGGCAAAAAGAGGATTAAAAGGAAAAGTCAAATCTATGATTAAGACTGAGCATGGATGAAAAATTCAGGAAAAATAAAATTCTACTAGTTTAGTTAAAAACAGAATTTAATGAGGGTATATAACAAGAGAATCTTTTACAGAGATGGAGTGGAATATAAGATTGTTCAATATCAATTTGATAAAAATGGCTTTTATAGCTAGAAGAATTGAAGAAGTTCCTCAAGCAAGTATTAACAACTATAAATATTCGTATAAATATTCGAAAGATGAAATTTAATTGAGAAAGCTGAATTGGTGGAAAGAGTTAGAGATACTATCCACATGATGATATAATAACTTATAATAAACTTGGAAAAGAAATTAATGAGTTAAAATATGTAGTAAACTAGAGGATGTCTCAACTTTTTATAATGAAAGAGGAGATGCGACGAGGTATGAATCTAAATCCTGATTATCCATATATCTAATTTATTATGACTACCATAAAGATGGTGGATATGAAAAAATGGTAGATGGAAGCGGTAGAAGAAGTTTCATTGTTAGTTGATAAAATGGCTTTCAAAGAGAATTGGCATATGTTCTTTCTTTGGTTCAAGAAACCAGTAGTTCAGCTTGATAGTATGAAAAATATCAATGAAAAAGAGATAAATATGGTCAATATAACTGAATTCTACTCTGTTAGATACGATGTTTTGAGAGAATAATAAAGCTAAAAGCAGAAGATATCTATAAACAACTTAGAGAACAAAAATTATTGTGATTAGTGGAAAGAGAAATAACTTATGAATACTATAATTAAAATATCTGGAAGGAGAGACAAACAAAATGAATGAATTAGACAAAAATTACCGCCTAATGAGATAGAGGAAAAAGTGGTATAAGACTTGGAAGAATCAAAGTTTTGCAGCAAGTCTTTCATCTGAAAAGGAAAACTATCTCTATAGTTATACCACCTCCAAATGTAACAGGAATTTTACATATGGGACATGTTTTAAAATAACTCTATTCAAGATACTTTAATAAGATACAATAGAATGAAAGGTAAAAATACTCTTTTGATGCCAGGTTGTGACCATGCTGGAATAGCAACTCAAAAATAAAGTTGAAAGAAAATTAGCAGAAGAAGGATTGAAAAAGAAGATATAGTGAGAGAAAATTCTTGAAATGACTTGGGAATGGAAAGAAAAATATGGAGTATCATAACTCAACAATTAAGAAAGTTAGGAGCTCACTTGACTGGGATAGAGAAAGATTTACTATGGACGAAGGACTTTCATGCAGTTAAAAATCTTTTAATGACCTATACCATGATGGTTTTAATTTATCAAGGTGATATATGTAACTAGTGCTCTTCTTGTGGTACTGCACTTGCAGATGATGAAGTTGACCACGAAGAAAAAGATGGACATCTATGGCAAATAAAATATCCTGCAAAAGATTCTGATGAATATATAATAATTGCTACTTCAAGACCTGAAACTATGTCTTTGCTGACGTGGCAGTTGCAGTTCACCCTGAAGATGAAAGATATAAATACTTTAATAGGAAAAACTTTACTTTTACCATTAGTTAATAGAGAAATTCCTGTTATTGCAGATGAATATGTTGATAAAGAATTTGGAACAGGAGCTTTAAAAATTACTCCTGCACATGACCCTCAATGACCATAATTTAGGAAAAATATAATCTGCCTGTAATAAATATGTTAACTCCTGATGGAAAATAGTTAATGATTATCCTAAATATGCAGGACTTGATAGATTTGAAGCTAGAAAGAAAATAGCTGAGGACTTAAAAAGAACAAGCTTTCTTTTATAAAGACTGAACATTTACACCATGCAGGACAAATGTTATAGATATCAAACTGTTATTGAACCAAGAGTATCTCCTCAATGTTTGTTAAAAATGAAACCTCTGCTGAAAGCACTTGAAGTTGTAAGAAATGGTGAACAAAATCTTCCTAAGAGAATGGAAAAATTTATTATAACTGGTTAGAAAATATAAGAGAGTTGGTGTATATCAAGACAAATTTGGTGAGGACATAGAATACCTGCTTGGTAGTGGACCAGATAGACATGTTTTTGTTGCTACGGGATGAAGCTGCAGCAAAGGAACAAGCTAAAAACATTATGGGCATGATGTTGAATTATCTCAAGAAGAAGATGTTTTAGATACTTTGGTTCTCATCTGCACTTTGGCCATTCTCAACAATGGGTTGGCCTGAAAAACTGAAAGGAATTGATTTATTCTATCCTACAAATACATTAGTAACAGGAGCAGACATATATTCTTCTGGCTGTTAGAATGATAATGTTTGGTATGTATGAACTTAAAAAGATTCCATTTACAAAATGTATTCTTCCATGGAATAGTAAGAGATGAAATTGGTGAGAAAGATGTCAAAATCTCTGGAAACTCTCCTGATCCACTTGATTTAATAAAAAGAATTTGGGAGTAGATGCTATAAGATTTTCATGATATATAACACTTCTCAAGGGCAAGATGTACACTTCTCAACTGACTTACTAGGAATGGGAAGAAACTTTGCAAATAAAATTTGGAATGCTGCAAGATTTGTTATTATGAACTAGAAGGTTTTGAGTAAAAATCTGTAGATAAAACTAAATTAGATTATGAACTTGTTGATAAAATGGATAATTTCAGATTAAATGAAACTGCAAAAGAGGTAGAAGATTGTTAGAAAAATTCGGAACTTGATAATGCTAGCAAAGCAGTTTATGAATTCTTAAGAGGAGATTTCGTGATTGGTATGTTGAAATTGCAAAAATCAGACTTTATAATGATGATGAAGATAAGAGGATTTTCTAAATTAACAGCACAATATATGCTTTGGACTATCTTAGAACAAGGATTGAGATTACTTCATCCATTTATGCTGTTCATCACAGAAGAAATTTGGCAAAAATTAAAGTAGATGGTGAAACTATCATGCTACAACAATATCCCGTAGCTGATAATAATCTAATAGATGTTAAAATTGAAAAATCTTTTTGAATATATAAAAGAAGTTGTTCTTCACTTAGAAATATAAGAGCAGAAAAAGGAATTTCTCCTGCAAAAACCTGCAAAAGTAGTTGTATCGACTTCAATTTGAAGAATTAGAAACTCTTGAAAAGAATGAGTTATTCATCAAGAAATTAGCTAATTTAGAAGAATTAACTCTAGGAACAAACTTAGAAGCTCCTGCACAAGTTCTTAAGAGTAGCTGGAAAACTCATCAGTATATATGATATTAACAGGACTTTTTAAATAATGAAGCAGAACATTAAAAAGATTAATGAACAACTTACTAAATTAGAAAAAGAATTAGAACCTGTAAATAGAAAAATTATCTGATGAAAAGTTCACTTCAAAAGCTCCTCAACATATAATTGATAGAGAGCTAAGAATACAAAAAGAATATCTTGATAAGATAGAAAAATTAAAAAGAAAGTTTAAAAAGCTGAATAATAGATAAAGTTATTATATAGGGTAAATTTTAGAGGAGGGACTAAAAATTGAAAAGAAGTAAAAACTCAAAATGGGAACATTATCTCTCGGAGCAGGGACTTTGATAATTACTGTGTTTTCATTGATGGATATGCACCTAGAGATGAAGAAGTATTTTAATTTTTATAGAAAAATCAAAAATTTATGGAAAAGATAAAATATATAGTGACTTTAAATACATATACAGTAAAACTGAAAAGACATTGATAAAGAAATTTTAACATATAGAAAAATTTTCTCATTATAAAAATGATACAATTGACTTTGAAAGATGGTTTTACTGTTATATATTTAGGAATGATTGGAAGAAAATAAAAATGCTATACTAGGCAAGAAAATAAAAGGACTGCAATGTATCAGATTGTGATGGGAAATTTTTCAGCTAAGGAAGCTGCAAATTATAGTAAGGGGAAAGAAAGCTTCTGAATTATTAAAAGAATGTAATGCAATAGGAATATACTAGTCAAAAATTAAAAGGATTTAAAGTCTTTAAGTCCTTTTAATTTAAAAATCATAAAATACGATATTTATTTTGCAAATTATAACAAACATGGTATACTTAAATTAGTTCTAAATAGAACTATTTAAAATAAATAAAAGGAATGATATATGCAAAAGATTAGGTGGCTTTTTAATAACAAAATTAAAAACAATTACAGAGTAGAGCACTAGCACAGTGTATAAGTGAACAAGGTATAGATGCTTTAGTAGTGAACAAGGAAAGATTTTTATTTGTACTTTGGCAAAGATAAAATCACTCAAAAAGAATTGGCAACTAAAACAGGTTTAGCTAAGAATACAATTACAGTTATGCTTTGAAAAATGGATAACTTAATAAAAAAGAATAACAGATGAAAATGACAAAAGAAAATCATTGGTAATTTTAACAGAGCATGCAAAATCTTTTAAAAATGTTCTGATAAAAATTTCAGATAAAATGTTAAAGAAGATGTACAAAGGCTTTAGTGAAGAAGAGATTGATAATTTTGAAGAATATTTACATAGAATTATCAAGAATTTTGAAGAAAGGAAGGTGATAGATAATGGTAAATCAATTGATAAGATTATTGACAGAAGATTTTAATTTTTCTTAATCTAACAGTGGAACATATTTTAATTTCATTGTTAGCTATAAGTATTGTTAGTGTATTAGGTATTATTCTAGAATAATAATAGTGAATATAGAAGATTTTCAGGTTTAATATTGGGAACTGTCAATATACTATTTTATACTATACCTTCAATAGCATTATTGGGATTTTTATTACTATCACAGGAGTTGAAATACAACTGCTCTTATTGCTTTTAATAATATATGTACTTTTACCAATAATCAGAAGTACATACACAGGAATTATAAATATAAATCCTTTGATTATTGAGGCATCGATGAATGGGAGTACAAAATTACAGCAACTGTTTAAAATTAAATTCACCCTTTAGCATTGCCTGTTTTAATGTCTGGTATTAGAAATATGGTTACAATGACAATAGCACTTGCAGGTATAGCTTTTTTGTAGAGCAGGAGGTTTAGAGCTGCAATTTATAGAGGTATAACAACTAATAATTCAGCTATGACTTTTCTTGGAAGTTTACTAATAGCACTTTTTAGCTTTGATTTTTGATTTTATATTAGAATTATAGAGAAAAGATTGACTAATCATAAAAGAACAAAGTATAAAATGAATTTTTGAAAACTTATAATTTTAGGGCTTTTCATAATTATATTTGGAGCATATTTTTCTTTAAATTCAAAGAAAAGATAAAACTATAAATATTGCAACAAAAACCTATGACAGAGGGATATATCTTAGGACAAATGCTAACTGAACTTATCGAACAAGATACAGATTTAAAAGTAAATATGACAACTGGGGTTGGTGGTGGAACTTCCAATATACACTCTGCGATAGTTAAGGAGAGTTTGACCTATACCCTGAATATACGGGAACTTCCTGGGAAGCTGTATTGAGAAGCTATGATGAAAGTAAAATCTGATGAATTACAAAAAGAATATAAAGAAAAATACAATTTAGAATATGTAAATTTATATGGTTTTAATAATACTTATGGTCTCAGCAGTAAATAAGGATATTGCAGAAAATATAATTTAAAAACATATAGTGATTTAGCAGCAGCATCAAATAATTTAATTTTTGGTGCAGAATATGATTTCTTTGAAGAGAAGATGGCTATAAAGAATTACAAAAGTATATAATGGATTTTAAAAAGAAAAATAGATATGGATATTGGGCTTAAATATCAAGCTATGAAAGATAAGAAAATTGATGTTATGGTTATTTTTACAACAGATGGGCAACTAGCAATATCTGATGTAGTTGTTTTTAGAAGATGATAAAAGATGTACCCGTCATATAGGGCAGAAACAGTTGTAAGAAGTGAGATTTTATCTAAATATCCAGAGTTAAAAGCAGTTTTAGAAAAATTGAATAATATCTTGATGACAAAACAATGGCAGATCTAAATTATCAAGTTGAAAGTGAAGGAAAGAAACCAGAAGATGTAGCAAGAGAATATTTACAAGAAAAAGGTTTATTGAGGTGAAACAATGATAGAATTTAAAAATATTAGTAAGAGTTACGGAAATCAAGAAGTCAATAAAAAGATTTTAATTTGACTATTGAATGTGGAACTTTCTTAACTATCATAGGTTCATCAGGTTCTGGGAAACAACAATTTTAAAAATGATAAAATGGTCTTATAAAGGCAGATAGGGTGAAATACTGATAAACAACAAAAATATTCAAGACGAAGATTTAATTGAACTTAGAAGAAAAATAGGTTATAATTCAAGGAAATATTTTATTTCCACATTTAAGAGTTTTTGAAAATATGCCTGTATAAATTTAAAAAATATGATAAAAAGAAATTGAAAAAGATAGTAAATGAAAAATGGATATGTTAAATCTTTCAAGAGATTTAAAAAGATAGATTGCCAGATGAGCTTTCAGGTGGACAGTCAACAAAGAGTTGGAATAGCAAGAGCTTTGGCAGCAAATCCCTGATATAATATTGATGGACGAGCCATTTAGAGCAGTCGCTATCACTAGATATCAGTTACAAAAAGATTTAAAGGAATTACATAAAAGACAGAAGCAACTATTGTTTTTATAACTCATGGATATAACTGAGGTTTTAAAATTAGGAACAAAGGTTTTAGTATTGGATAAAAGGAGAAATTCAGCAATACGATATACCTAAAATATTTGTTCTAATCCTAAAAATGAATTTGTAGAAACAATTATTAAAAATGGCAGAGATGTAGAACAAATTTTTAAAAATGATATAATAAAATATAGAAAAATATAGAGGAGGCTAATTATGAAAATTTATGATTTTACTGTAGAAAAATAGAAAAAGGTGAAGATGTTTCTTTAGAAAATTTTTAAAGGAAAAGTCTTATTGATTGTTAATACTGCAACTAGATGTGGATTCACCCTCAATATGATGAGTTAGAAGCTTTATACTCAAAAATATAATAAAGATGGTTTTGAAGTTTTAGACTTCTGTAATCAATTTGAAATCAAGCTCCTGAAAGTGATGACGAAATTCATACTTTCGTCAATTGAACTACAAAGTTAAATTTGACCAATTTGCAAAAGTTGAAGTTAATGGTGAAAAATGCTATACCACTTTTCAAATACTTAAAAGAACAAAAAGGATTTACTGCCTTTGATCCTAAGCATAAACTAACTCTATACTTAATGAACAAGCTTAAAAACGATCCTGACTTTTGCTAAAAAGCCAGATATAAAATGGAATTTTACTAAGTTTTTAGTAGACAAGTCTGGGAATGTTGTAGCAAGATTTGAACCTACAACAAGTGCAGAAGAAATAGAAAAAGAAATTAAAAATATCTATAAAATGAAATTAGCTCTTCTAATAAGGAGAGCTTTTTATGCTATAATACTTATATATAAAATATTAAAATAAGGAGGTTGGACTTTGTTTAAAAATTTATTTCATATTATAAGCCTCATAAAAATGTTTTTAGATTTACTAGCAGCTTTTTCTTATTTCTATTTGTGATTTATTCTATCCTATATTAACTCGTTCAATATTATATGATTTTTATCCCCAAAATAGAAAATTAAAAACAATTTTTCTATTTCTATTTATCTTAGCATTAATCTATATTTTTAAAAATGCTATCTAATTATTTTGTTGGCTATTATGGACATATTGTTGGAGTAAAAATACAAGCAGATATGAGAAGAGATTTATTTAAACATATTCAAAATATGCCCATATCTTATTTTGATAAGAATCAGACTGGGGATATTATGTCAAGGATAGTAAATGACCTGATAGATATTTCAGAACTTGCTCACCATGGACCTGAAGATGTTTTCATATCAGGTGTTTTAGTTTTAGGCTCTTTTTCTATCTAATTAATTTAAACTCTATTAACTTGTATAGTTTTCTTCTTTATTCCTATTTTAGCTCTACTTACTATTTTCTTAAGAAAGAGAATGATGAGAGCCTTTGCTGAGACAAGAACTACTGTTGGAGCTATAAATGCAAATTTATCAAATTCTATTTCAGGAATTAGAGTATCTCAAATCTTTTAACATAGCAGTTTGAATTTAAAATTTGAAGAAGGAAACTCTAAATATATCATTGCAAGAAAGGCAGCATACTTTTGGTTAGCTGTTTTTCAAGGTGGAGTTTACTATATCATAGATACTCTTTATCTTGTTATGCTTTTTAGTGGAACTTTATTTACTTTATTACAATAAGATTACTGTAGTAGATTTTGTTACATATATGTTATTTGTTAATTTATTAATAACTCCTGTAAAAAGCTTTATTAACTCCGTAGAACAATTTCAAAATGGAATGAGTGGCTTTTAGAAGATTCTATGAAGTAATAACTGTTCCTCAAGAAGAAGAAGGTAAAATTGAAGTTGGAAAGTTAAATGGTATATAGTCTTTAATGAAGTTACTTTTAGATATGAAGAAAATGAAAATGTTTTTGAAAAATTTCTCTTTAAATATTAAAGGCTGGAACAAATGTGGCTTTAGTTGGTGAATCAGGAGTTGGTAAAAAGTACTATCTGCCATTTAATCCAAGATTCTATGAAATTTTATCTGGTAAAAATTACTTAGATGACATAGATATTAAAGATATGACTTTATCTTCACTTAGAAAGAATATAGGGATTGTAAGTCAAGATGTTTTTCATTTACAGGAACTATAAAAAGAAAATATCGCCTATGGAAAATTAGATGCAACTGATGAAGAAATTTATAAAAGCAGCTAAGTATGCAAATATCCATGACTATATTATGACTTTAGAAAAAGGATATGATACTCAAGTTGGTGAAAGAGGTATTCGTTTATCTGGAGGACAAAAACAAAGAATATCTATTGCTAGAGTTTTTCTAGCCAATCCTCCTATTCTAATTTTAGATGAGGCAACAAGTGCTTTAGATAGTATAACTGAAAGAAAACATACAAAAATCTCTAGATGAACTTAGTGAAGGTAGAACAACTTTAGTGGTTGCCCATGACTAACAACTGTAAGAAAGGCTGATATTATTGTTATCACTAAAGATGGAATAGCTGAAATAGGAAATCATGATGAGTTAATGAAGTTACAAAGGAATTTATTATAAGCTAAATCAAGTTTTATAAAAAGTAAAAAAATAAGTGAGTTAAGAAATTTACTCAGTAACAAACTATTTTTTTACTTTTATTAATTTACAACAGTTTTCTTTTTGTTTATTTTTATTCTTCAATGAACGTTTATATTCTCTAAAACTATTCCATCTATCGTGGAACCACATCCATTGTTCTGGATGTTTTCTAATAACATCTTCCATAATATTTATTAGATATTGCACATTGTTTTGTACATCTTCCTTGAAAATTACCTGTCTTTTTCAATTCTATTTCATCTGTAACATAGATGGTAATTGTGTTATCATCATTAAAAGTATTATAGACAAAGTAAGAAAAGGTAAGTCAAACTTCAATGCCATTGATACTGCTCCACTAGGTGCTTTTTGTTTCTTTTACCAAAGAAATTAATTATTGCTCCTTTATCTCTATGGTCAGAAAATAGTGCATAACTTTCTTTTCTCTCAACTTAGAAATTAAAACTCTACTTGTTCTTTCATTTTTTCTATTACTTCCATATAATTTGCTTTTACCTCTAAGTTTTGTGATATAATCATTAATATATGGATTTCTTTGCTTTTTAGCAACAGTAATAATTTTATTCTCACCTGTACAAACTGTACTTTGCTTCCATATTTCCCATGTGCATAGTAGCCGCCATAACACCCTTTATCTTTTTACAAGCATTTAACATACTTTCTTGATTTATAATCTTTTATGTTTTTAGGGTTCTTTAGATATTTATCAAACCATAGTGAGCATAAGAAAGCCTTTTATCATTATTCTAAAAGATTTTCTGCAATATTTTTCAATTTCCTCATCACTCTTTTCAGGAAAAGCCATTTTCAAATTCATAAGGGCCGTCATTCTTCTACTTTTTAATTAATTTATATGTAAGATTTCCTAAAAATCTCCAAACTTAAATCTCAATTTTTTCAGGTAGTAAGAGTAATAAAAATAAAAATCTAGCAACAATATATTGAATAAAATACATAGTAAAATCTCCTTTAAATTTTTTTCTAATTTATTATAACATATTTTACAGACTTGCTATTCTATTTTTTAAATATGTTATAATATTCGATGAATAAAAATACTTTTGGAGGTAAAAATGAAAATTGGAATAATTGGTGCTATGCACGAAGAAATAGTTGAATTAAAAACTTCAATGACTGACTATAAATGAAATAGAAATTAGTAATTTAAAATTCTATGAAGGAAAACTATGCTCAAAAAGATGTTATATTAGTAGAAAGTGGTATAGGAAAAGTTAATGCTGCAATATCTACAACTCTTTAATTTCTAATTTTAAAGTTGACAAAAATAATATTTACAGGAGTTGCTGGAGCAGTTAATCCTGATATTAAAGTTACTGATATTGTTATTGCCACTGATTTAGTTGAATCTGATATGGACGTAACAGCAGGTGGAAACTATAAGTTAGGAGAAATCCCTAGAATGAAGAGTTCTAACTTTAAAAGCTGATCCTTATCTTTTTACTTTAGCTGACTCAGTTGCTACAAAAACTTTTTGGATCTGAGAAAGTTCATAAAGGTAGAATTATAAGCAGAGATGAATTTGTGGCTTCATCTGAAAAAGTAAAAAAACTTAGAGAAATTTTTTGAAGCTGAATGTGTTGAGATGGAAGGAGCAGCAGTTGCTCATGTTCAGTGAAGTTTTAAATGTTCCATTTATAGTTTTAAGATCAATTTCTGATAAGGCTGATGATGAAGCAGGAATGACTTTTGATGAATTTTGTGAAAATTGCTGCAAAAATTCAAAATCAATAGTTGAAGGAATTTTATCAATTATAAAATAGATGGAGGGAAAAATGAATATTGATGCTTTACTAGAAGAATTATATGCTTATTCTATGTTTAGTATAAGACTTGGTTTAGATAATATTAAAGAAATCTGTAAACACTTTAGGAAATCCACAAAATTCATATAAGGTTATACATATAACTGGAACTAATGGTAAGGTTCTGTTTCAACAACAGTTGAAAGAGTCCTAATAGATGCTGGATATCAAGTTGGAAAAATATACTTCACCTCATATACTTGAATTCAATGAAAAGAATATCTTTTAATGACAAGTATATCAGTAATGAAGATGTTGCTAAATATTATGAAAAAGTCAAAAAGATTATTGAAGAACATAAAATACAAGCAACTTTCTTTGAAGTTACAACTGCTATGATGTTTGATTATTTTCAAAGATATGAAAAGCTGAATATGTAATTTTAGAAGCTGGTATGGGTGGAAGATATGATGCAACAAATATTTGTAATAATACTGTATCAGTGATAACTAATGTTAGCTTAGAGCATACAGAGTACTTAGGAGATACTATTTACAAAATAGCAACTGAAAAAGCTGGAATAATTAAAAACTGTCCTTATACCATCTTTTGCTGACAATAATCCTGATGTAAAAAGCAATTGAAGAAGTTACAGATAAATATGTAAATGTCCTAGATAAAATATAAGGATAGCACATATAAACTTGATTTTAATACTTTTTACAACAAATATAAATATAAATGGAAATATCTATGAATATTCACTTTTTGGTGATTATCAATATAAAAATTTTTTATGTGCCTATGAAGTTGTAAAATATTTGGGCATAAATGAAAATATAATAAAAGAAGCAATTAAAAAGGTTGTATGGCAATGTAGATTTGAAGTATTCTCTAAAAATCCTCTTGTGATTTTTGATGGTGCTCATAATGCTGCTGGTGTTGAAGAACTTATAAAAATTGTAAAACAACACTTTTCTAAAAGATGAAGTTACTGTGTTAGTGTCTATTTTAAAAGATAAAGATAGGGTTTCAATGTTTAGAAAAACTAAATGAAATATCTTCTAGTATAATCTTAACATCTATACCAGACAATCCAAGAGCTTCAACAGCAAGAGAATTATATGATTATGTAGAAAATAAGAAAGATTTTTGAATATGAAGAAGATCCAATAAAAGGCATATAATTTAGCTTTAAGTAAAAAGAGAAAAGCTAATTGTATGCTGTGGTTCTTTCTACATTTTAATTAAGTTAAAAGAGGGGTTAAATGGATAAAAGAATACAAAAATCATCAAATAGGGAGAAGCCTGAAAGCAAAAAGCAAGAAGTTTTCTAAAAAGAAAGGAAGCTCTAACACTAATAATGCTAAAAATAAAGCTAATACAAATACTAATCCAAAAGTTCAACCTAAGGTTAAGAAAAAACTAGCTTGAATTTTCAAAAATTTCTAACTTTATAGTTTTTCTTTCTGTATTTATCGCTTTTTACTTTTTTATGTATAAAAAGTCTCTAACCAAGAAAAAGTTAGAACAAGCTTTTAGTAGAAAATACAACTAAACAAGTAGTTGCAGCTATGAACCTTAGAAATAATGAATTTTTATGGTGGAACTAAAACAGAAATAAAAAGAGGAAAAAGTTGAAAAATAAAAGAAGAAAAGAAACTTGAAGAAGATATAGTTGAAACTCCCTAAAAGAGCTTCCAAAAAGAAACAACTATTGAGAAGAAAACTGAAGTGCCTAAAGAGAAGGCTCCTGTTGTAAATGACAAAAAGAGCTTTAAAGCAGAAGCTAAAAAGTCGAAGAAAAAGAAACCTATAGCTAAGACTGATGAGCTTAAAAAGAAGAAAAGAAAGTTGAAAACCTAAGGCTGAGACTAAGGTTGAAGAAAAAGATAAACCTAAAGAAGCTACTTTGAGAAGAAAACTGAAGTGCCTAAAGAAGAAAAAGCTCCTGTTGTAAGTGACAAAAAGAAGTTAAGAAAGAAGCTAAAACTGAGGAACCTAAAAGAAGAAAAGAAAGTTGAAAAACCTAAGCCAAAAGAATTACTTTGAGAAGAAAGCTGAGCTTTTCTAAGGAAGAAAAAGCTGCTAAAAAGGTTGAAGAAGCTATGAAGAAGGTAGAGAAACAGTCAAAAAAAGATATAGAGAAAGAAAAGAAAGAAGAGAAGAAAACTGAAGAAAAGGCTAAGACTGAAGAGAAAAATCTACTGAAAAGCTGAAGAAGCTAAAAAGAAGAAAAGAAAGAAGAAAAACTGCTACTAAAAAGGTTGAAGAAACTAAAAAGAAGTTAAAAAGGAAGAAAAAGAAAACAACTGTAAAAGCTGAAGAAGCCAAAAAGAAGTAAAAGAAAGAAGAAATAAAAACTATTAAAACTAAAAAAAGAACCTGCTGAACATTTAGTAATGAACAAGTTAAGGTAAAAATTAAACAAAGAGATCAAAGAGGTTGAGGGACTTACATCTTAAAACTATATGGAGGAGATATGTACATATACCACTGTCAGAGAAATTGCAGATTCATTAAATTTAGAAATATTAAATGAAGGAAATTTAGATTTTAAAAATTGATATCTCTAATATCTATCAAATTGGTTATGAACTTGTTGGTTTTTAGATAAGGATAGTGATGAATTAAATAGATATATCAATATCTGTAGTTTAAAAGAATCAAGATTTATGGCTACTTTTTCTAAGGAAAGAAAAGAAAAAGTTATTTCAGAATATATGGCACTTGGTTTCCCAGCTCTAATCTTTTCAAAAGATGCTATTATAGCTGAAGAATTCTATTATTATGCTAAAAAAATATAATAAAAATATTCTTTTAAGTAATGAAAAAGGCTTCTGTTACTGTAAGAAAATTAAAATTCTTCTTTCTAGAGCACTTTCTATTGAAGAAGAATATGAAGATTATTCTCTTATGGAAATTCATGAGTGTTGGAGTATTGATGACAGGTTATTCAAATGCTAGAAAAGGTGTTATGATAGAGCTACTTGAAAAGAGGTCATCGTATGATAACAGATAAAAAAATCTAGTTATACGTCGTATTGGTGAAAATGATTTGCTCGGTTACAATGGAAAAAGAAAGTAAAGCTGGGGCATTTTTATCTAGAAGATATATAAAATGGTTCTGTTGATGTTACAGATCATTTTGGAGTAAAATCAACAAGAATAGAAAAAGATAAATATACTTATAGTTTTAGAAGAATGGAAAGAAAAAGAATTCTATGATAGACTTGGGCTTGATACACAATATGAAACTTTTGTTGGTGAAAAAAATACAAAAAGTTTGTTATACCTGTGAGAAAAGGAGAAATCTAGCTGTTATCATTGAAACAGCAGCCCTATCATTTAGATTAAAAGAATGGGACACAATACTCCTTTAGAATTTCTTAATAAATCTCAAGAAATAATACAAAAAAAGAAAAAGAGAGGAAGAAAATATGAATACAAATAGTTTAGCAGTTACAAAACTAATAAATGAGTTTGATTTAGAAGTAAAATATGGTAGAGATAAAGTACAAGACATATATAAAATCTTCTAATGTACCGTCCCTCTTTGTCACTTATAGGATTTTTGATTTAATAGAAGAAGTTTCAAATATAGGTATACAAATATTTTCAAAAATGGAATTTAATTTCTTAGAAAAATCTTTGCCCTACAGAAAGAATTAATAATTTAAAGAATTTTTATCATTTTGATATACCTATGATAGTACTGACAGAAGATGCTAATGCTCCTGATTACTTCTTTGAATTAGTACAAAAAGTGGACATATTTTTAGCTATTGTTCCATATAAAAAAATCTTCTCAAATACTTGCAAACTTTTAATAACTACTTGGACTCTTTCTTCTAGAAACAATAAGTGTCCATGGAGTTTTAGTTGAGCTTTTTGGTTTTGGAGTTTTTACTTACAGGTAAAAAGTGGAATAGGAAAAGTGAAACAGCATTAGAGCTTATACATAGAGGTCACAGACTTATAGCGATGACATGGTTAAATTCTATAGAGATACTCAGGAGACATTGTCGTAAATCAGCTGAACTTCCATTCTTTATGGAAATAAGAGGTTTAGGAATCATAGATATAAAAACTTTATATGGAATGAGTTCTGTAAGATTATCTCAAAAAGATTGGATATGATAATAGAGCTAAAAAGCACTTTGATAACTCTGATTATATGTCGCTCCAACAACTCATCTATATGAAGATGTACTAGGAAAACCTATTAAGAAAAGAATACTTGAAATTTCTTCAGGGATAGAAATGCTGCTGCCATGGTTGAAGTTATGGTTATGGACTATATGTCTGGTTTACTAGTCAAAAATAAAGAAAAGGAAAATATAAATTGAAAGAATTTATTGGAAAAATTTAAAGAAAATAAAAGCTATATATCGAAGAAAATCAAAATATTATACTAACAGCTCATGTCAATCCTGATGGTGATGCTGTAGGGTTCAGGACTAGGTTTATTTCTTACATTAAAAGAAAATTACAAAGATCAAAAATATTAGATTTGTTTTACAAGATAGTATTCCTTTATACTACAAAATTTTAGGTTCTGAAGAAATAGAAACATATAATAGTGAAGAAAAATATTCTAAACTGATTTATTGATATTTTTAGATTCAGCTACAAGAGAAAGAACTGGAGAAACTGGAAGAAAATATAGAAAGCAAAACTTAGTATTAATATCGATCATCATATGAGTAATCCAAAGTTATGGAGATGTAATTGTGTTATAACATATTCATCTTCAACTTCTGAAATCGTTTATCACTTTATCAAAATATATGTTATCCGATAAAGTTTAGCTACAGTTGAGGCTTTGTATTTAGGTCTAGTAAATGATACAGAAACTCTCTCATAGCAATGTAAAAGTTGAAACCATGATGATGGCTACAGATTTAATTTCACTGGTGTAAATAATAACTATATAGTAACTAATTTTTAAACTCAAATTCTTATCAAACTTTTAAAAATGTTAGGAGATGCCTATAACAGTTTGAATTTCTATCCTGAAAAGAAATTATCATATTATTATTTAGATCAGACAACTATGCAAAAATATGGAGCTAAAGAAGATACTGAAGGATAGTTGAAAATTTATCATACTATGAAGCTCCGTTTCACTATTTTTGAGGAAGAAGCTGATGGAAAAATCAGGAAAGTATGAGATCCAAGTATGAGATAAATGTCAATAAAAGTGCGCTCTTTTTGTGGTGGTGGTCACTATAAAGCCGCAGGTTTTTCAAGTGATTTAAGCCCTAAAGAAATCTTAGATATTGTTTTATAAAAACTTAGACTGAGGTAATAAAAATGATAAAATATTAGTCATTTTAATTTTAAGTCTCCTATTAATTTCTTGTGGGAATAGAAGAAACTCGTTGAAAAGGTTAGATAAATATTTTTATACTGCTATGCCTAAGCAAGAGCTATAATTTAAATCAATCTTATACTGGAAATGAAAGAGCTGATAACTCAAATATTTGAAAAGGCTTAACTGAATTAAAAGATGAAGGTACAAGATATGTTGAGTTCTTAATATGGAGCATTCAGATGATTTTAAAGAATGGATTTTTACTTTAAGAGATGATTTAGAAAATGGTCTGATAATCAAAAATAACTGCTGAAACTTACCTGAAAAGCTGGTTAAATACCCCTAGAGAATTCAAATTCAGATGAGATATAAGAATGTTTGTTATTAAGAGCAGAAGATTTTGATAAGAAAAGTAGATCAGAAGTTCTGTTGGTATAAAAGCTCAAGAGAATAAACACGTAACTTTAAATTCTTCAGTTAAGAACTTTGATTAAAAATATGTCGCACATCAGGACTCTAGCACTCGTAGGGTGTCAGTCATGGAGTTAGACCATTAATAGTCAGCATATAGAAATATGTATGTAGAGGTAGCAACTTTAAAAAGCTATCCAATACTACTCGAATTGTTGGAAACCCCTAAAGCTAGTATAACTACAACATAGTACCTAAATAATATGGTACAAATGTGAAAGTGATAGGAAAGCAGAAAAATATACTAGATGGCATGAGTTAAACCCTTTCAGTGTTAAGATAATGAGCAATCAGCAGCCAAGACCGAAAGGTAAAGGTTCAACGACTATTCATCCTGAGGAAGTACACCAAAGCTGGTGGAAGTGGTAGACCCAAACAGGCAGAGCTGTGGGATAAGATATAGTCTGAAAGCTAATGAGAAATATTAAGAAGTTCGTAAGAGAACTGCACAAGTAGAGGTACTGTATGTGAACGACACCCCAAAAACGACTGAGTCAGTTTTTAGGTTCCTATATTTAGAAAATTTTACTTTTCATTTACTTATAGTATAAAAAGTAGTATACTATATAAGTAAATGGAGGTGAAATCGTATGGAATTATAAGTTTTAGATTTTTATCCAACTAAAAACTCAAATAACAATATTAAATTGTACTTTTAGTTGTGTAGATATGTCTATAATCATTTTTAGGTTTAAAACTAAGAACTATATAACAAAGAGATCTATGTCATATAATCAATGTGGCAAAATACTGACAGTTTTAAAACAGAGAAAAGAATGGTTAAAGATGTGATAAATTTTCTTTGCAAAATTCTTTAAAAGATTTAGATAAAGCCTATAAAAACTAGTGGAAGTGGCTATCCAAAGTTTTAAATCTAAGAAAGATAATAGAAAATCATACAGAACCAATTATACAAATAATAATATAGAGTTTTAGATAAATGGATAAAAGTACCTGAGTTAGGAAAACTAAAAATAAGAGATAAAATGAAACACAAGGAAGACAATAATGCAACAACAACACAAGTACCTAGTGGAAAATATTATATATCTCTGTGTTGTACAGATGTAGAAGTAGAAAAATTAGAAAGTACAACAAGAATGTTGGAATAGATTTAGGTATAAAGGACTTTGCGCTTACCAGTGATGAGAATCTCAGTAGAAAATCCAAAAATATTTACAAAAATCTTTGAACAACTAGCAATATTACAAAGAAAACTATCACGAAAAATCAAAGGGTAGTTCAAAATAGAAATAAAAGCTCAGAATAAAAAGTAGCAAGATTATTTGAAAAATATCAATCAAAGAGAAGATTTTTGCAAAAATTATCAATAATCTATCAATAAAAAGAGTCAGTATTATTTGTATGGAAGACTTACAAGTAAAAATATGAAAAATCATAAATTAGCAAGAAATATTGTAGATGTATCATGGAGTGAATTTAATAGAATACTAAGTTATAAAGGAAATGGTATGGAAGAACAATAGTAAGAGTAGATAAATTTTTATAAGTAGTCAAATATGTAATTGTTGTGGATATAGAAATGAAGAAGTAAAGATTTAAGTGTGGAGAGATGGACTTGTCCAGTATGTGGAGCTGTACATAATAGAGATATAAATGCAGCCAAAAACATATTAAAAGAAGGACTAAGGATATTAGGGCATAAGGCTTAAATATATAAATATACGAACCAGGAACTATGGGATAGCTTAGTAAATTGAGTTAGTAACAGAAGCAACTACTACCCAAGAACCCTACGACTTTAGTCATGGGAGGTTCAGGAGTGGGTAAGTAATCCCTATATTTTATCCAATCAGAGAAGAAAAATGCTAGCTAAGTCTTGATAAGATTGTAAATGGTGCTTTTAGGTTTCTACTACAATGAAGATTCAATTGTTTTAGTAAGAAATGAAAATTACTGACAATGTAATACAAAATTAAAAGAAGTCAATATTGTTCTTTAGAGAATGATATTATGATTTCATGAAATGTTTTCCTCGTAATGAAAATAGACTATTTTGGAGAACCATTTTTACTCTATACCTTTTTGATAGATTAGGACAAGTGAATACTTTACCAGAAAAATTAGTTTTTCCTAGCACTAGATATTGGGTATATCTCTATACCTAATGAAACTAATGAAAAGATATTTGAAAAAGGCTGAATTAAGAAAGCTTATGTATGCTGTGAGTGATCCTGAATTTATGGGAAAGATATAATGAAAATAACTCTCCTAGTATTTTTGAGCATCCTCATCCTTCTTCAGAAGTTTTTAAATAAAGCTAAGGAAGACTTTGAAAAATTAAATATTAAATTTCTCAGAGACTCCTTATATAGCTTATTTTTCAGCTAATAATTTATTAGAAAAATTACTATTATCAACTGTTAAAGAATGGGTAGGAAATTTTAAAAATTCCAATAAGAGTTAGTTCTAGTACTGATTCCCCATAACTTTCAAAATTGAAAATTATTTGGTTGGAACAAATAATAAAATGATTTATATCACTATATAAATTATAAATGTAAAGCTAAGATAAAACAGATGAAGAATCTTTAGATTCTGGTTGTTGCACCCACTTTACAGCTATAACACAGTTTTTATCTCGTTCATGTGAGAGGTTTAAATCTTTACTCCTGAGTGAGATGTACTAAAATATATCAATAGTGCAATAAAAAGAAAAGTAAAAATGGCGTTGTATAATAAATGGTGTTGATGAAGAAATTTCTATCAATGCCATTTTTAATAGTTGAGACAATAAAATTTTCCTGTTAAAATTAAAATCGTCTGAAAATAACTCAAAAAGGAAGTGATTTCATTGTCTCTATCTAATTTTATCAAAAACTATCTTAAATATTCAAGATAATAATATTTCTTTCCAGAAGAAGAATATTGCCAAGTTATTAAAAAGGTAATCATCTAGATTAAAGTTTTAAAGGATTTTCTTAAAGTACAATTATTGCGCTTGTCCTCATCTGTAGTTCTAAAAATATTGTTAAAAATGGTTCAAGACATCGTAAATTAAATATATTCCTATTCAAAATTACAATATTGAACTTGAGCTTACTATACAAAGATATATTTGCCAAGGATTAGGAAAACTTTCTCCTCTGCTAATATTGTCAGTGATAACTCTAATATATCTAATAATCTTAAGTACACTATTGCTCTTGAACTTAAAAGAAAATGTATCACTTACATATATTGCTAGATATAATATTGTCTGTCTTCTGTGCAAGAATTATGAATATTTGCTATCCTGAGTTTTTAAAGTTAATAAGAACATTTGCAGAAGCTATTTGTATTGACGAATTTAAGTCTGTTAAAAATATTGATGGCGCTATGTCTTTTGTCTTTTGCTGATTATCAAAGTAAAAGTATTATTGATATTGTTGAAGACAGGAGACTTAATTCTCTTACGAATATCAAGATTTTCTTTAGAAGCAAGAAACAATGTAAAATATCTGCATGGATATGTATGTTCCATACATTAGCTTAGTGAATTCTATCTTTCCTAATGCAGAAAATAGTAATAGAATAAATTTCATATTGTTAATCTTGTTAATAGAGCATTTAATCAAACTAGAATATCTATTGTGAATTCTATTCAAGATGATTCTTCAAAAGAAGCTAAAGCTATTTTGGAAGTTATTTTAAAATATTATCCTGACTTTGTCAGAGTAAACTATTATTGTCAAAGCTTTTAAGCGCAAACTAAGTAGCAGGATAAAAGTAGATTATCTTTTAGAAAAAGTCTGAATTAAGTTTCATTTTAATATTTACCGAATATTATTCAAAGCAATAGCATAATAACTTTAAAAGGTTGATGAAAATAGTAAAATATTTAGCTAAATAAAGAAAAATTTCTAAGAAAAGTATAACAGCTCTAAAAACTCTGAAAAATATATGAGAATATATTGAAAAATATGTTTTGAATCAAATATTACTAATGGTTTAATAGAAGGTTTAAACAATAGATAAGATCAATAAAGAGAACAGCATTTGGATATTCAAATTTTCAGTAATTTTAAAAAGCGTGTATTGATTCAAGTAGGTATTATCCCAATTAGCGTGCTAATAAATGTAATTGGTCACAGCTAATGTGATTTGTTTTGCTTCAGAAGAGAGAGAATTCTTAAGTTTTCAATTCTCAAAAATTCCTCTTAATTCTATCGGATCGCCATAGTCTCAAACTTTTATCAACACATTTATTTCGACAAACAGTCGTAAATAGCTCGTGCTGAGTAGAGGCTCTTAACGATGGTATCAAAGAAATTCAGCATGTATCGACCAACTCGTCATGGTCACTCGAGACATGTCAGCATTACTCGGCTCATTCATTTGATTTTTCATCTAAAATCTGCTATTCGTAGCTCACTTCTTTTACTTTTTATTTCTAAATATTATTTTCTCTATGGATATGTAATATTGCATTAGCTTGATGTAAAGGTGTTGGTTAAATCTGTAATTTTGTATTTTTATCAGGAAGATTTACAACATAAGCTATAGTGTATCTGTAATATCTTCTTCGCATATAGAGGTTCTATTTCCTCCATAAACTCCATCTGCTCTTTCCTTATCTCCTCTTTTAAATCTAACCAAACTAAATTCTGTATCAACAAGTCCAGGTTTTTATGTTTGCAACCTTCATATCTGTAAGTTTCAGATCTCATTGAATCACTGATGCCTACTGCAGGCTTTGTTGCACAGTATATACTACCAAGGAGGATCTGCTCAGTTTCTCCTGCAACAGAACCTATATTCTTCACAAACTTTTATCAGTTGCTATCATAAGAGGTAGTATCAGTGTTAGCAATATGTATATAGAAATCCTTTTATATTAGTATCAACCATTCTCTCAACATCTTCTATGTTGCATTCTTATAGTTTTTCTAATCCAACTGCTAATCCTCGCATGTCAGCTATCAATATTTCTATCCATTCATCGTCTAATGAATTTATATTTTTCAAAACATCTCGAATAACCTTCACATCAAATACTAAAGTACTTTAATTCCTTCTTGCTTTTCAAGTTTCTCCTCTTTTAATTCATTTCAAAATATTTTCTCTTCTAGCTCAAATAATGAGGTTGAAGGCTCCCATTTCAGCCTGCTAATCCAGCTGTAGCTCCTATTCGAGAGAGCTTCTTCTGCACCAGAAATAAATGCGATTTTCCCTTTAATATTGCTTCTTCCTGTGTCAACTTCCTACTCTTTTTATATATTCTTTTGCTTTTCATCACTCACAAAATTTCACGCTTAATAAGCGAGGCTTTTTCATCTTCTTCCTTGCGTAGAATTTCCCTACTTTAAGAGAAAACTGCGTTTCCTAAAAAGTTTTTCTATCGCTTCCTCATATCTACCTAAGCGATTAAGACGCATCTTTACCATTTCTATACACTGTCTTTGCTTTTTCGACATCTCTCTGATGCTCCGACTAAAAATTTAAAAGCTTCTGTATAATTACTCGATATAATATTATAAAGTTCTAGCTATTTCTAGCAGCAAAAGTATTATACTTATATATTTCATCTTCATAAAGCTAGTAATGAGCAAAGCAAGATTTTTCAAGGAGTCTAATAATTCTTTTTATAACATAATCCAATTTCTAAATTAATCCAGGCATCTTCTCTTCCAAGTGATTTCAAGCTTAGACAATACCGTAATGATTTTCATATTCCTCCTACTTACGATAGCATAAAAGCACAGCTGAGAAATAGAGATAAATATCTCATGTGATTCTAAAGCTCAATTTTTGCAATGAAGCTACGACTATATTGATTTAGCACTAAACAATAAGCATGGTCAAGTGCAGATTTATGATGACTCTCCTACAACTATCTGCTATTCTAAACACCTCCACTGCTTCTTCAAACTTATTAGTATTTTGTATATATTACCCATTTCTAATAATACCCATGTTTTTCTTATATATCATTATCTAATTCACCTGGGTAAATTATTTATTAGATAATATTTCGAAAAGCTTCATCCATAATTTCTCCTAACTCTTATAACACATCCCTTGTCTCAAGCATTTGTCCAAGCCACTTTTATCACCCAATTGTTGTGCTTTTAACATGCTTCTAAAGACTTCTTTGCATCTCTGCGTACGATATGCCCAACCTAGTCGATAGACTATATCCATCATCCTTCTCTACCTTGATGAGCTTTTAAATAAGCTTTTATTGCTTTCCATCAAATTGCTTTTAACTCTACCAAACAATATCCAAACTCGAATTAATTGATGGATTATTCTTTTCTCTCATCTTCTACTACTCTATAATCACTTCTAATGCCTCTTTCATAATTTTTATCAGTGATCTATACTCTAAAATTAATTTTTCTCACGATTAATATCTAGTTGTCTCTATTGGACGTTATTTTAACTTCAAAAATATCTCTGATATTCTCGATATTTTCATCCATTTTTGCACCTCTTATGATGGTTCCCGATAAACACATATCATTTCCCGTATTTCGATCAAATTTATCTCTTTAAATGTTCTTCCATTTTCGCTCGCGAACCTAAAAGAATCTATAAGATAATTTCATGTGTCCAGCTTTCTTTTTATCACCTAAAGCTGCCATAGCGATAAAGCAAGTTCTAAATCTTCACCAAATCAACTTTCATCTCCTTCTTTAGAGAAAGTTTCTCGATTGTATTAGTAACAGCCTCTTCACTGTAACAAGTCTTCTTAAACTTCTGTCCCATATTGCTAAATATACCAAGCTTCTGCTAATCATAAGCTTTTGAACCAAAGCATCTAAAGCTTTCTTTTATATCTTTCCTAAATCAAAGTAGTATAATAGCAACTCTTCAATTCTAAATCCATTCATCTTTTCTACCTAATTTCTAGCTCAAAATATTTATTAGAGTTACGCTTTATCATCGTCATTATAAGCAGGATTCCCAAGCAATTTCGAGTTGACTCATCATGTCATCTCTTCCAATGCTGTCGCATTCGATAATATAAAACGCTTTGCAGCATTAGAATTTTCTTTTTCTTCCTATAAGTCACATCCAATTTCTAGATCTGATAAATATCTTTTCTCCAGTATTGGTACGTCTTTTCATCTTTTTCAAAGAGAGCTCTCAAAAAGCCTTCTGAAATCTTTCAATACCTTTCATCATCAGCTTTTCTAATCTGCTAAGCATTGACCGAGTTTACTTGCATTAATCCAAGAATCAGATCTTCTTTCCTAATCCAGCTTCTAACCATTCTAAAAGCTATTCATATCTATCCAGTTCATCATAAAGCCAACCCATGAATTCTGATAACACCATTTCTTCTTCTCTTTCTTCATAAGAGCTAGCAATAAATAGTATTCTAGAACTGCTTCATGCATCAAGATCTCTATAACCTTATGCGATTTCTGGAATTAAATCCATCACTTATCTTTCCGAAGTTCTGCTTTTAAAGTGATATTTTTAAAGCAGTTTTTCACTACCCTAAAAGACGGTAAGCAGAATCCTATTTGAGAATTTCGAAATCAGTTTCTTCATTAAGTCTTCTTTAACCCAGGAGTCCTTTTTAAATTTTGTTGTAGCTTCCCATATTTTTCTAATCTCATTAAAGCTGGGAAAACCGTCTCTGTGCAAAGGCACCAATCTTTTCTTCCAAGTTTATCTATTTTTCACCAGATATATTTAATCCATCTTTATATTTTCCTAGTCCATCCTTAAGTCCACTGCACTATTTCTGATAATAAATTAAATATCTTTTTATGGTGCTTGAGATTTTTCAGCTAATAAGCCAATGTTCTGAGCGCTAAGGTTTTCTAATCTCTCTTAAAACATATAGCCAGTTTGAATGATTAACCAAGCATCATCTTGTCCTAATTTCTTTTGCTTTTTAAAGTATTTTAGAGCTTCTTCATATTTTCTATTCTTGCATATATCTCGCATACCTGCGTTATCCACTCATCTTTTCTTCCTAGATTTTTACTTTAGCTAAGTAATTTAATTCATCATCAAACTTATCTAAACACCATAACCATGCTATTTACTGGATAATGTCAGATGCTTTTTCCATCCATTTCTCTCTATATTTGCTAGTGACCGACTTTCTAGAGCCTCTTCAAACTTATCTATTTCTTTTATAGCAATTCCAAGTTCAAAGCACGTACTATCCAATCATCGTCTCTTCCAGGATTCTTGCCTCAAAAGATATTTCTCCTAATGCCTCTTCATATTTACCTAAGAATACGAGATGTCCAACCCTATTTGTGAATTAATCCAAGCATCATTTCTTCGATTTCACCCAAGCTCAAGGTGACTAAAGATCTCTTCATATCTCATGTTGTTCCTCTAGGCAATATCCCAGTTCAGGAATAAATCCACACGTTTCTTGGATCAGTTTTTGCAATTAATGTCGATTTAATACATCTTCAAGCTCTCTCCATAAGCTTCTATTCTGTCATACATCCAAGCTAAATGAGAATACACTTGCGCTATTATCTTCTTGTCTTTTATATAATTGTCAGCTTTGTAAAGCATATTCTATCGCTTCTTTCATGATTTTCTTCAATAATTTTCTTTGATAGCTCTATATATATTCCCAATAAGTAATTTTCTAATTTCATCATCATCTGGTCCAATTTCATCAGCTCTTAAAAATATTTTCTGCATTTTCATAATCATCTAGAAAAGTAATAGAATAACCTATTCTATAATTCCAACGTCTAGTGTCTTTTTCTTCTGTTTCTATAGTTTACAAGATTTCAATAGCTGTTATATTCGTTGCCTATGTTGTATATGTCTACCTGTGTTCACTTATAATTTGACTATTTGGTTGTTCGACTGGGTGGTTCAACCTATCATATCAATTGTTTCTTGATATTTTTCTAAATTATCTAGAGACTCAATTTTTGATTAGTATTTCTTCTGCTGTCATTGCCTCACCCTGTAAATGATTTCACATCAATGGTATATCTTATTTTGTGTCAAAAGTATTGCAAAAATAAGAAAATAAATAGATCGGTGTAAATTGTTTCAATCTACAATTGATTTTCATAAACTAAAAACTTTTATTATTTACAGAAGCTTCTTAAATTCTCCAATAATAGTTGCTAATTTTTATTAAATTCATCATCAGTTTAATGGAATGATAAACCTTCAATTAATGAAAACTTGCAATAACTCTTTATTTTCAGAAGATATCTTGCTTTCTCTTAATATCCACCAGAATAAAACCAACCATCTAACTACTCTTAATTATTTTAATTCTTCATAAATTTCAACTATTGGTGAAATAATTTTAACACTAACATTTGAAGTTTCCATAAAACATAAGATATTTCTGATTCATCTCTAATATTTCTTCCATCCAACATATCAACATTATATCTACTTCAGGTTCTATCCAAATATACAAGTCCTCCAACACACTAATAGAACCAACTCGTTGTTGTTCAACAACTCTGCTATACCAGCAGAATGCTTTTTTAATAACAGAACGCATTTGTTCCAAAATATATCTTTCATTAACTCTCTTTAAAGATCAGTAAAGTTGGATTTGGTTTCATTGTTTGGGTACCATCAGCATCTAAATCATTAGCCTTTATCTATTTTTGAAGAAGGTAAAATTCTCTTTTCTTCCCATAGAAAATCGCTGATACTCCCATCAATTTTGCTATGCATAGTTTGTTCAAATAGGATAGCTCCTAAAACTGCTTCATTAAAACAGCAGGACTTTTTAATATTCTAGTTCTCATTTTATGGATTAAATCGAACATTTCTGCTATCATTTGAATATTCATCTTCATTTATACCATATAATTTTAATGCTTGGTGTACTTCCTCCACTTTGGTCAAGTGCAGCAATGATCCTTTTCCATTCTCATTTTTCGATTTTCGTTCATTTATCTCGCTCTTATTTTTAGTTAGTAATAGTAAATTCTATATAATCTACTTTCACCTATACTTTACTCATATATATATTTTTAAATGAATATAATTTTCTTAAAACTGCTTGATTTGTATCAGATTATTAGTATCAATAAAATAGCCGTTACTAGCGGTTTCTGATCAATAAATGATTCCTTTTAGATCACCGCTCAGTCAGACAGAGTTGGTCATTCTGTCAATTTATCATCAAAATGCATGTAACATGCACTTATTTACTTTGTCAGCTAATATAGCTCATTAGATTTTATAAATTCAGCAGGGATTTTCAACATCAATCCTTCTAAAAGTAGAAGCTTGATTTATCAATAGCATCTAGTAATTTATTAAAGTCTATCTGTATTAACTGAACTTTTAACTTATTAGCAGCATGTTCTAGGATTTATTGCTATTATTTTTCTGCCTTAGGAGCATCATTATTGTTTAGTCATTTCAGATAAAGTTTTTCCATTTCTAAGCTAAGTCCACCTTTTGCAAAGAAAGTGCTGACAGAATTTCCTATATGTTATAATTCAACTTCGCACTTACTTTTTAAAAATTCTTTGTGTCTTTTCTTAATCAATTCTGTTTTCATCAGCATATCTTTTTAACTTCTTCCTTTTTCTTTATCATCAGAGAATTTAAAATCTGAGACTATTTATAGACTTAAATTCCTTTACTAGAATAATCTCCTCATAGCCATCAAAGTGAACTCATCTATTTTATCTGTTAAAAATTAAAACTTCTCTACCTTGTTCTTTTAATTTTTCCATTTTTGGTAGATTTTACGCATCTATACTTTCAGCTGGAACATAAAGGATTTCTTTTATTACTCCTCATTCTATCCACATATTCTTTTAATGTAGTGTATTTATCATCATAAGAAGATACAAATATCAATAAGTCTTGTAATTTTTCCTTATTCATACCAAACATATCTTGGACACCCAGCTTTTATGCTTCTACCAAACTCTTTCCAAAATTCTATATATTTTTCTCTATCATTTTTAATATTTTTTCTAACTCAGAAATAATTTTCTTTTCTAGATTTTTAGAAATACTTGTAATTCAGCATTTTGTTGTAATATTTCTCTTGAAATATTAAGTGATAAACTATCACAATCTACAAGTCAGAGATAAAATTAAAATATTCAGGTATTAAATCTTCCACTTTTTCCATAATAAATACATTTTTAGTATAAAGTTGTAAACCTCTTTTTAAAAGTTTTTTGTATAATAATCAAAAGGTAATTTTTAGGGTATAAATAATAGTATTATATTCAATATTACCTTGTACTTTTTAAATTAATATGTAATAATGGATCATTCAATCATGGAAAGTTGCCTTGTAGAATTCATTATAATCTTCATCTTTCAATTCTTTTTATCTTTTTCCAAATTGGTTTAGTTGAATTTATAACTTCATCTCAAAATAAATTTCATATCTTATATCAGTTAGAATATTTCTTTACTAATTCTTTTTATTTTTCCATTCTTCTAAAAACTCATTATATTCATCTCCATCTTTTTAAGATGAAGTGTTATCTTAGTTCCTCTTTTTTGAAATTTCTTCTAGTTTCATAGTTTTCCATCTCCACTAGAAATCCATTTTGCGCCATTTTCTGAATAAGGTGATTTAGTTTTCTAAAGTAATTTTATCAGCTACAATAAAACCTGAATAAAAACCTACTCCAAAGCTGTCCTATATATCTATATTCCTTTTTGAGCTTCTTCTAATTGTTCTTTTAAATAATTTTTGAACCAGACTTTTGCAAATAGTTCCAATATTGTCATCACTATCTGCTCATAGTCATTCCATTTCGTATTATTATGGTTAAGTTCTACCTCTCCTTATCCACAGTGATTTCTATTTTAAATTTATCATCACCTTTTAAAATATCAGTATCTGTCAAGTGATTTAAATTTTAACTTATCAATAGCATCATTGCAGTAGATATTAGTTCTTAAAAATATTTCCTTATTTGTGTAAATTGAATGATCATAAAGGTTAAGCAGTTCTTTAGTTTCTGCTTTTCAAAATCTTTTCTTCTTTTTCATTTTTATTCCTCCTTTTAGCACTCTTTTATATTAATGGCTAATAATTTCAAATAATATATACCATAATCTGCTTGTCAGCCAGTAAAAGTAGAAAATGTGATCTTCGCACTTATCTTTGTTCTTATATTGACTAGTGTATTCTTCAATTATGTAGCCATGCAGCTTCTTTCAGCATAATAATAAGCTGTATGAGGATCTCTATTTGCTCCAACAGCAGTTCCATCTACATCTGTGGATAATCTCTTTTACTATATCTTCAGGTAGAATTTTCTAAAACTTTGTTTTATGTGCCTGCTACATGCTTGCACTCTAAATATGTCGTTAACTCTTTTCTAGCTGAGGAGATAGATACTATCTCCAGAATCAACAAAGGTCAGATTAGCTACTGTTTATCTATGCTCTCTACCTCTACTGTCCCACATATACCATATCTGTCATCTTATCAAGTGGAATGTTGCTGTATGAGTGGTGCTTTGTCTAGAAATAGCTTTTGTATATCCATTTTCTCTATTAAGTAGTAAAAAGTGCTATTCACTCAATTCCTAAAGCTCTCAACTGATAACCATAGTATTTACTTTTCATCATCTTTTACAGTTAAAAATTACTCCCTTTGATAATGCCTTTCAAATTTTAGATGAATAATCTAAAACATCGATCTTCTTTTTAATCATAATATCTCTAGTACTTGCCAAAAAAAAATTATACTGCTTGTAATATAATTGCAGTATTATTTGTCAACTTTTAAAAAAGCTAAATCTTTGAATTCATTGATTTTAGTGCATTGATGACATCTAAAATATAATATTGACATTAACTCTTATATATGGCTATAATAGAAAAATCATAACTAATGCAATCTTTTATTGAGAAAAATGATTGTGGTAGTGATAGATGTATTGAAAAGAGTTTATATTGGAGGAATGCTCTGGCATAGATATAATATCAATATATCTATATGGAAATACAACTTCACATTACTAAATGAAATTTACTACTCCTATGCGTGTGTTTTGGGTACTGATACTATGAAACAAATACAATACAATATTCTTTTGGTTATGGGACAAATGAACTTCTCGACTAACACACCCTAATGAGTGCTCTAAGTCATAGTGTTCCTAACACATTCATAAAACATATTATTAAAATTTAATGAAAATTAGGAAAAGAAATTTTTGTTCTATATAACTGGTGATTTTGGAAGGAATTTTATCAAGCTGAAATTGATGAATATAGTGCTAACTTAAGTTTAAAGGATTATACACACTATATATTAAATAAATAATATTCATAAAAGAAAGAGATTTTATAGGTATTTTGATGAAAAAAACCTTGAAATTTAAAGGATTCTAAATATGAACCACCAAGACATATAGTTGATTTTCATATCGCTGTTTTGTATGCAGTCGTTTAGATATTATCGATAGACTATCTCTTGGACAGGCCTTCTCTAAACAATAGAAACAGATAATCATAACAACAATGAGCTGTTGCTATCATATAAGATAAAACTTGGTTATGTTCCTAAAGAAAAAATTCTTTTTAAAATTACATTACTTCCATGTGGATATGGAGATATATTAGAAGCAAAAGAATTCAATATGTAAATGTAGAAAACCATCCAGAAAGACAATTTTAAAGTGGTTAGCAAAAATAAGAGATAATAGAAAATAACGATTATACTATAAAGGTTGCTGTTACAAATGTGAGCACCACCTTTTTATAAATAATGAGTGCAAATATAGATATTTTAGATTTCATTATTATGTGCTGTAACATTTTAGTAGACTCCACCTAATTTAACTAGTGGAAAATGTAATCCCTCATCTTGTTATAAAAGGGTGATACAGGTATCTAAGAGTAACTTTTTATAGATGGTGAAAGAAGTCGTATTTGATAAAGATACTGCTTCTGCTTTTGCCTTTATATGGAGAGGTAGGTACTCTGGTCTTACAGAAGGACTAAGTTTATGATAATGGAAGGTGGAAATATAGTTGGTGAAGGTTGTTAATGTTTTCAACATATTTCACAAAAGAATTAAAAGAGCTGTTGCAAAATTAAAAATTTCAATCCTAAAGTAAAAATAAGTGAGTTACGAATGGAAATTTTTAGATAAAAATCAAATAGAATGAGCCGAGCAAATGCAGGGTGTCTCAGGTGTAACGAGTTTCCTGATTGCAGCAGATGTCTTGATTTTATCGTTGAAAATTACTCAGTAACGAACTATTTTTACTTTTATTATTTTAGTAACGAGTCTCTTTATTTCTATGCATAAACTTTTCATCGCTAACCATTAAACTTTACAGCTCCATTTAAGTCTAAACCTGCAAAACAATCTTCTTCATTTTAGCATTTTTAACACTATAGTATGCTGCCTCAGCTATCATAGCTGCATTATCTGTACATAGTTTCATACTTGGATATATAACTTTAATTCCTTTTTCAGCTGCTTTCTGTAAGTTGACTTCTCAATAGAGAGTTTGCAGTAACTCCTCCTGCTAAAACATAATAGTCTTTACATTTTTCAATAGCTGCATCTAAGGTTTTATCACAAAGAATATCTACAACTGTTCCTAAAGAATGAAGCAGCTGAGATCTTCTTTTTATATTCTTGATTTTTCATTTTCATATTATTATCAAAAATTTATAATAGCAGTTTTTATTCCTGAGAAACTGAAGTCAAATCTTGAAACTTTAAGGCTTAGTAATCTTTTAAAAGTTTCTATCCCCTATAGTACATCTTATCTATATGGGTCCTGGGATATCCTAATCCTAAAACTCTTGCAACCTTTGTCATAGCTTTCTCAACTGCATCATCAAAGTTTCACCTATATTAGTAAACTTATGATTTTTCCTGAACCTCCCGACTGAAAGTCACTGAGGGTTCTTGGGTAATAGTTGCTTCTGTTAATAACTAAATTTACCAAGCTATCCCATAGGTCCTACGGTTCATATATTGTATATTTAAGCGCTCATACCTAATATCTTTAGTCCTTCTTTTAATATGTTTTGGCATTTCATATCTCTGTATGTGCAGCTCCACATACTGGACAAGTCCATTCTCTCACACTTAAATCTTTTACTTCTTCATTTCTATATCCACAACAATTACATATTTGACTACTTGCAAAAATTGTCTACTCTACTATTGTTCTTCCATACCATTTCCTTTTATAACTTAAGTATTCTATTAAATTCACTCCATGATACATCTACAATATTTCTTGCCAATTTATGATACCATATTTTTACTTGTAAGTCTTCAACGAGATAATATCATATTTTCTTATTAGCTCTGTTGATAACTGCAAAAATCTTCTCTTTGATTTGATATCTTTTCAAATAATCTTGCTACTTTTATTCTAGCTTTTATTCCTCATTTGAACTGCCTTTGGTTTTTCGTGATAGTTTTTCTCTGTAATATCGCTAGTTTATTCAAAGATTTTTGTAAATATTTTGGATTTTTCTATGAGATTTTCATCACTGGTAAGCTCAAAGTCCTTTTATACCTACATCTATTCCAACATTCTTATTTGTACTTTCTAATTTTCTGCTTCTACATCTGTCACAACACAGAGATATATAATATTTTTCCACTAGGTACTTGGGTTGTTGTGCATTTATTATTCTTCCTTGTGGTTTTATTTTTATCTCTTATTTTTAGTTTTTCCTAACTTAGGTACTTTTATCCATTTTATCTAAAAACTCTATATTATTATTTTGTATAATTGGTTCTGTATGATTTTCTATTATCTTTCTTAGATTTAAATTTTGGATAGCCACTTCCACTAAAAAGTTCTTATAAAGCTTTATCTAAATCTTTTAAAGAATTTTGTAAAAAGATTTATCTACATCTTTTTAACCATGCTTTCTCTTGTTTTCAAAACTGTTAATTCTTTACTACACTCACTATATGAAATAGATTTTTCTCTTTGTTATATGAGTTCTTGTTTTAAACCTAAAAATGATTATAGACGATATCTTACACAACCAAAAGTACAATTTAATATTGTTATTTGAGTTTTAGTTGGATAAAATCTAAACTTATATGCTTTTCATGCGATTTCACCTCCATTTACTTATATATAGTATACTACTTTTTATATAAGTTAAATGAAAAAGTAAATTTTTCTAAATATATGAACCTAAAACGTGACTCAGTCGTTTAGGGTTGTCGTTCACATAAGTACGCTACCACCTATGCAGTTCTCTTATGAACTCTTAATATTTCTATTAAGCACAGACTATATCTTATCCCACAGCTCTACCTGTTTGGGTCTACCACTTCCACCAGCTTTTGAGTGTGCTTCCTCAGGAGGAATAGTCGTTGAACCTTACCTTTCGGTCTTGGCTGCTGATTGCCCATTATCTTAACACTTAGGGTTTTAACCTTATGTCCATCTAGTATATTTTTCTGCTTTCGCCACTTTCACATTTGCACCATATTATTTAGGTACTATGTTGTAGTTATACTAGCTTTAGGGTTTCCAGCAATTCGAATAGTATTGGATAGCTTTTTAAAGTTGCTACCTCTACACACATATTTCTATATATGCTGACTATCTTAATGGTCTAACTCATGACTGACACCCTACGAGTGCTAGAGTCACAAGTGTGCGACCATATTTTTTTAATCAATATGAATAATATTTGTATGTCCTCCAGAAACAACAAGTGAAATACATGGTAATTCTACTTCATGTTCTAAAAAGTTTGCATACATATGACCTTTTATATGATGAACAGGTATAATAGGGATATTTCTTGCATAAGACAGTCCCTTAGCAAAATGAAAAAGTCCTACAAGTAAAGCTCCAATTAGTCCTGGTGCATATGTTACTGCAATATAGTCCACATCATCTAGAGTTATTTTTGCTTGTTCTAAACTTTCTTCAAGGACAGTAGCTATATTTTTTAATATGTTGTCTTGAAGCAATTTCTGGAACAACTCCACCATATTCTTTATGAATTTCAATTTGTGAAGAAATATTATTTGATAAAAATTTCTTTTTCCATCTCTTACAACTGCAATAGAAGTTTCATCACATGAACTTTCTATACCTAAAAATAATCATTCTTCTTCCTCCTCTTCTATTGAAGATATAGCTTTTTTTAATATCTCCATATAAAAGCCTTTCCTTAAAAATACTTTCAATTTTTCTTTTTGCTTTTCTTTTATTACCTAATTTAAACCAAAGTTGCTTTATTTTTCAATTTGATTGTCCTTATCATCTTCTAAAATTTCAGAGATGGTCTCTATCAATACCCATTTGATAGAAAAATAAAAAGATAGTTTTTAGCTCCATAATTAGAATGTTGACTTGCATAAGACTTTCGCTTTTTCATAGTCATCTAAATAGCCTTTTTTCTTCAAAATCTTCTACAACATCTTCAACTATATCTGCAAAACCAATTTTTTCTATCAATTTATTTTTTAATTCTTTTTAAAATAATCTCTCTTCGCCAACATATTGTAGCTGACAATTTTATTCTAAAATATATAAGAGAATAGAAAGTCTCGTCATCAAGACAAGTCTTTCCATTCAAATCAAACTTAGCAATCATTTCTTTAGTTAAATAGATAATTTTATCATTTTCAAGGAAAAAGTTTATTTCCCTTAATCGTTACTGTCTTCACTTGAATCCTCATCTAATTCATCATCATCAGTATCTACATCATCAGAAGCAAGTTCCTTTTTAGATTTTTTTCTTTTTCTTATCAACAGGTCCTTTTTGAAATAGCTTCTTTTAAATCTGCTTCAACTTGTGCTAATAATTCTGGATTTCGATTCTAATTCTATTCTTACTTTTTCTTTTCCTTGACCTATACTTTGATCTCTAAAAGCTAAAACCAAGAACCAGCTTTTTAACTATTATATCTCTAGCAACAGCTGCATCTATAATTTCTCCTACTCTTGAAATTCCTTTTCCATATAGTATTTCAAAAGCTGCTTCTTTAAATGGAGGTGCAACCTTATTCTTAGTTACTTTTACTACAACTTCACTTCCTATTGGATCGTCACCTTGTTTTACAGTACCCATTTTCTTAACTTCTAATCTATACTGAAGCATAGAATTTAAGAGCTTTTCCTCCTGTAGTTGTAGTTGTTGGTCCATAAGTTACTCCAATTTTTTTCTCTGATTTGGTTAATAAAAATCATTGTAGTCTTTATATTTATTAAGGTTTCCTGTTAATTTTCTTAAACCTTTTGACATAAGTCTTGCTTGTAATCCCATTTGTTGATCAGACATTTCTCCATCAATTTCTGCTTTTGGAACAAGAGCTGCAACTGAGTCAATAACTATTAAATCAATAGCCCCTGATCTAACAAGAGTATCTGCTATTTCAAGTGCTTGTTCTCCATAGTCTGGTTGAGAAATTAAAGTTCATCTATGTCTACACCTAAAGCTTTTTGCATAAACTGGATCTAAAAGCATGTTCAGCATCGATAAAGGCAACTGTTCCACCTTGTTTTTGAGCTTCAGCTATGATATGTAAAGCAAGAGTAGTTTTACCAGAACTTTCTGCTCCATAAACTTCTATAATTCTTCCCTAGGTACTCCACCAATTCCTAAAAGCTATATCTAAATTTATACTCCCTGTTGGGATAGATTCTACATTCATAGAACTCTTTTTCTCCCAATTTCATAATAAGCCCTAGCACCAAAACCTTTTTGTAATCGCTGCCATTGCATCGTTAACGGCTTTTTGTTTTCCTTCTTTATCAGTTATTTTTGAATCTGGGGTATTTTTATCTTTTTTTGCTGCCATTCTTTTACCACTCCTTACTTTCTATTATTTTAAAAACTTTTTCATAACTTAATTCTTTCATACACTTTAAAATGTTTTCTTTGGGACAAACTTTATCACCATGTAAACTACAAAGGTGTACATTCAATCTTATTATAGACTAAAATATCATTTTTTCCAAAAGTCAAACATTCCTGGACTTGTGGATCCAAATATTACAAATGTTTTACAACCTACACCTCTTGCGATATGGAAAGGTCCTGAGATCATTTGTAAGCAAAAAAATCTTGCCTGTGATAGCAGAGCTCCTGTCTCTTTTAAACTTAACTTTCCCTGCTAAATTAATAACAGAATTTTCACTTATTTTCTCTATTGTATCACATCTTTCATAATCTTCTTTTGCCACCAACTAAAATTATGCCATAAGTTTCATATAGTTTTTGCTAGTTTTACCAAAAGCCTTCCACTGTCCACTTTTTAGTTTCTTTTTGAAGCTCCTACAGCAAAAAGCTATAGCATCTCTTATATTCTTCAAATTTATTTTTAATTCAGGTTCAAATGAAAAATTTAAATCTTCTCCCTGATATTTTTAACTCAAAATCTTTAAAAGCTGAAAAATAATTTTTAACTATAGTATTGTCAACTTCATATTTAATAAGTTTCATATTGACCAATATAGATTTCCAAAAAGCTCTTTTTCTTATAGGGTATATGATTTTACCTTATAGAATTTACTCAAAATAAATGTAATTATTTTTGAACGAAACTTAGAATGTAAATCAAATACATAGTCATATTTATTTTTTGAAAGTTCTTTAGTAAACTTTATTAAATTTGATAAACCATCATTTTTCTTTATTAAAAGAGCAGAAGATTATCTACATAAGGCGATAAACTTATTGCATCTTTAAATTTGTCTATCACTAAGAAATCAATTATACTTTCAGGATATTTTTTTCTTTAAATGCTTTTTAACACTGGAGTTGTGAGTATTACATCTCCTATTGAACTTAACCTTATAACTAATATTCTTTTTCGATTTTTCCAATTTATTTTTCCTCTAATTATATTTTTTTAATTTTTGAAAAAAAGTTAAATATTTTCTAAGTAACATTGCACCTTTGTAATAAAAACTTTTTTTATCATAGTCAATTTCTATTCCTACACTGTCCTCTAAATACATCATTTCAAAGATTTCTCCAAATTTTCCATATTTATTTTTCTGAAATTTTGAATCAATTATATATACTTCTTTTTCAGGAGATATTAAAAAAATTATTAATATGTGAATCTCCATGTAAATAGCCCATAGAATGTATTTTTTAACTCTTTTACTACCAAGTCAATGTCATCTATTGTTGGTTCATTTCCTTCAATATACTCATACATTAAGTATTCTTTATTATAGAAAACAGGTTTTTGCTGTTTTAAGTCCCAAAGAATTTATTTTTCCATTTGATAATATTCTCTTTTACTTTCAGAACCTCTAAAAAATTTAAAAATCTTTGCCATTTTCTTTTTATTTTTTTCTCTAGATTCTTTATATACAAATTTTTTTATCGCCATAAGGCTCTAATTCAAAGACGTATACATAGCTTCTATGATCATCTTTTTAAAACCTTTATAATTTTTTTCTGGAATCTTATTTTTACTCATTGGCTTTCACCTTTTTATCATCAGTACTAGCAATGTAATTATAAATCTCATTTTCTATTAAGTCTGGAGTAATTTCCCTCATACATCTAAAAATGTTTCTCAGGACAAGAATTTCCTCCATGTATTGCACAAGGTCTGCAATATAGATTATCAATTTCAAATACTTTACTATTTTTGAGACCAAGGGAAGAAACCAAATTCCTTAACTGTTGGTCCAAAAATTCCTATTATTCTTGTATTTGGGAAAAGCTGATGTTACATGGATAGGAGCAGAATCATTTGAAACAACTAATGTTGCTCTTTTAGTAAGTTCTGCTAGTTCCAATAAACTTATTTCTCCTCTTAAATCTAAAACTTTTGAATCAAGTTCTAAGTTTATTTCTTTTCCTCTTTTCCACCTGTTATAACTATCAGTAAATCATCTCTTTTAACTAAGTTTTGTATCAAAGTTCTAAAAGTATTCTTCAGGCCATTTTTAGTAAACCATTTACTTCCAGGTGCAATAAGTATTATTTTTATTATCTGATAAATCTTTTAAGTAAAGAATCTATTTTGTTCTTATCCTGCTCATCAGGATACATCTCAAGCTCATATCTTTTTAGTATTGTTGTCATCTACAAAAGAAAGTAGTTTCTCCACTTCATGTTTTGTCTTATCGTATTTAATTTTTATTGAAGAGAAAAGCTAAGTTTGCTATGTCATAACCTTCTCTTATTTTTCGCTCCACTTAAGAAAGACAAGACACTACTTCTTAGGTATCTATGTGGGTTAGACAAACATCTATTTTTAACTTTCTAATCTTTCTTACAAAAGAAACAAAGGCTTTTAAATCCCTTATCCTTCCCTCTTTTATCATAGGTAATAATCTCTTTAATTTTTAGGATTATTCTTTAGTATTTCTTTCCCTAAAAGGTGTTGTCAAATAATAGATATCTGAGTCAGGATACTTTTCTTTTACTTTTTGATACCAAAGCAGTAGAAAGTACAATATCTCCAATAAAAGCTGTATGTATTATTAAAATATTCATTTTCAATCCCTCTAATATATATTTAACAGCCTTGTCTTCCATCTCCTCTGTAAAGTTATCAAAGTATGGATTTTTATAATCTTCATTTGGATTATTTTTCATCAGGAACTATATACTCAACATTAGAATTTCCAAAAACTCCCCATCTAGTTATACTTTTGAGTTTTTCTTATTAGGATAGATAGCTACTATTCTTTTTGCCTAATGCTCCTGCTATATGAGTTGGGCCTGTTGAAGCACCAAAATATACATCTGCTCTATCTATTATTGAGGCTGTATTTAAAAATACTTGCTCCATTAGAAAAACTAAATACTTTGTCTTTTCCCTATATCTTTTACAGAATTTCTCATTTCTTTCTTCATCTGATATATGACTTGTAACAATAATATTTAAATCAGGCATTTCTTCTTTTTACTTTTTTTAATATACTCACATATTGTTCATCTGTTATATTTTTAGCAGATCCTCCTATAAAAGGATTTACTACAAGACATTTTCCTTCAATAGAATTTTCTTTAAAGAATGTATCTGCCACTTTTCTATTATCATCTGTAAGTACTAATTTTGTATTTAATTCATATAACATTGAAAAATCTTTTTCTTATCTAGCTTTTGCAACTAAGTCTAAATTGTATTGTCCTTCATTTTTAACTGATCTTGATCTTTTTGTAGAACTCCTTTATTATATGTAAAAAGGAATTTAATTTAGATATGGGTCCTATTCTTATTTTTAGCCTTACTTGCTCTTTGCAAGAGCTGCAATATAAGCTATCATTGTATAAGGCTATAAAAACATCAGCCTTTAAAAATAGGCTATCTTTTTCTAAAAGTTCTGCCTTGGTATAGTCATCAAGTATAACAAATCTATCAATATATGGTAAAGTTTTTCACTATATCCATATTATATTTCCTAACAATAGCTACAAGCTCTGCATTAGGATACATTTTTAACATAAAAAAACTAGGTATAGATAAAATTAAATCTCCAATCTTATCTGTTCTTGAAACTAAAATTCTTTTTAATTTCCATCGTTTCCTTCCTTTTCAATATAGGAGTTATTTTTTGTATATTTCTCTTAATTTATAATATTTCACCATAGTATAAAGTGAACTTGTTGTAGCTAATAGAAAACCTTCAAGCCCATCTAAAAACCAAGTCTTACTATATACATTCTTAAAAATTTATATATTGGACTCAATACTATAGAAATGATACTAGCTTTTTTTCCTTTTTTATAGTATTCAATAGCCCCCAAAGTTGTATATTTATTGAATCTATCAAAATAATCTGCCAAATCAGAATAAGTATGATGATAGATATATTTATGAAGTTTAGCTATCTCTTGAGTTGTCTTAAACTCTTCATGAACACTATTCTCATTGAATCTTCCTGAATCTTTTCTAAATAATCTAATTCTATATGAGTTACTCCAACCACCATGTTTTTATTTTTCTTATTAAAGCAAACTGACATAAAGTTTATTTTATATACTTTATAACGACTATTTTCTTTTTATTGCCTTTTATTCTTTTTAGCAAGTTCTGGAGAAAATTTCTTCATCAGCATCTATATTTCAATACCCAATCAGATGTTGCTAAATCTATGCCTTATTTCTTTGTGCACCATACCCAAGCCATTCTTGATATACAAACTTTGCTCCAAATTTTTTGCGATTTCTTCTGTTTTATCTGTTGAACCACTATCCACAATCACTATTTCATCAGCAAAAATCTTGTACAGATTTTAAAGTTCTTTCTAAGTTTTTTTCTCTTCATTTAAAGTTATTATTGAAACGGTTAAGGTCACACGCCACCTCCATTAATTAAGATATCCAACCATATTTTTTTCCTAAAATTAAATTTCTTGCAAGCAACAAATTAATTTTAAATTTTTAACATTATAGTTTCTTAATTCAATTCTTCTTATCATATCCCAATTTGCTTTCATAGAGTTAGTTCCTTTTTTTGTAGATATAAAAGCCAACTACTCCTAGTTCTTTTAAAACTTTAATTGTTTCTTTACTTCTGTGTCCCCAAAGGCCAACAAAAAGAATTTTACTTCATTTTCCTAGATTTTTTTCTATTATTTTTTTATTCTCTGAAAAATCTTCTTCTATTCTTTTTCTGTACTCAGCTTCACTTTCAATAGAGAAAGTATTCTTTATTTTTCATCAATAAATTCTTGAGATTTTTTTAGAATTTCATTCTTATCAGTAACTTTTATTTTCTATATTCTTTTCATAAAAATTCTTTTAAAAATCTTTAAAAGAATTCTTTTTATAAGATTGCTTTTTCCTGTGTATTCTCCTCTTTTTGGAAAAACTAGGAAAATTATCTTCCAATTCTCCATATAAGTATAATTCAGGAGCTTCCATTCTATTCTTTATTGTAAGTCCTTCTATCTTAGTATCAACAAACATTGCCATATGCTTTATGAGAATGAGCTTGAAAAATCTATTAGAGAACTATCATACATTTCTTTTATTTCTTCCCAAGACATATATTGATTTATAGTAGCTTTACCACTTTTTGATATATTCTTTCATAGCTTCTAGATTTACTGTATTATTATCTTTAATTTTCAGGCTCTGTTTCTCTTTTTATCCATTATATATAAAGTATTTAAGAATATAGTTGCCTTCATATTATATTTTTAATAGAGGAAACACATATTTATAGTTGTCAAAGTAACCCATCATCAAAAGTCAAAAGTATAGAGTTTGTTGGTACTTCTTTGTATAAAATTCTGAAATAGTTATAGTATTCATTTTATATTCTTTTATAACTTTCAAATGTTCTTCAAATAATTCTGGACTAACATTAGAGATAGGATTTTACCTGATGATATAGAAAAAGCAGGTACTGCTCTTTTATTAAAAATAATAATTAAAAAGCATTATTATTGTAAGTATAATTAAAGTAATTATCATCTTTTTCCTTTTCATTTCTTGGTTCTTTATTATAACATATTTAAAAATAATTGTGAAATTATAGAAGTTTTTATTATAAGTGGATAAACTCCCACTATAAATATTGCTCTTAAGAATTGCATAGAAGCAACTTGAGGTCCATTAGCTCCCTAAATCTTCTGCCATCAAAGAAATATCTGACATTCCACCTGGTGAAGCTGAAAGCAGAGCTGTAGATAGAGAGAACTTAGTTGTCTTGTACAAGAAGAAACCAACTAAAACATTCATCAAACAAAAACCAACTATTATAAGGATAATTGGTAGACTAAAGTCTTTAAAAGCTACTACATCAGCTAAAGTTACTCTTGCTCCTATCAAAAGCACCACCAAAAAGTTTGAATTATTTTTTTCTAAGTGGTAAAGGCATATAGGCTTTTTGAGTTTTTAACATTGAAGAAGGCTACAAAAGCCATTGCAAAAACTCATTGTTCCTGCAGGTAAGTGAGAAAAAAATAACCTATTATTCCTCCAATAATACCAATTATCAATGTGAAAGTTAGAGATTTCTCACTTTTTATTTAAAGTCCTTTTCTCTTCATCTATTTCATTTTCTATTTCTTTTTCAAAACTCTTTTTATTTTTGCTTCTTTTCATAACATTTTTTTGTAAAAATGGTACAAAAACTTATCACTGAAATTAATCTTATCAGTTGTAAAAGTGCTACTTGAGAAGTGTTAGCTTTAAAAGTCATAAGCTATCAATGATATATCCATTATTCCACCAGGGCAGTTGCAAAAATGAAGTCATATAGTCTATTCCTAGAAAATGAGACATTATAAACGATAGAATAAAAACTGAAAAGCTATCATCAACACAACCATTACCATACCTGGAATAATAACTTTTTCTCAGCATTTTTCACATCTTCTGTACGAAATTTAGAGCCTATAGAAAGTCCCAGTTGCTACCTGTAGTAATAAACTTAAAATGAAGTTGGTAAAAAGCTCTATCAGTAACAATATTAAAAATAGCAACAGCGAATAGTGCCCCTATCATAAAGGCTGCAGGAACTTTCTTTTTATCAGCTAAGTATCCACCTAGTATTCCAATAGCAAGTGTCAATATTAAAAATATAATTTTCATTTCCATTCATAAAATTTTTCCCCTTAATTAGATACAACAACTATTTTTGAAAAAATTTATATTTATCATTTTTTTAGTATACCATATTAGCTGATCAAAAATCAAACAAAAAGCAATTTTTATCCTGTAAAACTTACTAAAAAAATTAAAAACTCCATATTTCATTATAAAAATGATTATCTTTGGAGTTTTTATTTTAAAATTTTATTTTAAATTTATTTCTGAAAAATCACAATTATTTAAAAACATCTTGAATTATATCTAAGCCTCTTTTCAACTTCTTCAATAGTTGAAGAAACTGTACTTATTCTAATTTTAGAACTAACTTCCTCAGAGTTTGAATAAAATACAAAACCTGGCAGGATAGAAAGTCCTCTTAAACGACACTTTATAATAGAATTTTTCACTATTTATATAGTTAGCTAATTTAATCCAGATGAAAAAAATCCACCTTTGAGGTATATGCATTATTTCTAAATGTTTTATCTTTTTGAAGTTTTTCTATCATATATTCCATTTTTTTCTTTTTAAATTTCATCTCTAAGTTTTTCTAAATGTTTATCTAACAAACCTCTTTTTAATATAAAGTTCTAAAAACTTTTTGATTTATTCCTGAGGTAGTAGTGTCAATAAAATATTTATTTAAGCTAAAACTTTCTGTATATTTTTTTAGGAGGAATTAACATCGTTAATGCCAATGCTGGCATCACAATCTTAGAAAAAGTTTTTAATATAGAAATACTCTTTTCATCTTTATCCAAAGGCTTTTATTGATCTTGGACATTCTTGTGACTTATAGTAGAAAATCTGAAAAACATTCATCTTCTATAATATAAAAAAATCATATTTTAATTGAGAGTTCTATCATCTTTTTTTCTTTTTTTCAAAAGACCAACTCACTCCTGTTGGATTTTGAAAATTTGTCATATATAGACAAAAATCTATTTTTTTATTTTTTTCAATAGATTTTTCAAATTCATTCATATCCCAACCATCATTTTTTTCATATCTATATTTTTCAACATTACAATAATTTTTAAAATATTCACTGCATTTTGATAAGTTGGATCAGATAAAAGTACTGTTTTTTTAGGAACAAGTCCCAAAAAGCTGTACTTATAAGTTGCAAAGCTATTTGAGTTCCTGAGCAGATAATAATATCTTCTTTTTCTCTTCTAATTCCATATCTCTTTATAAATTCAACTAAAAGTTTCTCTCAAACTTTCTAGTCCTTGTATATTTTGATAAGCCATAAGATGTCTACTTTCATTTTATCTAATAATATTTCAGATAAAATTTCTTTATATTCTTGAACAGGAAAATATTCTTTTAGGAGGTCCTCCATTAGAAAAATTAATTTCCATATCTTTTAGAAATCTGTCCAAAAACGAAAAAGTATTTAAGAATTGGAGTCATCTCTTTTGACTTATATCTAAATTATATCCTTTTTTTATAAAACAACCCTTTTCCTTTTACACTATACAAATAACCTTCTTCTTCAAGAGCTTTTATAACTTTTTAAAAACTGTATTAGGATTTAAACTGTATTTTATTGAAAATTTGTCTAACTGAAAAAAATTTATCATTTTCTTTCCATCTATTTTCTAAAATATCTTGTTTTAAAATTTCAAAAAGCTGAGTTGATATAGTTGTATCAGAATTTCTTACAAGTTTTTTTATTCATTTTTCTGCTCCTTTTCTAGTGTACTATGACAGTTTTTTTAGAATATATAATTTATTTATAAATCGTTTTTATGTTAATATTATAATATAAAAACAACAAATATACTAGGAGGAATTTTTATGGAAATTAAAAAATGTGGTTTAGGAACAACTGCGATACATGCTGGAACTTTAAAAAATTTATATGGGACTCTTGCTATGCCAATATATCAAACTTCTACCTTTATATTTGACTCAGCTGAACAAGGTGGAAGAAGATTTGCTCTTGAAGAAGCTGGATATATTTACACAAGATTAGGGAATCCTACAACAACTGTTTTAGAAGATAAGATTGCTGCACTTGAAGAAGGAGAAGCAGCAGTTGCTACTTCATCTGGAATGGGAGCTATATCTTCTACATTATGGACTGTTTTAAAAGCTGGAGATCATATTGTAACAGATAAAACTTTATATGGTTGTACCTTTGCTTTGATGTGTCATGGACTTACAAGATTTGGAATTGATGTTACTTTTGTTGATACTTCAAATTTAGATGAAGTTAAAAATGCTATGAAAGAAAATACTAGAGTTGTTTATCTTGAAACTCCTGCTAACCCAAATTTAAAAATAGTTGACATTGAAGCTTTAGCTAAACTAGCTCATACAAACCCAAATACTCTAGTTATTGTCGACAATACTTTTGCAACTCCATATATGCAAAAACCTTTAACATTAGGTGCTGATGTTGTTGTTCACTCTGTAACAAAATATATTAATGGACATGGAGATGTTATAGCTGGGCTTGTTATAACAAACAAAGCTCTTGCTGATCAAATTCGTTTTGTTGGTTTAAAAGATATGACAGGAGCAGTTTCTAGGACCTCAAGATGCTTACTATATCATAAGAGGTATGAAAACTTTTGAAATTCGTATGGAAAGACACTGTAAGAATGCTAGAAAAGTTGTAGAATTCTTAAATAATCATCCAAAAATTGAAAAAGTTTACTATCCAGGACTTGAAACTCACCCTGGTTATGAAATAGCTAAAAAAACAAATGAAAGATTTTTGGAGCTATGATTTCTTTTGAATTAAAAGGAGGATTTTGAAGCTGGAAAAACTCTATTAAATAGTTTAAAACTTTGTTCATTAGCTGTTTCTTTAGGAGATACTGAAACTCTAATACAACACCCTGCTTCTATGACACACTCACCTTATACTAAAGAAGAAAGAGAAGCTGCTGGAATAACTGATGGTTTAGTAAGATTATCAGTTGGACTTGAAAATGTGGAAGATATTATTGCTGACTTAGAACATGGTTTAGAAAAAAATATAGGAAATTTTTAAACTTAATTAAAGAAACGAAAAGAGGTAAGCATATGGAAAACAAAATAGAAAATAAAGCAAGTTTTAAAGGTTTAATTCCATTTTTAGTTTTTATTTTTTACTTTATTTAGGAACTGGAATTTTTCTAAATATACAAGGTGTTGAATTAGCATTTTTATCAATTACCTGGTCCAGTAGCAGCCTTTGCTGGAATAGTTGTAGCTTTCATTATTTTTAGAGGAACTATTACAGAAAAATTTAATACCTTCCTTGAAGGTTGTGGACATCCTGATATTATAACAATGTGTATTATTTATCTTTTAGCTGGAGCCTTTGCAATAGTTTCTAAGGCTATGGGTGGAGTAGACTCTACAGTTAATCTAGGAATAACTTATATTCCTCCACACTATATAGCTGTTGGACTTTTCATAATTGGAGCTTTTATTTCTACAGCAACTGGAACATCTGTTGGTGCAATAGTTGCTCTAGGTCCAATAGCTGTTGGACTTGGTGAAAAAAGTGGAGTCCCTATGCCTTTAATTTTAGCTGCCGTTATGGGTGGAGCAATGTTTGGAGATAACCTATCAGTTATTTCAGATACTACAATAGCAGCAACTAAGACACAAGGTGTTGAAATGAGAGATAAATTTAGAATAAACTTATACATAGCTTTACCTGCTGCTATACTTACAATAATTTTACTTTTTATTTTTGCAAGACCAGATGTAGTTCCTGAAGCAGTGAGTCATGATTACAATTTACTTAAAGTTTTACCTTATGTATTTTGTACTTGTTATGGCATTGGTAGGAGTAAATGTATTTGTTGTTTTAACTTCTGGAGTTTTTACTTTCAGGAATAATTGGTTTTATCTATGGAGACTTTACTTTACTAAGCTATGGTAAAGAAATCTATAATGGTTTTCACAAATATGACAGAAATTTTTTTGTTCTTTCTCTTCTAACAGGTGGTATGGCTACAAATGGTTACTAGAGAAGGAGGTATAGATTGGGTTATAAATACTGTACAAAAATTTATAGTTGGTAAAAAAGAGTGCAAAAACTTGGTATAGGTTTATTAGTTTCTTTAGCTGATATAGCTGTTGCAAACAATACAGTTGCTATCATCATAACTGGTGGAATATCTAAAAAGATTTCTGAAAAACAATAAAGTAGATTTGAGAGAAAGTGCTGCCTTTCTAGATATATTCTCATGTGTCTTCAAGGAATGATACCTTATGGTGCTCAAATGTTAATCCTTTTAGGATTTGCAGGAGATAAAGTTTCTCCAACACAACTTATTCCTTTATTATGGTATCAATTATTATTAGCAGTATTTACAATAATATATATATTCTTTCCCTCAAATAAGTAATAAAACTTTGAGTTTTATAGATAAAAAAATAAAAATAATAAACTTAATAATTTTATTTTTACTATTTATAGAAATATTGTATAATAAAATTACAGAAAAATTAAAAACTATATAATGTATTTATGTTAAGGAGGAAACGGATATGAAAAGAGTTATGCAAACAATGGACGGAAACCAAGCCGCAGCTTATGCTTCCTATGCTTTTACAGAAGTTGCAGGTATTTATCCAATAACACCTTCTTCACCAATGGCTGAATACGTTGATGAATGGGCTGCTAAAGGAATGAAAAATATATTTGACGTTCCCGTTAAATTAGTTGAAATGCAATCAGAAGGAGGAGCTGCTGGTACTGTTCATGGTTCATTAGAAGCTGGAGCTCTTACTACTACTTATACTGCTTCACAAGGATTACTTTTAAAAATTCCTAATATGTATAAGATAGCAGGGGAACTACTTCCAGGAGTTATACATGTATCTGCTCGTTCTTTATCAGTTCAAGCACTTTCTATTTTTGGAGACCATCAAGATATATATGCAACTAGACAAACTGGTTTTACTATGATGGCTAGTGGATCTGTTCAAGAAGTCATGGATATGGGTACAGTTGCTCATCTTACTGCAATAAAGTCAAGAGTTCCTGTTCTTCACTTCTTTGATGGATTTAGAACTTCACATGAAATTCAAAAGATAGAACTTATGGACTTTGATGTTTGTCAAAAAATTAGTTGACTATGATGAAATTCAAAAGTTTAGAGATAGAGCTTTAAATCCTGAACATCCAGTTACAAGAGGAACAGCTCAAAATGATGATATATATTTCCAAACTAGAGAAGCTCAAAACAAATTTTATGATGCAGTACCTGATATAGCTGCTTACTATATGGAAGAAATCTCTAAAGAAACAGGTAGAGAATATAAACCATTTAAATATAGAGGAGCTGCTGATGCTGATAGAGTTATAATTGCTATGGCATCTGTATGTCAAACTGCTGAAGAAACTGTTGATTATTTAGTTGAAAAAGGAGAAAAAGTTGGTCTTATAACAGTTCATCTATACAGACCTTTCTCTGAAAAATATTTCTTTAATGTTTTACCTAAGACTGTTAAAAAGATTGCAGTTTTAGAAAGAACAAAAGAACCAGGAGCTCCTGGAGAACCTTTACTTTTTAGATGTTAAATCAATATTCTATGATAAAGAAAAATGCTCCTGTAATAGTTGGTGGAAGATATGGACTATCTTCTAAAGATACAACTCCTGCTCAAATAAAAGCTGTTTTTGATAATTTATCACAAGATAAACCTAAAACTAATTTCACAGTAGGTATTGTTGATGATGTTACTTTTACATCTCTTGAAGTTGGAGAAAGATTAAAGTGTTGCTGATCCATCTACAAAAGCTTGTCTATTCTTTTGGACTTGGAGCAGATGGAACAGTTGGAGCAAATAAAAAAACTCTATCAAAAATCATAGGAGATAAAACTGATTTATATGCTCAAGGATACTTTGCATATGACTCTAAAAAATCAGGTGGAGTTACTAGATCTCACTTAAGATTTGGTAAGAAACCTATAAGATCTACATATTTAGTATCAAGTCCAAGCTTTTGTTGCTTGTTCTGTACCTGCTTACTTTAAAACAATATGATATGACTTCTGGTCTTAAAAAGGTGGAAAATTCCTATTAAACTGTGTTTGGGATAAAGATGAAGTTTTAGAAAACATTCCTGATAATATTAAATATGATTTAGCAAAAAGCTGAAGCTAAATTCTATATTATCAATGCAACTAAACTTGCTCATGAAATTGGATTAGGTCAAAGAACAAACACAATAATGCAATCAGCTTTCTTTAAATTAGCTGAAATCATACCTTATGAAGAAGCTCAAAAATATATGAAAGAATATGCTTTTAAAATCATATGGAAAGAAAGGTGACGATGTAGTTCAACTTAACTATAAAGCAATAGATGTTGGTGCTTCTGGATTAATTGAAATTGAAGTAAATCCTGAATGGATAAACTTTAAAAGTTTCTGCTCAAGAAAAAGTTGATAAAAACAATGATACTTCTAATTGTAAAAACAGAACTATTGACTTCATTTGTTAAAAATATAGTTGAACCTATTAATGCAATAAAAGGTAATGACCTGCCAGTTTCAGCATTTATAGGTAGAGAAGATGGAACATTTGAAAATGGTACTGCTGCCTTTGAAAAAAGAGGAGTTGCTGTTGATGTACCTATATGGAATCTAGATAAGTGTATTCAATGTAACCAATGTTCTTATGTTTGTCCACATGCTGCTATAAGATCTTTCTTAATCACTGATGAAGAAAAAGCTGCATCACCTGTAGAATTTTCTACTTTAAAAGCAAATGGAAAAGGATTAGAAAATCTAAGTTACAGAATACAAGTTACACCTCTTGACTGTACTGGTTGTGGTTCTTGTGCTAATGTATGTCCTGCTAAAGCTCTTGATATGAACCCAATAGCTGTTGCATTAGAAAATCAAGAAGATAAAAAAGCTTCATACATTTATAGTAAAGTAAGCTATAAAAATGATAAACTACCTACAAATACAGTTAAAGGTTCACAATTCTCTCAAGCACTATTTGAATTCAATGGAGCTTGTCCAGGTTGTGGAGAAACACCTTATCTAAAAGTTATTTCTCAAATGTTTGGAGATAGAATGATGGTTGCAAATGCAAGTGGATGTTCTTCTGTTTACAGTGGATCTGCTCCATCAACACCATATACTAAAAATTGTTGTGGAGAAGGACCAGCTTGGGCATCTTCTCTATTTGAAGACAATGCTGAATATGGTTTTGGTATGCATGTTGGAGTAGAAGCTCTTCGTGATAGAATTCAACATATTATGGAAGTTTCTATGGATAAAGTTACTCCTGCATTACAAGGTCTATTCCGTGAATGGATAGAAAATAGATGCTTTGCTGCAAAAACAAGAGAAATTACTCCTAAGATTTTAGCTGCATTAGAAGGAAATAATGAAAGTTATGCTAAAGATATCATAGGTTTAAAACAATATCTAATTAAGAAATCTCAATGGGTAGTTGGTGGAGATGGATGGGCTTATGATATAGGTTATGGAGGACTTGACCATGTTCTTGCTTCCAAAGAAGATATAAATGTTATAGTTATGGATACAGAAGTTTATTCAAATACTGGAGGACAATCATCTAAAGCAACACCAACTGCAGCTGTTGCAAAATTTGCTGCTGCTGGTAAACCTTTAAAGAAAAAAGATTTAGCTGCTATTTGTATGAGCTATGGTCATATCTATGTTGCTCAAGTTTCTATGGGAGCTAACCAACAACAATTCTTAAAAGCTATACAAGAAGCTGAAAGTTATAATGGTCCTTCAATAATTATTGCTTACTCTCCTTGTATTAACCATGGAATTAAAAAAGGTATGTCAAAATCTCAAACTGAAATGAAATTAGCGACTGAATGTGGATATTGGCCTATATTCAGATATAATCCTCTATTAGAAAAGTCAAGGAAAAGAAATCCTCTTCAATTGGATTGTAAAAGAACCTAAATGGGAACTATATCAAGATTACCTAATGGGTGAAACAAGATATATGACATTGAAGAAAACAAATCCTGATGAAGCTAATGAATTATTCGAAAAGAATATGTGGGATGCTCAAAGAAGATGGAGACAATATAAGAGACTTGCTAGTTTAGATTTCTCTGATGAAAAAAAGATAATAGTTACTTCTTAACATAAAAAATGGAGCTATGTTACAAAATTGTGACATAGCTCCTATTTCTATTATCTACTCCATCTATCAATTTTTTTGATAAGAATTGTGGATATGCTAAGTATAATGCTTTAGCATTTACGTTGTTTAATTCTCTTTTTGTTTTAGGAACTTTTCTACTCATTTGAGCAAGTTGAAGTACTCTATCTGAAACTTCTACTTGTAACCAAACTTGTTCATTAAAGAAGTTTTCTCTTTTTACAAAAGCTGCTAGTAATTTTTCTTAATTTTCTAACATCTTTACTGTTTAAGTCAGCCTTTTTCTGATAAAGCAACTATTTTCAGCCCATTCTTCTTTATCTGCAACAACTTCTTTTATATATTTGAAGGGTTGTCCAATTGACTTGAATTTGCTTCTTTTTACCATAAAATCTACTAATCCTTTAGGATCCTTTTATATTAGTTTCTTCTAATATAAAAGTTTCTTGGAGTTCTGTTAACAAAAGATGTTAATATTTTTAGCAAAACGATCAAATTCCTCATCTGTAATTTTGGTTTTGCAGGAGTTTTTCCTAAAGTAATCTAAGAAATAATATTCTCTTTCTGACATCTTTCCTTGTTTTCTCAAACTAACTAAAGGATTGTCTTCTCATACCAATCTGGATTTGTTGCTTTCAGCCATCATTACATTTGCATAACTGTTTCCCAGTTATGTGCAGATTCTTTATCCAAAGAGTATTTTTGGATTAAATCTTTTTATTTGTAGTTGAACTACAAGATACTAAAGTAAAAATCATTGCTAAAAAGAAATAGTATTTTTTCATTTTTCCTCCTTATTATCTACCACAACATTTATTATATGGTTTTACTGCTTCCACATGGACAAGAGTCTTCAGAATTTACTTTTTACATCTTCTTCTTCAAACTCTTCTACACTTTGTCTTTCTTCTTCAGTTTTTTTACAGCAACTTTAAATAAGAAAGATGTAGTTTGTTCCTTAATATTACTAATCATTTCTTCGAATATTTGGCTTGAGATTATTTTTATATTCAGTTACTGGGTCTCTTTGACCATAAGCTCTTAAATAAATACTTTCTCTTAATCCATCAAGAGCTTTTTAAGTGTTCTCTCCACTTATTATCAACAACTTCAAATAAAAATATATTTTTCAAGATTTCTTAAAAGACCAGAACCAATTTCTTCTTCTTTTTTTATTGTATTGAGAAACTAAAGCTTCATACACTCTTTCAGCATAGCTTTCTTTAGTATTTTTAAGTAAGCTTTTGTCATCTTGTTCTTCATATACATAGAAATCTTCTAAATATTCATTTAATCCATCTATATCCCAATCTTCTTTATGTTCAGCAGCAAATTTTTTTCATAAACTTTAGCTGTAATAGTATCTTTAAGCATTCCTAATATCTTATCTTTTAGATTATCTGTACTTAAAGCTTCATCTCTATTTTTCATAAATAGCTTTTCTTTGAAGGTTCATAACATCATCAAATTCAAGTAAGCTCTTTCTTATACCGAAGTTTCTAGCTTCTATCTTCTTTTGAGCTTTTTCTATAGCTGAGTTTATCATTCCGTGAGTTATAGGTTCATCTTCAGGTAATTTTAATCTTTCCATCCATACACTAACTCTTTCTGAACCAAACAGTCTCATTAAATCATCTTCAAGTGATAAATAGAATTCTGATTCTCCAGGGTCTCCTTGTCTTCCAGATCTTCCTCTTAATTGGTTATCAATTCTTCTAGATTCATGTCTTTCAGTACCAAGTATGAATAATCCACCTAAAGCCAAAACTTTTTCTTTTTCTTCTTTACATTGTTCTTGATATTTTGCTAATACTTCAGGGAATCTTTCATCATCTCTTGATCCTACTTCATCAAGAGCCATGAATTCAGGGTTTCCTCCTAGCATAATATCTGTTCCTCTTCCTGCCATGTTAGTAGCTATTGTTACTGCTTTATATCTTCCTGCTTGAGCAACTATTTCAGCTTCTTGAGCGTGAATTTAGCATTCAATACATTATGAGGAACTCCTCTTTTTCTTTAATAATTCAGATAATTCTTCTGAACTCTTTATTGAAATTGTTCCAACAAGAACAGGTTGTCCTTTTTCATATAGAGCTTCTATTCTATCTATAATAGATTTTATTTTTTTCCATTCTTAGTTTTATATACTAAGTCAGCATTGTCTCTTTCTTATAACTGGTAAGTTAGTTGGTATAACTATTACTTCTAGTCCATAAGTATGCATAAACTCTGTTGCTTCATGTTTCAGCTGTACCAGTCATTCCTGATAACTTTTTATACATTCTGAATAGTTTTGAAGAGTTATTGTTGCAAGAGTTTGGTTTTTCAGCAGCAATATTAACTCCTTCTTTGGCTTCTATAGCTTGGTGAAGACCGTCTGAATATCTTCTTCCTTCCATAGCTCTTCCTGTAAATTCGTCTATTATTACTACTTCTCCATTTTCTCTAACTAAATAATCTCTATCTCTTTTTAAATAGTTCTTTAGCCTTTTAATGCTTGGTTTAAGAAATGTGTCAATTCAACATGTTCAGGCGAATAAAGGTTATCTATTTTTAATATCTTTTTCAACTCTTTTTACACCTTTTTCTGTCAATACTACTGTTCTTGATTTTTTTCATCAACTTCATAATCTCCCCATTTTTTCATCAGGGATATTCATAGCCTTTTTTTCTCTTTAATATTTTTAATTTTTCTGTTTCAAAGCTTCTAGTTAGCATAGATACAACTTGGAATGAAACTTGATACCATTTAATTTTATCTTCTGCTGCACCAGATATTATTAGAGGGGTTCTTGCTTCGTCAATAAGTATTGAGTCAACTTCGTCCACTATACAAGTTTAGTTCTCTTTGAACTTTATTCTTCATATCTGATACCATGTTATCTCTTAAATAGTCAAATCCAAATTCTGAGTTTGTTCCGTAAGTTATATCTGCTTCATATGATCTTTTTCTTTGTTCTGTTGGAAGTCCATTTAAGATAACTCCTGAACTCAATCCTAAGAATCCATATAATCTTGACATTTTGGTCTCTATCTCTCTTTGCCAAATAGTCATTTACTGTTATTACGTGAACACCTTTTTCCTGCAAGGGCATTTAAGTAAACTGGACAAGTTGCAACCAATGTTTTTCCTTCCCTGTCTTCATTTCTGTAATTTTTCCCTTGATGTAAAACTATACCTCCAATTAATTGAACATCATAATGTCTTAAACCTAAAACTCTTTTTAGATGCTTCTCTAACTGTTGCAAACGCTTCAACTAAAATATCATCTAAAGTTTCTCCCTTTGCTAATCTTTCTTTAAAGATATCAGTTTTATGCCTTAAATCTTCATCAGAAAGTTTTTCATATTCAGGTTCTAATGCATTAATTTGATCAACAATTTTTCTTAAAGCCTTTACTTCTCTGTCATTTTTTTGTTCCAAAAATCTTTTTAAAGTAAACCACCTATCATTTCTTTTTCTTCCTCACTTTTTAATATCATTTCTATACTCTAACATAATTTACTATCTTAGTCAAATTTATCTTTTTAACTCAATAAACTCTTCTTCAGTTAGTATTTTTATAGTCGAATTTCTTGTGCTTTCTTTAACTTACTTCCAGCTTTTTCTCCAACTATTAAATAATCTAAATTCTTGCTTACTGAACTTAAATTCTTACCACCCTAATTTCTCAATTTCTTCTTTATTTGCTCTCTTGTGAAGTGTTTCAATGTACCTGTAAATAAGAAATTCTTTTCCTGCAAAATTAGGGTTTAAATCTTTCTACTTTTGTTTCACTTTCTGTTATTTCAAATTTCAACCCTTTTTTTCTTTTAAAGCAGCTACAAGTTTTTGAGTTTTTCCTTCTTAAAAAAGCTATAATTTCATTGGCTGCTATTTCACCCAATTCCTTCTATTGATGTCAATTCTTCAAAAGTCATAGACATTAACTTATCAATATTTTTTTGAAGCCTTAGCTAGAACTTTTAGAAGCAACCTTTCCTATAAATGGTATTCCTAAAGCATAGATAACTTTATCATATTCTCTATTCTTACTTTCTTCTATTGAATTAAGTAAATTTTCTATACTTCTTTTTCCCATTTTGTCAATATTTTCTAGGTCTTCTCTATGATTTTTAAGTCATAAATATCTACAACAGTTTTTATATAGCCCCAAATCTATAAACTTTTTCAACTATCTTTGAACCTAGCCCCATGATATTTGAAAGCATCTCTTGAAACAAAGTATTCTATTTCTCCTTGGATTTTAGCAGGACACTCTTCGTTTACACATTTTATATCAACTAGTCCTTCTTCTCTTTCAAGTTTATGGTTACATACAGGGCAATTAATTGGCTCTTCTATAGTCTTTTCATTTCCTGTTCTTTTCTTCTTTTTATTGCCTTTACAACTTGAGGTATAATCTCAGCAGCTTTTTCTATAAAAACTCTGTCACCCTATTCTTATATCTTTTCTTTGGATTTCACTAATATTATGTAAGCTTGCTCTTTTAACCTTACTTCCCGATAACTCAACTTCTTCTAGTTCGGCAACAGGTGTAAGTTTACCTGTTCTTCCAACTTGCCAAGTTACATCGTTTAAAACAGTAGATACTTGATGTGCAGGGAATTTATATGCTATTGCCCATCTTGGTGTTTTTACTTGTATAACCTATTTCATCCCATAGATTAATTTCATCAACTTTTATAACAAGTCCATCTGTTTCATAAGGTAGATTTTTCTCTTTCCTTTTCCCAATAATCTATTCTTTGTTCTATATCTTTTTGAGTTTTCTAAAAGTTCAAAAATTCTGTTGTTTTAATTCCCATAGATTCTAAGAATTTTCATACTTTCACTGTGAGATTTTTAAACCTAATTTTATCTGCTTCAACTAAGAAATAGAAATATGCATCTAAGGCTCTTTCTTTTTACTATCTTAGGATCCAACTGTCTTAAAGTTCCACTTGCTGCATTTCTAGGATTAGCAAAAGTTCTTCTCCCTTTTCTAGTCTTTCTTTATTCAGCTTTTTCAAAACTTGCTAATGGTAGAACAATTTCTCCTCTGATTTCAATATCTAGAGCTTGTGGTAAAGTTTTTACAACACTTGCTATCTGTAAGATATTCTCTGTTACATCTTCACCAATAAAGCCATCTCCACGAGTTACAGCTCTAACAAGTTTACCTTGTATGTAAGTTAGACTGATAGATAAGCCATCAAGTTTAACCTCCAAACAATATTTTAATTCTTGCTCCTTAGAAATTCTCTTTTTATTCTTTCAATGAAAGTCCACAACCTCGCCAATATTATAGCTATTAGCCAAACTTAACATCGGGTGTGCGTGTTCAACTTTTTAAATTTATTTTCTTTTAAGCTTGCTCCCCACACTTGCTGTTGGAGATGAAGCCTCTTTGTATTCTGGATATTTTTCTTCTAAGCTTTCCAGTTCTTTTAATAAAATATCGAATTCGTAATCTGAGATAAGACTTTCATTATCATTGTAATAAGAGTCTCTATACTTATCTAAATCTTCTTTTAATTTAACAATTCTTTCTAAATCTTTTTAATTCTTGTGATGAGTATAGTGTCAAGCCTGCGTTGCTATTCTTTTAATTCTTCTATTCTTTCTTTTTATTTTCATATCTTCCCTAAACAAAAATATTTTTTATTTACAGTAAATATTATACCACAAACTTTTTAAAAATTACTTAATTTCTCCACCACCTACAACAAAATTATCATAGAAAAAAATACTACATGTTGACCCTTTGGCATTATGGGCATTTTCTTCATTGTATTTAAAAATATATTTTATCATTATTTTTTATTAATTTTCCATAAAAACCTGTACTTGAAAATCTAGGTCTTGCAAGTAAGTTTAAATCTTTTATTTTTCAAATTCAACTGCAAACTTGTAATTTATTAATTCTATTTCATCAGTAAAAAGTTCTGAAAATTCTCCTAAAACTATTTCATTAGTTTTAGCTCTTATCTCTGTTATGAAAACTATTTTTAGATAAATTTATCCCTAAACCTCTTCTTTGTCCCTATAGTGTATATAGTTGATAGCCCTCATGTTGTCCCTAAAATATTTTCCTTCCTTTATCAATGTAGTTTCCTTTGACTATTTCATCTTTTTAAATTTTCTTTTAAAAAAATTCTTTATAGCCTTCTTTAGCAAAACATACACCTTGACTATCTTTTTTTATCATGAACTTCTAAACCAATTTTTTAAAGGCTATCTCTCTGATTTCTTGTTTTAGAATAAGGTTTTAAAGGAAAAATTAACCTTTCTAATTTTTCAGGAGCTAATCTATATAGCATATAGGATTGGTCTTTTATTATAGAATGTACAGATTTTAATAAGTATTTAGAAAAAAGTTTCTGAATATTCAACAGAAGTATAATGTCCTGTTGCATACATAGTCCGCCTTATACTTATCTGCTATCTCAAATAGAATTTTTAAATTTTATCTCATCATCACATATAACACAAGGAGATGGGGGTTTTTCCTGACTTATAGCCATCTAAAAAAATATTTTGATGACTGTATTTTTCAAAATCTTTTCTGATATTTACAACTTCATGTATTATCCCTAATCTATCACAGACTTTTTTTAGCATCTTCAATATCTTTTGAATTTTTCTTCTAAATGTTGATTTAAAGTTACTCCTATAACTTCATAGCCTTGCTCTTTTTAAAAGATAAGCTGAAACAGAAGAATCAACTCCTCCACTCATACCAATTACAACTTTTTTTCATTAATAATAATCCTTTTTCTATTGTTATTTCTCCAACACTAAATAATTTAATTTCACCATTCATTTCTATCTCTAATCTTCCATCTTCAACTATATTTTTGGCTGTTCCTTCGAATATTTGCTCTCCAATATGTACTCTTATTTTTTTATCCTTTTAAAAGTTATTTCTATTAATTTCTTCTACAATTTCTAACCATTTTTCCTGACATAAATTTTTTTCATAATATAGAAAAATTCTTCTACAACTTTCAAAAATTAATTTATCAATGTCATAGTCACTTTCCAATGAAATAGCAATATTTTTTTAATATCCTCTGGTATTTTATTTGCTACATTTATTCCTATACCAACTACAAAATCATCTTTTACTCTTTCTATTAAAATTCCACATAATTTCTTAGAATAAAAAAGACATCATTTGTCCATTTAAACGAATAAAGCTCCATCTTTTATCTTTTTCAAAGCATTTAAAGTTGATATTCCTGCTATGAAAGGAAGTTTTGTTGCCTCAACCATAGATAGACTTCTCTCAGGTCTTAGTAAAAAAACTAAAAGAGCCATACCTTCAGGTGACAGCCAAAATTTCCTCTTCTTCCTCTACCTGCTGTTTGGACTTTAGCTGAAACTATATCATAATTTTTCAAAAGATGATACATTTTCTTTCATATAGTTATTAGTGGAATCTATTTCATTAAATTTTTAGAAATTTCATATAATTTCTCCTAGTTTTTTTGTTTTTAGACTTAATTATTATAGCATATTTTATAATAAAATAGGGACTGTTGCAAATTAATAAAAAGTAAAAATAGTTTGTTACTGAGTAAATTTCTTAACGATAAAAATCAAAAAAATTCGCTCAGCTCATTCTATTTGATTTTTATCTAAAAATTTTCATTTGTAACTTACTTATTTTTTTACTTTAGAATTATAATTTAACTTTGCAACAACCCCTGTCATACTTTATTTAAATAATTCAATTTATTCAATTTCAACATCAATTATTGAACTTAAAATATATGATATTCCATTCATTATAACAAAAAGATAAAAATTTTTAGCTATTGTATTCCCAGCTACAATAGGATTAAATAACATTATAACTCCATAAATAACAGCAATACAAGCTAGTATAAATTGTAATAAATGAGATTTTAAACCATTTTTATAACATTTCTCAAATAATAAATAGCACTTATTAAGAATATGATGATAAATGTCCATAGTACAATAGCTACTGAGAACATAGGTAAAAACTAAAATTGTTATTGATATAATAATAGATACTATAATGTTGCCATAAGGAATAGGTCTTATTTTTTTCTTTTTAAGAATATAAAATATAGTTATAATAGTCCATATAACATAAAGTATTCCTAAATAGAATGAATAAGTTATAAATGTTTCTGTGGGATTATTCACATATAAATTCAAATAAAAATAAATACAATACCAAATAAAACATTCCAAAAATCTAGTCATAATAACCTCCTAAAAATTAGTTCTTTTTCTTTCCTCTTAAAATTCCAAATATTACTCCTGAAACTACAGCTCCTATTACAATAGAAACTATGAAGAATATAGCTGAGTGCACACTTGGCATTGCAGGGATAACAAATATTCCTCCGTGAGGAGCAGGAGCAGTAACACCCCAGAATTGAGTTAATCCACCTGCTATTGCAGCACCAATAACACAAGAACTTATGACTTTTAATGGCTCTTTAGCAGCAAAAGGAATTGCTCCTTCTGTTATGAAAGATAGACCTAAAATAAAGTTTGAAATTTTTGATTGTTGTTCTTTTTCATCAAATCTATCTTTAAATAGTGTCATAGCTAAAGCTATTGCTAGTGGTGGAACCATTCCTCCTGCCATAACAGCTGCCATAAATGCACCATTATTTGTATCAGTAAATACTCCTATTGAGAAAGCATAAGCTGCTTTATTGATAGGTCCTCCCATATCAACACTCATCATTCCACCAAGTACCGCTCCTAATAGTACAGCATTAGCTGTTCCCATATTATTTAACCAATTAGCAACTATAACATTTATTTTTGTAAATATAGGTCCTATTATAAAATACATCAACACACCAGTTATTACTAAACTGAATATTGGATAAATTACCATAGATTTCATACCATCAAATTGTTTTGACATATTCTTTGTCATTTTCTTTAAGAAGATAACTGAACATCCAGCAATGAACCCTCCAATAAGTCCTCCTAAGAACCCAGCTCCTTGGCTTGCCATATATCCTGCAACAGCCCCTGGCATGAATCCTGATTTATCAGCAATACTCATAGCAATAAATCCAGCTAGAACAGGTATTAAGAAATGGAAAGCTCCTCCACCAACACCATATAGTAATTTAAATAATTCGTTTTGTCCCATGAATCTTTCAACTATGAAATGAAAGGGCAAGTAAAATTCCTCCACCTATTACGAATGGTAACATATTAGAAACTCCATTCATAATACTTTTTATAAATAATTCTTCCTATTGAATCATTTGCTTGAGAATCCTCTTCAGTGTTATCACTAGCTTCTGCTTTTAAATACAGGAGCTTCATTATTTAAAACTTTTTTTAATTAAAAGCTTCAGCATTCTTTATTGCATCTGCTGTACTTGTAACTATTACTTTTCTATCATTGAAACGAGCTGTTTCAACTTTTTTATCTGCTGCAACTATAATTCCAACAGCCTCATCTATATCATTTGCAGTTAAATTATTTTTAATTCCATCTGCACCATTAGTTTCAACTTTAACATCTACTCCTAATTTTTCTCCAGCTTCTTTCAATGCTGCTTCAGCCATATATGTATGTGCAATTCCTGTTGGACAAGCAGTTACTGCAAAGAATTCTCTTTTTCTTTGAAACTTGTGTTTCTTTAATTTCTTCTTTAGGAGTTTCTTGTGGTTTTCAGAATACTTATCAACTAAAGCATAAACTTCATCAGGACTTCCACAAGTTAATAATCCTTTTGTAAAAATCATCATTTAATAACATCTTTGATAATTTTGCAAGTGTTTCTATATGTAAATCATGAGCTCCTTCAGAGGCCGCTATCATAAAGAAAAATTTGAACAGGTTCTCCATCTAGTGCATCATAATCAACACCTTTATTAGATCTTGCAAAATAAAACTGAAGGGCTATTTACAACAGAAGTTTTAGCATGAGGCATTGCTATTCCTTCACCTAAACCTGTTGAACTTCTTTCTTCTCTTTTTAAAATTAAATCTTTAAATACATCAGCATCTGAAACTATATTTTTTTCTTTTAATCTTGCTATCATTTCATCAATAGCTTCCATCTTTGTATTTGCTTTTTAAATCCATTATCATTAAATCTTTTTAGTAAATCTTTAATTTCCATAATGCTCCCTTTTCAATAACTAATTTTTAGATATTTCTTCAATAAATTCTAACTCACCAATATCTTCTGAAAAAAACTTGTTGCTGTTCCACAAGCCACTGCAAATCTAAATGCTTTTTCTACATCATTTTTCTTTTAGCATATAATTTACAAAAACCTGCCACAACAGAATCTCCAGCTCCTACAGTATTAACAACATTTTCCTTTGCCTTGAATGGTTGAGCGAAAAGTGAAAAATCTTTAGCTATGTATAGTGCTCCCTCACCACCAAGAGATATAATTACATTTTCTGCCATACCAACTAAGTTAGTTCTAACATAATCTATAATTTCTTTATTATCTTTAAACTCTCTTTTAGCATATTGTTTTTAATTCATCTTTATTAGGTTTTTATTAAAAATGGTTTGTATTTTTAAAGACTTTTTAAAAGTTTCTCCACTACTATCGAGAGTAAATTTTACTGAATTTTTCATTTAAAATTTCGATTATATTTATATAAAAATCATTTCCCAAATTGCTAGGCACTGAACCTGATAAGATTACAAAATCATCACTTTTTAATTTTTTTCTGATTTTATCTAAAAAAACTCTTCTTTTTTCTTTATCTGAAATCTTTGGATCTGGACAATTGATTTCAGTTTCTTCTTCTGTTTTTAATTTTACATTTATTCTAGTATTTTTCTTCAACAGTTACAAAAATCTGAAGGTATATTTAATTTCTTAAGATTTTTCTCTATAAATGCTCCTGTGAAACCTCCTAAAAACCAAGGTTTTCACATTCTGTCCCTACATTTTTAAGAGTTTAGATACCATTATTCCCTTTCCACCAGCAAAAAAATTATCTTCATAGGCTCTATTAGTTTCACCTATTTGAAAATCTTTCACTCTGACAATAAAATCAATGGAGGGATTTAAAAGTTACTGAATATATCATTAGTTCTCCTTTCAATATTAAATATGAAAATAGTTCGTTACTAGCCAAATTTCTTAACGTATAAAAAAATCAAGAATCTGCATCATAAGAAACTCTAAGCAATAAATTGCTAAGTGTTTCTAAGAAAATTCAGCAAAACTTGCCAACAAGTTAGCTTCAAACACGCCGACATTTACTCGGCTCATTCTATTTGATTTTTATCCTAAAATTTGGAATGTAACTCTCTTATTTTCAATTTAATATATGTTTATTATTTTTGTGTGCTTTTCTATATCTTTATTTATTTCTTTTTTTATCTGTTATTATGGTTGCTTCTTCAAGTTTAGCTACGTTTGCAAAATAGATCATATCAAACTTTGTACTATCTGCTAAAATAAAATGCCTTATTTCGAATTTTTCTATAGCCTGTTTTTTTATCAATGCTTCTTCAACATCATGAGTAGAATAGCCATTTTCATTTATTCCATTTATTCCAATGAAAAGCTTTTATCAAATCTAAATTCTGATAAATCTCTTAAAGCTTTTTACTCCAACAATAGCTAAAGGTACTCTTTTTATTCTTCCGCCAATTAAGTAAGTTTCTATATCATTGGCTATAAGTCTTTCTAAATGTATTATCCCATTAGTTACAACCTTTATATCTTTTCCCTTTTATATAGTCAATAATTTCATAAGTTGTTGTTCCTGCATCTAAATAGATATAGTCACCATCTGATATGAACTGTGCTGCCACTCTGAGCGATTTTCTTTTTTGCTATCTTTATTGGTATCTTTGATTTCTATTTCTTTTCTAGCTATCTTCCTTAAAAACTGCACCACCTCTTACTCTTTTTAATTTTATTTTTCCTTTTCAAGATAAGCTAAGTCCCTTCTTAACGTTGCCTCACTGATTTTTTTAAATCTTTGATAATTTTTGAATTTTCGATACTACCTTGTGTTTCTATAAGTTTTTAAAAATAAGTGAAATTCTGTCTTCAAATAACATATCTTTTTCCTTTTTTTATAACTTGATTATTTTTTTGTTACCTTATTATATAATCATTTTTCAATCTTTTTTCAATCATAATCAGTCATAATTTTTGACTTATTTTTGTAAAGTTTTTACCATTTTTTTGTTAAAATTTTTAAAAAAATTATTTTTGGTAACATTTGTTACCGATATATTTTATTTAATCCCATATAATTATGTTGTAATAGATTTGATTTACCCTCTCCGGTTGATTTAGGGTGATTTTTAAAAATCACCAATCAACCTCTCATTTATTACTCAAAAAGAGAAGTCATTAGAAAATTCTAATGGTTTCTCTTTATTTAGTTATTTAAAATTCTTCAAAATTCAATACTTTTCCATCAATTGTTTTTATTTCTTTCAATTCTTCTACAGATAAGTTTTTCTAGAAAAATACAATATTCATTTGGATATCCTCCAACAAACTCCATCTTAGGCATTGTGATTTGGTTGGAATTTTTATCCATAAGCATAATTTATTATTGCCCCAAAAACCTTGTTAATTTTAAAACCTCACCTTTATATATAACATCTATTTCTTTCATATAATCACCAATAATTCATTTGCATCATAAAAACCTTCCACCAAAAGATGAAAGGTTTTATAAATTTTATTATTCAGCTTCAACTATAACTTCTTCAGCTGATCCAGTAGCAGATTTTTCAGCTATTAAATCTTCTATATGTTCTTTCATTTCAGTTAAACCTTCAATATCTAATCCTTCAAAGATTTGAACAAGAAGAAGTTTTTATATTGATTCCTTGTTTTTCTTAAGAAGTCATCAACTTTAGCTTGATTTTTTTATATAAATAAAAAGCTATTGCTGCTACTCCAACTCCAACTGCTGCACCTACTAAATGATCTTTTGTTATTGTGTTTCCAAAACATTTTTAAACCTCCTAAATTTTCTTTAAATTATATTATTAATAAAATAAGTGAATTTCACTTTTAATTTTTACTTAAAGTTACATATTTTTTTCATTAAATTGACAGTAGTCACTGTGTTTTTAAAAAAATATTTGATGAATAAAATCTGAAAAATTTTTCTATAGTGTTATCATCTACAATAGTTGCTGTATATTGATAACCTTTTTCAGTTTTTACTCTAAAGACTTTTTATAAGTTTTGTCATTTTTATGTGACACTGTTAAGTGTCTACCGAAGGTAGTTAGCCACATAATAAGGACTGTACTCAATTTTTTGTTCTGTAAAGAATGATTTTTAAAAGATATAGAGCTGGTAAAATTTCTATATCGAACATTCCTCTTTTCTTAACTTCACCATAAGCATGCTCAAATACTGATCCAACAGTTAATCCCATAGAGAATACATTCATTGAACTTTGTAAGTTTGTATCATTCTTATTGATTACTCCATTTAAATAAGAAACCATTATAGATGCTAAAGCATACATAGATAGTGGAGAAATTGATTTATAAACATTTTCTTCAACTAATTTTACAGGTAGTAAACCATTTTTCTATTGAAAAAGAAATGGCTACTCTATATATAATTTCTTGTAAAAATATTTCACTTGTTGAAAAAAATTTAATGTTACAGTTTTTAGTCTTGAATTATATCTCATTTCTAAAAATTTTTAAACTATTCTTTATATTTGAATAAAAGTTTTAGTATCTTTTACAGGAGCAGATAACTTTTAATCTAACTCTGTTTGGTAAAATATGCACTATCGTAATAGTTAACTTTTTTCATTTTTAGCCCCTTCCTAGTTAGTCTTTATATCATATTTTTAGCAGTTTTAATGAATTCAAAACAACTAAAATAGTCGTTGAATTATGTAAAACTGATGCATAAATTGGTGCTAATATTCCTGTTGCTCCTAGTACTAAAAGCAAAAGTGTTAAGTCCAATCACCATAGCAAAGTTTTCTTTTATAGTCTTAACTGTATTCTTAGATAGTCCAATTATTCCTGGAACTAAAAGAGGATTATCTTGTGTAATAGTTATATCTGCTGCCTCCATTGCAACATCAGTTCTTGTACTTCCTAATGCAACTCCAACATTTGCATATGATAGAGCAGGGGCATCGTTTACACCATCACCTATCATAATTACATTAGAACCTTTTGATTGGAATTTTTAAGATATTTTTTTGCCTTATCTTCAGGTAGTAATTCAGATTCATATCTGTCTATTGACATTCTAGAAACAATAGTTTCTGCTTGTTGTCTTAAATCTCCTGTCAATAAAACTATATCGTCAACTCCATAATTTCTAAGTCTGTTTATAGCTTTTTTTAATATTTTTCTAGGGTGGATCAGAAACTCCAATAAGACCTATAATTTTATCATCTTGTGATATATAAAGTCCTATTTCTCCTCTTGAAATAATACCTCTTTCAGCATCTATTGCTGCTGTCAGATTAACATTATTTTTCAAGCATGTATTTTTTACTTCCAACTCTTATAACCTTAGCTTCTTTTCCTTTACCTACCTTTGTTTCAACTCCACGACTTACAACAGTTTTTATCTTACTGTGTTTAGGAATTTCTATTCCTCTATCTTTAATTTCTGTCATTATTGCAGTTGCAAGTGGGTGTGAAGATTGCTCTTCAGCTGCTCCAGCAAGCCCCTATCATTTCATTTTTCAGACATACTATTATCAAAAACTTCTATACTTTGTACCTTTGGTTTCCTTCAGTAATAGTTCCTGTCTTGTCAAATATTACAGTTTCAGCCTTTGATAACTCTTCTATAAAAGTTACTTCCTTTTACTAATATACCATTCTTAGCAGCTGTATTTATTGCAGCCGAAAGCAACTGCTGTTGATAATCTAATTCACAAGAATAATCAATAACAAGCATACTCATAGCCTTAGTAATGCTTCTTGTACTTGCATAAACTATTCCTGCTAAAATAAAGTTCAATGGAATTAATTGTGCTGAGAAAGTATCAGCATAATTTTGTATATCAGCCTTATTGAAGTTTGCATCTTCAACAAGTTTTATAATTCTTGAAACAGTTCTGTCATCTCCAACTTTTTCTGCTAATATACTTATATTTCCATTTTTAACTATAGTTCCTGCATAGACAGTTTCACCTTCAGCCTTCTTTAATGGCATATATTCACCTGTTATTGAAGATTGGTCTATCAATGCTTCACCTTTTATTATTTTACCGTCAACACTGATTTTTTTCTCCAGTTTGAACTACTATAATATCATCTTTTTGGATTTCTTCTATTGGAACTCTTTTTACATTATCTTCAGAAATTTCTTTCCAAACATAACTTTCTCCAACACTTAACATATCCTTGATAGCTCCACGAGTTTTTTTCCATAGTATAAACGGTTAAAAGTTCTGATACTTCTTCTAAGAACATTATAGTTAGTGCTGCACTTTTCTTTTTCCAGAAGAATACTACTTATTATCGCACTTGAACTTAAAAGTATCTGCATTAGGTCTTTTGTTTTTAACAGAGAATTGATACCATTTTTCAATACAGGCATAGCAAGTGCTAAAGTAGATAGAGTATTGTAATTTAAAAATCTTCTAATTCCTGTTGCTACAACTTCTTGTTTCGATTTAAAGAATAGATTATATCCTAAAAGTCCAGCAGTTGTAATAATTTTTCTTTATAATTTCACCAGGAGTTTCCTCTTGTAATTTTCTTTCGATTACATACTTAGATGATTTTTCAATCTTCTCATTTTTACATATTTCAAATATATGTGAGTTAAGTGTATTTTGTATTAGTTTATTAAATTTTGCTCACTTAAAGAAACATCCTCAAAAATATAAGGATAGTCCCTGTTATTAAACTTATCTCTACACTTTCTATATATCTTACTTGTACTAATTGTTTTTCAATTTCAGTTTTCAAAGAAGCTCAATATATTTAAAAGCTTTACTTTTTATACGAATTCTTCCTCTTATTCTGTGTACAATCTCACAAGCGAGTAAATTATCATTTTTCATTGATTATTTTCTCCTTCTAATTCTCCTTTTAACATTTCATAAAATCTTTTGACATTTTTTTCAACTTCATCAACAGACATACCATGATAAACATCTTCATTATCGACTATGATCTTCCAAATCTTGTTTAGCCAGTTAACTATATCTTGCTCTTTTCAATTTTGTTTTTATCATATTCTATTAATATTTTACTCGTTAAATAAGAATATTCAATAGATTTTATTCCATTTTTAATTTTTATTATAGCACTTATATAATGTTCATGCTTTTTCATTTCTTCAGGAAATTTATCAAGTGAAGGTATAAGAAGTCTTATTCTTCCAGGAATACTATGAACAACTTTTACCTTGTTAAACATTAAATAAGTTTTTCTTTAACATATTTTTTTAAACATTCAGACCTCCTTACTATGATTTTTGATAGAAGTCTATATGACCACCAAATTAATGTTGCTCCACCTGGTAAAATCATATCAGCCTTAAATTTCTTTAATCCATATATTAAAAGACCTGTTCCCAATAAAGTCTTTGTGTCAAACAAACCTTTTGTTTTTATTATATAGTAATATCTGCTATTTGAGCCACAGTCTTAAATAAAGTTTTAGCCTTAGCTTCTCTTCCTTTTTAAAAGTTCTTCATCTAAATTTAATAACTTTAGGACTATTCCTATCATAAATTGAGTATCTATTTCTTTATCATCAAATTCAACTGTTAAACTTCCAAGACTTTCAATGACTTTAAAATTCTTGATAACTTCTATCTTTTTCAGATTTTTCTTTTTAAGTTTGCAATCTCAACTTTATTATTTTTTTAACTTTTCTATTTCCATTCTAAGTCTATTTTTAGTAGCACTTTTACTTCAAAAACACCATAAAAAAATTAGGTAATAACATGTTGTTTTTTCATATAACCTCCTCTCTAAAAATATTTTTATTTTTCAAAAATATCTAATATTTTTATATATAATTTTTGAATAATTTTATTAATTTGATTATAACTTAATAATTAAATTTATGCAAAGTATTTTTTCAATATCTAAATTTTTATTTCTAATATTTTTCAAGGCTTTGTATTTTTCAGTATTTATAATAAAGTGTAAAATTATATGTTTTTATGAAAAAAATGGTGCAAAAGTGGAGCAGAAAAAGTGGCTGTTTCAAATTAACAAAAAGTAAAAAAATAGTTTGTTACTGAGTAAATTTCTTAACGATAAAATTTTTCATTCGTAACTCACTTATTTTTACTTTAGGTTTGAAATTTTAATTTTGCAACAGCCCCTTGATTTTCATAATTATTTAATTTTTAATATTCCTGATACTTTTCCCCAAATTTCTTCTGATGTTTCATCTATTTCTTCTGGTGCATCTTCTGGAATATAAAATTTTTCTTTTTCATCATATGTCCAATAAGGTGCAGTCAAATCAGATAATTTTTCATATTCAGGATCATGAAATATTGTCATTTCAATCATCTGCTTATTTTATAATAAGCTCTCATTAACTAGTACCTTTTTACTATTATAAATTCCTAATTATATTTAATTCATTATGAAAATATTTTAGACAAGACATTGAACATAATAAATAATTTTTCTTGATCTCTTGATGCTCTAAGGCTTTTTGTATTTTTATATATGATTCAATTTTTGATATTATAAAATTTTCTTTTTGGATTAACTGACTATTCTTCTTGAGAAATGAAAGCTGTTTTATTTTTGTACAATAAATCTTAAATCACTTATTATTAATGTTTTTGATAAATCTAAACCTTGTGTTTTTCTTTATTTGTAAAAAAATAGCATACTGATGTTTTTATATTATGTCTTACTGGTATTGCAAAATAAAAAGTACCGTATTTTTAATAGACACACTGTAGCATATGGTCTATTATTTTTCTTTTTCTATCTCATCGCAATTTTTATAAAGTTCAAAAATTCATCAGTTAAAAAAACAAAATTTCACTTCTTAACCTCCAACTATTAAAAAGCCCTAATAAAAACATAGGACTTTTTTTAAATCTTCTTATCTAGTATTTTTTTGATTATCCTGATCGCTACTATACGAACACATCTTCTTGATTGACATTTCTTTTTGATTATCCTGATTGATGTCATATAATCATCATCTTCTGTATAACTTATACTATATTTTTATATTTTGTCAATATATTCTTATATCTTTTTATATCCTATTATATATTTTTATATATATCTTTGTATGTTCTGAATATGAAAAAGTTATTATAAAAAAATAAATTTCAATTTTAATCTAAAAACCCTTATTATTTATCAGTGTTTTTTTGAATCAAAATCCCTAACCTATTCTTATATACCCCTTAGTGTTTTAAACTTTAAATTTCACTATATAGAGAGCTATTTTTTTATAAAATCTTATTTTTCGTTTTTCTTTCACTTCCTTATCCAGTATATAGAATATTTTATCCTTTAGTACCAGTATATAACTAAAATTTAATTAATTTTTATGCAAGTATTTTTTTCATCAAAAGGAAGGTAATAACATATAGGATTTCTGAACTATTATTTTTTTAGTTCACAAATTTCTCTCAATGGAAACTTGTAACTTCCATCTTTACTAATAATTTTTGAAATGGGGAATTAAAAATTCTCCTATCTCCCATATTATTCTTGCAAATAAAATACCTTCTATCTGAACCTCCCACGACTGACACCCTACGAGTGCTAGAGTTGCGGGGTTCCAAAATCTTCAAAAATCTTTAAAAATTTTTCTAAGAAGTTTGATAGCTTTACACTACCCTTATTCTTTTAGGTGTGTTCAGCTCACCTCTATTGTATAGGACGCTTAAGTCCACAACTTTACTTTTTCTTAGAATATTTAATGCTCCATTACAATCTGCATTTATAAGTTTACCTGCGCTTGTTTGATATAGTCCTCTTTTATTCTTTTTCCACTGAATATATATTCTTGTAGATTTTTCTTTATCATATATTGAATTTCATCTCCATCAAAGAAACTTGCTTTTGATGTATAACTTTCTTCTTGTAGTTTGAATTCTATTCCATATAGTTTACACAGATATATTAATTTATCTCTTAATTTTTCCATACGGTATATTTACAAAGTTTTGATTATTTATACTTCCTATATTTGAATTTCTTTGAAAATCTTCATTATATCCTAGAACTAGTTTTCCTATATCATTATTAAGACAATAATTTACAATTGTTCTTGCTGCTTTTTGAAAGATAATCATTTATGCGATTATTTCTCTTTCTAGTTATTCTCTTTTTGTCTTAATGTTGTTCGCTCAATTTTTTTGCTTATCTTTTATACTTTGTAATTTTTGCATTTATCTTGTTATAGTATTGATTTGTTGATTTTAATTTTCTACCATCTATTATGAATGAAGCTCCAGTATTTGTAACACAAGTACACAGATTGTCTATACCTAAATCAATTCCTAGTACATTTTCTTTATTTAATTCCCTTTGAACTTCTTCTACCTCATAAATGTATTGAATTTCAAAGTACCTAGAATGTTGTTTTGGTATTATTCTAATCTCTTTTATCTTCTTGTCTTTTTAATACTGATGGTAGTTTAATTTTAACTTCCTGATGAGTTTTCTTAAAAGAATTTGAATAAGGAACTATCAGCATATCATCTTTTAATCTAACAAAACCTATAACAAGAGTTGTAAAACCATCTTTATCAAGATAATTAGGTAATTTTATTTTACCATTATATTGACCTTTCTTAGCAAGTTTTTAAAAGTGCAAAGAATGATTTAAAACTTTCATCTACTTCTTTTAAAAATTTGTTGAGCCATATTAGAATTTAACTTCTTGTAATTTTCACTATTTTTTTAAGTATTTTATAGTTTTTCACTATAACTTAAATATTTTTATTGTTAAAAATAGTGTTGTCTAACATTGTATATAGCTTGATTCTTTAAATTCTTAGCTATATGGCACAAATATTTTAAATTTCTAAACTCTTTTTGCTAAGATGTTTTACTTGTTGTTTTTAATGTTAAATACATATATAATCACCTCCTTTTCATCAGAGATATTATATCATATATTCTACATTTTATCTACTAAAAAGTAATGTTTTTTATTTATTTTTAAATATTTTTAAAGTTTTTAAAACCCCACAACAGTGGGAAGCGTCGTTCACATAAGTTCGCTACTACTTATGCAGTTCTCTTATGAACTTCTTGTTATCTCTAACAAGCACAGACTATATCTTATCCATAGTGTATCTCAACACCTTAGGCGAAACCACTTCCAATACCAATCGCTTGTATTGTACTCCCCTCACGAGGGATAGTCGTTGAACTTTCCTTTTCAGGCTTAGCTGCTGATTGTCTATTATCATAATGTTTAGGATTTAACCTTGCATCATCTAGTATATTTTTTCTGCTTTCGCCACCATCACACTTATACCATATTCTTACTTAGGTATTATGTTGTGGTTATACTAGCTTTAAGAGTTCCCAGCAATTCAGTTTCTTTGTTGCACGGTTTTGCTCCGTGTCTACATACAAGTTTCCCTATATGCTTACTAAAATCTTCATGCAATTCATACCCTACGAGTACATAGTCTCATGACTAACACCCTACGAGTGCTAGAGTCACGAGTGTTCTTGCACTATTTAATAAATATAATTTTTGAAATGGATTTTATAATTTCATTTTTGTAGGATAAGAATGTTGAAAATCTTTAACTCCATCATAATCTCTAAGTGCTGAAGAGCCTATAAAATTTTTCTGTATAAGCATTATTATTTTGTTTGATTTCATTTTTCATATTTTTTTATAGAATGATTGAGGACTATTTTTATATAAGTTATAATCTTCTTCATCTATTTTATAATATCTATAATAGCTAGCAATCCAAGAAACAAAACATGCATCATATAAATTTTTAGTTCTTCACAATAACCAATTTCAAAATAATTATCTTTATCTACAATTTTATTTTTTAAGTGTTATTTTTTTCAATTTCTAACATAATTTAATCACCTAACATTTTTTTATTTAATTATAACATATATAAAAAGCAACTCATTCTTTACTTATTATTTTTAACAAGTAAATATGAATTGCTTATTTTCTTCCAATTTGGAAAAACATTAGAAAATTTAAAATAAAACCATTATTAATTTTAAATTCTAATCTAGTAAAACTGCTTTTATTATAATATGTGTAAAATCAATTTTATTTTTTTATATACCATTATTAAAGGTATTTACAAAAATATTTTTTTATATGTTATATTATTTATATAAGAGAATTAGTTAAAAATTAACTCAAAATATAAAAATATATTGTTTTAATGTTATTTTTGTTATAAAATAGTACTGATACATTCAATCATTAATAATAATTTAACAAAATATTTTTATATAATTATCGACCAAAAATATATAAATAAAAAGGAGGAGAGAGATGAGATTTATTTTAAATTTTTGAATTAGATACTGTGATAATTCCAGTTGAAATTAGAAGAACTTTAATCAGTTTCTTTAAAAATCTTTAACAGAAGCACATAATTCAAAATATTATTCAGAATTTTTTACAGGAACTCAAATAAAAGGATTATTCATTTTCTGTAATTTTTCCTTTGGATAAATATTTTGGAGAAGAAATTTATTTAAAAAACCCTGAAATGAAAGTTATAGTATCTTGTTCTGAAAAATAATATAGGTTTCTTATTAGTGAAATGTATTTCTATCTCAAAGAAATAAAAAATTTCCTTTACCTAAGAATACCCATATGATTTTAAAAGGATGTTAGGATAGTCGAAGAAAAACTCTTAGAGGAGAGGAGGCTATTTTTCAGACTACAATAGGAGGAGGAATTGTAGTAAGAGATCATAATAAAGAAAAATAAAGATATCTACTATTCAGTTGGTGATGAAAAATTTGAAGTAGTGCTAAATTGGCTAATGAAAGGAAAGATTTAAAAGATTAGGATACCCTGAAGATATTTTTAAAAGATTTTTAGTTGTAAATTGCTACAAGGTCGAAAAATAATTGTTAAACATTTTGACCCTAAAATTCTCTATAACAACTGGAAGATTTAAAATAAAAAGCCCCTAAAATTTTATTAGAAGAAATCTATAGAACAGGTATGGGTAGTCGTTTATCTCAAGGTTTTGGACTTTTTAGAATATTTAGGTGGTGAGATTAAAGATGAAGTATGATGTTGATAAAAATGAATATGAGTTTGATACTGCAATATCTGCTTCAGATTGGAAATATTCAGCAGCTATTACAGGATTGATTTATTACTTTAAAGAATTAGAAAAATATGAAATAAAAATTTAACTATTGATGAAATTACTGATAGTTTTTTATTGTACAACAAGGAAGATATTACTGAAGATAACTACTTAGATTTTATTGAAAGATTTTATCCAGAAGATACCTTAGTACATAAAAAAACTTGAAAATCAATTAAAATACACAAAAAGAATTTACACCAGAAATTATAAAAAGCATCAAAAGAAAATATGTCAGCAAACACAGTTTCAAAAAGTTTTTTCAAAATAAAAGTTTGATGGAACAAAATAAAGAAGAAGCATTAAAATTACTTGAAGAAAATAGACATTTAATTATAAAAGAAACTTTTTAGAAATAAAAAGATTTATATGATAATTATTGTCAAACAAGTAGACTCTTAGAAAAAGGAGATAATAGCCCTTGTAGACTTAAAGGTTATTATTTTGATCCTAATAGGAAGTCTAAAAGCAACAGGTTATAATTTCACTTCTACTAGTGTTGATTATTTTGATGATGAGGTCTTTGATTTTATTCCTTTTGCTTTTCACAGGAAATTCTTTTGAAACTATATTTTTTAAATGATAACTTTAGATTTAGAAATACTAGAAAATATGAATTATAAATTAAGAGAATATTTTTTTCTGAGGAAAAGGAAAGAGAAAATGAAGAAATAAAAATTTAAGCAAGAAAAAGCAATTAAAGAAAAGAAATGAAGAAATAGAAGAAATTGTAACTTCTATACCCTTGAAAAAAATTTTCTTAAATATCTTAAGAAAAAGTGACTATATCAAATATGGAATGGAAATAATCTATAAAAATAGAGATAAAGAGTATTTTTGAAACTTGGTATCTAAGAAATGAAAGTATAGAAGTATTAAAAAGCAGTTGAAGATTTTTTTCAAAATTAGATATTAGAATAAAAATTACTGATAAGTACTATTTTTAATCTTCTTGATGAGATATTTTCAGCTATTTTTAAATCTAAGTTTATTAACAAATAGTATTATGTATTTATTAAAAGATAGAGAAAATTTTATAAAACCAGATACTTCCAAGGAAAACTTATCGAAATTTTTTAAATATAACTATGCTATTGAACAATTAATTAAAGTAAATCAAATAATAAGAAACGGAGGAAAAGAAATGGATAAAAACTTAAAAGGCTTCTATAAAAAAACTTGTGCAAGCGAAGTTGTAAGAAAAATTTATAAAAGATAATTCTTTAAATAAATTAGCATCATATAGACAAAAACTTTTAAGTTCTGTTGTTGCTAAAAACCATAAAAGAATTTTTAGATGTGTTAACACAATTATCAGTGTATTCAGGGGTATATTTTAGCTTTGCTTTTTGATTATATAGAAAATCAAACTCAAAATGAAGATATAATACACTATTTCATTTTAGAATTAGATCAAAAATAGATTAAAAAAATAAAGAAAAATGAGGATAAAGAATAGGGAGGAGAAAAATGAAAAAGAACGCATTAACAATTACAGTCGTGGCAAATATGACATCAAATTATTCAGAAGGATTAGGAAATATTTCAAGTGTTCAAAAGATTTATAGAGATAGAAATGTATATGCTATCCGTAGTCGTGAAAGTTTAAAAATGCAATTATGGTACAAAAGTGGAATGTATGAAGACTTAGAAACTGAAGCTAATGGTGCTACTCAAAAAGGTTGATGAAAATTTAAATGCAACTAATTGCCGTGCCTTAGAAGGTGGATACATGAATACAAAAGAAAGTACTTATGTAAGAAATAGTTCTTTCTATCTAACAGATGCAATTTCAACAGAAAGCTTTTATAAATGAAACTCGTTTTCATAATAATCTATATTTAGCAACTAACTATGCGAATGCTAATAATTTAAATGTTCAAAAAGATGCAGGGTAAAGTTGGTCTAATGCCTTATCAATATGAATATGAAAAAAATCATTAAAAGTATATAGTTTAACAATAGATTTAGAAAAAGTAGGAAAAAGACCCTAACTTCCCTGATAAAGAAGCAGATAACAAAGAAAAATTTGAAAGAGTAAAATCTATTCTAGAAGCTATAGAAAACTTAAGTTTAGTAGTTAAAGGAAATTTAGATAATGCTGAACCTGTTTTTGCTATTGGAGGTTTATCTTTAAGAAAAACTCACTATTTTGAAAATGTAGTTAGAGTTGAACAAGGTGCTTTAGTTTTAGGAGAAGCTCTAAAAGAAAAGAAAGAAGATGGATTTAACTGTGCTTTATTAAAAGGGGATATTTTTACAAATGAAGCTGAAATAATAAAAGAATTACAACCAGCATCTATGAGAGAATTTTTAAATCTTTAATTGAAGATATAAAAAAATTATTATGGATATAGGAGGCATATTATGGAAGCCTTAAGAATTATCTTAAAACAAAGTTCTGCAAACTATAGAAAAGCAGGAACAGTGGATAATAAAATGACTTATCCTTTACCTATACCATCAACAGTAATAGGTGCATTACACAATATATGTGGATATACAGAATATCATTCTATGGATATAAGTATACAAGGAAAATTTACTTCTCTATCAAGAAGAGTCTATACTGATTATTGTTTTTTAAACTCAGCTTTAGATGATAGAGGAAATTTAATAAAAGTAGTAGATCCTAATGCATTCTCAGGAGCATTTGTAAAAGTTGCTTCAGCTAAAAAGTCAAGGAAATAGTTTTAAAGATAGAATCACTATTCAAGTTCATAACGAAGAACTATTACAAGAATATTGTAATTTAAAAAGAAAAAGTAAAGAAATTGAAGAACTAAAAAAATAGTGAATATAAAAAGAAATTAGAAGAATTTAAAGTTTTAAAAAAGGAAATAGCTGATAAAAAAGAAAAAAAGAAGATAAAAAAATCAGAAGTGTTTAAACAACTTTCTGAAGAAGAAAAAGAAAATAAAACTTGAAGAAGAAAAATATAAAGAAGATTTTAAAAAAATTTGAATATGAAAATTACACTAAAACCTTATAGTCATTTTCAAAATCTTGTTACTTCTTTTAAAAAGCTATGAAATTTTAAATGATATTTTTCCTAATTTTACATATAAAATCTGATGAAGAAACTTTAAAAGACATAGAAAAATAACATTTTTCAATTTACAGTCTCTAGGAAGAAGTGAAGACTTTGTTGAAGTTATTGAATGTAAAATTGTTGAGTTACAAGAAGTAGAAGATATTATTGAAAAGTAATTTTTCCATGTATATAAATGCAAAAGATTTTTTTATGAAGAAAAAGATTTTTACAGAAACTGTGGATGGAGATCATGGCTCTGGTGGAACAAAAATATTACTTAGATAAAAATTATGAAATAAAAAGGAAAAAGAGAATTTAAAAAGTTCCAGTAATTTATTCAACAAGCATTCAAGCAGAAGAAAGTAGCGAAAATGTAAAAGCTGATATTTATAATGAAGAAACTATTTTAGTTAATTTTATATAAGGGGAGAAAAAGATGGAGAACTATAAGGAAAATTCTAAAATAAAAATATATGACAATATAAAAAAATATCTATTATGCAAAACCAGATAAAAACCTTAGCTCAACATAATGAAGAATTACATATTCAAAAGAAAAAATTAATTGAACTAGGATACATTAATGATGACAAAATAATAGAGCTATTGGAATATTCTATAGAATTTCATGATATAGGAAAAATAAATCCAGAATTTCAAGTTAGACTAAAAGAAAAATAAAAAAATTTGATATAAGTAAAGAAGTTGCACATAATATCTTATCTATTCATTTTATTGATAAAAAGATTATGAAGATAAAAATGACTATGAGTCAATAGCTTATGCTGTTTTTATCATCATAGATTTGAAATGGAGATAATGATAGTATAAGAGCTGATGAAAATACTAAAAAAATAATAGAAAAATCTTTTATCAAAACTTGAAGAAAAAGAATAAAAGTTATTAAAAACTATCTCCATCTTTTAAAAATTTCCAAATTTTACACACAGATCGAAACTTAAAATTATTAGGTTTACTTATGAAATGTGACCATTCAGCTAGTGGAGGATATGAAATTGAGTATCCTAATGACTTTTTAGAAGTTGCTTTTAAATGAGCTATTAAATGAATTTAAAGAGAAAGATAAATCTGCTGATTGGAATGATATGCAAAAATTTTGTAAAGAAAAATAGTGATAAAAAAATATAATTGCAATAGCAGATACTGGAATGGGTAAAACTGAAGGTGGCTTTCTTTGGGGAGTAATAATAAAATATTTTTGTTCTTCCCTTAGAACAGCTATTAATGCAATGTATAAAAAGGTTTAATGAAGTTATAATAAAAGAAGAAAAATAAAGAAGAAAGAGTAGGTTTATTGCATTCAAATTCTCTTGAATATTATTTGAACAATAAAAAGAGTTCGTTATTGATGATAATGATGAAAAAGGAAATGGATATCTTAGAATACAATAAAAGAGGTAAACATTTATCCCTACCTGTAACTATATGTACTCCAGACCAAATATTTAACTTTATTTTTAAAAATATAAAGGTTATGAATCAAAACTAGCTACTCTTTCTTATTCTAAAATAATTTTTAGATGAAATGCAGATGTATGATGCAAATTTACTTGCTGCTGTAATTTTTGGAATTACTAAAATTATAGAAATGGGAGGTAAAATAGCTATTGTAACTGCTACTTTTTTCCACCAATAATTGAATATTTTTAAATAAATACTTGATGAAAAATAATCAAAATGTAATAAAAGATTTAGATAAGCCAAATGAAATAGTTGGAGAAGAAATTTTTATAAAAAGAAATTTACTAACAATGAAAAAAATTAAGACATAATATAGTACTTATTGATAATGAAATTGGAATAGAAGAAATTTTATGGAAATTTAAAGAAAAATAGAAAGAATAAGAGATCATCTAACAAAATTTTTAGTTATTTGCAATACGATAAAAAGCTCAAGAAATTTATTTAAAATTAAAAGAATCCCCTGACTTAGAAAACAAAATCAATATGTTACACTCTAATTTCATTCGTGAAGATAGAGAAAAGTAAAGAAAAAGAAATTTTTAGATTTTGGAAGAACTGATTTTTAATGGAGAAGGAATCTGATATCAACTTCACTTGTTGAAGCTTCACTAGATATTGATTTTTGACTACTTTATTTACAGAATTACAAGATTTAAATTCGTTATTTCAAAGATTTGGAAGATGTAATCGTAAAGGAAAAAATCAATAGATGAAGCTAATTGTTTTATCTATTTAAAAATTGAAGATAAATATTTAAAAGAAAAAGACTCAAGATATGGTTTCATAGATAAAGATATCTATGAAAATTCTAAAAAAAGGACTAGAAAATTATTGTAAAGTTGTATCTAAAAATGAATTAGACAATTCTGAAAACTATAACGAACTATTTAAATATTTTTCATTACAGAAGGAGAGAAGATTGCACTAATTGAAGAAAAATTTAAGTTTTGAAAATTTAAAAGATAGTCCTTTTGTTAAAGAATTTAAAGAAGCCTATAAAAATTATCAAGGAATTTTTAAATAGTGATAAAAATTCACAAGATGCTTTAAAAACTTAGAGATATCCAAAGTGTTACTGTAATTCCATACAATATTTATGAAGAAAAATGAAGAACTTATAAAAGAGCTTATTAAAAAAATAGAAGATGCAAATTTAGGTTTAGAAGAAAGACAAAAAGCTAAAACTAAAGTCTTAAAAACTCTTTCAATTCAATATTACCAGTTAACTAAGTATATTAGTGAAATTTTAAAAGGAAAAGCTGATGCCAATAAATATAAGTCAGAATCTATAAATAAATTTGAAAAAAATAACAATTATGGAAGCTGACTACGATAAAGAATTAGGCTTTCGAGCAAAAGATTTCAAAGATGGACTTCCAACATATGAATTTATCTAATAGGCACAAAGTAATTTTAACTATACTAGAGTAGGACTTTATCAATTAAAACTATGGGGAGATAGATATTATGGATAAGGATATAACTGGATTGATGGTTTATTATTATGAAGTATGTAAAAGAAAACTATGGTATTTTACCAATGATATTCAACTTGAAGAAAATAACTCAAATGTTATTTTGGGAAAACTATTAGAAGAAAATACTTATACTAGAGACGAGAAAAATTAATATAGATGGGGTTATAAATATTGATTTTATTCGCTCAAAAAAATATTACATGAAATTAAAAAAAGTAATTCAATAGAACCTGCTTCAATATTACAAGTTCAATATTATTTGTACTATTTAGAAAAAGGGATTAATTGGATTAAAAGGAGTTTTAGACTATCCTTTACTAAGGCAAACTGTTGAAGTTAATTTAAGTGATAGCGATAGAGAAAACTTAAAAAAATATAATAATAGGAATAAAAGAAATTTTAGGAAAAGAAAGCCCTCCTATCTTAGAGAAAAGAATATTTGTAAAAATGTGCTTATTTTTGATTTTATGCTTTGTATAGGAGGAAAAATATGAAAAGAAGTTATTTTCTTTTACACCAATGGAACATTAAAAAAAGAAAAGATAATACCATAACATTTATTAATGAACAAGATGAAAAAAAGAGATATTCCTATTGAAATGATTGATGATTTTTTTATGTTATGTCTGAAATGAATTTTAATACTAAACTTATTAACTATATATCTCAATTTGGTATTCCTATTCATTTTTAACTACTATACTTTTTTTATACAGGAAGTTTTTTTATCCTAGAGAAATGAATGTTTCAGGACAACTTTTGGTAAAACAAGTAGAACATTATACCAATCCTCAAAAAGAATAGAAATAGCTAGGAATTTATAGAAGGAGCTTCATTTAATATTTATCGTAATTTAAGGTATTACAATGGTAGAGGAAAAGATCTCAAATTCTATATGGAACAAATAGAAGAACTTAGACGACAACTTAATGAAGTAACTAATGTTGAAGAATTAATGGGATATGAAGGAAATATTAGAAAAAAATTTATTATGAAGCTTGGAATATTATTGTAAATCAAGAAATAGATTTTTGAAAAAGAGTTAAAAATCCACCTGATAATATGATTAATTCTTTGATATCATTTATAAACACACTTTTTATACGAGAGTTCTAGGAGAAATCTATAAGACACAATTAAATCCAACTGTTAGCTATTTACATCAACCTAGTACAAGAAGATTTTTCTCTTCTCTTGATATTTTCAGAAGTATTCAAACCATTGATAGTAGATAGATTAATTTTTTTCATTATTAAACAAAAATCAAATTACAGAAAAAAAGTTTTTGTAAAAGATTTTAAATACTTAAGATTAAAAGAAGAAGCTTCTAAACTTATTGTTCAAGAGTTTGAAGAAAGATTAAAAACAAGTAATAACTCATAAAGATTTAAATAGAAAAATATCTTATCAGTATTTAGTAAGACTTGAATGCTATAAACTTATTAAACATTTATTAGGTGAAAAAGAAATATCAAGCTTTTTCAAATGTGGTGGTGATAAAATGTATGTTGTTGCAGTATATGATATATCATTGGATGAAAAAGGTAATCGTAATTGGAGAAAAGTTTTTGGCATTTGTAAAAGATATCTTCATCATATTCAGAAATCTGTTTTTGAAGGAGAATTGTCTGAAGTAGATATTCAGAGATTAAAATATGAAGTTTCAAAATATATTAGAAATGATCTAGATTCTTTTATAATTTTTAAATCTAGAAATGAAAGATGGATGGAAAAGGAAATGCTAGGGATTACAAGAAGATAAAACAGATAATTTTTTATAATCATTTTATTGTCTATCTAAGATAATGTAAAAATTCTTAGTACTTCGACAATTATTATAAAAAGTATTTATATTAAAAAGATTTTTAAGTATTTTTTTAATTATTGAAATATTAAACTTTTTATTTTTTTAATAAAAAGCTCAGATTGACAAAAAGATAGTAAAAAGTATTATATTAGAATGAGATTTATAGTCTCGTATTTAAGTATTATCATATTGGAATTTAAATACAGAAAATACAACTAGATAAAATGCTTTTGATGATGGATTTAAGTATTATCATATTGGAATTTAAATTTATAAAAAGTAATTTTGTTTTTTTCTTGTTAGATTTATTTAAGTATTATCATATTGAATTTAAATATAACATTAATACTAGTTATAATTGTATTAATAAAACATTTAAGTATTATCATATTGGAATTTAAATGAGATGAAATTACTAGAAAGATCAATAATTGATAATGGATTTAAGTATTATCATATTGGAATTTAAATAAATGAGAGATTTAAGGAGGTGCATAAAATGAGTAGAAATTTAAGTATTATCATATTGGAATTTAAATTAGAAACAAATAACGAAGTTTATGAGTATGCAAACATTTAAGTATTATCATATTGGAATTTAAATTATTTGGTGTGTATTCAAAAGTATCTTTTACTAAATTTAAGTATTATCATATTGGAATTTAAATTTAGAACAATTTGAAACAATTAAGGAGTTAAGAAGAAAAATTTAAGTATTATCATATTGGAATTTAAATACTGTAGTATCGATTTTATGCAGAGTCATAGTTCCATTTAAGTATTATCATATTGGAATTTAAATATTTTCATGCTGTCCTCCATATAAGAATAAATATAGATTTAAGTATTATCATATTGAATTTAAATTCAGTTTATTTAAGTCTATGTTCATTATCTCACTCATTTAAGTATTATCATATTGAATTTAAATACTTATGAGCTGTTTCAAGTCTGCTCTGCCCCTCTTATTTAAGTATTATCATACTGGAATGAAATAGAAAAATTGGGTTAGAAGTATGAATCACTCTTATTTAAGTATTATCATACTGGAATTTAAATGTGTTCAAATCTGTTATGTAAAAATCTTTGTTAGTATTTAAGTATTATCATATTGGAATTTAAATGGGGAGTTTGTACTCACATGCTGACTCAGCTGACTTAAAGTATTATCATATTGGAATTTAAATATCTTCTTTAATCTTATTATATTCTTCTTCAGTTATCTTTAAATATTAGCATATTGGGTTTAAAATAGAATTTTTGAATAGACAACTGATACAGGAAAAATTTTTTAAAAAGACAAACATATATATAAATAAGTGATTGCTTTTTAAGAAGATTTATTATAGAATAGCACCAAGAGGTGATAATATGTTGGAAACTATTAATAAAAATCAAGTAAATGTAATATTAAATAAAATGCTGATGAAATAGCTACTTTAATAGAAAAACATAGAAATACTATGATTACTTCTAAAAATAATAAAATTAAAAAAATTATTTTAAATATACATTAGTTATTAGCTTTATCTTTGCTTATAATAGCTATTCCTTTGTACTTAGTTACTTTAGTTATATTAATTATAAGTAGTATTAGTATATTAAAATCAATTATTTAATAAAAATAAGTTTTTGTTTAAAAACTCTTATCAAAAAGATAAGTGTTTTTATTGCCTAGAAGATTTATGGAAGAAATTAGAATTTCTTTTTAGTTTTAAGTATTGTCTTATTTGAAGTTTTTGATAATAAGATTTTATTCAAAAGCCCTCCTAAAATAATTTAACATAAAAAGAATTATAAATTTTTATCAATTTATTTATAAAAATAAAAATTTTTCCTTTTATTTTTGAAAAAGTTGTATTATATGTATTGAATGATTTTTAACAAAAATTATACTAGTTAGATATACTAAAAATAAAAAAAGGGGTAGATAGTAAATGAAAATTGTAGTAGAGTGCAAAACCATGCTGGAACGGCTTGTATTAACACAATGTTAGACAACTATAAAGGAAATGAAGTTGTTGTATTTGATAGTAACTCAAATATTAGTTTCTAGGATGTGGAATGGCTCTTTGGATAGGTGGACAAATAGCAGGTTCTGATGGATTATTTTATTCTTCAAAAGAAAAAAATTAGAAGCAAAAAGGTGCTAAAATCCATATGGAAACAGGTGTTACAAATATTGATTTTGATAAAATTGTGTATGCTACTGGAAAAGATGGTAAAAAGTATAGAAAGCTATGATAAACTAGTTTTATCTACAGGTTCTTTACCAATAGATTTACCAATCGTTGGAAAAAGAATTAGAAAAATGTTCAATATGTAAAATTATTCCAAAATGCACAAGAAGTTATTGATAAATTAAATGTAAATAAATCAATAGAAAAAGTTGCTGTTGTTGGAGCAGGATATATTGGAGTTGAACTTTGCAGAAGCTTTTCAAACGTTGGGGAAAAAGAAGTATACTTAGTTGATGCAGCTGACGGTTGTCTATCTACTTACTATGATAAATTATTTAGAGAAAAATGGATGCTCAATTAGAAGGGCATGGAAATTAAACTTGAATATGGACAATTAGTAAAAGAAATTCAAGGAAATGGAAAAGTTGAAAAATAATCACTAATAAAGGTGAATTCCCTAGCTGATATGGTAGTTCTATGTGCTGGATTTAGACCTAACACAGACTTAGGAAAAGATAAATTAGAATTATTTAAAAATGGTGCTTATGTAGTTGATAGAACTCAAAAACAAGCTAGATGATGTTTATGCTATAGGAGACTGTGCAACAGTTTATGATAACTCTATTGGTGGTACAAACTATATCGCTCTTGCAACAAATGCAGTTAGATCAGGAATAGTTGCTGCTCACAATGTTTGTGGAACTAAGTTAGAAAGCATAGGAGTACAAGGTTCTAACGGAATTTCAATCTTTGGATTAAATATGGTTTCTACAGGACTTACTTTTGAAAAAGCTGAAAAATTAGGAATTGAAGTTTTTAGAAACAACTTTCCATGATTTACAAAAACCTGAATTCATGGAACATAATAATAGAAGTATATATCAGAATTGTGTATAGAAAAGACAATAGAAAAATAATTGGAGCTCAAATGGCATCTAAATATGATATTTCTATGGCTATGCATGTATTCTCATTAGCTATACAAGAAGGAGTAACTATAGATAGATTTAAATTATTAGATATTCTATTCTTACCTCACTTCAATAAACCATATAACTATATTACTATGGCTGCACTAGGTGCAAAAAATAAAAATATAAATTAATTTAAATTTAAGGGCTATTACAACATTACAAAAGTAAAAATAGTTCGTTACTGAGTAGATTTCTTAACGATAAAAATCAAGAATTCGCTGTAAAACAGGAAAGCTCGCACGCTCAAACACTCCTGATTTTTACTCGGCTCATTCTATTTGATTTTTATCTAAAAATCTACATATCGTAACTCACTTATTTTTTAACTTTTTAGTTTAAAAATTTTAATTTGTTAGTAGTCTCTTTTTATTTATTTTTAATTTCTAGTTTTTATTTTTAAATTAATGATAAAAATATAGAGAATAAATATTTTCTAAAAAGTAGGTGGATTTTTGATGGAAAATAAAAAAATTAATTTAAAAATTTCTGATATGACTTATGAAGTATTAAATTCTCCTTTCTATGTCGATGGTAAAGGTGGTCAACTGGAGATAGAGGAACAATAGCTGAGGCTAACATTGTTGAAGTAAAAGAAAATATTGTTATCTTTAGATAGAAATTTAGATGATGGTGAATACATATTCTATTGATGAAAAAGACAAGAAGATATAAGACAGCAACATACAGCACAACATATTTTTTTCTGCTGAAGCCTACAATACTTTTGGATTAAATACTGTAGGTTTTAGAATGTCCGAAGAATATACAACTGTAGATTTAGATCAAAAAGATATTTCAAAAGAAGTTATAGAAAAGTTAGAAGAACTAGTAAATAAAGATATAAAAGGCAGATATATTAGTTGAAGAAGAAATCTATACAAATGAAGAGGCTCATAAATTTGAAAAATCTGAGAAAAGCTATAAAAGAAAAATAAAAAGGTGATGTAAGATTTATAAAAATTGGAGATGTTGATATCTGTGCTATGCAGGTTTTTCATGTTTCAAGAACTTCAGAAATAGAAATCTTTAAAATTATAAATCATGAAAAATATAAAAGGAAATTATACTAGATTCTATTTTTCTAGCAGGAGATAGAGCTAAGAATGACTACAATAAAAACATGATATTATAAAAAAATTAACTAATACTTTTTCTTGTAAAGATGATGAAATCTTAGAAATGCTAGACAAATCTTTTAAAAGAAAAAGGCTAGTGTAACAGCTGAATTAAAAATCTTTAGGAATGAGATATGCAGAACTTATGGCAAAAAGATTTTGAAAAATACCTTTATTGATTATAAAGATTTTAAAATTTTAATATACAATGAAGATGAAAATTTAGTAGGAATCTTACCTAAATTTATAATTTAGATAAATTTCTATTATTAATTGGATATAACACAAGTTATACTTTAATGTCTAATATTTATGATTGTAAGGAAATCATCATAAATATTGTTAAGAATTTTTCCTAATATCAAAGGTGGAGGAGGTAAAAACAAAGGAAATATAAAACTTGATAAAGCATATAATAGAAATGAACTTATAGAAATAATAGGAATTGATAGTAATAATGAATAATGAAAAAGCAAATATTTTAAATTTAACTCAAGAGGAGTTAACAGAATTTTTAGTGTCTTTAGGACTAAAAATTCTATGGAAAAGAAGTCTTTATTTGGCTACATAAAAAGATTATCAGAAATTTTGATGATATGACAAACCCTATCTCTAAAAAGATAGAGAAATCTTAAAAGAAAATGCCTATATACCATTTTTCAATCTTTTGAAGCATCAAGTCTCAAAGTTAGATAGAACAGAAAAATTCTTGTTTGAACTTGAAGATAAGGAACTATAGAAACTGTTCTTTTTAAGACATAGAGATTCTAAAAATAAAGAAATAAGAAACACTCTTTGTGTATCATCTCGTTGGTTGCCCTGTAAAATGTAGTTTCTAGCAACAGGACAAGGTGGATATATGAGAAATCTTTCAGTAAGTGAAATTTTTAAACCAAGTTTACACTGTTGAAAGAAGACTTAGAAAGAAAGATGAAAGCCTAAATAACTTAGTATTTATGGGTATGGGTGAACTCTTTTAAATATAGATAATCTATCTACAGCTTTTATCTATAATTTCAAATGAAAATGGAATCAATATTTCAAAAAGAAAGATTACAATTTCAACTTCTGTGTGGTTCGGTATAGAAAAGATTTTTGCTGAAAAATTCTATAGAATTAGCAGTTTCTCTCACAGTGCTATAAATGAAAAAGGATCAAATCATTTCCAATAAATAAAAACTTCTATTGAAGACTTATCAGCAGTTTTAGTTGAATATCAAAAACAAAACTAAAAGAAGAATTACATTTTTTGAATATATTTTAATAGATAATTTTAATATTTCAGAAGTTGATGCCAATGTTTCTGGCAGATTTTATACATCAATTTGATCATGTGGTAAATTTAATACCATATAATGAAGTTGAAGGAGTGGAACATAAAAAGACCTTCTATGAGGAAAAATTGATAGATTCTATAACTATCTTTAAAAATGTTAGAAAGGTAAATGTAACTTTAAGACAAGAAAAAGGTAGTGATATAGACGTTGCTAGGACAACTTAGACAAAGAAATAAAAAAGGGGATAATTAAATAATGAAAAAATTACTTGTTATTTTTATTGAAACTTATAGCAGTTTTATTTGTTGGGGAGCTTTAGCAGTTTTTGCAATAATTATAAAATGCAGACTTGAATTACCTAATATTCAAAGTATGGTTGAAGACTATAAACCTCGGATGGCTACTACTATCTACGATAAGAATAATAATGTTGTAGATGTTTTAGAAGCTGAATCAAGAGATGCTGTTAAATTAGAAGATGTTTCTCCTGTATAAAGAAGCATTTCTAGCTATTGAGGATAAAAAGTTTACTCTCACCATGGTTTACACTTTTAAAGGAATAATAAGAGCTGTACTAACTAATTTTTAAAAGGTAAAGCTACTCAAGGTGGAAGTTCTATTACACAACAATTGGCAAAAATGCCTTCTTAACTCCTGAAAGAACATTTTCAAGAAAAGTAAAAGAAGCTATTTTAACTTATCAAATTGAAAAGAACTTATACTAAAGATGAAATATTAGAAAGATATCTTTAATGAAATATACTGGTTCAGGTTCTTATGGTATAAAGAATGCAGCAGATCAATATTTTAGAAAAGATCCCTAAGGATTTAAATATTGCAGAAGCAGCTTTACTTGCAGGTATACCAAATAGACCTACAAAGTATGACCCTAATAGAAGCTTGGAAAATGCTCTTCATAGACAACAAATTATCTTAAAAGAAATGTTTTGAAGATGGAAGAATAACTAAAGAAGAATATGAAGAAGCACTAGCATATAAATTTGAACTTGAAAACGAAGAAAATGTGAAGAATGTTCCAAAAATACTTCTATCATCTATAATAGAAGACCCTAAAAAGCGTATAATAACCCTGAACTTACAACAATAGTTGAAAACTATTTAGCAGAAATCTATGATGATGAGCAAATTTATTCTTCTGGTTTAAAAATATATACAACTATTGACTTAGATTATCAAAAAAGTTGCAGGGATACTTTCAATGCTTTATCCATATTTTAAAAACAAAGAAATAAATGAGTGCTATGGTCACTTTTAGATCCATTCACAGGTGGAATAGTATCTATAGTTGGTGGTAAAAACTTTAAAGCTGGAAACTTCGATAGAGCTACTATATAGAAGACAATTAGGATCATCATTTAAACCTTTGTGTACCCTAAAAGCCTTTAGAAGAAGGATACGAACCTTATTCTGTTGTAGTAAATGACTTTGTATGCTTATGGAAAATGGGACCTAAAAACTTTGATGGTAGATACACATTTAACTCTACTTGTAAACTCTTTAAATTTATCACTAAATATCCCAGCTGTTAAATTAATGGATGCAGTTACTGTTGATGCTTTTAAAGAAGAAATGACTGATAAAATTAAAATTGACTTCGAAATACAAAACTTGACAACTGCTCTAGGTTCTGTTGATAGTACTCCAGTAAATACAGCAGCAAACTTCTCAATTTTTGTCAATGGTGGATATATAGTAAAACCTAATATAATGAGAAATTAGAGACAATCAAGATATTCTTATCTATGTTGCAGATATTGAAAAGTAAAAGCTTTTGATAGATGTTGATGTAAGTGTTATAACAGCTATGTTAAAATCTGTTGTAAGCAATGGTACTGCTACTAAAGCAAGAGTTGTAGATAAATCAGGTGAGACCTATACAACAAGGTGGAAAAAAACAGGAACAACAAGTGAACATAGAACAGCTTGGTTCGTTGGTAACTCCTGAATATGTAACTGTTTGCTATATAGGTAGAGATGATAACAAACCTATGTATGGTAAGATGACTGGGGAAGTGCAGTTGCACCCTATGTGGGCTAGATACTATCAAACTCTTATAAATAAAGGACTATACACTCCAGGTAAATTTGAATTTTAGAAAACTATTTAGAAACTGGAGACCTAGTAAAACAAAAATATAGATATCTATACTGGTTTATTGGATAGATTTAATAGTAAAGAAATGGTACTAGAAAGGTAGACTGCAAGTTGAAAGTGCAGCAAAAATATAAGAATGGTATCGCTTCGCTATTTGGTTTAGAAGCTTCTGCAGGTGGTGGAGTGTACGTAGAATCATCTTCTGACGGAATGATAATTGATAGTGCTTCAGGCGAGGTGGTAGCTCTGAAGGAAGCTCATCTGAAAAATTCAGGTGGAGACAGTACAAGTCCTTCTGCACAATCTGGACAAGTTGAAACTAATAAGGGAAAAAGATGGTGACAGCCTAACTGACAGACTTTTAGGAGATTAATATGTCAATAGTAAATGATCTGAACTGAATGAAAAACAACTTGAAGCAGTTAATACTGTTAGTCATCCATGTTGTAATAATAGCATGATACCCGAAACAGGTAAAACTAAGACTCTTGTTGAAAGAACTGTTAATATACTGTAAATGAAAAAGTAGAAGCTAAAAAAATTATGATAACTACTTTTACAAATAAAGCAGCTAGAGAACTAGAACTTAGAATAAATGAAAGTTTGGAAAAAGCAAATGTAAATATAGATATAAGTGATATGTATATAGGAACTATGCACTCTATATGGACTAGACTTATTGAAGAAAATATTACTTATTCTGATTTCTTTGATAATTTCGAGCTTATGATGGAGACTATGAGCAACATTTTTTCATTTACTCAAGATTAAAAAGAATATAAAATTGGAAGATTATCAAAAGTTTTTGATAATCTTTCTAATAATACTGGAAAAATATCAAGGAGATTAGGGCTAGAAGTTCTTTTTAAAGAATAAAATAAATGATTTAAATGAAAATGCTATAGATATTGAAAATATACAAACAAGTGATGTTTATATAAACTTCATTAAAGAAGCCTATAAACTATATGTAAAAACAACTTTATAGAAGCTATTGTTGATTTTCATATTTACAGGTTGAATTTTTTCAATATGCTTGTAAAATAAAGAATTTTTAGAAAAATAAACCATGACTTTGAATACATAATGGTAGATGAGTATCAAGACAGTAATAAAAATTCAAGAGAAAATATTACTTCTAATTTCAAAAACTAGAAAGAATATCTGTGTTGTTGGAGATGAAGATCAATCTATATATAGGTTTAGAGGAGCTAGTTCTGAAAAATATTTTTACATTTCCCTAAACATTTTGATTGAAGATGAATGTAAAATTATAATTTTAGAAGAAAACTATCGTTCAGTAACTGATATAGTTGAGTTTAATAATAAATGGATTTCATCTATAGATTGGCAAGGAAATAGATTTGATAAAAATATAGTATCTATGAGAGATACAGATATTTTAGGAAAAATGTTTTTCATATTTCAGGAAAAACTATGGATGAAAAATATCAAAAATACTGTAATTTTTATAAAAAAATTGAAACAACATAATAAAATTACAAACTATAATCAAATTACAGTCCTATTTGCAAATTTCAAAAATAACTCTGCAAAAGAAATTGGAAGTTGCTTTAAAGAAAGAAAAATATAAAGTCTATTCTCCTAGAACAAAAAGTTTTTGAAATGTATGAAATAAAACTAACTTTAGGAATAATTTTAGCTTGTTTCAAAAAATATTTTCCAGAAGATAGCATAGATCAATATCTAACTGAATGCATAGATTTTGCAAGATTAGAAATAAAAGATAGTGAATTTTTAGCTTGGATAAAAAGATTGAAAATATTTCAGAAGAAGTTTTGACTCTTTTAAATGAAATTTTCTATGAATTTTAAATTTCACTTACTATAAAAATGTATTAAACGAAGAAACTCCTGTTGATTCAAGAGCTAATCATAATTTAGCTATACTTAGTAAAATATTTAAGAATTTTCAAAAAGTATGTACATTATAGAAAAATAACTGCTGAAGATGATTTTTTTCTGTAGTTAAATATTTTTCACAGGTTATCTTGATATTTTTAAAAGAATCAAGAGTTGATGAGATTTTCTCTGAGGAAGATTATCCAAATGAATGTATCCCATTTTTAACTATACACCAACTCAAAAAGGGTTAGAATTTCCTGTTGTTATAGTATTTTCATTGAACTCTAAGCCTAATAGATATGAAGATGATGACATATCAAGACAAACAAGTATCGATAGACTTATCAATTCAAGTTCTAAACTTTCTGAAAAATGATAAAGAAAAATTTGATTTTTACAGAAAAATTTTTATGTAGCCTTCAGTAGAGCAAAGAATTTATTAGTTTTAAGTTCTTATGAAATGGGAATATCTGAAAATTTTAAACCTTTCTTTTACTCAATTCGTGGAGTTAATAGCTTACAATTTGATATTAATGAAGTTAATTTAGACGAAGTAACTAAGAAAGATGAAAGAAAAGATTTTATCTTATACAACTGATATAGCTCCGTATAGACATTGTCCCATGAAATACTATTTAGTGAGAGAAAAAGAATATTCAACTTTCAGTAAAAAAATATTTAACTTAGGGATAATTACACACAAGGCTATAGAACATATCAATAAATTATTTTTACAGAAAAAAATCCTTTATTTGATGATGAATATATAGAAAAATTTATAAAGAATATTTATAAATTTCAAAAATATAGATTTAGATGACAACTTTGAAAGAATAATGTCTATAGTAAAGAAGTACATTGAAGATGAAAAAGATAACTGAATACATTAAAAAGTTGAAGCTTAGAATTTAGAATTGAAGATGACTACATTCTATATGGGCAGATAGATTTAATTTTTAGAAGATGAAAATGAAATACAGATTATAGATTTTAAAAACAGGTAAATACAATGAATTAGAGTATTCTTCTAATTACAGACAACAATTATCATTGTATAAGTTGCTTCTTCAAAAAATATGATAAGGACATCAAAACTTATCTATACTATTTAGAAGAAGATGAGCTCAAAAAGAAATACTTATTACAGATGAAGAGTTGGAAGAAGATTTTGAAAATATCAATAAAACGACTCAGAATATTTTTGGACAATAAATTCTAAAATTCTATAATCATAATATTTGTGGAATTTGTGAATTTAAAAATTATTGTTGGGGGCTAGGGAATGAAAATAGTACATTGTTCAGATTTACATCTAGGTAAAAAGTCAGTGGAAAATAGAGAATATGTAAAAAGATATGAGGATTTCTTTTTCTGCCTTTGAAAACTTCATTGCTAAAGGTGAAAGAAATAAATCTGATGTCTGTATAATTGCAGGTGATATCTTTGATAAGAAGGAAATAAGTCCTGACATACTTTCTAAAACTGAAAATTTATTTAAAGAACTAAGAAGCTATGTAGAAGTGATAGCTATTGAAGGAAATCATGATAATTCAAAAGCTTTGAAAGATTCTTGGTTGGAATATTTGCATGAACAATCTCTTTTTAAAAGTTTTCTATTTCAATAAAAATTTTGAGGAAGAAAACTACCTAAAAATAGAAGATATAAACTTTTTATCCTATTGGATATCCTGGTTTTATGATAGATGAAGCTTTAAGAAAGCTTTCTGAAAAATTAAATTCAGATGAAAAGAATAGTCATAGTCCATACAGGAATTTCAGCTGAGAAAATACTCGCCTGGACTAGTTTTCAACTTCTATATTAGATTTATTTAAAGATAAGGCTATCTATGTTGCAGGTGGACATATACATTCTTTTTCAACTTATCCAAAGGAAAAACCTTCTTTTTGTTCCAGGTTCTTTGGAGTTTTCTAATGTGCAAAATGAAAAATCAGATAGAAAGGGCTTTATTCTCTTTGATACTGATAGTTTAGAACATGAATTGTAGAATTAGAGCATAGAAAAAGATTACAAAGAACTTTATACACAATGATTCAACGAATATAGAAGCTGAGTTTGAAGCCTTTGTTAAAGAATTAAATCTAACAGGTGAAGAAATCTTAGTTATTTCTATAGGAATAAAAATAGTGAGTATATAAATCTTGAAACTTAGAAAACATTGCTGAAAAACAATGGTGCTTTAAAAACCATATACTTATTAAAATATTCTATCTATTGGAAATAGTGAAGAAGGTACTTCTGATTTAAGTATAGAAGAATTAGATCTTATATCTAATTTGGAATATCTCTAATATTGAGAAATTTTCTACAAGTTTTTCTGAGCTTAAGGAATTATTTTTCATGGTGATAAAGATAGCTTTTTAGAATTATTTGATAAGACTTTGGAGGTAAATGAAGATGATAATTAAAAAGAGTTAAACTTGAAAAATTATCGTTCTCATTCTAATACAACTGTCGATTTTTCTAAGGAGTTAATCTTATTTTAGGAAAAGAATGGAAGGGAAAACTTCTATACTTGAAGCTATCAGTTCAGTTATGTTCAATACGAAAGATAGATCAGGTAAAGGAAACTGGAAAAACTTTATTAAATTTAATGAAAAATCTGGAAAAGATTGAAATAGAATTTACAGCTAATGATGGTAGAGACTATATTTTAAAACTGAATTTTTAAAACAAAAACCTAAAAACAATCTTTGACTGATATAAATGGTTTGGATTGTGAAGGTGATATTCAAGAAAAACTTAGAAGAGCTATGTGGAATAAAAAGGGCTTTGAGGAAACTTATGAGAATATAGTTATTGCTAAACAAAATGAATTCATAAATATCTTTAAAAGCTAAAACCTAAAGATAGGGAAGAAATATTTAACAAGATTTTTAATACTCAAATCTATAAAGAGATGTATGATAGCTTTTTAAAGGAAGCTAGAATAAATATACAAAACAAATAGATTATTTAAGTAAAGATATAAATTCTTTAAAAGACAATATGGAAGATAAGGAAGAAATCTCTAACTTTCTTAAAGAAGAAAAGTATTAAAAGAAAGTCTAAATACAGAATTTTCTAAAACTACTGAAATAAGTACTAAGCTATCAAACGAAATAAAAAGATTATGAAACAGATGAAATAAATCTAAAAATCTGATTTCTAATATTGAAGATGAAGAAAATAAGATAGAAATATTCAAATCTTTTAAAAGACAATGTTGTTGAAGCTAAAAAGCTAAAAAGGCTAAAACTATAGTTGAAGAAAAATGAAAAACCTTATTTAGAGTATCTAGAAATAGAAGATAAATTAAAAGATTTTGAGAGATTCATACTAATTTATTGCGAGAGCAAAAATTAAATACTCAATATCAAAATAATATAGAAAAATTAGAGCTTTCTAATAAAAACTTTAAAGACTGATATTGCTAATTTAGAAGAAAATATCTCTAAAAATTCTGAAAAAAGATAGTTTAGATAAAAATATAGCTGAACTTAAAAGTAAAGAGGAAGATTTAAGTTCTAAATTAAAAAGAATTTGAAAGTCTTTTAATAAAATTAGAAGATTTAGAAAAACTAAAAAGAAAAATTCAGATAAGCACTTAGAAAAGAAAACTGAAATCAATATTCTTGGAAAAGAATTATCTGCAAAAAAGACTTATTTGTGGCAATTAATATTGAAGATATTGAGAAACAATTAACTGTTTTTAAAGACTTAGAAAAAGAGATAAAATCTTTAGAGGGAAGACAAAATTGCTTTTTGAAATTGAAATAAAGACTTTAAGAAATGCTAGTAATGAGCTTTCTTCTAAAAATTTGTCCCTATCTAAAAAGAAAATTGTGAAAATCTAAAAGACAAGGAAGCTGATGATTATTTCTCTCTAAAATTTCTGTAAAAACAGAAGCTATAGAAGACTTGAAAAAGATAGAAGAAAAACAGTAATTCTAGCTGAAAAATCTGTTTTTGAAGAAAAAGAAAAACAATATTTTTGAATTTGATAAAAGCTATAAAGAATTTAGAACTTTCTTTAAAAACTGAAGAAGTGAATCTAAAGAAATAGAACTAAATATTAAAAGTTTGGATATAAGTATTCAACAGCTTATTGAAAATCAAGAATTTCAAGATAGTACGAGCTTAAAAAGAGCATAAAAAAAGGCTTAGAAGTTGAACTTAAAAATTTAAATTTAGATGAAAAAGAGAAAAATTTTAAAAATCTTATCGAAAGTTTAGAGTTTGAAAAGAAAAGATTTTAAAAATCAGAGTTCAATAGAAAAATAATCTGAAAGAAATTGATGAATATTGTAAAAATTAAAAGCAGATACAGATAAAAATATTGAAAATATCACTTCTGAAATAAAAATTTTTGAGAATAAATTAACTGAGTTAAAAACTCATATAATGAATATATAAAAATAATGTCTTAGCAAAAGACTTGGAAAAACTTACTTCTAAAAGTAGAGAAAAAGTATTAAAGAACTTTATTCTTTAAGATTTAATAAAAATTCATTAAAAGAAAAAGTATTTAGCTTAGAAAATAAAATAAAAATATAAAAATAGATGAACTTAGAGAAAAATTTAATATTCTTAAAGAAGAATTAAATGAAATTAGCAAAAATTAGGTTCATCTCAAGAAAAAGATTGAAAACTATAAGAAAATATTAGAAAAGATAGCTTCACAAGAAGAAAAACAAAAATTGCTTGATGAATTAAAGAAATTAGAAGATAAGTCAAATAGAGCAAATTTAATCAGAAATGAAGTAGGAAAAAAATGGGTAGAGTCTATTTCTAAATATGTAGTGGTATCAGTAACATTGCTAGCTTGAATTTCAATAAAATTACAGGAAGAACTGAAAAGAATTGAATGGAGCAATGACGAAAAAGATAAGTATGTTCTGTATTTAGTAGGACAAGAAAGAAAAATTGCTTTGAGCAATTATCAGGTGGTGAACAAGTTTCTGTTGCAATAGCAATAAGAGGAACAATGACAGAATACTTTACTAACTCTAGATTTATGATACTGGATGAGCCTACAAAACAACTTAGACACTGAGAGAAAAATTACTTGCTGAGTATATGGGAGAAATTTTAAAAGAATTTAGACCAAAGTATATAGTTACTCATGATGATACATTTAGAAATGGCAGAAAAAGATAATAGAATTGTAGAGGAAAAATGAAAGTAAATTATGATTTAAAAATGGAAGAAATTTTTAAAAGGAAATCACTGAGAGTGGAAAGAGATTACTTATTCATTCTTGTTTAGTATTCTTGCAGTTCATCTGTTTTTAGAATATCTAAAAAGAATTTTTCAAATAGATATTTATTTCTATAATCCAAATATAACTTTTGACTATGAATATTTGGCTAGAATGGACGAACAAAAAGAAATGTTGGAGAAATTAGACTATGATATGAATGTCATAGAAGGGTCTATAATCCAAAAGGAAGATTTTTGAAAAATAAAAAGGTCTTGAAAACGAAAAAAGAAGGTGGACAGAGATGCTATTCTTGTTATGATATAAGAATAGGAGACTGCTAAAAAGCTAAAGAAGAAGGCTATGACTTTTTAGTACTGTTTTAAGTATAAGTCCTATGAAAATGTTAACTATATAAATGAGATAGGTGAAAAATATTCTACAGAATATGATATTCCATTTTTGTTTGCAGATTTTAAAAAGAAAAAATAGATATTTAAGGTCAGTACAAATTTCTAAAGAATTAAATATGTACAGACAAGAATATTGTGGTTGTGTGTTCTCTAAAGTAGAAAAAGAACAAAGAGACAGAGAAAAAGCAGAAAAAGAAAAACAGGAGGAAACAAAAATGACTAGCTTTTCAGAAAAAAACAGTGAGAGGAGTCTCACTTGTATTTTTAGTAATTTTTTTCTTATTTGACTTATAAAAATTACTACTACAGCCCACTTATAGTTTTAACTATAATGATATTTTTCAACTAAGGGAGTTCAGATGTTTGAGAACAGAATTTTTCCTATCAACAAGGGCAATATTCTGGGTACTGTTTTCAACACTATTATTTTTAAGAATTTATTTTAATGAAAGTACTCATTTAGATATGAAAACACTAAAACTTTTTAATGACTATCGCCATAATATCTCTTTGTATTGGAACTTGGATAGGAGATTTCTTCGATAAATACATCTATATTAGAATAAAATTCTGTATAAATAGACTTTTTCAAAAATCTAATAAAGGAACTTATAGAATAGTGAAAATGGAAAATACTCAACAAAAACTATATGAAAAGTTTAGGTAAAAATGGGTATAATGTTCTATCATATCACTTTAGATGTGAATGGAGAAGAAAGAAAAATTCTTATTAGAAAAAGAATTATTTGAAAAACTACAAAGGTAAATCTGAAATTAATATAAATATAAAAAAGGTTGTCTTGGAATATGTTATGGAGTAGGTATGCAAGAATAGGGAGAATGATGAAAAATATTTATAGTTTTGATGTTTTATTTTTGTGGACTATCAAAATTTCTCTCAAGCTAAAGGAGACAAAAACAACTCTATATGATGAAAAAAAATTTTTGAACTAGATTTTAATATGAAACTAATGATGGGATTAACTAAAGCTGAGAATGATTCAAAATATCAAAAGTTAGTAAACTATATTGATGAAAATTTAATTTCAAAAAGTGAAGTAAGTTATACGACTAATATAAATCTAAAAATCACTCATAGAAGTATTCTCTGAAAATGGAGATTTACTTTTATAAAGGCAAAATTTCAAAGGAAATTACTAAGTTTTTTGAGCAATAATTTAGAATTAGCGAGAAACCTTTCGCTAATTGCTAATGGAAAATGGCAAGAAAAATGATAATGTTTTTTTGACAACTTAACTGAAAATGTTAATATAAAAACTTAATGAAAAAGTAATATTATCAGTTAAAGAAACTGCAGAAAACAAATATGGTCAAACGACTATCATAATAGAAAATATATTAAAAAGAGAATTGACTGATAGTGAAAAAGAAAGAACTTTTAAATTTAAAAAGAAGTGGACTTACTATATAGATATAAAAATATATGGAAAGTGAAAGTTTAAAAGGATATGATAATGAAAAATTAGAAATAATAAAAGAAGATAAAAATTTAAAGATGGTTTTTGAAAGAATGTTTAAAGATAATAAAAGCATTAAGCAAGAAATAGAGTATGCTGATGATAGTCGTTTAAAAAGGTGTTTTTAGAAGAGTATGAATATGGTATATTAAAACACGAAACTTTTTGAAACTCCTTTTACAGTCTTGGTTAAAAGATACTATCCTAATGGTACTTTAATGACTGAAATACATTACAATAAAGGTGAAATAGATGGTGAGCTTAAGGGATACTATGAAAAATGGGAAGTTAAAATATAGCTCTTCATATATAAATGGGATGGACATTACAAAGATTTTGATCAAAATGGAAATTTAACTGAAGAAAGATTGTATGAAAATGATAGATTTATCGAGCAAATTTATGGGGAGTAGTCAATACAGATGAGAAAAATTTTAATTATTTTAATATTTTTATTTATTTCTATTTTTTTCTTATTCAGCAGATATAGATTTTTAATATAAGAGTTATGATGGGATTGATTAAGATAGAAGAAAAAGATAATCAAAAATATAAGAAATTTTTAAATTATATTGATGAAAATTTAGCTAAAAAAAGGTGAAGTTAAGTATTCATATAAGATAAATATAGATAGAAAAAGTAGTAGAATTTTTCTGAGAAAGGGAGATATTTTACTTACAGAAAATCTTCCAAAAGGAATTTTTAGATATTGTGGATAGGTCTATAAGAGTTGCTGAAAACAAAGAAGAAATTAAAAACTATTAAAAATATCTATGAAGATCCATATACTAATGTGACTATAAGTAAATACAAGGAAAACTTAATCTTATTTACAGAAGAAAATATGGTAAATAGAGGTAAAAATAAAAAAATATTATGTCAGTTGTTCTAAAAAGAGAATTAACAGATGATGAAAAATAATTTAATTTATTTGAAAGACAATGACAGTGATGAATTTTTAAAAAATATAGAACTTATTTAGAAAGTGAAACTACAAAAACTTATATAAATGATAAGTTAGAATTTTTCAAGAAATTAGAGGATTAACTGACACAGCTATCCTATATAAGAAAAATGAAGTATCAAAAAGAAGTGCTTGAATATACTGATGCTAATCGTTTAGATGCAGTAGCTAAAGAATATAAAAATGATAGATTACTTAAAAGAAATATTTTATAAAAATAAAAAGATAGTTTTAGAAAAGAGTATTACTATAATGGAAAACTAGCGAGAAATACCTCTGAAAGATGCTTTAATTCATGGTGAAGTAAAAGATTACTATGAGAATGGAAAAATAGAGCAATCACCCCTTTGTAAATGGTAATGTTGATGGTATTCTAAGAGAATATAATCAAAACAGGGAAAGTTATTAAAGAAACTTTGTATAAAAATGAAATAAAGTAAAAAGATAAAATAAAACAAAAATTATGTACTAGAAGGAGGAAACATGAAAAAGATTTTTTTATAGTTTTTAACATTTATTTTTATTAGTTTACTAAGTTTTGCAGATAATACTAGTATTGCAGGAGTAAGAATACCTTTAGGAGAACAAAAAGTTGAATTAGATAATAATTTAAAAATTCTTATTAGGCGGACTAAAAGTCGAAAATAGCACTAAATATAAAAATTTATTAATTATGTTGAGAGAATTTAGATAAAAAGGTGTAGCAAAATATTCTGCTGCTATAAATTTAAAAAGGAGCTATGGAAGTTTTTCAGAAAATGGTACATTACTAGATGAAGAAAAATTGCCAGAAGAATTTATGAATTATGCCAGAACAATAGGAAACAAGCAGAAATAGAAGAAAGAAAAATTAAAAATACTAATTTAAGATAGGAACATGGGGGAATGTTATGCGAAAACATTTTTAAAATTTTATTAGTTATATTAGTAATATTAATAATATTATTTTTAAAAGCGTGTTACATATAGAACTAAGGGTAAGTATACTATAAATAGCCATGAAAAAAATATAACATAGAGAAATTTACAAAAATACCAAATTTAAAGAGTGTTGATATTTTATATTCTGGGAAAATAAATTTTATATTATATGATAATACATGCAATTTAGTTTTAAGAAAAATTGAGATATACTATAAAAAATAAACTTTTGGGAAGAACTAATATTAATATAAATATATGTAAATTAGAAAAATTTAAATGAGAGTGAAAATAGTAAAATTTTATTCTCTTCAAAAATTTTTCTTTTAGAAGTTTTTAGTAAAGAAAATGAAAAATAGAGTTAGATCATACTAATACAGGGGAATATTATTTTTATATTTATATTAAAGATACAAATATAAAATAAAGAATATAAAATAGAAAAATAGAAAGTATATTTTTGAAAGGTTTTGATATTTTTGTTCCTAATATTTAGAAATAAATTTAGATATCTTCTTTGGATGAAATAAATGATATTGAAAAATGTTATCGCGAATACCATAGGTAATAAAGGTGAAGATAAAAAGAAACTTTTTGGTATATTAAGAGCTCAAAGAGGAGCAACAGATTTATATAATATATCTGGAGATAGCTAAATTTATTAAATGAAGCATATAAAATCAAAATAAAATAGGTGCTGATGAATATAAGGAAGGTCTAAGAAATATTATTGAAGCTACTGGAAAATGATTTAGGGTTTAAATGTAAGTTTAGTATATTTAGATACTTCAACTATGCCAAAAAGATAGTAAAGGTAGTGGTGGTGCTGCATATATTGATAAGGAAACTGGAAGAACTCTAATTCCAATAAATACTGATAAAATAGGTAGTATATCTGAATTATTAGGAACAGTATTTGAAGAAATTTCGCATATTAGAGATGGACTTGCTGGTAGACAAGATAAAAAGTTGCTGATGATAAAAGTAATAATGAAAAAGGACTTGAAAGTTTAGGAAGACCTTCTAATGACTATGCGAAAAAAAGAAATTTGAAAATGATAGTTCTATAAATTTAACAACAGATCAATATCATATAGTGTGGTGTGTAAAATATAGAAGGAAAGTATTAATTGATGATATTGAAAAACTTTAAAAAGAATTATTAATTGAAATTTCTAATGAAAATAATATAAAAATAATAGAAATGGAAACAGATTTAGACCATATTCATATATTAATTGAGTGTAGTCCTCAACATTTCATACCTAATATTTTGAAAATATTCAAAGGAATTTCTGCAAGAAAACTTTTTTAAAACATCCTGAGATAAAAAAATAAGTTATGGAATGGACACTTATGGAACCCTAGTTATTTTTGTTGCAACTGTTTTCAGAAAATACTGAAGAACAAATAAAAAGATATATCCAAACTCAAAAAGAAAGATGAGAAGGAGGAACTATGGCGAATTATGTATTGACATTAGCTTTTAAAAACTGAACTATGGCAAGAACATATTTTTAGAAAAGAGACTAAATATAGCCAGAATGATATATAATGCTTGCCTTTATGAAATCTTAAAAGACATAAAAATGATAAATTCTTTTGAATATAAAGAAATCAGTAATTTAGATAAAAAAAGAGCAATCTAAAAGATATAAAGAATTAGATAAAAAAATATTCAATATCTAAATTTGAATTAAATAAATACGTAAAAACCTATGATGCAAAAATTTAAAAGAATATAGGATCTCAAATGGGACAAGAGTTAGCTGAAAAGAGCTTTTTGCAACTTATGAAAAATTTAAGTATGGTAAAAGCTAAAAAGTATATTTTAAAAGTTATGAAAATTTCTATTCTGTTAGAGAAAAAGGTAATATTACAGGACTTAGATTTTTTAAAAGAAGATTGTTGCATATCTTGGTTAGGCTTAAAAGATTCCTGTAATAATAAAAATAATGATAAATATGCACAAAGTTGTTTTTAGATAAGTTATTGTATTGTCAGATTACTTAAGAGGGTTGTAAATGGAAAAATAAATATTACGTTCAAATAACTTTTGAGGAACACCTCCTAAAAAAACATAAAGTTGGTGGAGAAAATGAAGTTGGAATTGATATAGGAACTTCAACAATAGCAATCGTTAGTGATAATAAAGTAGAATTAAAGATTTTAGCTGAAAATATAGAAATAAATGAAAAAGAAAAACAAGACTACAAAGAAAACTAGATAGACAGAGAAGAGCAAACAATCCTAATAAATACAATGCTGATGGTACTATTAATATAGAAAATAAAGAAAAATGGAAAAAGAGCAAATCATATGTAAAAACAAAGTTAAAAACTTTCAAATTTACAGAGAAAAATCGCAGAGAAAAAGGGAACAATCTCATAATATTTTAGCGAATAGTATACTAGAAATTGGAACAATAGTAAAAAGTTGAAAAATATGAATTTTAAAGCTTTACAGAGAAGAAGCAAGAAAACTGAAATATCTAAAAACTGGAAAATTTAAAAAGAAAAAGAGATTTGGAAAATCATTATCAAATAGAGCACCTGCATTATTAATTGGAAATAATAAATAGAAAATTAGAATGTATTGGAAAAATATAATAAAAATTGATACTTTTAAAGTAAAAAGCTAGTCAACTAAATCATAATACAAAATGAATATGAAAAAGAAAAAGTCTATCAAAAGATGGGTAGAAATATTAGGGAAATAAAATACAAAGAGATTTGTATTCTGCATTTTAATAAAAATGTAAAAGAGAAATTTAGAAGAAGTAAATATAGAAAAAGCACAAAAAGAATTTAAAAATTTTGTTAAATTGCATAATGAAGAAATTGAAAGAATAAAAAGGAAATGTAAAAACATTAAAAATGTATGGGATTTTTAAAATAAAAACTGGTTTTGAACCGAGCCAACAGGGACGCAAAATGTTCTCAATGGAGAGCTTGTCCATTAAAAAGTCTTAAGGAAATTAGCTAGTATTTGAATACTAGATATTCAAAAGAAACTAAATAGTACTTAAGAACCTCGCGACTCTAGCACTCGTAGGGTGTCAGTCGTGAGAGGTTCAGATGGAAAGAACTATGGGTTCTGCAGAAGAAAAATAAAAATTATAGACGAAGTTATATTAAAAAGAGAACTAACAGAAGCTGAAAAAGAAAGAAATGTTAAGTTTAAAAAAACGATGAATTAATAGCAAAATATAAATCTTTACATCGAAATTGAAAGTTCAAAAGGATATCAAATAACAAACTAGTTATGACTAAAGAATTTAAAAACTTAACAGAAACTGCTGTTATATATGATAAAGATAATAATTCTATGAAAATGGAGATAAAATACAAAAGATAATAGCTTAAAAATGGAACTGCAAGATCTTATACTAATAATAAGTTAACACAAGAAATGCTTTTTGAAAACTCTACAGCAACATTACTTGAGAATACCATGATAGTGGTAATCTAGCTGCTGAATTACCTGCTAATGGAGAGGCTAAAACTTATTATGAAAATGGAAAAAGTTAAAGAATCTATTCCCTATTAAAAAAATGGGAAAAAGAGAAGGTGTAGGAAAAGAATATGATGAAACAGGTAAAGTAATTAAAGAAACTTTATATAGAAATGATAAGAAAATGAAAAAGCCAAAAAGTAAAATAAAAATTATGATATAATGTATTAAATAAAAATAAAAAAAGGTGTTTAAAATGAATTATAGAATAGCACTAATACATGGATTTTTAGAAATTATAAAGACATGGAAGAGTTAGAAAAATAACCTTATGAATATGGGTTACACAGTGGATAATTTAAATTTCCCTTTAACTTTTCCTTCTATTGATATGTCAATAGAAATTTTGAAGAAATATCTTTTATCTTTTAAAAGAAAAAATTAATAAACAAAATGAAATTGTATTAATAGGCTTTTGGTTTTGGTGGTGTCTTAATAAGAGAAACTTTAAAATTGGAAGAAGTAAGTGGAATAGTGGATAAGGTAATATTATTATCTTCCCCAATTAACGATTCTACTTTACATAGAAGATTAAAAAGAACTTTTCCTTTTATTGACTTAATCTTTAAACCACTTGCTATCTACTCTAAGACAAGAAGAGATAGAAGACGTTTTCGACAAGGATATAGAAGTTGGACTTATAATAGGGAGAGAAAGTTCAGGATTCTTTGGTAAATGGCTAGGTGACTACAATGATGGATATATAGAAATGAAAGATGTTGCTTTTCCAGCTGCTAAAGATAAGATACTAATTCCTATCACTCACAATGAACTAAATAAGAGAATAGGAACTGCAAGATACATACATAATTTTTATTGCAAAGGGAAATTTAGATTAGAGTAAATTAGGAGTTGAAATGCTAAATTTTTAAAAGCCTCAGCAAAATTCTTTTTAATATATTAAAAGTAATAGTATATGGTTTTTCTTATATTATTTTCTTTTTATTTGCATAATTGCACTATATCAAATATATACTGAAAAAGATGGTTTTAATAGAGGAATGGCTTTAATATTTCTTATAGTATTTTTCAGTATTTCTCGCTTACTATGTGCAATCTGCTAAAAACTTTTTGCTTCTTTGTTCAAAGAAAGTAAATATAACTGAAAAACTATTTGAAAGAAAATATTTTAAATCTTTTAGATAAGTTTGATTTATCTTAAAAATTGTACTGAAAGTCATGTTAAGGGTTTTAGCATATCTTTTTGTGTTTTTCTAATTGGAATAAATATAGTCAGTGTTGCTGATGAAAATGCTAGAGATAGGGAACCTTTCCTTTAGAGGCTATCCAATTTTTAACAGTAGCTGCACTTATTGCTCTACTTATCATGTTGTTTTAAAGATCTTAAAAATATATCTTTTCCTTTCAGAAAAACATAAAGTTCTTCCAGCTTTTTAATAAGAAAGTTCAAGAAAATATAATAAAAAGTAAAAACTAAAATAAAAGAACAATTTAAAAATTAAAGATAAAAATATAATTTTTAAAGATTTTATAACAAAGCAAAAATCTAAAATCAATATAAAGTTTTTATCTAAATTTACAGAACTTATTGGAAGATAAGACAAACTTCTTAAAAAGATTATTTCAAGAAAGATATGAGATTTTTCTTAATGAAAAAGTTGATAAATTTCTTATAGGAGCCTATCAAGTTTTTATCGGCTATGTGTCTTTTTAGCTTTTTGTAGTATTTTTATCTCTATATCAGGAATATTGATATATAAAAACTTTAGTGTTTTTATTTTACTTATTTGGAGTTATTTTCACTCTTTTAATAGGAGCTATAGCTTCATTCCCTATATCTTATTTCTATTTTTCCTTTTAGCTGACATTAAAAAATGGGTTGTTGTATATCATAATCTTAATTCAAAAGTAAAAATAAGTGAGTTACGATGAATTTTAGATAAAAATCAAATAGAATGAGCCGAGTAATTGTCGGCGTGTTTGAAACTCAACTTGTTGGCAAGTTTTGCCGAAATTACAGCGAATTCTTGATTTTATCGTTAAGAAATTTACTCAGTAACGAACTATTTTTACTTTTTATTAGTTTGCAACAACCCATTTTTATTTACTTTTTATTTTACTTGAAGAACTTCATCACCAAGGATAATTTTATTATCATCAGTTAATATAGCAGGAATTCCAATATATCCAAGTTTTTACTTCTTCAAATTCTTTTCTATTGTCTCTTAAAGCTAAAAATTCTTTTTAAATTTTTCATACTTTCAGTAATATTTACAAACTCATATTTGTAATTAACTTTTTCAAAAATATTCTTTTGTTCTAACACAATCAGGACAAAGCATTGTTCCATATACTTTTTGGCATTTATTTACCTCCATTTTATTTTATATTTTTAAATTATATCTTATTCTTATATCAACTTTATTTTATAGATAAGTAAAATTTAAAGACTAAGTCAATTTTTTTATGTTATAATTATAAAATACAGAATATTAGTTATGGGAGGCTTTTTGTTATGAATACTTCTTTTTGTTTCACTAGATAAAAAGGCATTATATCACAATATTGAATATTTAAGAGAATACAAGCAAAAAGGAATTATTACCTGTTTTAAAGGCTAATGCCTATGGTCATGATATACTTTTTGATTGCAAAAGGCACTTTATGATTATGATGTGAAAGTTTGGGCAGTAGCTAGATATTCAGAGGCTGTAAGTATATGTGAATATTTTAAGACTCTTTCTATAGATGATTTTAAAATATTAATTTTTTTGAATCATTAATAGATGATTACTCTCTTCTTGAAAAAAATATCCACAAATTTGTCCAACTCTTAATAGCATTAAAGACTTAAAAATGCTTTAGCTAACAATATATCAATAGATAGATTATCATTAAAAAAATTGATTTTTGGTTTTGGTAGAAATGGAATAAAAATATGAAGAAGTTGATGAACTTAAAAAATTTAATTAAGTATAATAGTTTGAAGTTTTTAAGTATTTTTCACATCTATTTTTCAGCATCATATACTGATGGTTTAGAAATTATCAAAAATTCACAGACTTAGTTAATATGCTAGGTAGAAATAATTTTGAGATGGTACATCTTCAAAATGCAGCAGGAATTTATAATTATGATGTGGATATAGTTACACATATAAGAACAGGAATGTTAACTTATGGTCTTCAAGAAAGCAGGATTCTATGATTTAGATATGAAACCAGTTTTTACAGGGCTTATTGGTTATGTTGATTCTGTAAGATATGTAAATGAACTAGACTACGTTGCCTATCAAGAGCTATCTTCAATAGACCCAGGAACTAAAATTGCAAAAATAAAAATAGGTTATGGTGATGGTTTTTCAAAAGCTAACAATAAAACTACTTGTCTTATAAAGAAGAAAGAATATGTTATTTCTCAAGTTACTATGGATAATACTTTTTATCGAAGTTGATGATAGAGTCAATGTTGGAGATGAAGTACATTTATATCATAGACCTAACGAAATTAAAACAAAGACAGGTTTCAGTATGCTTGAACTTTTTAATAGCTATATCACCTCTGAGAGTAAAAAGAATTTTTTAAAGGAGAAGAAAACTAGATAATGATATTACTTTTTAAAATCAATAATTATTGGTATTGCTAATATAATCCCTGGAGTATCAGGAGGAACTTTTAGCAGTTATGTTAAATGTCTATGATCCTATTACTGAAAAGATAGAAAAATTTCTTTTTGGTTGATAGAAAGACTAAGCTTTTCTTATTTTTGGTATTTACTTATAGTATTAGTAGGAGCAGCGACAGGAATTTTCCTATTTGCCAATATTATTAAATATTCTATAACGAATTACCCTAAGATAACAGTCTCTGTGTTTACTTTACTTATATTGCCATCTATTCCTTACATAGTAGGGTTAGATTATAAAAAGATATCTTAGCTTTTTGCTATGGAGCAGCACTTATGATAATTTTTTATTCTTTTTAGGCTTAAAATATGGAGATAAATCTGCAGAGCTGTTACTATACAATTAGTTAAAGGAGTTTGCTTCCAAGAGGCTACTTTACTAAAATTATTTATCTGTGGTGTAGTTGCTGCAGGAGCTATGATAATACCAGGAATCTCTGGTTCACTATTGCTTATGATGCTAGGAGAATATTATAATGTTGTATATTTAATTTCTTCTTTAGGAGCATCTTTAAAAGAGAAAATCTTTTACAATTTTATCGCCCTTGATTATTTTACAATAGGGATTGGAGTTGGACTAGTTGCTTTCTCAAAAGCTATAAATTATTTATTAAAAATCATAAAGAATTCACTTTGTTTTTATAGAAGGAATAATAACTTTCTCTATAATTCAAATGTAGTTAAGTATCTAAATATATTAAGGAGTTTTTAAATGAATCCAGTATTTTTAAAATTATATTTCTATAGAGCTTCATTATTATGGACTTATGTATGCAATAGCATTTTACGTTGGTATAACTCTTGGTAAGAAAATAGCAAAAGAAAGAAATTTTGATGTTGAATTAGTTGAGAATTATGCTTTTTGTTGCTATTATTTCAGGTTTAATAGGAGGAAGACTTTACTATGTACTTTTCAATCTTCCTTATTATTTAAGAAATCCTCTTGAAATTCCTGCTGTTTGGCATGGTGGAATAGCCATACATGGAGGAATAATTGGTGGAATAATTGAACTCTTATCTATGCAAAGATTAAAAAGTTAATCCATTGACATTGGGAGATTTTGCAGCAGGATCATTTATACTAGGGCAAGCAATTGGTAGAATAGGTAATTTTATGAATGGAAGTTCATGGAGTTCCAACTTTCACACCATTTTCTGTAATATTTAATTTAAAAACCAAATTCTATGAATGGTATTCATATTATCAAAAATTTAGATTTAATAGAAAAATCAAAAATATAAAGGAGCTTGTTCCTTGGGGAGTTGTATTCCCCAGAAAGCTCACCAGCAGGAAGTGAATTTTCTAATTTACCATTACACCCTGCTATGCTTTATGAAATGGTTCTAAAACCTTATAGGTTTTTCATAATTTGGTTTATTTTAAGAAAGAAAGAAAAATAAGGCTCCTGGTTATATGTGGTGGTGGTATATCATAATCTATTCAATAAATAGAATAATAATAAGTTTCTTTTAGAGTTGAAGACTTAATGTTCTTTTAATTTTAGAGCACCTCATGTAATAAGTTTTTATTTTAATTGCTATTTCAATTTTCTTTTTGAAAAAGATAATAAAAATATTTTTAATTTATTGACAAATTTAATAAAAATGTTAGAATTCTTTAAGTAAAACCATCAAGAGAGATTGAGGACGGGCCTGTTGAGATCTCAACAACCTGCACATTGTGTGTGGTGCTAATTCCTGATAGATGGAGAATGATTATTAAAATAACATTTCTCTATCTGGATTGGATAGAGTTTTTATTGTATTATTGTGTTTTTAATTTTTTTAAGGAGGAATGAATGATTTACATATTTTACATCTGAATTTGTATCACCTGGACACCCAGACAAAGTTTCAGATCAAATATCAGACGCTATTTTAGATGCTTGTTAGCAGATGACCCTAACTCAAGAGTTGCCTGTAAGTATTTTTGTACTACAGGTTTAGTTGTAGTTGGAGGAGAAATCACTACTACAACATATATCGATGTTCAAGAAATTGTTAGAAAGAAAAATTGATGAAATAGGTTACAGACCAGGAATGGGATTTGACTCTAACTGTGGAACTTTAAGCTGATCCATTCTCAATCACCTGATATCGCTATGGGAGTTGATGTTGGTGGAGCTGGAGACCAAGGAATAATGTTTGGTGGAGCTGTTAAAGAAACTGAAGAACTTATGCCTTTAGCACTTGTTCTATCAAGAGAAATCTTAGTAAGACTTACTAAAATGATGAAAGCTGGAGAAATTGCATGGGCAAGACCTGACCAAAAATCACAAGTTACTTTAGCTTATGATGAAAATGGAAACATTGACCACGTTGATTCTATTGTTGTTTCAGTTCAACATGATGAAGAAGTTTCACATGCTGAAATAGAAAAAACTATTATAGAAAAAGTGGTAAACCCTGTTTTAGAAAAATATAAATTAAATACTGATAATATCAAATACTATATCAATCCAACAGGAAGATTTGTTATTGGAGGACCTCATGGAGACACAGGTCTTACTGGAAGAAAAATTATAGTTGATACTTATGGTGGATACTTTAGACATGGTGGAGGTGCTTTCTCTGGTAAAGACCCTTCAAAAGTTGACAGATCAGCTGCTTATGCTGCTAGATGGGTTGCTAAAAACGTTGTTGCAGCAGGCTTTGCTGATAAATGTGAAATTCAATTATCTTATGCAATAGGAGTTGATAAACCTGTTTCAATAAAAAGTTGATACTTTGGAACTGCAAAAGTTGATGAAGATAAAATTTCTGAAGCAATATCAAAAGTATTTGACTTATCTCCAAGAGGAATAGAAAAAGCTCTTGAATTAAGAGAAGGTAAATTCAAATATCAAGATTTAGCTGCTTTTGGACATATAGGAAGAACTGATATAGATACTCCTTGGGAAAGACTAAATAAGATTGAAGAATTGAAAAAGCTATTAACTTATAGGAAAAGTGATGAAATGTTAAAGAAATTTTCAGAAGCTCAAGAAAAAGGCTATAACTATATGCTATTTATAGAATTGGGATATTTAACTTCAAAAATGATTTATCTAGCTTCCAAGTAAAAGCTGTAACTATTGAAGGATATTTTGAAACAATAAAACAAATATATGACTATGTTGAAAATATAGATTTCGAAGAAACAGAAGAAAAAGATGGAAGATATGAGTGTGAAGTTTCTAATATCTATGATGTAAGTAGAAAAATATTTTTATAAAAAAATGAAGGGCTTACATTTACAGAAGTAGATGACACTGATATAGTTGATAGAATTGTAAATAAAATTCTAAAGAAATTGTTGGAAAAAGTAAGGAATTTTTAGAAGCCAGACTATAAATAAAATAAGGGCATTATGCCCTATTTTATTTTACATATGCTAAGAATTTTTCAGATAGTTCATGTCTTCCATGAGCAAGGTCGAAGAATTCTTTTTGTAATGCTTTAGTTATAGTTTTATCTCCATTTCCAACAACATATATTATCAACAGAGTAAACAGGAGTGACTTCAGCTGCAGTACCTGTTAAGAATAATTCGTCACAGATATACAAAAAGTTCTCTTGGTATAGCTTGTTCTACAACTTCATAACCTAATTTTTGCTAATTGAATAACTGTATCTTTTGTTATTCCTCCAAGTGCAGAAGAAGCTAAAGTTGAGTTATTATTTTACCATTTTAAAACAACAAATAGATTTTTCTCACTTCCTTCACTGACATTTCCTAAATAGTCAAGAGCAATACCTTCTTCATATCCATTATTAAGTGCTTCTAATCTAATAAGTTGAGAACTTAAATAGTTTCCTCCAGCTTTTGCAAGAGAAGGTAAAGTATTAAGAGCAGGTCTTCTCCAGCTAGAAACTTGTACTCTTATTCCTTTGTTAAGTGCTTCTCCCTAGATATGTCTCCCAAGCCCAAGCAGCTATTGCAACATCTACTGGACATCTTGATGGAGTAACACCTAATTCAAAATAACCACGATAAGCTATTGGACGGATATATCCTTGTTCTAATTTATTAGCTTTTACAGTTTCAATTATAGCTTGTTCAATTTCTTCTACTGTATAAGGAATTTCCATTCTATATATTTTTGCAGAGTCAAAAGTCTTTTTAACATGTTCTCTTAATCTAAAAATTGCTGACTATTTTCTGTCTTATAGATTCTTATTCCTTCAAATACTGAGCTTCCATAGTGAACTACATGAGATAAAAATATGTATATTAGCATCATCATGTCCTACTAATTTTTCCATTCATCCAAATTTTTTTCTGTGTTTATCATTTCAAAAATACTCCTTAAATTTTTAGTTGTACTATAATAACTTAATTTTAAAAATCAAGTTTTTGAATTATTTTTCAACTTTTAAGGCTCTAAATGAATTTAAAACTGCAAGTATAGTAACTCCTGTATCAGCAAAAACTGCCATCCACATATCAGCTATTCCTAAGGCACTTAAAATAAGAGCAATAACTTTTATTCCAAAGGCAAGAGCCATATTTTGCATTGCTATCTTCATAGTCTTTTTAGAGCTTTTTAATAGCTGTTACTATCTTACTAGGTTCATCTGTCATAATGACTACATCAGCAGCCTCTATTGCAGCATCAGAACCCATAGCCCCATAGCAATTCCTACATCTGCTCTAGCAAGAACAGGTGCATCATTTATACCATCGCCAACAAAAATTACAGAGCCTTTTTGATGTTTTATTTTTATTATTTCTTCGAATTTGCTTACTTTATCTTGAGGTAAAAGATTGGAATAAGTTTCATCTAATTCTAAGTCTTCTCCAACTTTTTAGCTACCTTTTCTAAGTCACCTGTAAGCATTATATATAATTCCTATATTTTTCAATTCTTTTATAGCTCTTTTAGCATCTTCTTTTATTTCATCAGAAATTACTATAACCTGAAAATACATTATCAATCTCAACATAAAGTATAGTTCCACATCAGTTACAGAAATATCCTTTGGAAGATTTACTAATTTTTCATTTCCAACAAGAACTTTTTATTATTTATAATAGCTTCTATACCCTTACCAGAAATTTCTTTAATACTATTTATAGATGAGTTATCAATCTCTTTGTTATAGTATTTTTGTATAGACTCTTGATATAGGGTGGTTTGAGCCTGATTCAGCACTAGCAACATAAAACATAAATTCATTTTTCATCTATATTTTTATCATGGACTACAACTTTTTGAACATTGAAAACTCCCTTAGTTAGAGTTCCTGTCTTATCAAAAACAACTGTATCAACTTTAGCTAATGCTTCTAAATAGTTTCCTCCCTTTATTAATACTCCTGCTTTTGAAGCTGCACCAATTCCACTGAAAAAGCTAAGTGGGACAGAAATTACAAAGGCACAAGGACAAGAAAACAACTAAAAATGATAAAGCTCTAAATACCCACAATCTAAAATTATATTCTCCACTTATAATAGGTGGAAGAAGTGCTAATAATATAGCTAGTCCTATAACAATTGGTGTATATATTTTTGCAAATCTTGTGATTAATCTTTCTGATTTAGATTTTTTAGCTGCTGCATTTTCAACTAAATCTAAAACTTTGTTAACTGTGGAATCAAAGTATTCTTTTGTTACTTTTGCTGTGATTAAACCATTTATATTGATACAACCACTTAAAATATTTGCTCCTTCTCTCACTTCAACAGGAACTGATTCTCCTGTCAATGCTGAAGTATCAAGGCTTGTTTCACCTTTTTATAATAGTTGCATCTAGTGGAACTCTTTCACCAGGTCTTATTTCAATAATTTCTCCAAGCTCCACTTCATCAGGTTCAACTCTTTGAGTTTTGTTATCTCTGATAACATTTGCATATTCAGGTTTTATATCCATCATAGCAGCAATAGACTTTCTTGATTTATTAATTGCATAACCTTGAAGCAACTCCCTATTTCATACAAAAGCATAACTGCAACTGCTTCTGGATATTCTCCTATTAAAATAGCTCCTAAAGTTGCCACTGTCATTAAAAAATTTTCATCTAAAAAATCTCCTCTTTCTATCTTTTTAACAGCAAGTAAGACTGTATCTTTTCCCACTAAAACATAGGCTACAAGTATTAGTATAAGTTGTAGTGCTTGAGGCATTCTTATAAATAGAGTTAAAGTAAACAGTATAGCAGAAATAGCAATAATTATTTCCTTCTTTTTCATAATACACCGACCATTCTATTAAAAATTTGACTATGCTTTTACCATATTTACATCAGGTTCAACTTCATTCACTATTTTCTTTACTTTTTTTCAACTACTTCTTCCATATTTTCACTTTCAAGAGTCATCTTAGTTGTCATGAAGTTTACCATAACTGATTTAACTCCTTCTAATTTCTGCAACTTTCTCTTCAATCTTAGATGCACAATCAGCTCAATTCAATCCTTCCAATTTAAATACTTTTTTTCATATTAATCCTCTCCTTTTTCTTCTTGTATATGTACTAAACCTTGTTCAAAAATTTCTTTTACGTGATTATCTGCTAAAGAGTAAAGAACTTCTTTTCCAGATTTTTCTAAACTTTACTAAGTCTGCTTCTCTTAGAGCTCTTAATTGATGAGATACAGCTGATTTTGTCATATTTAAAAACATTAGCTATATCACAAACACACATCTCACTCACATCTAATGCCCATAAGATTCTTATTCTTGTACCATCTCCTATAACTTTAAAGAAGTCTGATAAATCTCCAAGAATTTCATCATTAGGAAATTCTTTTTACTTTTTAACAATTTCTTTATTTACACTATCGCAATCGCAAGAGTTTACAGGTTTTACTGATTTTTATTGCTTCATAGTTTCACCTCTTTTATATTAACAATTGATTATCTATTCAACTGTATATTATAATTGAATATACCTTCAACTGTCAAGAATTTTTATAATAAAAAGAGAATTTTTAAGTTTTTATTCTCAAAAATTCTCTAATTCTGCCAAGTCATAGTCTAAATTTTATCAACACTATTTGACAAATCAACCTATAAATATGTTCCATCTATATAGCTTTTCTTAAATTAATTATTTTCTTATACTAAGATATATGATAATCTATTTTTCTGTAATTTTATAAAAGAATTTTTAATCTTTCTATTACTACTGTTATTTCTCTGTTAACTCTGTGTGTTTTTCTAAATCATCTTTATCATAGACCCATATTCTGAAAGACTATTATCATGAAAAATTAAAATAAGTTCTTCTTAATTCAACTCAATTTATTAATTCTTTATCTGTTAATCTTTTAATGTTATATTGATTTCTCCTAAAAATCTTTTTCATCTCTTCTATATATCCTTTTTGAGTTCTTTCTCATATCCTTATATTTTTTTCAAAAATTTTTTATGATTTCTTCTACTGAGTCTCTAAGTTCTATAAAAATCTTCTTCTACAAAATTTTTCTGCTTTTTAATTCTTCCCATATCATAATTATTTAACTCCTTTCATTTATTATTTAACAGGATAACTTTTTATTACTTTTACCAAAACTTTTTGAATTTGGAATAAAAATATTGTTCTTGATTTAATCCTCCAAGAAATAGTGCACCTTGATAACCCACTGATTCTTTATATTTAGGTATTCCTTCTGGGAAATTCAATATAATATACTGTATCCAATATTGATTTATCTCCTCCATATTCTGTTATCCTAATTTCAGCATTAGAGCTTAACCCACCATTTTTAATGGCAAGGTCTACCCTTGCTTCTACTTCTGAATTCTTGGCAACTCTTGTATACCAACTTCCATAAGGATAAGTTTCATCTCCCATTCTTGCAAAATATCCCACTTTCATCTGAAGCATCGTTATACATTCCATTATAAAAATTATTTATTGGTGGATCATCTCCTATTGATAATAATGGGATTGGTAGTAGCATTATATTCATATTTATTTACATCATTATATTTAGACACTATTTTTCCTGGAATTTCTTTATCCATATAATCATTCAAAAATTTATTTTTCACTATCAGTTAAATTTGGATATTTAACTGAAGATTTTTAGTACAGGGTTATATGGTAGCTTACTTGCTACTTTATTTGCTCCATTTGTTAACAATGGTACAGTTAATGGTGCTACTAAAGTTCCATTAGTTACTGGTACAGGTGTTTTATCATATAATACTAGAGAATTGTTTCCTGTCTGATACGAAACTCTAGATATAGAACTAATATTGCTACCTTCTGCAGTTCAAACTTATATAACTTTTAAAATAATTCTATTGGTTAATCTAATAATGTGATTTTTCTTTAATTCTTCGAATTCATCATTTATTTTATTCATTTTTCTCTCATCTTCATCAGCTACATACATTTCTCTCAAGCCTCCTCTTGGTGGATATAATCTGCCTATTATTTTTCTTAACTTCTTGATATTTTTAACATTATCTATTTCATCTGTATCTATCACATATATCAACTCTTTTAGAAATTTTTCTCACTAATGTTTCATTATAATCATCTAAATCATATTTTTCCATAAATTCTAATAATTTGTTTGCTGCATCTTTTTAATTTTGAAAAATTCATTTTCTTTTTCACCTCTTATTATATTCATCTATTTTATTTTTGCCAGAATAACTGATTCTTTTTCTTTTCTAAAATCAGTTATTTTAGACTAAATCATATGATACATAACTTTTTCTGTAATCTTATAAAGAATTTTTCCAAATCTACTTACTGCTACTGTTATTTCGCTGTTAACTTTATGTGTTTTTTTCTAAATCATTTTTATCATAAACTCCATATTCTGAAATACTATTAGTATGTGAATTAAAATAACTTTTTCTTAAAAATTTTAAGTTTTTAGTTCCTTATCTGTTATTTTTCTTCTAATGTTAAATTAACTTCTTCTAAAAACTCTTTTAATCTCCCTTTATATATCCATCTGAATCTTTTTCTCATATTTTTTTATATTTTTTTCAATTACACTTATTAGTTCTTCTACTGAGTCCCTAAGTTCTATAAAATCTTCTTCTACAAAATTTTTCTGCTTTTTAATTCTTCGCATATCATAATTATATCACTCCTTTCATTTTGCTATTTAATAGGATAACTTTTTATTACTTTACCAAAATTTTTTTGAATTTGGAATAAAATATTGTTCTTGATTTAATCCTCCAAGAAATGATTCTCCTGATAACCCACTGATTCTTTATATTTAGGTATACCTTCTGGAAAATTCAATATAATACATTGTATCTAATATTGATTTATCTGCTTCGAATCCTCTTATTTTTATTTCACCATTAGAATCACCCCACCATTTTTGATGGCAAGATCTATTCTTGCCTGTGCTTCTGAATTCTTAGGGACTTTTGTATACCAACTTCCATAGGATAAGTTTCATCTCCCATTCTTACAAACATCCCACTTTCATTTGAAGCATTGTTATACATCCCACCATAAAAATTATTTATTGGTGGATTATCTCCTATTGCTACTATCTAGGGATTAGTAGTGGCATTATAATGATAAGTCTTTATATCTTCATATTTGAAGTAATTTCCTGAAATTGGTTTTATACTTATATTCCTCCAAGAATTTATATTCCTTATATCTTAAATTAGGATAGTTTATTTTATTATCTAATAGTTTTTACTCCTGTTCCTACAAATTTCCTGTTAGGTAAATTGCTGCATATCTGCTACTGATTCAATATTACTCCTGTAGATTTTTGTCTCCATTCAACTTCTTCTTTTTGATCCATATTGATCACTTCCTTTTTCTTACTCTTCCGACTTCATCTCCTAATTTAGAACCAAATCCAAAGGTTGCAGGTTTAAAGAAACTATCTAATGCTGCAGAAGCTTCATTTACTGCACCTTTTATATCTGAATTAAAAATTTATCTCCTGCTTCAAGGAAATGAAGTGGGGAGCATTTCCAAATTCATCAAAAACTTTTAAAAATGATACCAAAATGATTTTGCTTTTTGGATTACTTTCAATAACAACCTCTTTTTATACCATCTATTCTTTATAATACTCTCTATCTGGACTATTTTATTTAATGAATCTACTATAGGATTAATCTTTGATATTTTTCTTTCCTTCCTCACTTTCTGCATAAAGTAAATGTACAGTTTTTATATAAAAATCTGGTCTAAAAATATAGTCTTCAATTTCTCCTTTATCCCCTTCCATTTCTTTTTTAAAAACCTTAGGATTTATTTTCCGAGCACCATTACTTGTTGTTGCTATATACGGTAAAGAATTAAAGAAATTCCCTTTGAACATTCTTATCTCTTAAATCAGAAGTAACTTCACTATCTTTTATCCATCTTTTGCTACATCAAAACTTGAAGCACTTATTGGATTTTTGTCACCTTTCTTTAATCTATCCTTTATCTCATCATAGGCTATCTCTCCTGCTACTGTTGAACGTAATTGTCCTTTATCATTTTCTTTTCCTCTTCCTAGCTCTAAGTCTTCTTTTTATCTTGTATTCTCTTGCTATAGAAGCTCTTACTTCATCATCCTTTTGCATTTTGGTTTATAAATATCTTTTTAGTTACTTTATCATAAAAAGCTACTAATTCTTTTTTCCTTATGCTTTTAACTCATCTATTCTTTCTTTTACTTTTTCTGATAATGCTGGATCATTTGGATCAAATTTTTTCTATTACTACTCCAAGTTCTTCTCGTTGCTTTTTCCTTCTATCTATTGTAGTTAATAGTTACACCAGTTAATATTTCACTACTTTTATACTATGACGAAGAATAGTTATTTAATTCAACAACTTTTTAGTAATATTATTTACATTGTTATATATAAATTAATATTTTTCAGAAAATAGGTAGTCTAAAAATTTTTAAACTACCTACTTCTAGATTATTTTTTTATAAAACTTATTTTATTTGTTTTCTATAATTCCACTTTTTTAGTATTATCAAATTCTATTACTGTAAAATGCGACATTTGATCATAAATATAAATTTTGTTCTTATCTTTACTTCTATAAAATATTTTTGTAAAATACTCTATTCCGAGTTCTTTTTAATTCGCCTAATTCATAAGGGAAGTTGTAATAATATTCATCAGTGTAGTATTCAAATTTTTTTAATATTTTTTTGAATTTTTAAAATTTTTTTCTATAATACACATCTAAATTATAATATTCACTGTTTTCTTCTTTTTATAGAAAGTCATACAGTGTACATATAATATTGAATTTTTATATTGTAACTTTTTCTACTAAAATACTAGTCCAATCACTCATTTTTCTCCATTCATTTTTATCAAAATAATCTCTATTCTAATTCCTTCTTTTGAAATAACTAAATTCTCAGTTTTTTTCGCTCTTTTTAAAGAAATAATCATATTTAAAATACTCATAATAAGTCTTAGTTTTTCTAAAAAAATATTCCTTTATTTTTGTCCATCAATTTCAACAGTACAATAAATAAAATTTTTCATCTTTTATTTTTATTTTATTTTTATCTATATATTCATATTTAAAGTTATATTTTTCCAATAATTCTTTTTCTTTTTCCATTAATTTAGAAAAATAATTTCTATTTTTGAGGAGAATTATTAAATCTTTCCTCATCATCTTCTATAAAAACGTCATAAATTACTTCCATAGTTTCACTCCTCAAATTTTTATTTCATATTTACTTTTTACCATTTGTATTGTATAAATCTATAGTTGGATAATTTCTTCTCCATCAGTAGAGAAATTTCTAAAATTAATTTTATATCCATTTTTATCAAAACCTTCAGTTAATACTTGCTCAACAGGACTTCCATCTGGAATCTATATTTCTAGATCCCATAATTTCAACAGCTCTTGCTCTATAAAAATTATAAGCATCTTTAGCATCTCCTTTTAACATTCTAACAGTTTTATTCCAACCTCTAGTACCTACACTTCTCATTTCAGTTAAAGTCATATTTCTAATATCACTTGCATAATATCCTGCAACCTTATAATCAAGATAATAATTTGTTTTATTATCATTTATGGTATTCATTAGGTATTCTCCACTAGAGTCAACTTTTTAACTGGTTTCCAATCTACTATGTTACTGACATCTTGTAATGGATTTTTACATTAACAGTTTTTACAACTTCGCTTGATTTGAAAATTGAGTATTATCTAAGCCATTTATAGTTGTAAATTCTTGGTTCAAAAAGAAACAGTATTACTATTTATTGGAGAAGAATTATTAGGAAATTCTTTATAATTATTGATGTTAGTACTTGTATTTAAGTTTCCCCTATAGGTTAAATTAGGATATTTAATTGGAGATTTTAGTACAGGGTTATATGGTAACTCACTTACTACTTTATTTGCTCCATCTGTTAACAACGGTACAGTTGCTAGTGCTCTATTTGTTGTTAATGGTGGTACTAAAGATCCGTTAGTTGCTACTGGTACAGGTATTTTTATCATAATACTAGAGAATTTAATACTAGAGAATTGTTTCTGTCTGATATGAAACTCTAGATATAACACTTTGACTTACTGCTCCATTTTCCTACTAACATTTTAGAGCTTGAATTTGCTCCTATTAAAGTATTTGCTTCGTAAGTGTTAAAAGATGTTTTCAAAAACCCGTTGACCTGATGAATTTATTTCCCTGAAATGATATTTCTCCAGTTGTTAAATTTTTGTAAAATACCCATACTACCATCAGGATAAGTAGTTATATTTTTGATAGCTTTTTGTTGTTCCACCAGGTGTTTCATCATTTATAAATACTTTTACCTTGAATAGAATTTACTTTTATTTTCTAAAAGTAATTGTTCTTCATTTGTTACTCCACTAGCTGATACTAAACTAGGAACGAAGTGAGCCACACCCAAAATCTTTTATCCAAGATTTTGGGTGTGGCTCATATCTTCTATCTATACAGTTTCTCATAAATTAATTGTATATTTTACACTAAATCATATGATACATAACTTTTTCTGTAATTTTATAAAGAATTTTTCCAAATCTTTTTTTGCTACTTTTATTTCATCATTAACTTTATGTGTTTTTCTAAATTATTTTTATCATAAACATAATATGAATATATACTATTATCAACACGCGAATTAAAAGTAACTTTCTCCTAAAGAATTTAAAATTTTTAGTTCCTTATCTGTTATTTTTTCTTTCTAATGTTAAATTAACATCAGCTAAAAATCTTTTAAATCATCTATATATAAGCTTTGAGTTATATCCCATATCTTTATATTTTTTTCAATTACACTTATTAGCTCTTCTACTGAGTCCCTAAGTTCTATAAAATCTTCTTCTACAAAAATTTTTTTCTACTTTTTTAATTCTTCCCATATCATAATTATTTAACTCCTTTCATTTATTATTTAACAGGATAAGTTTTCTATTACTTTACTCCATATTCTCAGAATCTGGAATAAAAATATTGCTCTTGATCTAACTCCCACCTAGAAAATGGTCTCCTTGATAACCCACTGATTCTTTTATATTTAGGTATACCTTCTGGAAATTTAATATAATACATTGTATCCAATATTGATTTATCTGCTTTCGAATCCTCTTATTTTTATTTCACCATTAGGTTTAACCCACCATTTTTTTAATAGCAAGGTCTACCCTTGCTTCTGCTTCTGAATTCTTAGAGACTTTTGTATACCAACTTCCATAAGGGTTTTATTTTTATCTCCCATTCTTACAAATATCCCACTTTCATTTGAAGCATCATTATACATTCCACCATAAAAATTATTTATTGGTGGATCATCTGCCTATTGATAATGAGACTAGGGATTAGTAGTAGCATTATATTCATATTTATTTACATCATTATATTTAGACACTATTTTTTTCCTGGCATTTCTTTATCCATATAATCATTTAGAAATTTATTTTCACTATCAGTTAAATTTGGATATTTAACTGGAGATTTTAGTACAGGGTTATATGGTAGCTTACTTGCTACTTGACTTACCTTATTTGCTTCATTTGTTAACAATGGTGCAGTTGCTAGTGCTCTATTTGTTGTTAATGATGGTACTAAAGCTCCGTTAGTTGCTACTGGTACAGGTGTTTTATCATATAATACTAGAGAATTGTTTCCTGTCTGATATGAAACTCTAGATATAACACTTTGACTTACTGCTCCATTTTCCTACTAACATTTTAGAGCTTGAATTTGCTCCTATTAAAGTATTTGCTTCATAAGGTGTTAAAGATGTTTCAAAAACCCGTTGACCCTAATGGATTTATTCCTTGAAATGATATTTTCTCAGTTGTTAAATTTTTTGTGAAAATACTCATACTTCCATCAGGATAAGTAGTCTATTTTTGATAAGCTATTTGTTGTCCCACTAGGTGTTCCATCATTTATAAAGTACTTTTACCTTGAGATGTTTCTTTTATGACATTATATTTTTTTCCATCTGCTAAACTTCTAGTAGAAGAAATTGGTGTTTTTGTTCTCTAAAAGAAGTATTTATTCTGACTTCCTTGATTAAGATTATTAGCAAATTTTGAATTAGACAACTGATTTTCTAATCTATTTATCCTCTACTTGAAATATTTTTTGAAATTGACGTACCAATCTGTACTCTGTCTATCAAATCATATTTTTTTCTTCAGTTAATAAATCCTCCCCAACAAACATCTCAATTCCTAATTTAACTTCTCCCACTCCAGGAATCATATTTGTTCCCATACTTACTAAAAATTTTATTTTCTTATAGTTTGGATCTTTTGAAAGGATATCTTTTCTATAATATTCTTTAAATTTTAAATCTTCAGGATTTGAAGCATCTCCAACATTCTCACCAAAATCAACATTAGAATAATCTTTTCCATCACTCTTTATTCCTATTACTTTTATCATTCTTACTATATTGTTTCTTAAAGTAATCGTTTGTTGGCTTTCCTAAACTTTCTAATCCTTTTTCACTTCCATCTGGAACTACTTTTTTGTCTTCCTTCTTTCTTTCCTATTATATGGCTTTTGCTCTTCTGCTATTGTTCCTATTACTCCTGCCTTAGTACTATTAGCTGCTGATTCAGTATTTACTAGAATATATCCTATTCCTGTTTTCTTATCTACATAAGCTGTTCCATTCTTTATATAAGTATTTTCCTTTTTATCTACTCCAATTAATTGTGGAGAGTTACTTGGGTCTGTAAAAATTACTTTTACCTTATAACCTAAAATCTTCTGATGCCTCTTCAAAGGCTTTTTGCAATATCTTCTTGATTTTTGCTTCTTGTAATCTTGAATCTATTAGATTATATATTACCTTAGCCTGTCTTACTTCTCCAAGTTGTTCTGATATATTTCTATCTTCTTTTTCCTTGTAAATTTACTGTACTATCTACTGCATGGTAAATATCGTATATTTCATTTTTTTAGCTTTTTGTAAATCTTCTTTAAACTTTTCAGGATTTTTTTATATAGTTAATTGTTTGAGATTCTACATTGATATTTGTTTTAAAAATCTCTATCTTCTGTTATTTCTGTCATTGTATCTAAATCTCTGTTTATTTTCATCTCAGAAGATTTTTCTATTTCTACATTACCTATTACTGTATTCTCTTGTTATTCCTTCTTGTTTTTATCAGAATAATTTACTCCTATACTTGTTATTCCAAGTTGATACTCCTACTGAACCACCTGCTGTTTTTTTAACTTATCTACATTTTCTAAGTTATAGCCCTACATACTCATCTATTGATAGTTTTCCATTTTCACTTGTACCTATCGCAGAAGCTGTATTTTCTACCTTAGCTACTTTTAGATCACTTCCATCTCCTATTATGAAAGTACTTGCATTATCTACAACTCTTCTTTTCTCCATTTGTTTTAGAATAATTTGTACCTCCTGATGGTAGACCATTTGCTGATACACTGTAAACTTCCACCCTTTTGTACTTCCTTTGTTGTAGATGTATTTTGTTTACTTTCAATAGTTAGATTTTCTATATTACCTAGTAACTGTTCCACCTTCTTGGTTAAATCCAGAAAAGAGTCATATTCTTTAGTATTATTATGTACTTCATCTACATTTACAAATCTACCATTTTTGATAAGTATTTCCATTGCTATTCATATTTGATTTAGAAGCTGAAATACTTACTCCATTAAATTCTGTTTGTGTTCCATCTCCATAACCAATAGTTAATCCTGTTGATATTCCACTACTTTTTACCAGTAGATGAATGTGAATTATTTAATTCAACAGCTGTCTTATTAATATTTTTCTACATTGTTATAGATAAACTTAGTATCTTGTGCCTGTGTTCCAACATATTCAACATTCTTTACATTATTGTAAGTTATACTTGAATTTTTCATCTTTTCCTCTTATTGTTGTTACAACTGCACTTTCATTATGCGAGTTTGATTTAGAACTTGATTTATTAAATCCTAAGTTTACACCTATATTCGCATAGAAAATTATTATTTGCTTGTGCTGCTTTTAGATTATCTTTTACCAACAGTATTAGTTTGATTATTTTTATCATCATCTCTCATCATCATTAGAATTATTTTTATTAACAGCACTTGTAGGAAGTTTTGTCCCTTGATTTGAAGCTAGTCCACTAACTATTCCTGTAACAGTATTAGTTGCTGAAGCTCATACCTCCAAGTATATCTCCTGACTTCATTTGATTTAAATGAGTCTACTCCCTTGTTTTCGCTCTATCTAATGCTTCTGATTTTATTCTTACAGATAAATTTACTCCACTACTCTTTGATGATGTTTCTACATCTCTTGTATCTTTTCTTGCTCCAAATTTTTACATCACCATTATTTACAGTAACTTTTTCCATGAGTGAAATTAGTTGCTGTTATTTCTGCTCCTTATTAAGAGTTACATTATCTCCTAATACTAGATTAGATTTTGCATTTGTTAAATCTTTTTCTTTTAATTTGCTTTTGAGATTTTCCATATCCAACAGAGAAACCTCCACTTCCTATGCTTGAACTCAAACCTTTTTTTCTTCTCTTCTAGCGAGTATGAACTATGAAGTTCATTAGAATCTGTTGTTAGTTTTCCATTTATTATAGAGTTATCTCCTAGAACTAGATTACTTCTACAAGATTTACATCACCCTTTATTGTTCCTTTATTTTTCTACATAAAGGCTTCCCGGCTGAATTTCTTTCTTCATTATGGATAATTTCTTTCTTTGAACCTGACTTTTAGAAAACTCTTATATGATGATTTTTATTTCATCTTCTTTATCTACTTTTTGATTCAATACTTAATTTATCTACATTCAAATCAGCTGTCTGTGTTGTTACTACTGAACCTGATATATTTAAATTTTTAGCTGTAACATTTAAATTTTTCTGTTTTAACTACTGAACCTAGATTTCTTTCAAATCCATAATAGTTATATTGTCCATCATTTTTACCAAATTTTTGTTCTCCACTTACTTTTTGAGATGATATGTTAACATCATTAGTAACATTTATATTTGTATTTTTAGCTTGAGTTACTGCTCCTTCACTTGTATAATTATTAGCTATGATATTTAAATTACCATCAGAAATAATTTCTCCGACTGAAGCTATTTTTAGTAAATTTACTTCTGTCAAATTCTCCATTATTGAATTCTACTTTTTCTACTGTACTCTTATTTAATATATCTCCATTAATAGCTATTAAATTTAGATTTTGGTTAGCAGAGATTCTAGCTCCTATATTATTAATATTATTAGTAGCGATAATTTGTGTATTTTCTCCACTTATCTCAGCAAGTTGATTACCAAGTGTTCTATTATTTCACTCGTCTGCTTCTATAAAAGTATTTCCTCTTCCACTTATTAATGCCGTATTTTCTAATTCATTTGTTTTTATATACGTATTATCTAAACCAACTATTTTTAGTTCTACTATCACTATTTAGATTTTTAAAGTATTTTTGAGACAGATATACTTTAGGTGCTAATACTTGGATACCATCTACATTTTGATATTCATACCATACTATATCTTTATCTAATTTTGCTATTTGTTCTTTTGTTAATCCTTGACCTATAGTTAAAGCATTTTTCTTAGCAATATCTGTTCCATTATCTATTAATTCTTTTATTGATATTTCTTTTCCATTTATAAATCTTGTTCCTAATTTTTTTCAATTATATTTCTTTTCTATCAACTGATTTTTCATAGTAAGCATCTCCAAGTCTTCTTACTCTAGTCCACTTATCTTCATATCCTATTCTTTTTAAGAAATAATCACTACCATAAAATTCTTTTTGATTTATATATATTTCGCTCTTGTCTCTAATAAATATTTTGAATCAGGATTTACATTTTTAATAAATAAAGCACTTGGAGTAGTAACATCTATATTTATTACACCATTTCTTAGAATATCTTCAAAAACCCTTGAATTTGTTGAAATTTTCTATATTTCCTTTGATAGGATTAGATACTGAATTTGAAATATCTTCTCTTGTTCCTACACTTATCTTTTTCTTATCTAGTACTACATTATTTTTAGAAATCCTTGATTAATTTTTCCATTTGCTTCTTCAATTCCATTAACAACAAGATTAGCTCTATCTATTATTACATTTTTCCTTCAATTATAGAAGGAGAACCTGTAACATAGTTATATCTTCCTACATATTCTTTGACATATTCATATTTTTGGTCTTCCTCTAAAATTTAGAACTGATTCCATGCTCATCTAAAACAGGAACTTTTCTTATTTATATAATCATTAGTAAAAATCTCTAGTGTAAAGTAACCTTTGCACTTATTTTATCTCTTATACGCCCTTTTCTTTCTATGATATTTTTACAAACATTGTTTCTTCACCAGTTTTACTTTTATTTTTCATCACCAATACTTACAATGTTTTTCAAGTTTATTTGTATCTATTTTTTACTGTATTTCCTGCTGATATTATAGCATCTTTATTTAAAGTTTCTCACTTTTTCTCCATCTTTTCCTTCTATTATTATATTATTTCCTGCTATTACTTTTTGCATATTCTGTTTCACTAAGTGATCTTAATTTTTCTTTTAATGGAATATCTTGGATTTTTGCAGTCCCTGTTTTTCTGTATATTCTCTTCATTTCCTAGATATCCTTCCATTGATTCTTTATATTTAGAAATAACAGAGATTTATATTTATCATTTGTTACTTTATTTGCAACCTCTTTTGTAAGCTTTTTCTTTTGATCTCTTCTTACGTCTGAACCAGAACTTCCTGTACCATTTCTTTTGTTTTTTTATATGTGGATTAATATATCTTTTCCATTCACCAATTTCACTTTCAGTTAGTACTTTTCCATCCCAAGTTTCATAATAGCTTTCATATCTATCTAAATCTTTTACTTCTCCTATATTTTCAAATTTATCAGCCTTTATTATGATATTATTAGAAGCTTTTTATAGTTCCAACTTCATTTTTACTTTATCAGCTTTTAATTCTATATCTGTAGCTAAAAATTCTGCATTCTTTTTATTTTCAATCTCTTTTCCTGAAAATACTTAACTTTCCAGAAGTATATATTGTTTTATTTGAGTTATTTAATATTTTTTCATCAGCTTTTTAAAAGTTATATTCTTTTGCTGATGAAATTAAATCATTATTTTCTATATTTTTAGCACTTAAAGTTACTTCTTCTCCACTGATTATATTATTATTAGTAGTTCCCATTTTTGCATCTACTGTAAGTACCTGTAGCTATCAATTCTCCATTATTAGTAAAATTAGTACTAGTAATATTAGCTAATCCTGTTCCTATTATTTCTCCATTATTTTCTATATTCTTCCCAATTATAGATAAATTTTTTGATTTCCTTGTACTTTTCCATAAAATTTAGATTATTTTCACTTGTCAAAACAACATTGTTTCTATTACTTCTCAGTATTATCAAAACTTCTATTGTTTTTCATTTCTATTGTATCTGAAGTTATTTTTCTAGTATTTTTTTAATACTAGAATTATTAAGCATAATTTTATTATTAGAAGCTATTTTTCCATCGTTTTCAATAATAGTATTATTAGCTTGAATATTTTTAATCGCTAGAATATCATTAGTATTTTTGTAATTTTTGTGCATTAGAAAAACAATATTATTTTGAAGATAATATTTTTCCACTATTAGCTATATTTGTTACATTAGCAGAAATATTATCTGCTTTTATACTTCCACTATTTGTTAGTTTATTTCCTGTTAAATCAAGAGCTGCAGTTTCTATATTGTTACTATTTTCAAAATTTCCATTAATAGTAAAGTTATCACCTGAGGCTATTGTCCCAGTATTTTTAAATTCTTTGATCAATTTTTTTCTTTAACAATTATTTTTATTATTTATTAAATCAGAAGTTGAAAAAGTTCTTATTTGTTAAAAATACTCCCATCATTTGTAGTATTTTCTGTAACTGATATACTATCTAATGCTTTAGTTCTCCTGTATTAGTTAAGTCTCCATTTATACTTATTTTTGCTATTTGTCAAAATATTTCCAGTATTTTTCAAGTTTAGATACTCTTATATCTTCATTTGCACTCAATTCTTTCTTGTTCTTAATATCTTTTGAAGTGGAAAAGAACCATTTGTTAAAAATCTCTCCAGAATTTTTCAACATTTTCCATTCACAACAATATTATCTGTTATTTGGATTTCTCCTGCATTATTTAATTTCCCATCTATATTTAATTTATTATTTGATGTAATTACTCCAGAATTTTTCTAGATCAGAAACATTAATATTATCTTTTTGATATTAACTTTCCTGTCGTTTTTACATCTTTAGCTGTAAATGAATTATTAGTTAGTATCTCTCAGTATTATTCACATTTCCTAGAACTTCAATTTTATCATTTACTTGAACTAATCCAGTATTTGAAAAATTTTTGGTATTTAAATTTTTCCTTAACAGAAATATTAGAGTTATTTTTCAACATCTCCATTTAAAGAAACTTTGTTTCCTGACATACCTGTTCCAGCTAACTTAATTTTATCCGCTTTTATTGATATATCTCCATCAGAATATGTTAAATCTTTTTGAACATACTCTTTTCCTTTTATATCAATTCCCTTTAGCTTGAACCTTATTAATTTTTATTTGTCCATCAGCAGTTATTTCTAATTTCTTATCTTTTGAAACTATGAAGGAATCTGAATTTACTCCAACACCCTTTATCTGTTGAAACTATTTTTAATAACTCCTGCATACATTCCTCCTAGTTCACTAGCATCTATCGCAAAGAGTATTAGAAGAATTTTTTGTCATTTGACCCTGTCTTTTATATTTAAGTTATTGGCAACTATATTTCCTCTAAGTTCTAAAGTTTTTAGCTATTATATCAACATAGTCAGTATTATTTCCATTTGAAACCTTTTGATACTATTAAAACATTTTCCTTTTTCAACATCTATACCAACAAAATCTCCATCTTTTAAATTTAATTTTTCCTGTTGTTGCTGTGAAATTCTTTATATTAATAGTTCCTGAATTATTTATATATAGTCCATTTTCATTGGCTAGAATAACATCAACTTTTGTCTGCTTAAAAGCCTCTAAGTATCCTTCAATCTGTGAACGATTAGAACCATTTTACTTGAAGAATTATTAAATTTGCTGCTTGATTAGGTGCTAAGTTTGGATTGGCATTTATTAGTCCACCAAGATAGCTTCTTCCTATATTATCAGCATTATTTAATATTTGTCCTTTCTCATACATTATATTCTTTAAACTCATTAATACTGACTCCTCTATCATTTGAGTTGATATATTAACAATAGGAACTCGTTTCTACTTTCATCTATCTTAGTATTGTATGTTGAATTTGGATCTACAACTAAATTTCCCTAAATATCTCCAGTGTATGAAGTAATAGAAAAATTACTGTAATCACTCTTTTAGTATTTTGTTTCTCATATTTACCCCCAATTAAAATCTTATTTTTAAACTTGTACTAAAAATATATTTCTCTGTCTCTTGGTTTGATATAGCTTGAATGGGATAAAAGCCTTCGCATAGGCTAAATCAATATCTAAATATTTCATACTATATCTCAAACCTATTGATGCCCACTGACATAGCCTTTTCCATAAACAGAAGGATTTTTATTATTTCTAACTGCTCCCATATGAATAGCTATATATGGACTTAATCTTCCTATTTTTTTCAGAGTCTATTATCTTGTATGATAGTTCATTTTCAATCTCTATAGCTCTATCTCCCATAATATTTCCTCTTCTATGATAACCTGAACGGAACCTACTCCTCCTATAGATTGTTTTTCAGAAGCATATAGAACATCTTTAGAAATGACTTGTTAAAGTATTAAATCTGTATACTAATTTTTTTGGTTAATGGCTTATAGTAATTAAGATTTAAACTGTATTTTTTTAAACTCTGCTTTTTGGAGTATTAGAAGCTCAAGAGCTCTTAAACCTCTTTCATAGTCTAAAGTTATTCCAAATATTCCACCATAAAATACTGTTGTTCCATTTAAAGAAATACTCCTATAGTCAATATTCTATCTGATAAAAGAGTATCCTCTATATAGCTTTTATTATGCTTTCTTTTAATCCTACTCCCTAAACTTAATTTACTTTTTTGATTTCTCCATAGAATTTTTATCTAAATTAACAGAGAAATTACTGCTCATAGTTTCCATATCATAGATAGTAGTTGGAGTGTAAAAACTACTAATATTTTCACTTCTACTACTTCCCTAAAAGATAGAGTATAGTCTCTAAAATTTCATAGTATATCTAAAATTATATAAGTCTAATTCTCTTTTTGTATGGTAGAGTATCCTTCGCTGGGTCATAACCTTTTGGATATATTGGTAATATTTCTCCTGGTTTTAGACTTTCTGTTGTTCTTTTCCAACTCCTATCAGCTTTCTTTTTGTGTACTGTCATATATGAGAAATATACTCTATCTCCAATCCCTAATGGACTATCTATATTTATTGAAGTTCCACCTCTCCAAATACCATTTTGATTATCTTCTCCATAATTATTGCTTAAAAGAGATATGGTAAATTTATCTTTCATCTCATTTTTAATTTTATTATTGAATAATTTTTCTTTTATCGCTCGGAATAATTTCCATAGTCATATTATTTGCTTCAAGATAATTAAAATTCTCTGTTGTTGTATCTAAATCTCTAACATTTAGTACTTTTTCCTCTTTTGTAGACACTAAAAATACTTCTTTAACTTATCTAAAGAATCATCTTCATTGAGTATTATTTTTTCAATTTTTCCTGAGATTATTTTTTTAAATTTAAAGTTTCTGAATTTAAGTTGTTGTTTTCAGATAGTGATGCTGTCGATGTAACATAGCCTTTTTCAATTAGCCTATTTGTTAATTCTACTAATATATTTGAAATATCAGTACTACCCAGTTTTTATTTTTCATATTTGGATAAAATATTTTCTTTTTCTATTTCATTAAGGAGATTTTTCATCATCAAATAAATTTATTTTAGAAATGTAAAATTTAAGCTCATTTTTATCCACTTCTATTTTTGTATCTTTTTTTGATAACTATCTTTTGAATTCTCATATTTCTCCTGAATCCTTTCTTGTTCTAATCTTTGCTCTTTTTCTTTAAAAATAGTTCTTTCATCTTCATTCTCATTAAATGTATTTGAAAAAGATAAAATACTAAAAACTAGAAAAATATATGTTATTACTTTTTCATGTTCCTCCTTATATTATATATATTAATTTTTGTTAAGTTACATCAAACAACAAATGCTATTATACATTATTTTTCTTTTAAAATCAATTTTTAATAGTTTTTAGATTAGTGTACAAAAAGAGAATTTTTCAAGCTATTAATTCTCAAAAATTCTCTTAATTCTATCAGGTCGTAGTCTAAATTTTTTTATCAACACTATTTGACAAATAACCTTTTAACAATCACTTTTTGTATCTAGGTGCAACGAAGCCTGAAAAGAGAAATTTGTGGAATATTCCACTCATTAGCTAAGTAGATAGTACATCTAATTTCATCTCCTATAGAACTTCTTGCCAAAAACTCATATCGTGCTATTTCTTCGTTATTTGAAATTCTTTCAATATTTTTCTACATAAGCTTTTTGTAAAAATGAAGAAAATTCATTCCAAACAATATCAACATCAGCTACTGATAATTCTATTTTTAATCCATAATTTAGTCCAACTTTACATCTTTTTCTTGCCTGTTTCATCAGCTTTACAAGTTTTTGTACTTCCCTTGCTAAGAATCCAATCTTTATTATTTAAACTATCAACTTTACTAGATAAAATTTCTTTAAATTCAGTCATTTTTTTCTAGAAAAATATTTACATGCATTTTTCAAAAATATCTAAATTATCCATATCAGTGATTTCCTTTCCAAGTTGATAAAAATAACTTATATCTTCATAACATACTCAATAATATTATAAGTATGGTCTGCTATTCTCTTATAGTAATTGATGATATCTAAGTAACCTGTATTCAATCTTGCAGGTATATTTTCAGATCTAGAGAAATGCTCTCTTTTTACTTCTTTATAATAAGATTTTAATTCTTGATATTTTTAGACCTGTTGAATATAGTTCTTTTTCTCCTGTTTTTTACTGCTCTACTTATATCATTAAATAGTTCAACAGAAAGAGAATGAAGCTTGAATATCATCTTGCTCTAGTTTCCTGAACCTCCCACGACTGACACCCTACGAGTGCTAGAGTCGCAGGGTTCTTGGGTAATAGTTGCTTTTGTTAGCCAACTAAATTTACCAAAGCTATCCCCATAGTTCCTACGGTTCATATATTATATATTTAAGCACTTATACCTAATATCCTTAGTCCTTCTTTTTAGTATGTTTTTGGCTGCATTTATATCCCTATTATGTACAGCTCCACATACTGGACAAGTCCATTCTCTCACACTTAAATCTTTTACTTCTTCATTTCTATATCCACAACAATTACATATTTGACTACTTGCAAAAATTTATCTACTCTTACTATTGTTTTTCCATGCCATTTCGCTTTATAACTTAGTATTCTATTAAATTCACTCCATGATACATCTACAATATTTCTTGCTAATTTATGATTTCTTACCATATTTTTTTACTTGTAAGTCTTCAATACAAATAATATCATATTCTTTTTATTAGCATTGTTGATAATTTTTGCAAAAATCTTCTCTTTGATTTGATATCTTTTCAAATAATCTTGCTACTTTTATTCTAGCTTTATTCCTATTTGAGCTACCCTTTGGTTTTTCGTGATAGTTTTTCTTTGTAATATCGCTAGTTTATTCAAAGATTTTTTTGTAAATATTTTGGATTTTCTATTGAGATTTTCATCACTGGTAATCGTAAAGTCCTTTATACCCTAAATCTATTCCAACATTCTTATTTGTACTTTCTAATTTTTCTACTTCTACATCAGTACAACATAAAGATATATAATATTTTCCACTAGGTACTTGGGTTATTGTTGCATTTATTATTCTTCCTTGTGGTTTTATTTTTATCTCTTATTTTTAGTCTTCCTAACTTAGGTACTTTTTATCCATTTATCTAAAAACTCTATATTATTATTTGTATAATTGGTTCTGTATGATTTTCTATTATCTTTCTTAGATTTAAACTTTGGATAGCCACTTCCACTAAAAAGTTTTTTTATAGGCTTTTATCTAAATCTTTTTAAAGAATTTTTGTAAAGAAAAATTTATCTACATCTTTTTAACCATTCTTTTCTCTTGTTTTTAAAACTGTTAATTCCTTTACTACACTCACTATATGACATAGATTTTTCTCTTCGTTATATAGCTCTTGTTTTTAAACCTAAAAATGATTATAGACATATCTTACACAACCAAAAGTACAATTTAATATTGTTATTTGAGTTTTAGTTGGATAAAATCTAAACTTATATGCTTTTTCCATGCGATTTCACCTCCATTTACCTATATATAGTATACTACTTTTTATACTATAAGTAAATGAAAAAGTAAAATTTTTCTAAATATGAACCTAAAACTGACTCAGTCGTTTTAGAGGTTGTCGTTCACATAAGTACGCTACCACTTATGCAGTTCTCTTGGCATATACACTCCTTAATAAATTAAGGAGATTAGCCTTGAACTTCTTAATATTTCTATTAAGCACAGACTATATCTTATCCCACAGCTCTATCTGTTTGGGTCTACCCACTTCCACTAGCTTTAGTGTACTTCCCTCAGGAGGAATAGTCGTTGAACCTTACCTTTCGGTCTTGGCTGCTGATTGCCCATTATCTTAACACTTAGGATTTAACCTTATGTCATCTAGTATATTTTTTCTGCTTTCGCCACTTTCACACTTGTACCATATTTTTATTTAGGTACTATGTTGTAGTTATACTAGCTTTTAGGGGTTTCCAGCAATTCGAGTAGTATTGGATAGCTTTTTAAAGTTGCTACCTCTACATACATATTTCTATATATGCTGACTATACTAATGGTCTAACTCATGACTGACACCCCTACGAGTGCTAGAGTCACAAGTGTGCGACCATATTTTTTAATCAAGGTCAATAGAATTTTCATAAAGCATGTATAGTCTATTTGCTATTCTATTTTGATAATCACCAATAGTTTCATACTCATCACAAGCTAATAAGTTCATTCTAGTATCTTCAATTAAAGATTTACTCAAAGATTTACTTAATAATGAGAAATTTGAATCATAAATTTCTTTTTCATATAAATCTAGTTTATCTTCAGCTGCAACTATATCTTCATTGTATTTAGCAATTTTTTTCTTTTTCTTTTAATGATTCTTCCAATTTTAAGAATACATCATCTATCATAGTTACCATAGAGCTTACCTCTATTTTTGTTTGATCTATGATTACATTGGGTAAAGTCATTTTCAAAGAAGCAAGCTTAGTTACTCTTTGTTCATCTTCACCTGTATCTTTTAACAATGTATAATAGTAATTTATCTAAGAGCCCAACAAAAAGGTGTTAATATTATTACATTACTTATATTAAAAATTGTATGAGCTGCTGCTATTGCTGCTCCCATATGATGTACAGGATCAACAAAAATTATTTAAAAATTTTTAAATAAAATCTAAATATAGAAGTTACCCAAAGAACTCCTATTAAATTAATAAGTGTATGGGACAAAAAGCTGCTCTTTTTGCATTAGGTTTAGCTCTAAAGAAGCAAGAAAAGGCTGTTACTGTTGTCCCTACATTTTCTCCTAAGACTAAGGCAACTGCTGCTTGATAGTCAATTAGCCCCTGTGTTGCAAGTGCTATTGTTATACCTATAGTAGCTGCCGAAGATTGAATTAAAGCTGTTATAATTGCTCCTACCGCTGTTACTTTTAGTAGACCAAAGTATGAGTCAACCTTAAACATCTTAAACATTTCAATGAATTCTGGCATATCTTTTAAAGGACTAAGGGCTTGGCTCATAAGTTGTAATCCAAAAAATATTAATCCAACTCCAATGATTGCACTTAGATTTGTTCTAGCCTTCTCTTTTTTCATAAACATATATGGGATAGCTGCTACTCCAACTATTGGAAGTCCATACTTACCTATATCTAAAACTAGTAACCAACCTGTGATAGTTGTTCCTATATTCGCCCCTAAAATAACTCCTAATGCTTGTTTTAAAGTTAAAAGCGAAGCATTTACAAAACCAACTGTCATAACCGTACTAACAGATGATGACTGCACTAAAGCTGTTATAACAATTCCAACTAGAATACCTAATATTCTATTGTTAGTTAAAAAGCTAAAATCTTTTTAACTTTGGATACTATTATTTTCTGCATACTTGTTGACATGTGTTCCATACCATACAAAAATAGACCTAAACCACCGATAAGTTGTAATATAATTTTTATATACATGTTCCTCCAGTAATTCTTTCTAAAAAAATAATTATCTTACACATCTCTTTCTATGCTATATTTTTTTAACAGATAAAAGGGGTTTGTATGACATTTTTTGCTTCTCTTAATCCTTCATCACCAAAATCATCTTCTCTATTTACCAATTCATAGCCTTGCCATTCTTCTTGTAAATATATCATATTTATTGCTTGATAACTTCCTATATAGTCAATTAAAAGCTTTTTCAGTATGAACTAATACCATTTTATCGTTCAATGCTTCTCCTAGACTATAAGCAATAATTTGATTATTAACTTTTAAAAACCACCTTTGATATCTAAGCTATCATAATTTTTTAAAAGTTGCATTATTCCTTCATTTTCATTTTTTTAGAATTTCTCCACCAAACTCTGAATGAAGTTTGTACCATTTTTCTTGAAAAGCAATTACTTCTCCTATATTATCCTTACTTATACTTTCATAAGTATATTCATAATTCTTTCTAAAATTAGCTACTCTATCTTAGCATAGTGTCTACCCTTTAAAGTTGATAGACTTTCATAAGAATAAATATAGTCCTCATAATCTCTTTTCTCTTGTAAATTAAAATCATCTTTTTAATTTTTCATACCAATATTCTGTAAAATAGTGAATAGGTACATTTTTCCTCTATGATATTTTTATTTTTCTTTCATAGCAGTTATATTTTTCAGGAGTATCATTTTTGAGGGATAGGCATATGGTAATATGCCTCACCCATATACTCACTTCTGATAGTCAAAACATCATTTTCTATTTCATATTCTGTGTTTTTCTCCAAAGCTCCATAAGAAAAGATTAGAAAAACTTAAATCACAGATTTCAAACCTATTTTTTGTGTATTCCTCAATAGTATCTTTTGGACTCTATTGTTAATTTTTCCACATAATTTCTCCTATCTATTTTGCCAACTTGTAAATAGCTTCTACATATATTTGAAGAAGTTTATCAATTTTTGAGATCTCTAAATATTCATCTCTTTTGGTGCATTCTATCTTCTTGTTCTGAAGTAAAGCTCCAAAGGCAACAGTGTTATTTGCATATTTAGCGTAAGTTCCTCCACCAATTGCTACTGGTTCTGCATCCATATCTCCTGTTAATTCTTTATAGATATCCATTAAAGTTGAAACTAAGAAACTATCTTTTTGGTACATATAAAGGTTGAGTATTTGAATGTAATACGAATTCATATCCGAAATCTTCAGTATTTTTTTCTTAATAGTTTCTATTATTTGTTCATTTTTAATTTTAACAGGAATTCTCATATCTAACCAAATTTCAAGTTCATTATTTTCTAAATTAATTTTTCCTAAGTTTAGAGTTAATTCTCCTGTTTCTCCATCAGTACATTTAACTCCAAAAGATTCTCCATCAGTTTCCATTTTTACAAATTTATCAAAGAATGTAACTATACTTTTTAATTCTTCATTCTTAACTTCAAAATCTTTTAAAACTTCAAAAAGAGCTGATACTGCATTGTATCCTTTGCTTTGGGTATGCTCCATGAGCTGGGATTCCTGCTGAAACTACTTTATATGTATTTCCTTCTCTTTCAAATTCAACTTTATTTTTGTTTCTAACTTCTCAAGCATATCTACAGGAATTTCTCCATTAGCTTTGTTTGGAACAGAGTTAAAAGCATTTCCACCTTTTATTACTACATCTTGTAAAGTGTTGAATTTTTCTTTATTTTAACTCTTACACTTCCTTTTTCTGCATAAGTTACAGGAAACTTGAATCTGGTGTGAATCCTATAGTAGGTTGAGGCATTTTTAATCTCCCAAAAATAATATTTTAAACAAAGCACTTCCACTTTCTTCATCTGCTCCTAATATCATTCTAACTTTTTATTTAATTTTATTCCAGCATCTGCTATTGCTTTCATAGCAAATAAAGAGATTACAGCATATCTTTTGTCATCTAATGTCCCTCTACCAAAGATTTTTTTCCATCTGCTATTGTTCCTGAATATGGAGGATATGTCCAGTTATCTCCTTCTGGTACTACGTCAACGTGAGCAAGTATTCCTAAAGTTTCATCTCCTTCTCCCATATCAATATGCATAGCATAGTTATCAAATTTTTCAGCTTTTAAAACCAAGTTTTTTTAGCTAAGTCCATAAAAATGATCTAAAGCTTTTTGCTGACTCTTCCCAAAAGGCATTCCAGGTAATGGAGCTTCTTTAACACTTTTTACTCTTACTGCATTTTTGAATTTCTTTTACTACTTCATCTTTGTATCCTAGTACTTTTCTTTTAAATCCATTCTAAACCCTCCTATTTTTCTATATTTTTCACTCGCTGCTTCTTGTATTCCTCTATATTTTCCATATAGATATCTTACATATTCATATTCAAATGGTGAATTTGTTTGATAGTAATGGAAATCAATATTCTTTCTCATATCAATTCCTCTTAAAAGCAGTAACAGGAACACTAGATGTACTAAATAGTTCCATTTTATTATATATATCTGTCTGTCCTGCTATAGCTGAGTCAACTCCTGTCCCAAAAGCGTCTCTTAAATATGTGAGATCCTAATAAAGGTAGAACTAAATAAGGTCCCTCTCCCTACTCCATAATGTGCTAGAGTCAATCCAAAAATCTTCATAAGGTTTTGGCATTCCCCATTTTAGAAGCCACATCAAAAGTCCTCCAAGTCCTAATACAGTATTCATAGTAAATCTTCCTAAGGCTCTCATTGATTTTCTTCCCTTTAATTGAAAAGCTGAGTTTGCCATAGTATTTAAAACTTTTGCATTTTTGAAGAAATTACTTTACTCTATTTTCAACAAAATCTGGAGTTATAAATTTATAGTATTCACTATAGGAGTTATTACTAATCTTTCTATTTGATAGTTAAAATAGTACATTCTTTTATTGAATGGTTCCCATGGATCATATTCTTCTGCAATAAAATTCTTTTTCTGGAGTAGTAACAACCACATCACTAGTTTCTGTATTAGTTGTTTTAACCTCATCAGTATTAGCACAAGAAACTAAACTTAGGCTTAAAATACTCAATAGTAATAAATTTTTTAATTTTCATATTTTAAAACCCCCTTATTTACAAAATTTACCATAACATCTACATTTTCTTTTGTAGAACATATTTCCACAATGTCCACCTCTTGGATAGATAACTAATCTGTCTTTGAATACATCTTTTAAAAAGGCTATATCTTTTTGACTTAAAATTAACTCGTCTGCATTTGTTACAGCAGCTATTTTAGGTGATGTTCTAAGATAATCCTCAATAACTCTTAGACTTGAAGCTTTCTTTTAAATCGTCTATACTTGATGCTTTATTTTTGTTTTTCGATAATATGGTAAACCAACTTTATTAACATAGTCTTCAAAGTTTGCAAAAATTTACTGCTTTTAAGATAAGGTTTCATATTAGTAAACTTAGTTAATTTTTGCTGTAGGTTTTGTATAAACTCCACTTTTTGTTAAGAGATCTGAAAGGAAGTTTAAATCATTTGATGTCAATCTAAAAAGCTAGTCCTATATAGGCTTTCTTTTTCTTCGTCAGATAAGAAATCTCCCTTAACTATATTATAAATAGTATCTGCTCCTATGTTAGCATATTCATTTGTCAATCCATTTTTAAGTCTTGCTAAAGTTGTATTTAATAGTTTTTCAATATTTTCTGTTTTACCACCTGTGTAATCATCTAAATATTTATCTAATTTTACAGCTGAATCATATAATTCTACTGGTGGGTTAACCATAAATACTCTTTTTAAAGTTAAAAGCTTTTTCAGTTTTCATCTATATATGATAAAACTGCAGCATTAGTTCCACCTAGACTGTAACCCATAATATAGAAATCTGTAACTTCAACTTGATCTTTGATTTTGTCATAAGCAAGTTTCATAGCCTTATAAATATCTTTATTATCTTCATCAGTAACCCTGGTACAGTATTAGAAGATGCTGAAATCATAAATTGTTGGCTCATTTTGTGAGCTAATAGCAATAGTATGATATCCTGCTGTGTGAAATATTCTTTGCATGAACTTTACTCTAGATGCATTATAGTCAGAACCTGTTCCTGCAAGAACAAAAATTAAAGGTGCTTTCTTATTTTTGTTTTACTAAAAGAAAAATTTAAATTTATTTGCATACCAAAATGCATCAGGTATATCTTTTGGATCCTTAATTTGTATTTCATATACTTTTTAATGGTATATTCTCCATAATTCCTTCTGTCATCATTGTTGAACTTCCTATAATTGTTGCCGAATAGGGATCTTCTATCGGAAAAATTATATGAAAATGCAGTCAATGATAATAGTAAAAATAACACTACTTTACTTAATAATTTTTCAAAACTACCTCCTTTAAAAATAACGAAATTTGATTTGTTTTCACTCAAACTTGAAATTGCTCAATACTTTTTAACTTATCTGCCACTGTCTGTGACATCTTTGTTCTTCTTTTAAATCTTCAACTGAAATAAATTTTTGCTTCTTCTCTTTCTTTAAGAATATTTTTCAATTACTGCACCACCAAGTCCACTTATTCCAATTAAAAGGTATTCTAATTTTGCCATCTTCTATTTTAAATTTTCTACCTTCAGATAAATAAATATCTACAGGTAAAAAGTTCTATACCTCTTGCTTCTAATTCTACTACAATTTCACATATAGCTTGTTCATTCTTTTTTTCTTAGGATCTAATTTAGGTTCTTTCGATAGCTCTTCTAATTTTTTTGTTTTGCAAGAACTCCCTTACTCATAACTTCCATATCAAAGTCATCTGCTTTTTCTCGATAAGAGCTGCATAGAATGCAAGTGGCTGATGAACTTTAAAAGTATGCTATTCTCATTGCCATCATAACATAGGCAACAGCATGCCCTTTTGGGAACATATATTCTATTCTTCTACAAGATTCTATATACCAATCAGGAACATTTTTTCCTTCATCATATTAGAATACTTTTTCCCAATTTTCAGGTTCTTTTTTTAGGTTTTACCTTTTTCTTACAAACTCCATTATCTTAAAGGCATCACTATTATCTAAACCTTGATCTATTAAATAGTTCATAATGTCATCTCTCACTGTTATTATTTGTGAAAGAGTTGCTTTGTCCATTTCTTACAAACTCTTGAGCATTATTAAAGCTCAAACGTTTGTACCATGTGAAAGTCCTGATATTCTTACAAGCTCTGCAAAAAGTTGTAGGTCTTGTATCTATTAGCATCTGTCTAACAAAAACCTGTACCAAACTCAGGTATCCCATAGTTCCTATTTCTGTTCCTATTTCTTCAGGACTTACTCCTAGTGATTCAGTTGATGAGAATATTTTTTTAAAGTATCCTTATCAGCAAGTGGAATATCCTTAATTTCCATATTAGTATATTCTTGTAAAAAGCTTTATAGTTGTAGGATCGTCATGCCCTAGTATATCAAGTTTTACTAACTGTTCATCCATTACATGATAATCATAATGGGTTGTTGTAGATTCACTTGTTTCATCATTAGCAGGTCTTTGTACAGGACAGAATTCATAGATAGAATTGCCTTGAGGAACTATTACCATTCCTCCTGGGTGTTGACCTGTAGTTTTCTTTGCACCTTGGCAAAGTCTACCCAATCTAATTATTTCTGCTCTTACTGCATTTAGATTATTATCTTCAAAATATTTTCTTACATAGGCTTCAGCATTCTTTTCTGCCAATGTTGATATAGTTCCTGCTTTAAATACGTTCTCTTTACCAAAGAGTTCTTCACAGTATCTATGAATTTCAGATTGATATTCTCCTGAGAAGTTCAAATCTATATCAGGAACTTTATCTCCTTTTAAATCCCATAAATACTTCAAACGGTATTGAGTATCCATCTTTTTCTAAGTGGAGCACCACAATTAGGGACATATTTTTATCAGGTAAATCTATACCTACTCCTTCTTTTTTCAATAAACTCTGAATATTTACACTCAGGATTATCACAAATATAGTGAGGATATAGAGCATTAACTTCTGTTATTCCCATCATAAAAAGCTACAAGTGAAGATCCAACTGAACCTCTTGATCCAACTAGATAACCATTATCTAAAGATTTTTTTAACTAGCTTTTTGTGCCGATAGATACAGAACTGAGAAACCATTGTTTATAATGGCATTTAATTCTCTTTCTAATCTTGCTGACACTATGTTAGGGTAAAGGATCACCATATATTCTATATGCCTTTTCATAAGTCATAGTTCTAACTATTTCTTCTGCATTATCCATTTTTGGTGGATAGAATCCTTCTGGTATAGGTTTTTATACCTTCTTCTACCATATCAGCTATTTTATTTGTGTTAGTTATAACAACTTCTTTGGCTTCTTGTTCACCTAAATAGCTAAATTCTTTTTAGCATTTCATCTGTTGTTCTAAAGTAAAAGCCATTATTTACTCTATATTGTCTTGGATTATAAACAGTTCCACTACCATATAATAAAATTGATCTTATTATATCTTCATTTTCATCTAGATAATGAACATTTGAGCTTGCTGTTACTAGAATTCCAAGTCTTTTTACCCTAAGTCATAAAAATATTTATTCATTTTTTCAACTTCATCATAAGATGCTAATGAACCTGTTCCTTCTTTTTTTCTATAAGCTCATTGTAAGTTGATTTGAGTAATAACTCTATATAGTCATAAAAATTTTTTGCTGTTTCTTCTAGTTTTTTCTAAGTCATGTCTTAAATATAATTCTACAAGCTCTCCTGAATTCATAAAATGTGCACTCAAAGAACTTCCGACTATAAGTCCTTCTCTATTTTCTTTTTAATACTGACTTAGGTATTCTAGCTTTTTATTTCCGAAGTACTTTATATGTCCTTCAGAAACTAATTTATACATATTTTTTTAAGCCTTCTTGAGTCTTAACTTGCACCATAATATTTTTAAAGATTGCTTTTTAACATTAACTTCAAAACCTTTATTTATATCTTTTAAGGTATTCTATACCTTTTTCTTTATATTTTTCTAAGAATATAATAAACATATTGGCTGTTGCTTGTGAATCATCAACTGCTCTATGGTGTTTTTTTCAAGAGCAAGTCCTAAGGATTTATTCAAATCTCCTAAACCATATTTTTTTAAAAATCTGGGGAATAGGTCTCTCGCCATTTGTAAGGTATCAATGACAGAATTTTTCTAAATCTATATTCAAATATTCTTTAATATCTCTTTTTATAAATCCCATATCAAAAGGAGCATTATGAGCAACTAAAACTGCATCTCCAATGAAGTCCACAAACTTTCCTATCACTTCATCTATTTTTAGGTTGATTTGCAACTTGCTCATTTGTAATACTAGTAATTTCAGTTATATGATATGGAATAGATATTCCTGGATTAATAAGTTGTGAATATCTATCAATTATTCTTCCAGCTTTTTATTTTTACAGCTCCTATTTCTATTATTTTTATTAGTATGAGAGTTTAATCCTGTAGTTTCTATATCAAATACTACAAATTCTTCTTCATCTATTTTTATCTTTAGGATTTGTAATCATAAGTGCTTCATCATCTATCATATACATTTCACAACCAAAGATAACTTTCATTTTATCATCATCTTTTGAAAAGCTTCTTAGCTGTCTTATAGGCTGCTGGATAAGAGTGAACAACAGAATAATCTGTAATAGCTATAGCCTTATGTCCGTATTCTTTTGGCTCTTTTTATAAGGTCTTCAACATCAGTTACTCCTACCATTTCACTCATTTTTTTGTATGTGTGTGTAGTTCAACCATTTTTTTCTTCTGCTGTATCTTCTTTTTTTAGTACTTTCTTTTCTCAATGATATTTACTGTATTTATCATTAAAGTTTTTTTCATTTCCAGCATAGGTATCCATTTGAACTTTTTCCACTAAGTTTTTAAAATTTTTCCCTTCTGAAATATCTAGATTATCATTTTCATCTAAGAATATTTTAGAAGTAAGAGAACTTTCACCATCTGTTATTCTTATAGTTTTTTAAAGTTTTTCCACTTTTTAATACCATGCCTTCTATAGAAAATTTCTCCTTGAACTATACAAGGTTCTCCATCATATAGTTCATAAAAATCTTTTATAGATATAACATCACCTTTTTATATCTTTAGTTTTTGAACCTCTTTTAAAATCATTTTTAGCTTTATACACTTGAGTTTCTGTCACAGAATTTTTCTTTTTATAATCTTTTTCTCTTTCAGAACTTATAATATTTTTGTTGTTTTTCCATATCAGCTTTTTATTTTTTTCTTCAACATTTGAAAGCTCTTTTGAAAAATCTCCTACAGAAAACATAATTTTATAGTCTTTTAAACCATATTCTGCTAAAATACTTTCTATTTTGAAGAAATCTTTACTTCTTCTAACATAAACTTTATATGTTCATCATTAAGTTCTATAATTATATAATTATTTTTTAACATATACCTTATAAAAACACAAAAAGGACTTAGAGGTTGTATTCCTAGATTTCAACCTTTCTATAGCCCTAATTGCAGTTGTTTTTATTTCTTCATCTTCTAATTTTTAATTCTTTGTTTTTCTGTTACAAACTCTATCTCTATTTCTCTACCAAATTTTGAAAGAACATCTTTATATATAGTGTCGATGTCATCTATACAACCCATACAAGATACTGAACAATTGAAAGTTATCCTCTTAGTCCTTGTATTTAAGAGGATATTTTTAATCTCTATATTTTTTTACACCTAATTTTTCAAAAAAACTTCCATATTAGGTTCTATCATAATTTGCCTATTATTCATATCTATTCTCCAAAGCTCATATTATAAATTAGTTTATCTCTCTCCAAATAATCTATCTAAAATTATTGCAACAGCTGCTCTAACTGATAAGTGATTATATTTTGAATTAGCTCTAATTGGTTCTAATATATGATCAGACATAGCCATAACTTCATCAGTTAAGCCCCAACCTGTTCCAAAAAAAGTAAAAGGTAAGGTTTATCATCTTCAAATATTTGTTTAGATAAATTTTCATAACTTATGCTATTATCAAATATTCTAGCTGATGTTGTTATAATTAAAGGCTTTTTGTCCTTCAATTCTTTCTATTTCTTCCACAACTGCTTCTATACTTTCTGCAACATCTGTCACTCTGAACGCTTGTTCTCTATCTTTATTGTATTGACCACCTGTACCATCTTGCCAATATGCTATTATTCTTTCTGTCAATTTTTTGTGCGTCAACTGGAACAACTAATCTATATCCTTTTTATTTCATAAGTTCCACAAGATCTCGATATATCATGGATATCAAAAATTTGTTACAGATGTACAAACAATATCTTTATTTCTATTGTAAACTGGATAGTGAACTAAACTTAAATAAACTTTATTTCTCATTGTATATTTTACACTTCCTCTTTTTATCTCTTCTTTAATTTCATCTAATAGTTTTTCTAACTTAGTTAATTCTCTTTTTCTATCAGGTCTTTTCTTCTTAAATAAGTTCTTTTTAAACTTTCTTTTAATCTCCACTCATCTATTTTTTTATGATTTCCTGATATCAGTACATCAGGCACTCTTAAACCTTTGTATTCAGCTGGTCTTGTATAGTGTGGATAATCTAAAAGTCCATTATAGAAAGAATCATTTTCATAAGAATCCTTTTTTTATTACATCAGGTAAAAAGCCTTATAATAGTATCAGAAATAACCATAGCTGGTATTTCTCCACCTGTTAATACAAAAATCACCTATAGATAATTCCATATCTACCTTATTTTTCAACTACTCTTTCATCTATACCTTCATAATGTCCTGCTATTATTGTTAACTCTTCTTCTTTAGCAAGTTCTTTTGCTATCTCCTGATTAAAAGTTTTTTTCCTTGTGGTGATGTATAGATAACTTTTCCTGAAAAGATTCTCTAGTGCTAAAAATAAAGGTTCTGGCTTCATAACCATTCCGTTTCCACCACCAAAAGGCATGTCATCAGCTTGTTTATGTTTGTCAAAACAATAATCCCTTATATCAATAATATTTACTTCCACTGCTCCAAATTTTTATTGCTCTTGAAATGATACTTTCACTTACAAAGCCTTCAAACATCTTTGGAAATAATGTTAAAATATTTATTTTTCATTTCTTTACCTTAGGTTCTTTCATACCTTCTATGGTATCAACTAACATTTTTTTGTTTTTTCAAAATCAATATTTTTTTAATAAATACATCTACATCAGGTATCATAGTTTCAAAGTCTTCGCTTTCTATAACATAAATATCATGTGCTGCTGTATCCATAATTTCAGTTATTTCTCCTAGATACTCATCAGCTTTTTACATCATAGACTTTAAAACCCTAGCATATCACTTACTAAATGCTCGTCTTCTCCAATTCCAACTATATCTCTTCTAACCTTTATAGCTGCATTTCTAATTTCAATAGTATCTTGTTTGTTTTTTTATCTCTTCAAAAGTAAAAATCCATTTATTCACAACAAGAGGTACTATCTTTTTTTACAGTCAATAGTTTTTGTTGCTTATCTTCCAATTCCAAAAATAACTTTGTTTCCAACTAACATTTCTATATTTTTGTAAATCAGAAATTACTTTGACTTCTCCTTTTAAATGATGAGAACCTAAAACTTTTTCCTGCAACAATCATACTGACTCCTAATCTAAAAATTCAACACTTACATTAAGTTTATCTTTTACTCCAGCTGCCTGCATAACTCCTCTGATTGCATTAGCTGTAAGTCCATTTTTCCTATTATTTTTCCCATTTCTCCTTTTAGCAACACTAACTTTGAATGTTACATCTGAATCTAAAACTTCATAAGTTATATTTACTTTATCTTCTGTTTCTACTAATTGTTTAATAATAAAATTTAATAAACTTTCTAAATTTTCCATTTTTTTCCTCCGTTATAGTGTACCTTTTCCAAGCACCCTCTTCAATAATTTTCAAATCTACCCATCTATTTTCCTAAATCAATTAATACTTCTCTCATTACATCTTTATAATCATCTGTTGAAATAACACTTATGATACCCTTAGTTGAATCTAGAGTTCTCACAACTCCTGCTCCTTCATAAGCTTCTACTATTTTTATTGATAAAGTCTATATCTTCTTTTTACTTTTGTATTAAAAATTCATAACTTTTTTTCATCAACATTTAACCTCATCTACCTTCAAAAATATCTATAAGCTCGATAAATTTATCTATTGATATATTTTCTGCTCTTTCATTTTCAGATATTTCAACTTGATTTAATATTTCTTTTATCTTATCCTTTGAATATCCTAATGTTGCTAGATTATTTACGATATTTTTTTCTCTTATTTGAAAAAAAGCTGCCTTTATATATTTAAAGAATAAATCTTCTGAAATCTTATTTTTGTATCTATCATCTTTATAGAATTTTATTGAGATAAAAGGCTGAATCAACATTTGGAATAGGATTAAAAATTCTCTTGGAATAGTGAACAGATAGTCTGCTTCTCCATAGTATTCAACTGCAAGAGTTAAGATAGATCTTTCTTTTCCTGCTTTTTGCACAAATTCTTTCTCCAACTTCCTTTTGAACCATAATATATGCTTCATCTATCAGTTCTTTATTCTCTATAAGTTTATTGATAATAGGTGATGTTATGTAATAAGGTATATTTGCAACAACCTTAGTCCCTTTATTTAGATATTTAGTCAAGTCTACTTCCAAAACATCTCCCATTACAAGAGTGTAGTTCTCTTTTGAAGAAAACTTTTTTTCTAAGACCTGCTTCTAAGTCCTTATCTATCTCAACACAAGTTAATTTTTTTAGCTCTTTCAACTAATAAGTTTGTCAAAGCCCCTTGCCCTAGTCTATATTTCTAAAAATCTCGTCATTTTCATCAATATTAGAAACTTCTATTATTTTTATTTAAGATTTCATCTTTATTATTTAAAAAGTTTTTGACCATACTTCTTTTTATGTTTAAAGTCCATTTCTGGCTCCTATTCAAAAACTACAACAGCTATATATGGTAAATTTCTATACTTTTGATCATAGTCAAGTCCATAACCAATTACAAATTTATCTGGAACATCAAAACCTACATAATCAATGTCTATGTTTACCTTTCTTCTTTCTGGTTTTACTCAATAAAAGTACAAGTTTTAAGAGTTTTCACTCCTTTTGATTCTTTAAAATATCTTATAACATGCTCTAAAGTTAAACCTGTATCTATTATATCTTCAACGATTAAAACATGTTTTTCCTCTTAAGTCTAAATCAGTATCTTTTAAAAATTTTAACATCTCCACTACTTACAGTTTCACTTCCATAACTAGATACAGACATAAAATCTATTACAACTGGCGAATTTATTTCCTTTACTAAATCACTTAAAAACTACTGATCCTTTCAATAGTCCCACACAGTAAACTTCTTCTCCAGCATAATCTTTTTCTATTTGCTTAGCTAATTCCTTTATTCTATTTTTCAACAGTCTTTCTATCAATCAAATTTTTCAATTCTATAGTTCACTGAAAATCCTCCCTAAATAATTTATACTTTAATAATAGATTTTAACATTTTAACGAAATTTTATCAAGATATAGAAGTTCACTTTTTAAAAAGTCTTTGGAAAAAAATATCATTTTATTCTATGTATATTTTTTTGTATATACTTTAGTTTCAAATAAAAGATGAGATAATTCTGTATCAAATGAATAACTATCAATTAATGGATAAAGTATAACTAGGCATATATTCATTTTTATCTAGTACCTGCATCATTATCTTTATTTGTCTCTTTGCTTCCCTTTAAAAATAGCTCTTGGCACTTCATCAAAATTTCTCATTTCTATATCATAAGGAGTTAATTTTGGTTCTGGCTTTTGCTAATTCTTCATCTATTTTTATCCAATGTTTTTTGACATTGTTGTATAACTTTTTCTAAATTTTTCTTTCTTATACTCATTTTTACCCCACCTTATTTTTCATTTTCTCTACCTCACTTTGTAAATTTCATAAAAAAATATTTTTTTACTATTAGAGTAACATTTATAACAGAAAAAAAGCAATTTTTGCAACAAAAAAAGAGAATTTTTAAGTTTTTATTCTCAAAAATTCTCTTAATTCTATCAGGTCATAGTCTAAACTTTTTATTAACACTATTTGACAAATAATAAATATTTTTTTCAATCTACATAGCTTTTTCTAATTTAAATCTAATTCTTAAAATAATTCTATTGATTAATCTGATAAAAGTAATTTTTCTTAAATTCAATATCATCTTTATTAATCATAAAAATCTCTATAAAATATTTTTTATCTTATTAGACTCTTATGTTACAATTCTATTATACCACTACAAATTCAAAATATAATATATAACCACAAAAAAACTATGGCAAGATAAATAAATTGTGTAACTAAATATAAAGAATTTATTAATACTGTGACTTTTTAAATTTTCTTTTTTTCTTAATGATAAGATAGGAAAATAAAGGATTGAAAAAAAGATAAGTTAAATAATAAAAATGCTATTTATTTCAAAACTTTTAATAAAAATTCTAGAAACTAATATTAAAATTAAAATGAGATACTTTTACCACAATTAATTTTTTTAAATTTCTCTTTTTAATTTTTAAATAATAATAAAAATAGAAAATTTTTTTATAACAATATAATAAAATACAAATTTATTCATTTCTATTATTTTTATTTAACTCAGAAAATATGCATAAAAACAATAAATAAATAGTGTAAAAAAATCTAATCCATATAAAATCCATATTCTTTTTCTTTAACTTTTATATAATTTTTTTAAATTTTTTTAATATTCTTTTTAAAAAGAAAAAAACTATACATAGAATTAAATTAATTCCTAAATATACAATTATTATATTTTTTTATAAAAAAATTAATTTATTAATTTCAGAAGCTGTTGCAAATTTCCTTTTTTCAAATTCATCTGAATCATAACTAGTAGGGATGTTAAGTATTTTTACTAAATAAATCTTGATAAAAATTTAGTTAAACGAAGTCTTTCACCATTTTTTGTTTATATACTTTTCAGGATTTTTCTAATTTTTAAAAATGAAATATTTAACATTTCTTTTATTTCATCTTCTGAAAGACCATATATTTCCTTTTTATCATCAATAATAAAAATAACCTGTACTTCTATTATATTCTATTTCTTTTTGCTCTCTATTATATTCAGGATTATATTCCTCTGAATCATCTTCTAGCCATTTAAAACCAGAATTTTTTTCATAAGCCTCCTTATAACTATAAGCGTTTCCCTACCCATATATATTATCTATAATCCTTCTACATATATAATATATTTTTAGATTAGTTGATTCTAAATAAAAAAAGGGCTACATCATCATTAAATATAGGATAATCTCTCTCTATTTTTGTATTTTTTTACTTAATTGCAATAAAGTATTTTCATATCTAGGAACTTTTGCTAAAAAGAAAATAATTAAAGCCAATAAAATAATATGAAAAAAATTTTTTATTTTCATTTTCTCTACCTCATTTCGTAAATTTCATAAAAAAATATTTTTTTACTATTAGGGTAACATTTATAACAGAAAAAGCAATTTTTTTACAACAAAAAGAGAATTTTTTAAGCTTTTATTCTCAAAAATTCTCTTAATTCTATCAGGTTATAGTCTAAACTTTTTATCAACACTATTTGATAAATAATAAATATTTTATCTTATTAAACTCTTGTGTTACAATTCTATTATACCACTACATACTTTGTTCCATATCTTTAGTAAAAAGTATATCTACATTTGTTAAAAATTAATATTGATTTTTTAAATATTTAAAGAATTTTTCTATTATATTCCCCAATGTTCAATTATTTTTATTTTTCTTTTTCAGCTTTCTCACATAATAAAACTAATTTTTTTAAATTTTTCTATTAAATATTTTTTACTAATTTTTATTGTATGAGTGTTTTTTCATTAATAAAAACAGTCCTCTTAATTCAATAGTTTTTTCTCCTAGGTTAAATATATTTTATCCAATGAAGAATAATATTTTTAAGTTTAGTAACACTCTCACCTTTGAAATAAGTTATTCCTGCATGATTTAGACCATTTTTTTCAATATTACTTTCTAATTCTGAGAAAGTCTTTATCCACTCAAAAGTATCCATCATATACAAAATTAAATCATCATGTAAATGAACATCCTTTTTTTCTCCTACAATTCCAAAATCGTGTACTAACATTATATCACTTTCCTTTATTGAGTTTTTTATTGTTAATTTTTCTACATCTTATTATTTTATTATATTTTCTTGCTTTATCACATAGAATAATTAATTTTTTTAAACTTTCTATCACTTGCTTTTTATTACATTTCCATCTTTCATAATCATCTAATTCTCTATTAAAAACCCTAGTAAAATAAATTCTTCACTTGCTTTCACAAAAATAATTCTGTCCAAGCAGAAACTACTTCTTTCATCTTGTCTATATTTTTCTTTTTCAATATATGTGCTACCATGATAAAATAATCCTTTATTTCTCCTTGTTCTTAATTTATTAAATGTTTTTATCCATTTAAAACTATCAAACATATATGAAACTACTCCATTATTTATAAAAACTTTTTCTCCTTCTAAAAATTTCAAAACTATAAACTAACATTTGCTACATCTCCCATTTTATTTATATTTTTATTATTTAAAAATATTATTTTATTGTTCAAAAGATATTATATCTCCATTAGGGGCTATTTCTATATATTTACCATTTTTTCATATTTTATAACTCCTTTTGTTGCTCCTGTAACCTCTTTTTTTAGCTCCTCTCAAATTTTTAGAGAAAGCCTTTTGCTTTTCTTAAATATTGAAGGAGACTATCTGCTCCTACTTCTTCTTTATGTTTTATTATATAGTATATTTTAGAATTATTAAACTATTTATAAAGGTAGCATAAAATTATTATACTACCTTTACAACCAGATATTTATTCTGCTAATTCATTAGCAAATATCATAAACATTTTTTTATTTCTTTTTCCTTCTATAAATTTTTTTCTATCAATATTTTTATCTATTATGTAAACTAGTAGATATATATTAAGGCTGTGAAATATTCTCATTGAATTAGATATCTCCACTTTTAATTGTTTTTGAGTTATCTGCCTTTATTTTTCTCTAATTGATAAAAAAATATAAACCTTTCAGCTTCTGATCCCCTTTTATTATCTAAAAAGATATTAGGTAAATCTTTTATTTCATCATAGTCAAAAAACGAATTTTTGTTTTTATCATAATTTTTATATTGTTGTCTTACATCATTTCTATCATTTTTCAGTAGCTATTATCAATTCATTATCAAAAATTTATATCCTTATTTTTTTATTAATTCATCATCTATTAAAATATATACTTCAATATCTATAGAAGCATTCCATTCTTTAAACATAATTCTATTATCTCTATACCATTCTACTAATAGATTATATACTAAATCCCAGTATATAGTACTTTTTATTATAGTTTTTTTCATCACAATCTTTAATTTTTTTCTAAAATCTTCTGTGTAATCAAGAATAAATACCATTCCTTCTTTTTCTTTCTTTCATTTTTTTCAAAAACTATTAAATCTCCTACAATATCTGAATATGTATAATCATCTTTTCTAAATTTTTTCATTATAATTCCAAAAATCCATTTCTTTTTGAACAATATCATAAAAATCACTCCAACTTTTTTTATTTTTATCTTCAAAATCTATAATCCATTTATCTTTAGAGTTTTTCATATATTGCTTTTCTTTTAGTTTTTTCTGTTATAATTAATCTATTTTTGTAACATAAATATGCTGCTCCTTATTTTATTCTTTTTAAAAGTCATATAATGGTCATCAGTATAATATACTGATCCATCACTTCCACTTACAAACCTTTTTACTATCTCTATTGTTAGTAACAGGATCTTTTCTATTAATATCAAACTCTTTATATTGAATTTTAGTAACTCCATCTGCTTCATATTCAGGTAAAATTTCTTCTCCTCTTTCTCCAATATTCTTATATTCTCTTCCTGCTTTTTGATGGGATATTCTTTACCATATTGTCCTTTCCAACCATTCTTTTCATATTTTCCAAATACTTCTTTTTTTCTTTATCAGTTAAACTATCAAAGTTATCTTTTTATTTGTTGTTCTTCATTTATTTCACCTAAATCTTCATTTATTATTTCTCCAGAATTTGAAAAAGCTTCCTTCACTTTTCATGGCTTTTTATCTCTAAACTTGTTTTAGGTATTTTTACTAGCTGCTGTTGCTCCTAGTCCAACCGAATAAGTTTCTACCCCTGCTCCAAGTGCTGCTACTCCAAGTGAAACCCCTCCAGTTGCTGGTGCAGCCGCAGTACCTCCTCCTTCCATTCCAGAACCTATTATAGTTCCTACAATTCCTATTGCTGACATTGTTGAATGTCCAAAAAGTTCTCCATACTTATATGCTAAAAGTATTATATTGAAATCTCTTAGGAATTTTTATATGTATTTAATGATAAATCTTCTCCACCTGCTTTTTAAAGCTCCTAATGTGAAGTCTCTTATAGTTTCACCTGAATCAGAAAGTATTGAATAAGCTCTCATATGAAGATAAAAACTGCTTATTAGTGTTTTTTACAAAATCATCAGTATTTTTTTCTTAGTCTCAATAACTTAAAATTCATCTTATTAAGCCATGGATCTCTTTGTTGTGATGGTAAAAATTTCCGCATAACCACTATTTCTATCATCTTGGGTATTTACATCCCCAACTTTTTTTCTCCAACATCAGCATTACTTAAATCTATTCCATCTGTTGTTAGCTTTTATCTTACTGTTATTATCTTCTCCAAACTTTTTTTCTTTACATATTCATTTGCTGGTCTTCCTAAACTTTCTAAGCCTTCTTCATCATTTGACCTTATCTAGAGTAATCCAATAAACAATTTACATTTTTTTAGCTATTTTTATTATTTCTTCTTTATTATTATTTATAAAAATAATAATAAACTGATAATCTGTTATAGCATTAATATAGATTTTATCTTTAGGAAAGTAAATAGTATACATTCCTTGATATCCAAAAAGCATCCCTGTAACTTATTTTTAAAAAAATTTCAAGATATTTTTCTATTTTTTTAAATGCATATTTTTTTAAATTTAAAATTAAAATTATTTATATTTATTATTTCTTTTTTTAATATTTTTTTGCTCTTTTTTTAAATAAATTACTAATTTCATATTCAAAATATTCTCTTATCTTTATTATAAATTTTTCTGTTTCTTTTTAACAAAATTTTTAAAAAAATTTAAAATATTTTCTTTCATTTTTTTAAATATATCTTTCTTTCTGTGATGTTCATTTTTAATTTCTTTAGAAAAAAATATTTTTCAGCTTCTTTTTCTGACATACCAATTTTTAAATGTATCTAATATATATTCTTTCATTCTACCTTAAAACCTTTCCCTTACCTTGTTATCCCTTTTTTTGTTTTTTTATCAGAATAATTTACTCCTATACTTGTTATTCCAGAAGTTGATACTCCTACTGAAGTTCCTGCTATTTTTTTAACTTATCTACATTTTTGATATTCATACCATACTATACTTCAAAAACTACATTGCTCTATATATTCTATCTAAATATCTCATTTTCTTCTTCATAAAGTGTAATAGATAATCCAAATTCTCCAAAATAATTCCATTCCCATTTCAACTATAATATTCCTATTAGAAATAATTCTTCTACTCCTTTTTCCAAAAAAATAAACCAATGCTTTTTCCAAACTCTGTGAGTACATTTTTCATTGTCCATTAGTTCAATATCTCCTAAAAAATTCGCCTATACTCCAACTATTAACACTCATTTCAATATCTTTTTTTATTATTATAATATCGTTTTAAGTCATTTAGAAATTCTATTTCTTCTCCTTCTTTAAAATTACAAAAATTCCTTTATAAAAATATGTCCCTCTATTTCTATAATTTCAGGACAAAATAGATATGCCGCAGCTATTAAACCATCTATTTTACATTGCCTTGTTCCATAATACATTAAACTAGGACACCTATCAGAATCTTTAAATTCTTTTTATATTTTTTTATCTATTATACTTCTATATACATTATATTCTCTCATATTTTTTTACCATCCATATATTTTTTTATTATTTAGATCTATATATATTCTATTATTTCTGCCAATATCTCCAATATTACTCTATTATTCCATGAATCATAAAAATAAAATGTTTTTATATCATTTATTTCATTCAATGTCCCTCCTCCATTTTAAAATATCTTGTTTTAATTCTTCTATTAAACTAGAGTGTACTTCTATTTTTATGTCACCTATTTCCTCACCAATAGAATTTTTTTCTTTGACAATATAGTAATTTTTAAAATTTATTTTTTTCTTAGTTCTCCATTCCAACATTCAATCTCTAAAAGCAACATATAAATTATTTATATTTATTTTTAGATACCCTAGCATCCCTATTACTTATTACATTTTATCCATTCCATTTTAGTTTTCCTCCTTATTAAAAAGTAACATTATCTCCTAATACTAGATTACTTCCTACAAGATTTACATCACCCTTTATTGTTCCTTTTATTTTCTACATAAAGGCTTCTGCTAAATTTTTCTTCATTATGGATAATTTCTTTCTTTGAACCTGATTTTTAGAAAAATAGGTAGCTTAAATTTTTAAACTACCTATTATGAGATTATTCTAATTATTTAATTACATACTTACCATCTTTTAAAACTTTTTACAACTGGATCTTCTATTTCAAATATTTCTTCATAATTTTCATCCGTTATTGGTTTTTCTAAAAATTTTTATCCATCTATCTAAAATATAGATTAAATCTTCTTTTTCATTTCTAATAATTCATCTGGTTCATCACCATCAAAAATATATATCATACATTATCACCTTATCCCCCTCTATATCTACTGCTGTGTCTTCTCCTGAAGGATCTCTTGGTAAATTTTTCTTCTAAAACTTTTTGAAAATTTAAAAATCTACTCAAATGGATTGTATAAATAAAAATGTATATGCCTATATTTATTTTCTGTTATTACAACATGAGATAACTTTTTAGTTTTTTATTTTCAGCATAATAAAAATTTTTAATAGCATAAATTTCAACTCCTTATTTTAGAATTATTGATTTCGTTGAGGATATAAATTTTTTTCTACCTATATCTACTTTTACTCCAGATCTTGTTTTTCCTTCATCATAACCATTTTGAAATTGTAAATTATTAGAATGAAGAACTTTATTTCCAAATGCAGATGTTGTATAACTTTTTCTAAATTTTTCTTTCTTTTTACTTATTTTTACCCCACCTTATTTTTCATTTTCTCTACCTCATCTTGTAAATTTCATAAAAAAATATTTTTTTACTATTAGAGTAACATTTATAACAGAAAAAGCAATTTTTTTACAACAAAAAAAGAGAATTTTTAAGTTTTTTTATTCTCAAAAATTCTCTTAATTCTATCAGGTTATAGTCTAAACTTTTTATCAACACTATTTGATAAATAACCAATAAATATTTTCAGCTATTCAGCTTAACTTTACCTATTCTATTATACCATCATATCTTTCTTTATATTCAAACATTTCCATTACTTTTTGTTCCTAATTCCAATGCTGTTGGCTTTTTCTGGGAATATATATTCAACCATATTTCCATTCTCATCTTTGAATGGTGAATAACCTCTTCCATCTTTTTATTTAACATAAGTGAATATTTATTTTCAAAAAAATCCAAATCAATATTATTATATTCATTAACTACTTTTTAAATCAGAAGAACAATTAAAAATATTTTTTTACACCATTTTATATCAACTTCATCTTCAATTTTTTTCATTATCACTTTCATAATGCCCAATATATAAATTCCCTATTTTTACTATCTTTTTTTATTTAGATAAGAAATTATTCCATAATCCTTGTCTTGAATTAAGCCTATCTTACTTCTACCTGATGGCAATATTATCATTCTAAAATCTTTTTCCTTTTTCTTTATAAATTGTTATTGATACATCCATTTTTAATCCTCCTATTTTAATATTACTGCTTCTACTTTTATTCCATCTTTATTTGCAGTTTCAACAAATTTCTTCAAATTCTCTATTTGAGATTTATTTAATGGTTCATTATTTATTACAATCTTTAATATGTTTTGTTCTATTTTTATCTTTATTTAAATAAATACCCTTTAATTCATATTCATCAAAATCTTTTATAGTTCTTTCATATTTATTTAATACATTATTTAACTCTGAACCACTTGTATATGTTTTTTTGAAGTTAGAGCTACTAAGCAGTAAATATTTTTATATTTTATATTTTATATTTTTATTTAACAATTCTTTTTCTCTAAAATTTTTTTCTTTCCATTACATCTATTTTTATAATTTATTCCTGTAAATGAGAAACTTCAATTATATTTTTCTGATATTTTTATCCACTCCTGTATAAGCTTCCTGTTCTCTTTTTTATAATTTCTGAAATATTCCAAATTATGTCATTTTCATAACTTATGCAAAATACATTATCTGATATTTGAGAATTATATTCTATTCTAATTATAATGAAATTTTTTTAAATTCTATTATTTGTAAAATCTTAGTAGAAAATTCTCTAAATAAACCATTTATATTTAATGTATTTTTTTATAAATTGTTATTTTTATTTTTCTTTCATAAAAACCTCCATAAAATATTTTATCTTATTAGACTCTTGTGTTACAATTCGATTATACCACTACAGACACTATTTTTTTCCTGGAATTTCTTTATCCATATAATCATTCAAAAATTTATTTTTCACTATCAGTTAAATTTGGATATTTAACTGAAGATTTTTAGTACAGGGTTATATGGTAGCTTACTTTGCTACTTTATTTACTCCAGTTGTTAACAATGGTACAGTTGCTAGTTCTTTATTTGTTGTTAATGGTGGTACTAAAAGTTCCGTTAGTTGCTACTGGTACAGGTATTTTTATCATATAATACTAGAGAATTGTTTCCTGTCTGATATAAAACTCTAGGCATAACACTAATATTGCTACCTTTTTACAGTTCAAACTTATATAACTTTTAAAAATAATTCTATTGGTTAATCTAATAATGTGATTTTTTTCTTTAATTCTTTTAATTCACGATTTATTTTATTCATTTTCTCTATCTTCATCAGCTACATACATTTCTCTCAAGCCTCCTCTTGGTGGATATAATCTGCCTATTATTTTCCTTAACTTCTTGATATTTTTTTAACATCATCTATTTCATCTGTATCTATCACATATATCAGCTCATTTTAGAAATTTTCTTCACTAATCTTTCATTATAATCGTCTAAATCATATTTTTCCATAAATTCTAATAATTTATTTGCTGCATCTTTTTAATTTTAAAAAAATTCATTTTCTTTTTCACCTCTTATTATATTCAACTATTTTATTTTTTTATCAGCAAGAATAACTAATTCTTTTTTTATAGCCACTATCTCCTGCTCTAAAATATACTTCTGGTTTTTCTAAAATTCTTTTTATTATACCTTCCACCATAAAAATTATTTATTTATGGATTATCTCCTATTGATATTGGAAAGTATTTATATGGGAATTATTGCTTACTTACTTTTTAATTTTTAAACTATAGAAAAGCTGAATAAATATATCTCTATCTATTCAGTTTAACTTTATTTATTCTGCCATAATATCATACTATCTTTTTATGTATTTTTTTAATTATTTTTATCATAAATTTTATATTTTTAAACTAATTACATCCTTTTTATGTGCATATTTTATATATACTTTCAGTTTCAAATAAAAAGATGACATAATTCTGTATCAATTAAATAACTATCAATTAAAGGATAAGTATAATCAGGCATATATTCATTTTTATCTAGTACCTGCATCATTATCTTTATTTGTCTTTTTGCTTCCTTTAAAATACCTCTTGGAACCTCATCAAAATTTCCCATTTCTATATCATAAGGAGTCAATTTAGGTTCTGGTTTCAATAATTCCTCTTCTATTCTATCTAATGTTTTTTTGACATTGTTGTATAACTTTTTCTAAATTTTTTTCTTTCTTATACTCATTTTACCCCACCTTATTTTCATTTTCTCTACCTCACTTTGTAAATTTCATAAAAATATTTTTTAATATAGAGTAACATTTATAACAGAAAAAGCAATTTTTACAATAAAAAAAGAGAATTTTTAAGC
>BNJU01005395.1_pt1 | contig 157824 bp, 251 predicted proteins | sample 8539281 | NCBI WGS metagenome assembly BNJU01 (sample SAMD00202456, study PRJDB9452) | human saliva metagenome | isolation source: human saliva | place: Japan
AACATGTATTACATCGTCTTTCCGTGGCTACCATTCCGACCATTATGGAGGCTGCAGCGAAAAGCGGAATTTCCAAGCGACGTTTCGATATCTGATTCTTTGGAGCAACCATACGCATGGATGGCTCCTGCTTTTTCCTGTGTATTGATTGTTCCTGTAATGGGAGCACCTGCAAAGCCGGCACATTTTTCCTGACGCCTGGTCATTGTTCTTGTTGCAGTACTCCTCCTCTGTCGGCAGGAGTGGCGTACCGGGAGGAGGAGGATATAGAGAACACATTATTGCGTCTATTTTCTTCCCGAACAATATGGAACTGGCATCTGGCACTCTGTCGCCAGAGGGAACCTGATTGATCCGTCGGCAACCAAGGATTAATGCAGCCGGAGATTAAGGTGGATTGTCATTCGTGGTTTCCTGCCTTGGTGGATGGGTAAGAATATCTGATAAAAGATGAGCTACGTGAGAAGTTAATGGACAGTTCATGGTTCAGAGACGACTTACGGAGTGGAGAACCGGAGCCAAGAAAAAGGGAGCATAAGACTTGCAGTGTCTCTTTGTGGAGGGAATGCGTCTCCGGCCTTTGAAGCGGCACCTGGAGAGAGCTCTGCGAGAGATTAAAGTTCTACGGTAATCATTTTCTCCTTTTGTATAAGTGAACAGCTGATTTCTTTGTAGACGGTTTTGCACTGATGATGATGGATTTGACGGATGACGAATGTATGAGAAAGCGGAACTTCATCAGAAGAAGGAAAGGGCAGGATGATCTTTGGGGCGAATACGATTTCGCTTATCAAAGTACGAGGGATTGTTTGAAAGACGTTGGAGTGCTTTACGGAGATGGCGAAAGAAGAAGGATCGAGAGGGTCTGGTTCTACCTGTAAGAAAAGAAAATCCTACTTATTCACGGCTGGTCTGTTTGAAGGTCTTTCCGAAATCGGTAGCACGGAAACGTAGAGTGTATCTGATGCGCTGAAGTTTTAATCTAAACGACTAGAGAAAGTAGAGTATAAAACAGAGAAAAAGCATGTGCTGGGAAAGAGAATAAGAATAGATAGGTCAATATATTGCTTGGGAATTTTGATTCCATTCGTGGGTATCACGAGTCTTGGTTCCGCCTGCGTGTATGAAGGAAATAAGACTACAGGGGAAATGCACTCTGCAATTCCTCCGGGATGTAGAGAGGCGCTTAACGATTTGCGGCAGGGCTGGCGGGCGCAGCATCCATCTGGAGCTATCATTTCCGTCCGGCGATGGAAGAGAGTAGCAGTCCCGAAGACTTCCGCTTTCTTCCGGCGGTTATCGGCTTTTTGGACTGGGAACCACGCCTTCTTTCGCCTAGATAAGCTTGATTCCATCACTCCGGCATTTGAACGCGAGCAGCGGAGTAAAGCCGGAGGAGCTCTTTTTCAGCGTACGACCAAGGATGCCCTCGCGGTAAACGCATCCGCTCAAATATTCCGGAGTGTATGGCTGGTAGGTGGTCTCATGCCGAATAAGCTACCGGAGATGCAGGACTTCTCGGTGCGCGGCGCTTTGCGCTTCCATCGGACTAAGCTATCTGAAAATTTTCCGGAAGGGGTACTATTTCTATGCTCACTGCGGCCATGGACAGAATAAACATAGCTTTTCGTGAATGGTACTCTTTCCGGGGCGGTAGAGCCGATTGCGCAGCGGTTCTTATGCTGCTCTTTTGCCCCTGGTATTTTCTCCTCTTATGCCCTATTTCCTCTCCCTTTGCGGCAGGTGCAACGACTCAGTGTGGTTGCTCTGAAGAGTTGGATTCCGAAAACTGGCGGAAGGAGGAGCACTCGAAATTGGGGAGCGCTGCTCTTTGCTGTGGATTTACTGTTATGATGGCACCTGATGGCAGTGCTGTTAGTTACATCCTTAGATGCTGCCGTTCTTTAGCTTTGAAAGGAATTAGAGAATAAAGCATGCGTTTGTCATGAGTTCATCAAACGCTCCAAATTCGACCATCGTCGTAGCAGAAACAAAAACCCATCATATGTGAAGGCAAATTACTTTAAACGGTGTGTGATAACAAGATCTCGTGAGATCGGGTACATTCCAAAATGGAATGCATGATTTTCGCCTGCTGTCGTCATATCTAATGCAGAGCCATGCTCCATCCATAAGTAAAATGGACGTGTTTTCAGCAATGCCTGCGCAATGGAACATTGTTGCTTCCGGAGAGTATGGTTTCCGTTTGTACCGCAAGAGCAGTCCCTCTGTGCAATAAGAGTGGAGTCCGGATTTTGATCATACCATCAAATCTTTTCCGCTATGTATACATGCCAAATATTGTTATAAATGCTATCATGAAAACAAAAACACTTTTGCTGCAGACCATAGAAATAATAATCTTGTGAAAGGGAGGAATGGGCAATATTTCGTCCAGCTGTCCACGTTTAGAATATTGCCATCGTAGCAGTCGCTACTGTACTTGGTAAGTAGTCGAACAGTAGTGGACTTTCTCCTGAACCGGAAGTACCCATAACGCGTATCCGGCATGAGTGTCAAAGAGACGTTCTGGAGTGCTTTTACTACTGCAATTGTCATAAGAAAATGCGAGGTATTTTGGAATTTCAATTGCCACTCTAGAGAATTGATCTCTATGTTTTCTTGTCTGCATCAGGTACAAAGAAGTGCCTCTGCAGTTTGTGAAATCAGAGAGCGTGCTGCTTTACGATCGCAAAGAGGAGAAGTGATGCCATTGGAGTGTTAACAAAGTTGCACTAGCTGGAAGGAAGGCAAGCTACCAATGCCCGTAACGGTGCGACTCTGATATGACAGCTAAGCTCAAAAAGAAAGACACCGAGTTCTCATCACTACCGCTTTGCAGCGGTGGAAAGGAGATTGATATTTTCCTCTGGCAAATCTACGAAGAAACTTTTGTCAATTTACATTTTCCGTGATGAAAACGGCTTCCAGTTTCGGATTCTGCTCGGAAAACTTTTTGATCACGGAATAAACCGAAACGAGTATTCTGCAAATTCTATAAATCCGGCATCCTCGAAAGTGATTTTTCTGTTCTCAGTGACTCTTTTGATGCCGGAATGGACATGAGTAGCGGCAATATTGATAAAGCGATAGCCACCATGGTAAGTATAGGGCCGCACCAAAGCATCAAAACTGATAGCTCCGACGAAACTGATCTGACATCGACTAGCGTTATATAAAATCAAAATCACGTTTCTCTTGATGGATCAAATCATTGCTGAGCTTTGGTGCAGTTGTCCGCTTTCCCAATTTCTGAAACAAGTCTCACTATTATTTTGGAGAATTTTGAAAACAGCAGTCCTTATAAGAAGGTAGACAATACCTGTAAAATTTAGGATGAAGCATATCGAAAATATAGAATAAAAGATAATAAATACAATAAAAAGAAAGAAGAGAAACAAGTGCCAGCTGATAAGTGGGCGTTTTATCTGTTCCGGCTGTCAGATCACGACATTTTGAGGAAATAAGCAAATGACTTTCAGATTATATGTCACTTTAAAATGACCATGGAAATCATGGAGATAAGGGAAACTATTTTCTTCCATAAGCAAAAGAGGGGTCTCTATAAAGTTCATTATCAATCTGTCATCACCATCAACCGTCCTTTCGCAGCAGGAAAAAGAACGATACCCACTTACGATGAGGCCATAAGATATAAAATATCATGTCGGCTTAGGAAAATATCGTCCTATGTTTTGACATCTGACTATAAATCGATAAATGATCATGATGGCGCTACCTTTACGTGTCAAATTCACGTCCTGATGAAAATCTGTTTGAAACGAGATACCGTACGCTACGTGCGCGATATCAATGAATCATAAACTTCAGTTTTATTTTGCGGAAGTTCAATATCTGCTCTTGATTATATAGAAAATGCAAATACACAAGGGTTTTGTATTACTACAAGAATGAACCTGCGGGGTGTGAAGTTTTGTGCTTCAGTGCTTATATCCATCCGCCGTCAGCGGGAATGACCTGTGCGGGTGAGATAGAGCGGCGCCTTGAAAGAAGAAGCGGGAAAGCGGCGGCTTTCTTTCCGCCTTTGCCATTCTGCTGTAGGAATGGATTCTTCGAGCCTGCTTTTCCTCTTCGGAAAGCCAGGCATTCATATCGGTATCAATCGCGCCGAAGGCAACGGCGTTTACTGCGATGTGAGAGGGAGCAAGTTCTTTTCCAAGTGCTTTTACAAAGCTGTTGATTCCTCCTGGTAAGAATAGAGACTTTCCATGAGGCGCTGACATTTCCCCCAAACAGAAGAGCTGAAGAGAACTCTCGCCTTGGCTCGTAAGAGATAAGGAATCACGCGCTGCGCAAGCTGAAAAGGCTCGAGAAGGTTTGCCTCAATGAGGCTGTCGAGTTCTTCGGCGCTATACTCTTGCGTAAGACGCAAGATGGACTTTCCTTGGTTGATTACGAGGACAAGCTCCTCGATTTCTTTCTTCTCTGTTTTCTTTAGCTTGAAAATAGCTTTCCAGGAATTCGGAAGAAAAACTTCCGCTCAAAGTGATTTCTATCGGAGAGTGTTTGACTAAAGTGCATTTTTCTGTCGTGGATCTGTTTTCCCGCGTGTTGAAACGCGGGAAACTTTCTTCGATTTGCGTCTTAATTCTTCCAGTAAGACTATATTTTTCTCACAGTTTAAGAGCAGAGGTACCTCTTTGGCAAAGGTCTTTTGCTGCAGCCTTCCGATTCCTCTGGATGCGCCGGTGATGGTGGCAAGCTTCATTCTTTACTGTTCACACGATTTTAACATCTCGTCGTATCATTAGCTCTTAGTTAAAACCATAGAACTTCTGCGTCAAACGGTGTGCTAAAATGGTCAGCTTATTTCCGATTTTCCCGGGAGATTTACACCTTGGACCAAGGAAACTCTAGTGTGCATACGGATCCAGTGAGCGTGGAAATGATTTTTCAAGATAGTTCCATAAAGCTCTTCCGCTCCATATTTTCTTCTTCTGTTTTCCGACCCTAATGGAAAAGGACAGTTAGACACGGTGGTACTACTCCAAGTAAAGAATCATAGTTACATGGAGTAGCTGTACCTTCATGACATCACAAGAATCGATCATCAGGCGATTAACCCGAACCGCTGATCCAGCCCTCCAATCATTACATGGTTTCGTTCACGGACTGGTCTTCTACCGATGTAGTACTGGTAGAGGTCTCTGTTAAGGCAGTAATACAGCTTCTTCACATGAGGAAGCGGCAGATACAAAAAGATTGTCCACATAGGAAGGTGTGCTTCTGAAGGACAAGACCGGCATCCTGGAAGGAGTTTCTGTGCGGTAACATGCGAGTGCATCAGGACATACTGCCTAAGATTAAAGCTGCTTCATTTCATTCCAGCTGAAGATTTTTCTTCAGGAAGGCGTTGCCGTAGGACATTACCTTTTTGTTCTCCTGTCCTCACTTTTGTCGTAGCACTTTGAAGTTTGCAACAAAACAAATCAATGCCGTCTCCGGAAAGCAGCAATGTTTCTGATTTTTCCAGACTTCTAAGAGTACCTCGGAAATCCAGCCAGTCGTCGAGCTCCGCGACCTAGCTAGTCGCTGCGCATTTCTTGCCGGTATCTCACGGCTTCTCTCGCACGCTGTTTTCCTAGATGAATTGCCCACAGATAGCAGGGATATTTTTCTCGTATTCCTTTGCGATTTCCAGTGGTATTGTCTTTCTGAGAACTGTCGTCATCAATGAGGATTTTCACTCATCCCGGCAGGAAGTATAAGCCAATGCATTTTCCCACATAGGCGGAAGAACTATAGCAAGGGATAGCAAAACTGGATTAATTCCTCATAGACTCTCCATGAAACTAGGTAACAAACTGCACTGCTAAAAGCGTAGTTGTTCTTTCTCGAACCATTCTTGGCCGAATAGCAAGAGTTATTCTCCAGTCAAGAAGTCGTCTCTAACGCAGCAAGAAAGACATGTTCACTAGCACATAAAAAGACTATTGTGGAAAGCTACAGATTTTGTAACCTCTCCGTTTTCACATGTGCGCTCATTTTATGAGTATCATGTTTGAAATCACAGGTGCGCCTTTTATCTCCTTTACCAGATCCTGCAGGAGTGCAGTGATTTACTACGAATAAATGGCATCCTCTATTTTCTATAGAGGAAAGGTGGGCGAGATGCGATTTTCTCTACAACTCACACTGTCTCAGGCCACAGTCGACTGGTGCAAGAGTCCCTTCCGGCATTCAAAAATTTCCCCAACCAGAATATCTCTTGGCATCCCGGGAGAGAAGATAGCCGCCTTCGTCGCAATCGCGTGCAGCCTCTGGTAAGAGTTTCTTCCTTTACCATCAGGGAAATAATTTGTTCGAGATACTGTGGAAATGCCTTGTCGCCTGGGCATTTTTATGGAAACAGGACTGTTCTCATCCTGATGGCGATATCGATTGGTGCACTTAGGCATAGCGCCCTTTGGTTGAAACCTCATCTTAGTTCCTCATTCTCCTCTTATAACTGAATATCCTAGCATAGCACTGGGGAATGTGCAGCGAGGAGGCGAATCGCTTTGGCATGGAGGCGAACTCGCTTGCATAGTGGGCATACTATGAGCACAATTAGAACTCAGGAAGGTGGTGGAGGAATGCTCAAAATTATTCCGATAAAAGAATCTGAAAGATACCGCTGAGATTTCAGAAATATGTCATGAAAATGACAATCGATTTATGTTACAAAAATGCGTACGGAGATATGGTACTAATGAGCATAGAAAGCTACGAGAAATCCATCGCAAAGAGCAGATTTAGAGACTTAGAATAGCCGAATCAGATATTCTTGCAGGTAGAACGGAACGGCAGGCACTATGTTCTGGGAAAATAAAGGCAAAGTATGGTTTATAATTTAGATATAGGAGGCACTATGGTTAAGATTGATTTCGCGATAAACAGCGAAGGACAAAGAGTGAGCATTACCGGAAAAAACTGAACAGACACGGCTTTGTCGCCGGAGCAACAGGCACGGAAAAACGGTAAGTCTTAAGGTTTTGGCAGAGCGGTTTTTCAACGCTCATTCCGGTATTTCTTTTCGATTTCATGGAGACCTTCGGGTCTTTTTAAGGCGAGAGGCGACGGAGAAGATAGAAGAGAAGAAAGAAGTGGGCTTTGAAAGTGAATTTTCTTCAGAGCCTTTCCGGTGAGTTCTTCTCCTTACGAAGGAGGGAGGGATTCTCTAGAACCACCGTGTCGGAGAGATGTACACTCTTTTGGTCGCATTCTGAATCTCCGATGTACAGGAGATATTCTTCGCATCATTTTCCGCATTGCGGATGAAGAGCTGCTTTTACTGGATTTAAAGGATCTCCGTTCCATGCTTCAGTATGTCAGTGAAAACAGTAAGGAATAAGGATGTCTTACGTATGGGAGCTCTCCACAGAGCTTGTACGCAATTTTACGCTCTGTGGCAGCCTTGGAAGGAACAGGGAGAAGAGTTCTTCGGAGGGCACTGCCATCAATGTAAAGGACTGCTTCCGCTGACAACGAACGGTGAGGGCGTGATTTCATCTTGGATGCGAAGTCAGTGGCATCCGACCCGAGTGATTTCTACCTTCCCGCTGTATCTTTCTGTCTGAGCCATGAGAATTTACCGAGGTGGGAGACCTGAAAAAGCCGCGATGGTTTTCTTTCTTTGATGAAGCGCACCTGCTTTTTCAGGATTCGTCGAAGGCTCTTTAGAGAAAATAACTAGGTAACGGACTGATCCGCAGTGATGGCATCAGCATTTATTATGGAAGCCAAAATCCTGCGGATATTCCGGAGGAGATTCTTTCTCAGCTTGGAAATAAGATTCAGCATGGTCTGCAGGCCTATACTCCGGGAGAGAAAGGTTGAAGGCGGTTGTGACAGCTTTTGAGAAACCCCGCCTTTAATACTTGGAGGTTTGGAAAATCTTGGTACCGGAGAAGCTTTTGGTTTCCTGCCTCGACCCGGACGGAAAGCCGACTATGGTGGAGAAGGCGATGATTTTCCCGCCGCAGACCTTTCTTGGAGAACTGAGCCCGGAAGAAAGGGAAAAGCGAAGTCAGGCAGACTTGGCTCTAAGCATGATGAGATGATAGATCGACTCTGCTTATGAGATGCTCGAAAGAAAGGGGCTGTCCGAAGAGGCGGAAAAGGAAAAGACGGTTTTGGAAAAGGAAGAGGAAAGGTCTAAAGGGCAGACTTCGAAGCTACAAAACCGTGTAGTAAAGTCTGTCGGTCGCTCCGTTTCCGGTTCTATCGAAGAGAAGTTGGTGCAAGCATCGGAAAGTCCGTCTTTGGAAAAGGCATGGGACGCCGTTTAGGGGAAACATCGGTGCCGCTTTAGGAAGAGGGATTCTGGAAACCTTATTTGGAAGATAAAACGCTTTACGGGGTCGGATATTGCGAATAAAAACCAATTCCGTTTTCTGCAATAAAGATTTAGAACAGCAAAAGGGCTGTCAAAAATCAAAGCGGAGCTATGCATAAGGAGTATGCGCGCGGATCGGGCGATACTCCTTCAAACGATACCCCTTTACGATACTCTTTTTCAAAAATGACACTCCTTTCAAAAAGCGATATCCTTTCCCACACTGTTGTGGTCATTTCTTCCGTGCTCGGGTTAAACAGGATTACAATGGCAAGAATCACCAGCACGATAACATCTAACCATACCAAAGAGAGAACTAAGAAGAGCTTTAGCGCTTTTCGCCCTTCCGGATCGGGACGTAGAGCGGCAAGCTTTGCTCTGTTTTTAATCAGACTTATCACAGTGTAAGCGGTTCCACCCGCAGCAGAAGTCCGTAAGCAGACGTAATCCAGGCACTTGAGAACCGAGATTGTTCACCAGAATAGCAAGAGCATTATTGGTTGCAAGTGGAGTAAGATGGAATAAGGCAGTCCGTATTTGTCCCGAATCGCGAAGAGGACAAAGCCCATCATAAAAAGCCGGGATAAATTGCAGGAAGTTACTGTGCATTAATGCAAAGAAGAGGGAACAGGCAAAGGCGGTAAAAAGCTCCTGAATGCTTTAAAGCGCTTATAAAATATTCCGCGGAAGATCAGTTTCCTCCACGACCGGTGCGATAAGAATGGTATAGACAAGCATGGGGACATCATTCAGTGCACCGCCCTTTGCAGCCATTTCAGAATAGCTGAGTCCAAGCCCATTTTCTGAAAAAGAAAGATGAGAGGCATGGTTAGCAAAGAAGAAATCCATTGTACCCCTCGCAAAAAGTAGAAAGAAGTGTAAAGACAAGCGGGAGAAGGAGATGTGCTCATCTCTACTTTCAGTCAATGAAACGAGTATTGTTTCGGAAGAGGAAATAGAGAAAAGCATGCGAGGAATGACGGAAAGTATCATGCTGTAATACATTGCGCCGGAGGATAAGGCAGGAAAGCAATTCAATAGAGAAGGGCAAAACAGCCAGAAGCTGTATCAGGATAGCGTAGAGAAAAATCCAGCAGCCGTCATATCGAAATATCTGATTTGTTTGTCTGTCATAAACACCCCTTTTTCTGCTACAATATTGTACAGATTCCCATCTGTCTGTTTATTCATAACGAGTATCGCAGGAAAGCGTGCGATATCTCGTTCATAACAAGTATCACTCGAAAAGCGTGCGTTATCTCGTTCATAACGATGGGAGTAGGCGAAGCCTGAGGCATAAACCTTTTATACTGCAAGCTTTTTATGAAAAAGGCAACCGAGAAAATCTAAACATTGTTTTCAAGTGGACAATGGGGAAGTGGACTATTGCAGTTGGACACCGGTAAGGAAAAGTAGAGAAAGGTATGAGAAAAAGAACTGGTATATCTATGGAAAAAGCGGATTTTCAGGCTTTTGTCGGATAAAATTGAATCTGATCCCGTCCTCGTTCGCATTTTACGGAATGAGACTTGGAAACAGAGGAGGAAATGCGGAATTTCTTAGAGAGGAAATTCCATCTCCTATATTTTTTACCGGACAGCATCCGTTTTATAAAACCGTCTCGAGAGAGCCATAGACGGAAGGAAAAGATCTGCACTGGGGAGACTATGATGTGGACGGTGTTTGTGCGACTACGATTCTTTATCTAGCCATCTCGCACTTTACGGATGAGGGACAGTTAAGCTATGTGATTCCGCACCGAATTAGTGACGGCTACGGAATAAATAAGCATATCATAGAAGAAGCAAAGAAGGACGACGCAGGTTCTTATCACCTGCGATAACGGTATTTCCGCCTTTTCGGAGTTAAGTTACGCAAAAGGAGTAGGGATAGATGTCCTTCTACCGACCATCATGCTTGCGGGTAGATGAAGAGGGGAAAAAGATTTACCCTGAGGCTTTTTCTGTAGTGAATCCGAAGCGGGAGGACAGCAAGTATAAGAATGCCGAGATTTGCGGAGCGATGGTAGTTTACCTTCTTATGAAGATGTTGATAGAAAAGCGGGCAAAAGGGAAGGAGGTCTTGGATGATCTTTCTTTGTTTCGGAATCGCCACGGTTTGCGATGTCATGAGCTTACAGAAGGGAAAAACAGAGTTGTAGTGAAGAGAAAACCTGGAGCTTCTTCCGGGACAGGGAATATCGGTCTTGCTGCTTTACTTTCCTTATATTGGAAGGAGAGGAATTGTCGTCTTTACGGCTTCCAGCTTTCGACCGGCAATCAATGCGTCCGGAAGACTGGAGAGTGCCATGGAAGCAATTTCGCTTTTTCTGGAAAAGGCATAGAGAAGGCAATCATCCGTGCAGGAGCATTTAAAGGCACTCAATGAAGAGCGAAAGAGTCTTACAGGAAATGCGGTGGAGGAAGGAGAAAGCTTACGGAGGCGGAAGAGGAAAGTGCTTCTTGTATTTGCCGGAGCTTCGATGAGAGCCTGGCGGGAATTGTTGCCGGAAGAATCAAGGAGGAATTTTACCGTCCCACTTTGTGGTGACAAAGACGGAAGAGGGTAAGGTCAAGGGCTCGGAGGTCGATTCCGCCTATCCCATGGCGGCAGGGCTTGAAAAAGAAAAAGGAGCTTTTACTTCGTTTTCCGGAGGGCATCCCATGGCAGCAGAGTTTTAGTCTGAAGATTTATCCTTATTGAAGGAAAAATTGGAAGAAGATTGTAGTCTGGAGCCGGAGGATCGAAAGTGGAAAAGTTATGGATTGATACCGTGCTTCCTTTTCCTACTGTACGGAAGAGTTTACAGAGTCCTTACGTATATTAGAGCTCTTGGAAAAGGCAATGAAAAGCCTGCATTTGCAGAAAAAGGGGAAATTCAGGGCTAAGAGTGCTTGGCGAGCACAGAAATGTAGTGAGTTGAATTTGACGACGCCAAGGAAAGCGCATGGAAGGAATCTATTTTAGGATGGAGAGGCTTTTCTTTCCGAAAAGGGGACCGTAAAAAATTAAATATTGTTTACTATCTCGCATCAACACCTATAATGGGCTGAAACAAGTGCAACTTGTGATTTTCAGCCCTACAGTTTTGTATAGCCTGATTATCCTGAAAAAGGATGTGTTGGCAGGGCAGGAGCTTTGGAAACAGAGTACTCCATAGACAAAGATTTACGATGTAAGGAGGAAATAGGATGGTAAAAGAAAATCATGAACTATGTTCGGCAGATGGATCCCGAAGTGGGAGAGGGATATTTTGCGGAGTATGAACGGCAGCAAACACAATATTGAACTCATTGCATCGGAGAATATTCTTTCTACTGCATCCATGATTGCCATGGAACGGTTTTAACCAATAAATACGCGGAAGGCTATCCCGAAAGCGTTATTACGGCGGTTGTCAGGAAGTGGATAAGGGTGGAAGACATTGCGATTGAAAGAGTGAAGAAGCTTTTTCGGTGCGGAATATGCCAATGTACAGCCCATACACTCGGTGCACAGGCCAATATGGCGGTAACCATGGCGGTTTGCAAGGCGGGAGACACGATTCTCGGATGAGTCTGATGCCGGAGGACACCTGACACACGGCCCTCAGTAAACTTTTCCGGTTTGTTCTAGCAACATTGTGCCCTATGGCATTACGGAAGAGGGGTATCTTAATTATGATGAGATTCGCGCTTTGGCGAAACAGCATAAGCCGAAAATGATTATTGCCGGTGCATCCGCTTATCCGAGAGTGATAGATTTTCAAAAGTTCAGAGAGATTGCCGATGAAGTGGGTGCTGTACTTTGTGGATATGGCGCATATATGCGGACTCGTTGCCGCAGGGCACACCTGGTCCAATTCCCTATGCGGATATCGTGACCTGACTACCCATAAGACCCTTCGCGATACCAAGAGGCGGCATTATCCTTCTACAGCGGCTGCAGCTGAAAAATACAATTTCAACAAGGCTGTTTTTCCGGGAATTCAGGGCGGACCGCTGGAGCATGTCATTGCGGCCAAGGCTGTTTGCTTTGGAGAGGCTTTAAAGCCGGAATATAAGACTTACCAGAGCAGGTAGTGAAGAATGCCCGCGCCCTTGCCGAGGAGACTGATGAAGAGAGGCTAAGCTCATTTCTCCGGAACGATAATCATTTGATGCTTGTGGATCTGACCAACTTTAGCGATGTTAGCGGAAAGGAGATGCAGAACCGCTGTGACGAGTGTCACATCACCTTAAATAAGAACAGTATTCCGCGTGAGCCGCGTTCTCCCGTGACATCCGGTGTACGTATCGGAACCCGCCATAACCACTAGAGGCTTTTAAGGAAGAGGATATGGCTGTGATTGCAGACTGTCTCACAAGGTGGTGAGTGACTTTTGAAGGAACGAAGGAAGAATGCGTGCTCAGGTTTCAGCTCTTACAAAGAAGTATCCGATTTATGAGGGCAGGAGAAGATGAGACAGAAAGAAAATCTATTATTCGGGCATGTTATCCTGCTTCTTCTGGAACTGATTGTTGTACTGAGTGCCTTCTCGGAGACGGCTTACGACCCTTCGTTATTATACAACCGATTCCAACCCTCTTTGCGGTATAGCGTCGCCTCTTTCTATCTCATGGAAGCTTCCTGCTTTAAATAGAGAGGGAAGGAGTGGTAAGTCGCTATTTTCAGACTAAGGACGGAGACAGTGGAGCTTTCGCATGTCCCGAAACGGAATCAATATCATGCGCTTTATCTCTACGGTGTGCCCTCATGGTGACCTTTTGTGGTAGTCCTTCTTTGTTTGGAAATCGGAACAGGGTATGCCCATTGAGTTTTGGAAGGAAGAAAAATTTTCAGTCATTTAATTTGTCCCTTTTCTCCTTATTTCTGCTTTTTGAAGAGGGATATTCTCAAAATGGATTTCTATGCCCTTTTTACTACCTTGGCATATGCTATCTCTTTAATTTTAAAATGCGCTGGGACTGGTTTCCACTTACAGTTTTTGAAAATCAGGAGCAAAGTTTGGGAAAAACTCGTCTTTGATTGTGACCATTTTTTCCGGAAATGCGCTACTGGCCTTAGGTGCTATATTTCTTCGGAGGATAAAGAACTCGAGGAGATAAGCTTTTACTCTGAAACAACACACACTTGCAGATGATGTGTTTTGTCCTATAACCTAGCTCAAGCATTATTAAAAAGGGGTTGTAGAAAATCAAAAATAATAAATAGATTTTGGCAATATAGGTCTAAATGAGGGTAGTCTGGAGCCCGTACTTGGCGAACAAGAGAATCGAAGTTTTTCGCTTTAGTATCTAGCAGGACAGACTTTTCATCAGAAAAGTCGTCCTGTGACCGACCAACTTCGAAAGGAAGTTGCTTTTATGGAAAAGCAAAGTGAGCAGTGGTTAACAAAACCACTGCTCAGTCAAACGAGGAAACGAGCGTGCCCCCAAATTTAGTATTTTGCTTAGAAGACTATTTTGATTTTTGTACAGCCCCCTTTTAAAACTATAACGAATATTGTGCGTAAAGCGCCATATCTTTGTCTTATCGTTTCACTAAAACCTTTGCAGACCTAAATGCTCTTTCCGTAAAATCGGATACAGTTCCATATAAACCACGACGGAAACAATGATGGATAACACTGCGTTGATGGCGGAGGCCGCTACATTGATCTTAAAGGACACATCTGCAGCAGGCTTACCAAGGATAAGGAGCTTATAAAAATAACCAATGCTGGGATCTAAAATTACATTAGCAAGGAGCCCGCAGATTGCGGAAAGCAGAACCCACTTGAAAATGTGAGAACGATCCTGCGAGTCATTGATTTTTCCCAACTTATGAGCAATAAAGCCCGCGATTAAAACCAATTATGAGTTTGCAAACTACGGTTTTTCGGAGCGTAAGTGATATACACCGGATCGAGAAGATCACCCATGGTCATACCCAGTGCACCGGCAAGTCCGCCCAGGCCTCCGAGAACCAGTGCGCGGCAATCACAACCACGGCATTACCAAGATGAATGGAAGTGGTACTCCTCCGGACGTGAATTTTTCATCTGCAAAAAGGTAAACACCACATAGGATAAATGCGGTAAAGAGTGCGCATAGGAGTTAATTTTTGTACATTTTTATTCATCATTATACCTCCGTGACAGGACTCTTTAAATCTTCCAGATTTCACTCTGCTGCTTGGAGAGTCCTATGATTCCAGCGAACACACAGAAAAAGCTTCTGCTGTTTCACGATAATAGCACAAACTGGGCTTGATAAAATATCCAATTTAGTAAAATATATAAGACCAGATTGATATAGGCTGAAACTATATCCAAAATCAACATTCATAGTATTAGACAGTAAAAGCGCACTGTGCTACATTTTTGAACAAGATATGATTCGGTTATCCGAAAAGAGACATCTGCTTTAATGAAAAACGGAAGGGATAAAAGCAGTATATTTTATTCTTAACAAGCAGCACAAGTGAAGCCTGAGACATCTTGTTGCGGCTTTTTGACTATGGAGGTAGACCATGAGGAGCAAAATAGAATGAGAAGAAATTTTTCTTTAACACCAGAGCGGTTCATGCAGAGGCAGGAGAAGGCAGATCCGGCAAGCGGTGCAAAGAGGCAAACTCGATTTACCAGAGTACGGCTTTTTGTTTTGAAAAATTGTAATCAGGCTGCTGCACGTTTTTGCTCTTAAGAGGCGGCAAACATTTACACCAGACTGACGAATCCGACGCAAAGCGTGCTTCGAGGAGAGGATTGCAAGTCTTGAAGGAGGAGTTAGTGCGCTGGCACTTGCATCCGGTGCAGCGGCGGTAACCTATGCTTTTAAAGCCGTGGCGCATCAAGGCGATCACATCATCAGTGCAAGAAACATTTATGGAGGAACTTATAACTTGAAAGCATACCTTCCGAGATTCCGGCGTGGAAAACGACGTTCGTTGATCCCTATGATTTATCCGAAGCGGAGAAGGCAATTCAGGAAAATACAAAAGCACTCTATATTGAATCTCTCGGAAATCCCAACGGGATGTTGTAGATGTTGAGGCTTGGGCAAATTTAGCGCATAAACACGGGCTTCCCTTGATCGTAGACAATACTTTTGCAACCCCCTATTACGTTCGTCCGATTGAATACGGTGCAGACATCGATGGTACACTCCGCCACGAAAGTTTATAGGAGGACAGGGCTCCACCATGGGCGGTATCGTGGTAGATGGGGGAAAATTTGATTGGAGTAAAGGAAATAAATGGCCTTGGCTTACTGAACCGAATCCCTTCCTATCATGGGGTGAGCTTTGCAAAGAGATGCTGCCCCGGCAGTGCTTTGCAACGATATCAGAGCCATTATCCTTCGAGATGAGGGAGCTGCCATTTCTCCTTCAATGCCTGGTTACTCCTGCAAGGGACGGAAACGCTTCCGCTTCGTGTAGAGAGACATGGGCAAAATGCGTTAAAGGTAGCAGAGTATTTGAACAAACATCCGAAGGTGGAACATGTTTCTCATCCTGCCGTTTCTCAGATCCTTTACAGAAAGAACTTTATAAGAAGTATTTTTCCAAATGGCGGAGGCTCTATTTTTACCTTTGACATCAAGGGAGATGCGAAACAACGAAGAAGTTTATTGACCATCTCGAACTGTTCTCTCTAGCCAATGTTGCGGACGTAAAGTCTTTGGTGATTCATCCGGCAAGTACAACGCACTCGGAAAGCTCGAAAGAAGAATTGCTAAGCAGGGAATCAAGGAAAATACGGTTCGTTTTTCTATTGGGATTGAGGATATCGAAGATATTATCACGGATTTGGAAGAAGCGTTTAAGGCGATTTAAGGCAAAAATCCATTTGTAGAATATTTATGATAGCGGGAAAAAGAAGCGTCTTTCGATAGAGGAAGAACAGCTTCTTTTTCCTTTTGTCTTGTCACTTGAATAGAAAGAAGTAAGATAGCAAAGAATCACGACTAAGGCGGGTAAGAAAGCGATGCATCATTTTGTAGACAAGAGTGAAATTATAGGGATGAAATCAAACTTTACGAGATAATTTTCATCATTTACAGAAAGTTCTTCGAGGAAAAATTGGAGGAAATTATAATTTCCGATGGGGATGTTGTCGATTATCATTGTAAAAATAAAAAGGATATGGGGAAGACTACGCCTTGCTTTGCCGTTTTCCTTTTCGGAAGAGATACATGAACTTAAGACAAAGACTCATCTCTTGCAGGCTCTTCCCAAGGGAGAGAAGATGGAACTCATTATTCAGAAGGCGGTAGAACTTGGCGTGACGGAGATTATCCCTTTGGAAAGTGAAAATTGCATTGTGCAGTTAAAAGGAGAGAAGGCGGAGAAGAAAAAGAAAGCGTTGGCAGAGTATTTCCGAAGCGGCTGCAAAGCAGTCTCGCGTTCTATTATCCCGGAAGTGTCCCGGTTACCACATGGAAAGAGGCTTTTTCCACTGTTGAAAGATGCTGAGATGAAGCTATTACCTTACGAAATGAAAAGAGGAGTAGGCTTTACAAAGGAAGTGCTTCATAGGCAGAAGAGCTGGGAGAAAAAGGCAGGCAAAAACAAAGATTGTTCTTTGTATCGGACCGGAAGGCGGATTTTCTATTCAGGAAGTAGAAGAGGCTAAGAGAGAAGGCTTTCTTTCCCATTAGCTTGGGGAAAAGAATCTCTCAGAACGGAAACAGCGGCGATTGCCGCATTAAGTCTTCTAATGATGCATTTGGAATTTGCTGAAAATAAGAGGCAGAATGAGAAGTATTTACTTAGATAATTCAGCTACCACTAAGGTTTATCCGGAAGTAGCGGAAGAAATGTAAAACGATGATGGCTGATTACGGGAATCCTTCAGGAAACATCTCATGGGAGTAGAGGCGGGAAAAATACTATAGGCAGAGTCGGGAGGAAATTGCGAGACCTTAAAGGTGAAGGCAAAGGAAACTTGTTTACTCGGGCGGCATGGAGTCCGACAATATGGCACTGATTGGAGGAGCCTTTTGCTAAAGTAAGACAGGGAAAGCATATTATCAGCTCTGCAATTGAACATCCTGCGGTGTATAGGCCTTGGAGTTTTTGGAAAAGCAGGGCTGAGATCAGCATTTTAGCAGTAGATGAGAAAGGGCATATCTCTTTAGAGGAGTTGGAGAAAAACGATTCGGAGGATACCGTTATGGGAGCATCATGACGGTAAAACAATGAGATGGAGCGATAGAGGATATCCATGCTATTGGAGAGCTTATCAAGAAAAAGAACCCGAATTGTCTCTTCCACACTGACGCTATACAGGCCTATGGGAAAATGATTCTTCGCCCGAAAAAAGATTTTGTGGACCTCCTTTCCGTAAGCGGACATAAGCTTCACGGCCCCAAGGGGATCGGTTTTCTTTTCATCGATGAGAGAGTGAAGATTGATCCGATTCTTTTTGGAGGAGGACAGCAAGGGGACTTCTGCCCGGCACGTTAAATATTCCCGGCATTACCGGAATAGGACCGCTGCCAAGATGGTTTATCAGGATTTTCAGGAAAAGATAGAGAGACTCTATCAATTGAAGGACTACTTTATCGAGGAGCTTTTGAAGCTTCCGGAAGTAAAGGTGAACTCTGAAAAAGGAACGGCATCCGCACCGCAGATTGTCTCCGCATCCTTCTATGGGGTAAAGGCGGAGGTTTTGCTTCATGCACTGGAAGATAAGGGAATCTATGTCAGCAGCGGATCCGCTCTGTCTTCGAATCATCCGGGAATTTCGGAACATTGAAGGCTATCGGTCTTGGACAAAAAGAGTTGGATTCGACACTTCGCTTTTTCCTTTTTCCTTTTTACGGAAAAACGTGAACTTACTCGATACGATTGAAGCTTTAAAGGAGCTGCTTCTGTTTTGCGAAAGTTTTATAAGGCATAAAAACTTTTATAAAGCATAATCAGTTTTATAAAGCATAATCAGTTTTATAAAGCATAACAACTTGGAAAAAGACGGATGGGGAAACGGAGAGGTTGTTTATGGTTTGAGGAAAATAACGGTAAAAACAAAGGAGGAAGCGGTAGAAATATTAGCTGCCTATTTGTTTGATCGCTGGGAAATTGAGGGGTAGAGATAGAGGACGGAAAGGGGCTTACGGAAGAGGAAGCTAAAATCATTTTTGCGGATATTCTTCCCGAGGAAACCGCTGAAATGGAGAAGCTAAGTCTCGTCTTTTTACCTGGAAATTTTACCGACGAGGAGAAAAAGCGAGAAAGGCTCGTAGAGAAAGAATTTTCGGATGAAACGGTAGACCATTCCTATACTTTGAACAGCAGCAATATTTTTACGGAAGAAGAGTGCAAGGAAATTCTTTTCGGATTTAAGGGAGAGAGCTTAGTGAAATGGCGGAATACACGGAGATTGGAAGTGGTACAATATCCGTTTCCGAGACGGAAGATAAGGACTGGATGAATGCCTGAAGGATTTTTCCATAGCTTCCGTGTGGGAAAGCTTCTCATTGCCGAGCTGGGAAGAGGAAGAACCGAAGGAGGGAGAATTTGCACTTTCTGATCCCGGTACAAGCTTCGGTACGGGACAGCATGAAACCACGAAGCTTTGTCTCCTTTCTCTGGAAAAATATTTGAAAGAAGGCGACCGCGTGCTGGATCTTGGTACCGGGTCGGGAATTCTCGATTGTTGCTTTGAAAATGGGCGCAAAAGAGGTTTTAGCTACAGATCTTGATCCTCTTACGAAAAGAGGCGGTTGCCGGAAATCTCAAAGAAAACGGGATTTCGGAAAAAGATTTCCATCTCTTCATTGAAAATATCTTGGGAGAAGAGGAAGCGCAAAAACTTGCAGACTGCTTTCCGGAAAGAGCCTCTTGTAATAGTTTGTGCCAATATTCTGGCACCGGTGATTGTTTCTAACGCCACTTGTACCTTCTTTTCTAAAAAGGACGGCATCTTTATCGCTTCCGGCATTATTTGCTGAAAAAGGCGGAGGAGGTGCGAAAAGCCTTTGAAGCAGAAAAAGCCTGGAAATCCTCGAGGAGTGTGTAGAAGGGGAATGGCACGCCTTTGTTGCTGAGAAAGCATGACTCGATAGCAATAAATTGTATTTTTAGGAAGAAAGGATGTTCAATGGCAAAAGAAATGTGGAAGCCCGGAAACCTGTTGTATCCGGTGCCTCCTGTGCTGGTGACTTGTCAAAATAAAAAGGGGAAAGCAACATGCTTACCGTGGCCTGGGGGGAACCGTTTGTTCCACGCCCGCCATAGCTTTCCATTTCCGTTCGGAAGGAGCGCTATTCCCCACGCCATGCTGATGGAAACCGGGAGTTTGTTGTGAACCTTCCGACAGAAGATTTGGTTTGGGAAACGGATGAGGCCGGTACGTTCCGGAAGAGACATCAATAAGGGAAGCCCTGCATTTGCATCAAGAAGAGGGAAAAATGCTTCTGTTCCCATGATTTCGGAGTGTCCTGTAAATATGGAATGCAAGGTAAAGCAGGTTTTTAGAGCTGGGAAGTCATGATATGTTTTTGGCGAAATTGTGGCGGTACACGTAGACTCTTCCTTATTGGATGAAAAGAAACGCCTGCAACTGGAGAAAGGCAAAGCTGGCTTATTCCCACGGACAATATTTCGGTCTGGGGAAAAGTATTGGGAAGCTTTGGATTTTCCGTGAAAAGGCGCAAAAAGAATAAAGGAAAATAGCTAGTCATTTAAAAAGGGCTGTAAAAACAAAATAATAAATATTTTGGCAATATAGGTCTAAATGAGGGGTAGTTCGAGCCCGATACTTGTGAAAAACAAGGAATCGAAGTTTTTCGCTTAGTATCCGCTACGTGGCGAAGCTAGCGAGAGCGTGCCCCAAATTTAGACCCTATATTGCGTAGAAAACCATTTTGATTTTTACAGCCCCTACATTTTTCTTTTTATTCGTTTCCTCTTTCCTTGCGAATCAGGATGGATTCCACCTCATTCACCGCTTTTTCCACCATGGCATCAATTTCAGGGAAGAGCTTTCTTCAGACTTTTCGAATTTTTCTACAATGGCTTTGTTACGGGGATGCTTTGCCACAAAGATGGTGCAGCAGTCCTCATAGGGCTCAATGGAGTTTCATAGGTGCCGATTTGCTCTGCCACATCCACAATTTCCTGCTTATCAAAGGCAATCAAGGGGCGGTAAACCGGAAGAGTGCAGACTTCATTGGTACAAACCAGACTTTGCAAAGTTTGAGAAGCGACCTGTCCGATAGATTCTCCCGTGATCAGAGCCGATACAGCCATTTTTATAAGCTAAGGCTTCTGCAATACGCATCATATAGCGACGCATGATAATCGTTAATTCATCGTGCGGACAGCGGTCGTAAATCGCAAGCTGAATTTCCGTGAAGTTTACAACATGCAGCATGATGGGACCGGTATAAGTGGAAAGCTGTCTTGCGAGGTCCATGACCTTGATTTTTGCTCTTTCGCTGGTATAGGGCGGTGCATGAAAGTAGTGGCTTCGATTAAAGCCCCTTTTGCTACCTAAAGCCGGCAACGGGAGAGTCGATTCCGCCGGAAAGGAGGAGCATGGCTTTTTCCGTTTGTGCCAAGGGCATACCGGAAAGCCCCGGAATGATTTTTCCGTAAATATTGATGAACTGTCGGATTTCGATGCGGAGCTCACTTCGGGCTTGTGCACATCCACTCGGGTATTCGGAAGCTTTCCAAAATGCTGTGTCCGAGTTCCATTTCACTTCCGGAGAAGTCATGGGCAAGATTTTTCCGCGCGCCTGGACTCAATCTTAAAGCTCACGGGGCTGTCTCCGTATGCGGCACGGAAGTAGGAGAGCACTGCTTTTTCCAAATCGGCAAAATCGGCGGAGTAGGAATCTGCACCATGGGCGCAATACCGGCAATACCGAACACATGCAGAAGCTGCATCCATACATTCTTCGTAGTCATAGCTTTCCGACTTCACATGGACATAGATTCCGCCGCGTTCCCGAGCGACATAGTATTCTCCGGTAGCACGCTTTTAATTTCATGCGAATGTCTTTTGCAAGGGCGTCCTCAAAGACATAGCGGTTTTTCCTTTTGTGCCGATTTCAGCGTATTTAATTAAAAATGCTTGGTACTCCATACTGCTCCTTTTCTTTTGCTGCCTTAGTGAATGTGCCTAGTGAATGAGATATCGTGCTATTACACAATATCCACTGCAAAAATAAAGTGCATGAATCCATGCACTTTTTAAAAACCTTGTAAGGCTTTCATCTTTCCGTTAAGATACAGGAAGTTAGGCTTCTATAATATAGGGCTTTAATGTATCTACGATTTCATCCAGTCTGGACTCATCCGCGTGAATATTCAAATCAATGGGCTTGATAAATCCAAAGAGAAAATACCCATAATAGACTTAGCATCAATTACATAACGACTGAAACCAAATCAAAATCCACATCCGTAAAGCGAACAAGGTCGTTTACGAAGGATTTTACTTTATCAATGGAGTTCAGGGAAATACGAACGGTTTTCATTAAATAATCCTCCTTTTTTATGATGGTTTCATTGTAGTGAGGAAGCATTTTAAAGTCAAGTAAAGATAAGGGAGAATGGTAAAAATAAGGCCATGTATAAGAGGAATGGAAAAACATAATGACATTCTATAAAGGGAGAAAGGAATAAAGATGGAATTAAAAGGTCTGCGATTTGCCATGCACAACTTAGGCTGCAAGGTCAATTCATATGAAGCGGAGGCGATGAGTGAGGCACCTTATGAAGGAGCAACCTTGTACCTTCCATGAGGAAGCGGATATTTACTTAATCAATACCTGCTCCGTAACGAACATTGCGGATAGGAAGTCGAGGCAGATGATTCATCAGGGCAAAGGAACGAAATCCGGATGCTCTTGTGATTGCGACAGGCTGCTATGTGGAAGGAAGAAGGAGGAACTGAAAAAGATAAGGGAATCGATATTCTGATCGGGAACAGCGGCAAAGGAAAAATTGTAGAGCTGATTAGAGCCTATCGACGCCATGTTGGAAAATGACGGCAGAATAGAAGACTGTTTGTCTTCTGTTAAGGAAGAGGAGAATATGAAAATCTTTTCTTTCAAAGCCTTTTAGACAGGAGTCGTGCCTTTGTGAAGATTCAGGACGGATGCAACCAGTTTTGTAGCTTACTGTATTATTCCCTATGTAAGAGGAAGAATTCGGAGCAGGAAGATAGAGGACTGCCTTAAGGAAATCGAGCGTCTTGGTCAGGAAGGCATTTCCGAAATCGTGCATACGGGAATTCACCTTTCCTCTTATGGTCTGGATTTTCAAAATCTTTCCTATGAATATGCCAGTAAAATGGCAGAAAGCGGAGAAGCGCCTCATTTCCCTCATTGAAAAATCGGAGAAATCCTTCTATACAGAGGATACGTCTTGGGAGTTTAGAGCCCAGAGTCATCACGGAGAGCTTTATCTCCCGCTTAAAGGCTGTAGACGAAATCTGTCCCCACTTTCATCTTTCCCTGCAAAGCGGGGCGGAGAAGACCTTGAAGGAAATGAACCGACATTATACGAAGGAGGAGTTTAAAGAGGCGGTGGATTGTATTCGAAGAGCCTTTCCGCTGGCTGCCATTACCACGGATGTCATTGTGGGATTCCCCGGCGAGACGGAAGAGGACTTCCGGGAGTCAAAGGACTTTATCGAAGAAATTGGCTTCTATGACCTGCATATTTTTCAAATATTCCCGTAGGAAGGAACCGTGCAGATGAAATGAAGGATCAGATTACGGAAAAAGATCAAGAAGGAGCGTTCAAAGATTTTGTTGATCTGGCACTTAAGGATTCGGAAAAAGTTTTGGAAGCAGTTTATTGAAAAAGACGGAGGTCTTGATAGAGGAAGTTCGTGAACTGGAGGGAGAACTTATTACACCGGTTTTTAATAAAGAATACATTCGTTTCTATATTCCCATGCCAAAGGATAGTGCATTAGAAATCGGAGAGGTCCTATCCTGTATTTGCAAGAGAAAGTCATGGAAGAAAGCCTGCTTGGAGGGCTCTTTTTAAGAATAAATACAAGTTCATAGGAAATTGCAAATCCTCGGAAAAATTCTTGACAATCTTTTCCGGGGGTATATTATGAACATGTGTTAGCACTCGATATATATGAGTGCCAATAAATCAAGAAGGAGGAAGGTGGTCTGTGGATCAGGAGAAAGCTTATTATATTAACAACGATAATCAAGAACTATTTAGAGACCGGCGAGCCGGTAGGATCCCGAACCATTAGCAAGTACTCGGTCTGAACTTAAGTTCCGCGACGATTCGGAATGAGATGAGTGATTTGGAAGATGGGTTATATTTTACAGCCCTCATACTCTGCGGGAAGAGTTCCTTCCGATCAAGGTTACCGCTTTTATGTAGACCAGTTGATGGAGAAGCAGGAGAGAGATTTATCGGATGTTCGAAGTTCGATGTTTGACAGGATTGAGAAGTTGGAGTCCGCCTTACAGTCTCTGGTTAGAAATATAGCGAGTGACACCCATTATACGGCACTCGTTTCCGACCCCAGAATGGAGAAGAACAGGATTAAGTTCTTGCAGATTTCTCTGGTAGAAAAGGGGAAGCTCCTCTTTCTTCTGATGTTCGAGGGGAATATCATTAAGACGATGACCGTGAACATTGATGAGGATTTAGGAGCAAAATGCGATCTTTCCATTAACCTTCTTTTAAACGATGTTCTGGGCTGACACTGTGTAGAGGAGATTACGGAAGAATATATTCGGGCACTTCTGAACAGGAGCCGGCACAGAAAGACGATGGAGATTCTTCTTCGAAGCTTGGAGAGTATGATGCGTAGCGATGAGCAGGATGTGGAGATTTATACCTCGGGCGCTACAAATATTTTCAAGTATCCGGAGCTTATGGATTCGGAAAAATGCGTCCAAGTTGATTTTTGCCTTTGGAGTCCAAAAGAGGAGCTTGCTGGTCTTTTTACAGGATGTGGAAGAGAAAGAAGAGGACAACAAGAGCATTCAGGTTTATATCGGAAAAAGAAAGTCCCCTTGCAGGATATGGCAGACTGTGCACTGGTTACGGCAGTACCGGCCTAATGAATGCACGGTACGATTGGGGGTAATCGGACCGAAGAGGATGGATTATGAAAAGGTACTGATACCCTGAGCAGATTAATACAAGAAATGGGAGAGATCCCTCTGCAATAGGAAGGAGATGTCAGTCAAAGAAGCATCATATGAAGACGAGAAATGGAAGAAGCGGTCGATGCCAAGGCGGAGAGCACGGAAGGAATGTACAAAGGAGGAATCTTCCGAGATGTAAAACAGCAAAGGTACGGAAGAATCGGAAACAGTTAGCGAAGAACAGGCTTCTACACAGCTTCCGGAGAGGTTCGGAAGGGGAGGACTTTTTCCGGAAAGGAAAATGCCGGAAAAGAGGAGAATACGGAGCTTTTTAGCAGTTGAAAGGATAAGTATCTTCGTACGCTTGCGGAATACGAGAAACTTCCGAAAGCGTTCCGAAAAGGAAAAAGGCACAGATGTTTGAGCTTGCGCAAAAAGCATTATCGAGCAACTTCTTCCCGTAGTCGATAACTTTGAGAGAGCCTGAACATATCCCGGAGGAGGAGAAAGAAAACTCTTTTGCAAAGGGGTGAAGGAATGTATAAGCAGATTCAGAAAATGTTTTCAGACTGTGATATACAGGCCCATTGAGGCCGTCGGTACAGAAGTTTGATCCGGCACTCCACAACGCCGTTATGACGGAAGAAGAGGGGATGCGGAGGAAGATACCGTAACTGCCGATTTGCAAAAAGGGCTATACCTACCGCGGAAATGTGGTTCGCCACCCATGGTGAAGGTAAAGAAGTAGAGATAAAGGCGGAAACTGTGAAGAGATAGCATAAAGATGAGACTGTATACAGATGAAGCTTTTCTAAAAGAGCTTTTTCCATAAAGTAAAGTAAGATCAAATTTAGAATAGAAAAGGAGAGTAAGAATATGGGAAAGATTATAGGAATTGACTTAGGAACAACCAACAGCTGTGTAGCCGTTGCATGGAAGGCGGAAAGCCAGTTGTTATCCCGAACGCTGAGGGATGAGAACCACACCGTCCGTTGTGGCATTTACCAAGAATGAGAGAGACTTGTGGAGAGCCTGCAAAGAGGCAGGCGGTAACCATGCGGACCGTACCATCTCTTCCATTAAGAGACATATGGGTACTCGATTATAAGGTTTCCATTGATGGAAAGGATTATACTCCGCAGGAGATTTCCGCTATGATTCTCCAGAAGTAAAGACCGATGCGGAAAGTTATCTGGGAGAGAAGGTAACGCAGGCGGTGATTACCGTTCCGGCTTACTTTAACGATGCACAGAGACAGGCAACAAAGGATGCCGGTAAGATTGCCGGACTTTCCGTAGAAAGAATAATCAACGAGCCGACAGCTGCAGCACTTGCTTACGGTCTGGAAGATGAGTCCGAGCAGAAAGTTATGGTTTATGACTTGGGTGGCGGTACTTTCGATGTTTCCATCATTGATATCGGTGACGGTGTTATTGAAGTGCTTTTACAAACGGTGATACACACCTTGGCGGTGATGATTATGATGATCGTATTACCAAGTGGCTGGTAGAGGAGTTTAAGTCTCAGGAGGGCGTAGACCTTTCTCAGGACAAGATGGCGCTGCAGCGTTTAAAAGAAGCTGCTGAAAAGGCGAAGAAGGAGCTTTCTTCCGCAACGACAACCGATATTAACCTTCCGTTTATTACCGCTACGGCAGAGGGACCGAAGCATCTCGATATGAAGCTTAGCCGTGCTAAGTTTGAAGAGCTTACCGCAGATTTAACGGAGAGAACCGCTGTTCCGGTACAGAACTCTCTTCGCGACGCAGGTTTAAATGCTTCTGAACTCGGAAAGGTACTCCTTGTCGGCGGTTCCACCAGAATGCCGGTAGCACAGGAGAAGGTAAAGCAGTTAACCGGAAAAGAGCCTTCCAAGAATCTGAATCCGGATGAGTGTGTGGCTCTCGGTGCCGCAGTACAGGGCGGAAAGTTGAGCGGAGAAGCAGGAGCAGGCGATGTGCTTCTTCTCGATGTTACCCCGCTTACCCTTTTCTATAGAGATACTCTCGCGGTGTAGCAACACCGCTTATTAAGAGAAACACAACCATCCCGACCAGAGTATCTCAGGTCTTCTCTACTGCAGCGGACAACCAGACAGCCGTAGATATCAACGTGGTACAGGGAGAGAGAGGGTTTGCAAGAGACAACAAGAGCTTAGGCCAGTTCAGACTGGACGGCATTCTTCCGCACAGCGCGGTGTTCCGCAGATTGAGAGTTACCTTCGACATCGATGCGAACGGTATCGTAAATGTTTCCGCCATGATAAGGGTACCGGAAAAGAACAGCATCACGATTACTTCCGGCTCCAACATGTCTAAGGAAGATATCGATATAGTGTCAATGAAGCCGCACAGTTCGAGGCTGCAGATAAGGAAAAGAAGGAAGCTATTGAGGTAAGAAACGGAGCGGATTCCATTGTGTTCCAGACCAAGAAGGCACTTACCGAAGTAGGGAGATAAGATTTCCGACAGCGAAAAGGCTGGTGTTGAAGCGGACTTAAAGGCTTTGGAAGATGTTCTTTCCACTAATCCTCTGGAGAGTATTACAAAGGACGGTGCTGAGAAAATCAAAGGCAGCACAGGAGAAACTGATGCAGTCCTCTCAGGCCTCTTCACAAAGGTCTATGAGCAGGCACAGGCAGCAGGCGCAGCAGATCCGAGCAGAAGCGGGTCAGCAGTGCAAATGCCGGACAGAGTGCCGGTAATGCGGATGACAATGTAGTAGACGGAGACTTTGAGGAAGTTTAATAGGAAAAAGCTCTCGAGCTTTTTCGTTTTGGAAGTAAGAGAACTGCTTTCGTAGGTATCGGACTCTCCGGTACCTCATGAAATATTACGTATGATATGAATTCTCTTTGCGGGAGAGAATTTGATAAGAGTCCCCTTAAGGGGAGGAAGAAAAGAGGATTTGTAAACATGGCAGAAAAGCGTGATTATTATGAGGTGCTGGGGTAGAGAAAAATGCCGATGAAAGTGCGATAAAGAAGGCGTATCGACAGCTTGCAAAAATACCACCCGGATGCCAATCCCGAGATGAGACTGCTGCCGCAAAGTTTTCGGGAAGCCTCGAGGCCTATGCGGTTCTGTCGGATCCGGATAAGCGAAAGGCGTGTGACACCTACGGTCATGCTGCTTTTGACGCTAATTCCGCAGCAGAGCAAGTTCAGGCTTCGAGGCTTTGACTTAACGGAATGGATATGTCGGATATCTTTTCCGAGTTTTTGGCGTGATTTTTCCGGTGGAGGTTTTCTCGGGAGGAAGAGCTTACGGGCGTCGTGCCAACATGCCGGAAAAAGGGCGATAATATCCGCGTAGGAATACGGATTTCTTTTGATGAAGCAATAAAGGGCGTAAAGAAGAATATTAAGATTCGCTATAAGGAGAGCTGTAAGACCTGTAACGGCTCCGGTGCAAAGCCGGGAACGGAGAAGACGACCTGCCCAAGATGTAACGGTGCAGGACAGGTCAGAAATGACACAGCAAAAGTCTATTCGGTATGATTCAGCAGGTAACGACCCTGTCCGGAGTGTCACGGAACCGGATCTATCATTATGAGAAATGTCCGGATTGTAAGGGCGCAGGCTATATCAATACCGAAAAGACGATGGAAAAATATCGATTCCGGCAGGAATCGATGACGGACAGGCACTCAGGAAAAGCGGTGGAGGAGATCCCGAAGAAACGGAGCTGAGAGGTGATCTCTCGTCGAGGTTTCGTAAGTGATCATCCCTTCTTTAAGAGACAGGGAATCAATATTTACTCCACGGAAGCAATCAGCTTTCCGAAAGCTGCCCTTGGAGGAACAACGATTGTGAAGACGGTAGACGGACCGGTTGAGCTGAAGATTGCTGCCGGAACGCAGTCGGAGACTCGTACTCGTTTAAGAGGAAAAGGGAGTTCCGTCCTTGCAGAATCCGGAATGTGCGAGGGGTACCATTATGTCACACTGGTGGTGAGACGCCTAAGAAATTGAATAAGAAGCAAAAGGAAGCTTTTAAAAGGCCTATGCTGAAAGCTGCGGAGAAAACGCGAATCAAAAAGGCATTGTGCTTTGATAGAAAGGGAGACGTTAAATGCAGCGTCTCTTTTTCGTAACAGTAAAAAACTTTAATATATTCTGCCAATATGCCGATATCTATAAAAGAATAAGGAGTACTGATTCTCAAGGAGGAAAAATGGAAAGGAAAATGAAAGAAAAGAAGCCTGTGTTAAAAGAAGGCGGATCATGGAAAGAAAATCAGCCTTTGCAGGAAGAATTTCCGCAATCCTTTGTGTTTCCATGTTGGTGGTTTTTGTTCTGATGAACGCTTTGATTCCTTGCGGCTGCAGGACATCTTTTGAAAAAGGTTAATGCGGATTATTTACATTCCACAACAACCTCTAAATGTAGAGAAAGCCAAGAAATCGATTATACTTGGCGGAAAATACTGCAAAGGCAATACAGGATCATTTTGGAGGAAAATGTATACGGAAACGGATAGCGGCGTTCCTTCCATTCCCAGTGTTTTTAAAGGATCTGATTTTGCTTACGGAGAAGCGTTCCTCATGAGGAGAACTATCTCCTGATTCCATCTGGGAAATGATTCGTCAGTGATGAACATATCATGGGCGCTGGTGTATTTTTCGAACCGAACGATTTCCAAGAGGGTCTTCCGGAGTATGCCATGTATCTGGGGCGTGACAACGGAGATGAAAAATAAGCGATTCTCCAAGTTCCTGGACTATAAGTTCTACGGTAACGGAGCGGAGGAATACTATACCAAGGTGGCAGCAGAGAAGAAGAGCCACGTTGTAGATCCTTTGTATCTTCTATCACGGGAGAGACCATTTTCGTTTTGGTTGTACCGGTACTGTATAAGGATGAGTCTAGGGCGCGATTGTAGTTGACTTAAATGTGACTATGTTCAAGTCTCTTGGACAGGATGAGTCCGAGAGAGACAAAGACCTCATTGATGGTAGTGAACCTGACGAAAATTTGTTTACAGCCTCGAACTGATGCAATAGGGAAGAATATTTCCGGAATATGTTGAGAAGATAATTTTAAGAACAATATCCAAAGCGAAGTTCGCAGATCATGGAGACCTTTTTGCATATAAAGGACAGTCATCGTGTTCGCTATTTCTCACCGCTTTACCATTTTTGATACAGACTGGTATGATAGCAGTCGGCGATGAGTTTGATGTTTATAATGCGGGAAAGAATAAACTTTCTTTATACCCCTTTGTTTTTGCCGAGCTGTGATATTCGTTCTCTTACAGGTTGTGATTTTTCACTACCAGACGCCCCTTGAAACCGCTTGGAAAACTGGCGAGAAAGAAAGTGATAAGATTGCCGATGGTGAATCTTTAACATTGATATCAGCTATCCCTATCAGGATGAAATTGGTCGCTTTGATTCAGAGCTTTAAACGGATTATAGAGCGTTTAAATTATGTGGTATCGATTTGCATTCCAAGCTGGGCTTCTCTCAGGAGATTTTGGACAAGAAATTCATGAAGATGAGAATTATAGGGAGATTTCCATCCGATTCTGATTTCGTTACAGGAAATCTCGGGCAGTTTGAATACAACTTTAAAAAATGTACGGAATTCTTCTTCCGAAGTCAGCAGCAGCGCGGGACAGGTCAGCTCCATGGCACAAAGAATTGCGGACGGAACCACAAAACAGGCTTCATCCGTATCCGATCTTTCCGGAACGATGGACAACATTTCCAAGCACGATTCATCTATACGGCAAAGCAGGCTGAAAAAGGCACAGGAACTTGGTATGGGCGGTTCCCATGTGGAAACCAGTAACCAGAAGATGACGGATATGCAGGGCGCTATGGAGGAAATCACCGAGAAGTCCAAAGAAATCGGTAAGATTATTAAGACACTCGATGATATTGCTTTCCAGACTCAATATTCCGTCCTGAATGCGGCTATTGAAGCTAGCCTGTGCCGGAGAGGCCGGAAAGGGCTTTGCCGTAGTTGCGGATGAAGTCGGAAACCTGGCGAAGAAATCACAGGAAGCGGGCACAGAATACATCCGTTTTGATTGAGGAAACCATCGGAGCAGTGCAAAAGGGTGCAAGATTCACGGCAGAGACTGCGGAAGCACTGCATTCCGTATCCGACAGTACAAACCAGGTGAACGAATTGATTTTGAGATTTCCAGGGCTTCCGAGGAAGAGTCGGAAGGAATCAACAAGCTCAGCGAAGGAATCCAGGAGATTTCCGCTGTTGTGCAGGATAACTCCGCAATGGCTGAAGAGAGGCTGCAACTTCAGGAATTGTCGGCACAGGCAAATCTGTTGAATAATTTGGTTGACGAAAGTTTAACTTACGTTAGAAACGATGGCATACTTCTTTTAGAAAGCGCAGAAAAATAGTTTGTGACTAAGTGACTTTCCCAAAGAAGTATGTATAATAAAAACGTTGGGAACAGTATGGATTAAGAAAAAGCTTCCGAAAGCAGTAAGGGTTTTTCTTTAGGAAAGGAAACAGAAGAGACCGGAGAGAAGACCGAAGAGAAGTTTTTCCATCAGCCAAAGAAAGAGGAGAAGAATATGGCAAATTGGACTTAACGAAGTATGGCATTACAGGGACGACAGAAATCGTACATAATCCTCTTACGAAACATTATTCAAAGAGGAGACAGCAGAAACCTTTAGTAGGCTATGAAAGGGCGTAGTCAGTGAGTTAGGTGCCGTAAATGTAATGACCGGAATTTATACCGGACGTTCTCCCAAAGATAAATATATTGTTATGGATAAAAATTCCAAGGACACCGTTTGGTGGACAAGCGAAGAATATCCGAATGATAACCACCCGGCTTCGGAGGAGGCATGGGCTTATTGTAAGGAACTTGCGAAGGAACTTTCAATAAGCGTCTTTTTCGTAGTGGATGCTTTTGCGGAGCAAACAAGGACACCAGGATGGCTGTTCGTTTCATCGTGGAAGTAGCTTGGCAGGCACACTTTGTAACCAATATGTTCATTAAGCCGTCCAAAGAGGAGTTAGAAAACTTTGAGCCGGACTTTATCGTATACAATGCGTCCAAGGCGAAGGTAGAGAATTATAAGGAACTGGGTCTGCACTCGAGACTGCCGTGATGTTCAATATCACAAAGCAAGGAGCAGATTATCTTAAATACCTGGTACGGTGGAGAAATGAAGAAGGGTATGTTCTCCATGATGAACTACTATCTGCCGCTTAAGGGCATTGCTTCCATGCATTGCTCTGCCAATACTCGATTTGGACGGAAAGCACACCGCTATTTTTCTTCGGTCTTTCCGGAACAGGAAAGACAACGCTTTCCACCGATCCGAAGAGGCTCTTTAATCGGTGATGACGAGCACGGTTGGGATGACAACGAGTATTCAACTGAAGGTGGATGCTATGCGAAGGTTATTAACTTGGATAAAGGATTCTGAGCCGGATATCTACCATGCCATTAGAAGAGATGCGCTTCTTGAGAATGTAACGGTAGATGCAAACGGAAAAATTGATTTTAAGGACGGAAGCACAACGGAGAATACCCGTGTATCTTATCCGATTAATCATATTGAGAAGATTGTACGTCCGATTTCCGCAGCTCCCGATGCAGAAAAGCGTTATTTTCCTTTCTGCAGATGCTTTCGGTGTTCTGCCTCCCATTTCCCATCCTTACTCCGGAGCAGACTGAGTAACTTACCTTTCTGGCTTTACCGCAAAGCTTGCCGGAACAGAGAGGAATTACCGAGCCGACTCGACTTTCTCCGCTTGCTTCGGACAGGCTTTCTTGGAGCTTCCTCACAAAAGTACGCTGAGGAGCTTGTTAAGAAGATGAAGAAGACCGGTGCCAAGGCATGCCTTGTCAATACAGGTTGGAACGGTTCCGGAAAGAGAATTTCCATTAAGGATACCAGAGGAATCATCGATGCGATCTTAAACGGCGATGTTATAAAAGGCGGAGACCAAGACCATTCCGTTCTTTGATTTCGAAGTTCCGACAGGCTTCCCGGTGTAGACCTGAAGATTCTGGATCCGAGAGATACCTACAGCGATGTTAAGGAATGGGAAGATAAGGCAAAAGGATCTTGCAGGAAGATTTGTTAAAGAACTTTAGAAGTATGAGAATACCGAGCTTGGCAAGAGCTTAAAGAATGCTGCACTGAAATGCTAATGCAATAGTAGAAAATAGTACGATACATAGAGGAAAGGGCTGTACAAGATGTCTCAGGCTATCCGCCATCTCGTTTTTATAGCCCCTTTCTTTTCATAACGAGTATCGCGTATCTCGCTTAATAAGTATGAAGAACACGGGGATTTCTTGCAAAAACTTGTAGATATTCTTAAGGCGACTTTCCCGATAAGAGAAGCTTTGCTATAATGCAGAAAGAATCAGTTTGAGGGAAAAATTGGACAGTAGAAAAAGACGTCAGCCAGGAGTCGCAGTTTTAGTAGAGAAAAAGAAGATTTTTCCAAATTTAGATATTCCGATTAGGGAGAAGTGAAACGCGAATAGAAAGCGTGGCAAGAGAACCCAGAAGGCAGAGACTGATAAACAAGAGGAAGAGTACCATGCTGCAAAAGAGGAAAGAGAAGAGAAAGAACCCTTTGAAAGGGCGTCTTATTTCTTTGCCTCTTACTGGTCAGTATTTTTCTTTGGCGGTTCTTTCTCCTTTCATAGGAAAAAAAGTATCGCTACCATTGCAATATTCGGATTAGATAGTCGTGACGGAATAAAGGGAAGCAGGTGCGTTATCGGATGTCATCATGCTTAGCAGTATTAATAAAGAAGCGGAGAAATCAGCTGACTCCGTTTTTCAGGATACTTATTCGGAGATGAGACGGAAACGGTAAATATCACGAGTTGAATGAAGCCTACTTTTTAGGCGGGCATAAACAGGCAATTAAAGCTGGAACGGAATCTGGATATTTCCATTGATGATTATGTAAGTTTTAACTGGGCTGCTGATAGCAAAGGGGATTTCCGCTCTCGGAGGAGTGGACTTTAGATTTGTCCGACGCTCGAATTTTACTATATCAATGCTTTTTATTACGGAAACGGTGGAATCCACCGGTATTCCTTCCGTCATTTGGAACATGCGGGATGAATCATTTTAGACGGTATACAGGCCGTGGCCTATGGAAGACTCTCGCCTAATGGATACGGATTTTAACAGAACTGCCCACAGAGAAAAAGTTCTGAGTCTAGCCATGGAAAAAGGCCAAAAAGAGTGGGACCCGTGAAAATGATTTCCGTAGCGTCACAGGTTTTGCTGGAAATCTCCACCAGTATGAATATGGCGGAGTTTTACAGATTTGGCTTCACAGCTTGGAAGATTGCATCTGGAGAGAACAACAGGCTTTCCTTTTGCAAGAACAACGATGAAAATTAAGAAAATGGATGTGGTTATTCCGGCTACATTGGAAAGCAATGTTATCGAGCTGCATCAGTTCCTTTACGGAGAGGAACATGATCATCCTCTGACGACGGTAAAGAAAAATAAGCGATCATATTGCTGGAAGTTTCCGGTGTAACGAAGCCTTTGGGAGATGCGGAAGAAGCAGGAACTGGGGGAGGAACGGTCTCGAAAAAGGATAAAAAAGCAAGAAGAAAAATCACAAAAAGAGGAAAAAAATCGTCCAAGTCCGAAAAAGAAGAGCGGCAGGAAAAGCATAGTACTGAAATGGAAAAACGTTCCGAAACAGAGGAATCCTCTATCGAAAGTGAGAAATGGAAAAGAGGAATGGAGAATGAGGAGGAAAAAAATCAACGGAAGAGAACTCTTTAGATTGACAGGAGATATCGGAAAAAGTAGTAGAGTCTTCTGAAGAAAATGCAGAAAATCCTTGACATTTCTAAAGACATTATGTACTATACTTGAGTCGCCTTTTTAGGTGACTCAAGCTCTAGGGGCTATCGCCAAACGGTAAGGCAACGGACTCTGACTCCGTCATTTCAAGGTTCGAATCCTTGTAGCCCTGCTTTAGACTCCGTATGTGGAGTCTTTTTATTCTTAACAAGTGGTGAAACCGTCGAACTTGCTTAAAAATATTAAAAAAATAACATGATAGATAAATTTAATAAATCAAGTCTTTTAAATCCTCCAATTAGATAAGGAGGGGAATCGTGTTATAATAAGACCAAGAAGAAGCGAGAAGGCCTGCAACAGGTGCTTTAAAGCGAAATTTCAGTCACTATTATCGAGGCGATGCTTCTTTCTATTTCAGAAAAAGAGCTGCAGCGTCGCCACAGCTCTTTTTCTGCATAAATCACTGTCTCTTTAAATGGAACTGCATTTGGAAAAGGGCGTCTTCATCTGCAATTAAAATGACATTTTTGTGGAATTGCAGGATGGAAGCCGGGACTTCGGACTGACTGACCTTCCAAAAACCTTTTTTAAAAATACCGGCTTTGTCTTTGCCGGATACCAAAGAAGGATTTTTCTCTGCCTGCATGATGGTTCCAATTCCCATCGTGTAGGCTTCTCGACACCTCATCCTTAGAGTTAAAGAAACGTTGATTGGCTGTGATGGTTTCTTCAGTGAGTTCTGTACGCAATGTGTTTTGCAGGGGAAAAGAATCACTCGGCTCATTGAACCCGATGGCCGTCAGCCCCAGACCTAAAATCTGCAGATGAATCCGCCGAGGCTTTTGAATCAGCTTTTCGTAGCTCTCACAGGCTTCTTGGCATCGCTTAGACTGCCGTCCGGTACGTAAAGTATTTTCTTTTTACAATATTGACATGATGAAACAGTTCCTGATTCATAAAATAACGATAGCTGTGGCTATCCTCTGAGATAGACCTCTGTATTCATCAGATTGACGGAACGAACGGCAGTAAAGTCCAACTTTCCGTCCTGATACATTTCTTGCAATACATGATAAGTTCCTACCAGGGTAGACCTGTTGCGAGACTCCCAGAACGGGCTTATCTCTTTGGACACTTCCGCAGCAATGTACATGGCTGCTTTTGCTTAAAGTAGCGTAATCCTTTACTTTTTACAATCCGAATCATGTCTTCTCCTCCTGCTGATAGAGTCTCTTTTTAGAATTCCGATCGGGTGTTCCGACGGAAGGGTTTATGGATGTACAGACGCATTTCAATACACTTTGTTTTCTCGTATATCGTAGCAAAAATGCAAGAAAAAGTACAAGAAGACGAAAGATGGTAAAAAGACAGATTTTTATGGTATACTATAGGACAAACTTTTATGGGAGGGTTAAAGCGTGTTTAAAGATAAGAAGAAGCAAAACGGTATAGAGAAAAGAATCGATTTTCAGAGCATGGCAAGGATTTTGTTTCAGCTCTTCTGCTTTGTTTTCTAATTGGTATTTTTCTTTGGCATCAGGGAGTTTCCGTAAAAGCTCAGGAAGGCTGGGTGAATCGAGAGGGCGTTTGGTATTATTATCCCTCTGCGGAAGAAGAGCATTATACGGGCTGGATTCGGTCGGAAGATTCCGGGCGCTGGTATTTATTGTTGACGGAGAAATGCAGACCGGTTGGGCGTCTTGGAAGGGAAAGTGGTATTTTCTGAATGTGGACGGGGGAATGGCTGAGAAACAATGGGTCGGAAACTTCTATGTAGGAGAGGATGGAGCAGTTCTTACGAATACGGAATCTCCGGACGGGTGGAAACTTTCAGATAACGGCTCTTATCTTCTGAAGAGGAAAACCGACAGAGGAGTTAAATGAGAAAACGGCAAAGATACATCAAAGGTATTAATGGAACATCCGGATGCTCGTGCGGTTTTTGACAGTCAAGCCAGCTTGTCCTTGAAAACGGAAACGGCTATCCTTTTGTTATTTTTAAGAAGATGAGTCTTTACGATCCGAAAACTTCCGAATTGCTTTATGAGGGAGATGCAGGTTTTCACAAAAATGCCGTGCTGGAGTATTATAATGGGGATGAATTGAAATCGATGCAAACTATGGATTTTTATGCAACACCACTATCTTAGCGGAAGACAGGTTCTTATTGATCCGGCAGGATTGATTACTTATGTTGTGGGTGAAAAACGATGACTTTACAACAACTTCGGCAGATTATTGCGGTAGCCGATTCCCGGCTCCATTAATGAGGCCGCAAAACGACTGTATATTACACAGCCCAGTTTGAGCGCTACGATTAAGACGGTTGAGAAGAAACGGGAATCGACATATTTTCACGTTCCAACAGAGGTATTGTGGCAACACCGGAGGAGATGAATTTAGGCTATGCCCGTCAGGTTTCGGAGCAATACCAGCTGATGGAAGACAAGTATTTGACCGGTATGCCTTATAAAGCAGAAGTTCAGTGTTTCCATGCAGCACTATACTTTTTGCCGTGGAGGCTTTTATCCATCTTCTAAGACAGTACGAAAAAGATAATCTTTTATGAATTCTCTATTTTTTTGAGGGAAGGACCATTGATGTCATAGAAAATGTGCGTAAAGCAAATCAGTGAGCTTGGAATCATTTATCAAAATGATTTTTAATGAAAATGTGATAGGAAAGATTTTACGAGAGGGAGAGTTGAGTTTGTCCTCTTTTTCTCCTGTAATATCTATGTTTTCATGGCAAAATCGAATCCGCTGGCCAAGAAGAATTTAATTCAGATGGAAGACCTGATGGATTATCCCTGTTGCAGTTTTGATCAGGAGAGCGAAATTCTTTCTACTTTTTGCGGAAGAGGTACTCAGTACCTATTCCTATAGAAGTTAATCAAGGTCAATGACCGTGCTACATTTTGAATCTGATGGTAGGATTAAACGGCTACACGCTTGCTCCGGATTATTTGTCAGGAACTGAACGGACCGGAGTATATTGCAGATTCCCCTGGATACCAAGGAGAGTATGCGGATTGGATATATCAAACATAAAAATGACGTCTTTTCGGAGCTTGGAAAAGAAGTATGTGGAAGAATTGAAACAATATGAGCGGCAACAGTCCAGTCCATCAGTGCCGGAATGTAAATTTGCAGAAGTATCGCTTGCAAAAACTTGTGTTATTCTTGATAACGATCATTCTTTTTGTACAGGCGATTTTCTATTTAGGATTGAGAATTATGACTTTGGGATTTTTATCGTACCGATACTTATCCTCTACAATGGAGGGCACCAATATTCCTTTTCTTGATCAAATGCTGGAAAAGCTGTCGAGCTTAGTGGCGGAAGAGAAGAAATTGTAGTGTTTGCGTTATTTATTCTTCTGTTATCTTTCTTCTTTTTATAAGAAGAGTGATACGGAAAAAGAAAGCAAAAGAAGCCTTGCAATACCATATTGAGGGAAAAAGGACTGGTATCATATCAGTATGGAAAAACAGGACTTGCATAAGCTGGTATCTCTTTTGATAGAAGGTCTCGGCAGCAAAGAAAATATCCTGTCAGTACGTTTTGATGCAAAGAAACTGAAAGTCAAGATAAAAAGAATATGCCTTGGTTCAGGAGAATACGCTTCGCATGGCGGGCTTCCCAGGCGTTGTACGCCCCAGTAAGGATGAAGTTCATCTTCTCATCGGAGATTCTGCGGGGGAGCTTTGTGAGGCTTTACAGAATTTGAATCTATAAATTTAATGCTATAAATTTATATTCATAACGAGTATCGCTCGCAAAGCGTGCGGTATCTCGGTTGGATGTTTTACGCACGAAGAGCATCGTACGGTATCCCGTTTATAGAGCTTTCTGCTTGCTACGGTACAGCTTTTAGGAATAAGAGAATAGAAATAGGAGGAGAAATGAAAAAGAGCTATGAAATCGATATGACGAAGGGGAGTATTTTCCCTAAAATCTTGAGTTTCAGCTTTCCTCTTATGCTCACCGGGATGTTGCAGCTTCTCTTTAATTCGGCGGACGTCATTGTGGTAGGGCGCTTTGTCGGACACAAGGCGATGGCTGCTGTCGGTTCTACCGGAACGGTTGTGTATCTTTCTGGTGAATCTTTTTGGGTCTTGCCATGGGCGTCAATGTTTGCATAGCGCAAAGCATCAGTGCAGGAAAGCAGAAAGACACGAAGAAGTATTATCTACGGCGTTCTGTGCGGCAATCGTATCGGAAATTCTTGTTTTTCTTTCTGGGAAATTGCATCATACGCCCCATGCTTATTCTGATTGCTATCCCTGAGGATGTGTTTCAGGATGCGGAGACCTATCTTCGCTCATTATTTCTATGGGGTTCCTTTTTAATTCTTTATGATTTTCTAGCGGCTATTTTTTTCGAGCGGTGGGGGATACGAAAAAGACCTCTTACACACAAATTGTAGCGAGGAGTGATCAATGTTCTTCTGAATCTTTTTTGTGATAGAACTTGGTTTAGGGGTAAGAGGTGGCGATTTGCAACCAGTATATCCGAGGCCTTTTCTTCTATAGTCCTCGTCGTTCTTCTTTTAAGGGAAGAGGGAGCATTGAAGCTGCCGTTAAAACACCTTCGTATTTATCCGAAAAAACTTTATCGAATCTTTCAGCTCAAGATTCCCGCCGGCGTACAGGGAATGCTTTTTTCCATTTCCAACTTTAGCATTCAGTCGGCTTTGAACTCCTTCGGATCGATTGCTATGGCGGAGCCACTGTTGCCGAAATATTGAAGGTTTTGTTTACATTGCCATGAATTCGTGTCACAGGAATGCTTTCTTTACCAGCCAAAATCTGGGGGCAGAAACAGTATAAGAGGATCAATGACATCTTAAAGAACTGTGTTTTAGCTTTGGGGATGATTGCCTTAATCAGCAATATCTTGGTTCTTTTATTTTCTAAAAATCTGGCAGAGCTTTTTACCAATTCGGAAGAGGTGGTGCGTTATGCGCGGGAGAGAATGTTTATAATTATTTGCCCTACCGCCTTTTTGGCATGATGGATGTTCTGGTGGGGGCTTGAGAGGTTTCAGCTGCAGCTTTCAACCGATGATTATCAGTTGATTGGAATCTCTTTTTACCAGAGTTTTTATGTCTTGGTGCTTTTCGCTTCCGGCCTTTCACGGACTAGAAGCAGCTTTATTCAGTTATCGGTAACTTGGGTGATTACCTTAAGTTGCCTGGGTTTCTACAAAGAGTGCAGAATGACTTTTCCCGCAACCAATGAAGAAGGTAGAATGAAATTTAACCTTAGTAACGGACTTTTATGAACTGACGATGATGCAAGGCTATTTTAAGAGCGGAAAATCACAGGATAGGGTGATTTTTGACATGTATTACCGAAAGAATCCTTGCTGAAACGGCTTTTCCATCTGCTGTGGTCTGGAGCAGGTGGTGAGATATATTCGAAATCTCAACTTAATGAAGAGGATATTGACTATTTAAGAAGCTTTGAAAAATCTTTGATGAGGACTTTATCGATTATCTTCGCGGTTTTCATTTTACAGGAGATATTTATGCCATTCCGGAAGGAACGGCGGTGTTTCCGAGAGAGCCTCTCGTTAAGGTGATTGCGCCGGTGATTGAGGCTCAGCTTATAGAAAGTGCTTTACTGAACATTATTAATCACCAATCCCTTATTGCGACAAAGGCAAGCCGTGTCGTGCATGCCGCCTCAAAGTCCGGTCATGGAATTCGGACTTCGAAGGGCTCTGGATCCCATGATGCAGAATTTACGGGCAAGAGCGGCGATTATTGCAGGATGTATAGGAACCTCCAATGTTTTTGCCGGAAAGAAGTTCGGTGTTCCGGTTATGGGAACGCATGCGCACTCCTGGATTATGTCCTTCCCGACGGAACTGGAAGCTTTTATCACCTATGGAAGGCTTTATCCGGAAAAGTTGTATTTCTATTGGTGGATACTCATGATACCTTAAAGAGTGGTGTTAAAAATGCGATTCGTTGCTTTGATACCTTAAAGGCGGAGGGAATCAAACTAAAGCGCTACGGAATCCGGATGGACCTCAGGGACTTAAACTACCTTTCAAGAAGAAGAAGATGCTTATGAAGCCGGATATACGGATGCCGTGATTTCGCTTCCAATGATCTCGATGAAGACTTGATTAGCTCCCTCAAAAATTGCAGGGAACAACCATTAATTCCTGGGAGTCGGAACAAAGCTCATCACCTCCGAAAATCAGCCCAGCTTTGGCGGAGTTTATAAACTTGCGGCAATTATGGGGGAGAATGGAGAATGGATTCGAAAGATTAAGCTTTCCGAAAATTCCGAGAAGATTACGAATCCGGGAGATAAACAGGTATATCGTATCGTGCAAAAGGAGAGCGGAAAAGGTCTTTGCGGGATTACATTTGTCTTACCGACGAGGTATTTTCGAAGAAGAAGACCTGACTCTTTTGACCCGGTGAAACCTGGAAGAAGAGCACCTTGAAGGCGGAAGCTATACGATGGAGCTCTTCTTCAGCCAATTTTTTGAGGCGAAAGCTTTGTTTACACTTTCCGAGCGTGGAGAAATAACTGAACACGCAAAGAGTGAGCTGGACAGACTCTAGGGATGAGTGTAAGCGACTTAAAAATCCGCATAATGTTCATGTGGATTTATCGGATAAAGCTCTATGAAATGAAAATCAAACTTTTGGAAGAGTACAGATAGACGGTTCAGGTAGAAAACTGGATTGTGCAGGATACTACCGAGTCCCTTGTTATGGATTGGGTCTTCAGATTTCTGGCTTTCTTTTTCCCGAATTATTATAATAGGACGGATAATGCTGAGATGAAGGAGTGAATCATGTTTTAAAAAGTAGATACCAATATGAATTTTGTGAAAGAGAGGGAAGTCGAGGAGTTTTGAAAAGGAAGATATTTTCAAAAAATCCATCGAGGAGCATAAAGGGCGATCAGTCTTATGTTTTCTGACTAGCCTCTACAGCAAATGGAAAACCGCATATCGGTCATGTGGAGACTAGAGCATTTAAGGACATGATTCCCCAGTTACCATGCCATGAAAGGAAATATGGTTCCAAGAAAAAGCCAGCTGGGACACCCACGGTCTTCCAGTAGAACTGGAAATCGAGGAAGGAAATCGGCATCAACAGTAAAGGAACAGATTGAGGCCTCACGGAGTCGCTCCTTCATTGATTTATGTAAGAAAAATGTTTGGAAGTACAAGGAATGTGGGAGGATTTTTCCTACAAGGTCGAGCTTCTGGGCAGAATATGGAGAACCCCTATGTGACCTATCATGATGACTTTATCGAGTCGGAGTGGTGGGCTTTAAAGGAGATTTGGAAGAAGAAGCTCCTGTATAAGAGCTTTAGGTTGTGCCTTACTGTCCTCGTTGCGGAACCCCGCTTTCCTCTCATGAGGTAGCACAGGGCTATAAGGGCTCACAGAGCGTTCCGCTGTGGTTCGTTTTAAAAATCAAGGGGCGAAGAGGGCTATTTCCTCGCTTGGACGACTACGCCCTGGACGCTTCCTTCCAATGTGGCGCTTTGTGTGCATCCGGATCTTGAATATGCAGGTGAAGGCTCCGGGCGGGAACCTCTATATCTTAGCTGCGTAGCACGTCTCGACGCGATACTTTCCCGGCCTCGCGAAGGAAGGTGAGGAAGCCTACTCGTATTGAAACCTGTAAGGGAAAAAGACCTTGGGACTTAGCTATGAGCCACTTTATGCCGGTGCGGAGAAGGAAGCGGAGAAGCAGCACAAGAAGGCTTGTGTTGTGGTTTCCGACTACTATGTCAGTGCGGAGACAGTACCGGTATCGTGCATACTACTCTGGCCTTCGGTGAAGATGACGGAAGAATCGGTAGGGAAAAACGACCTGGCACTTGTAAAGTTTCGTGGACAGCGAAGGAAAGCTCACCGAGGAGACTCCGTTCTTCGGCATGCGTTGTAAGCCGACGGAAAAGGAAGTGGAAAGAAGGAGCAATCAGTGCCGATCCCGAGGTTTTAAAGGATCTCGATAAAAGAGGTCTGCTTTTTGCTGCACCGAAGATGACGCACAGCTATCCGCACTGCTGGCGCTGCGAACGCCGCTATTTACTGATGCAAAGAGAGTTGGTTCATCAAGATGTCTGCCGTAAAGGATGAATTGATGCCAATAACAATACCGTAAACTGGATTCGAGGTCTATCGGAAAGGGAAGATTCGGCGATTGGATTGAGAATGTACAGGACTGGAGCCTTTTCCCGTGACCGTTACTGGGGAACCCCGTTAAACATCTGGGAGTGAAGCTTTGCGGGCACCAGGACGCAGTGGGCTCGATTTCCGAATTGCAGGAAAGAGCGGAAAAATTATCAGGATGTATTAAACAAGTTGAAAAGGCGGAGGGATGAGGGATATTCCTCCGACTATGTAGAGCTATGAGCATATTGAACTGCATAAGCCCTATGTGGATATGCTGACGATTCCCCTGCCCGTACTGCGGAAAAGAAGATGAAGAGAGTAGGAAGTGATTGACTGCTGGTTTGACTAGCGGTGCTATGCCTTACGCCAGCACCATTATCCTTTTGAAAACAAGGAGCTCTTTTGAGTCTCAGTTCCCGGCACAGTTTATCGTGAGGCGGTAGACCAGACCAGAGGCTGGTTCTACTCCTTAGCTTGCAGAGTCTACCTTTGCTTTTTCCATAAGGCTCCTTTTTAGAAAAATGTTCTCGTTCTTGGCCATGTGCAGGATGAAAAACGGACAGAAGATGAGTAAATCGAAGGGCAATGCGGTAGATCCCATGGAAGCTTTACAGAAGCACGGTGCCGATGCCATTCGCTGGTTCTTCTATACGAACTCCGCTCCCTGGCTTCCGAACCGTTTCCATGACAGGAGCGGTAGTGGAGGGACAGAGAAGTTCCTTTCCACCCTGTGGAACAGCTATGCTTTCTTTGTTTTATATGCCATATGATGACTCTGATCCGACAAAATACAGCTTAAACTACGGAGTCTGTCTCCGATGGACAAGTGGCTCCTCAGTAAGCTGAAATACTTTGATTGCTACGGTAGACGATGATTTAGCAAAGTTTAAAGATTCCGGAGGCGGCCAATGCGCTTGAGGGAGTTCTGTGGACTGAGTCCAACTGGTAGGGATGACGCTCAGAGAGCGTTTCTGGGCAAAGGGCATGGAAGAAGATAAAGTAAATGCCTATATGACGCCTCTATGAAACGCTGGTGACTTTCGTAAAAGCTTGCAGCACCGCTTGTGCCCTTCATTACGGAGTCGATTTACCGTAACCTTGTTTGCTCTGTTGACTGCAGCGGCTCCGAAGTCGGTACACCTTTGCAAGTATCCTGTTTCGAATCCTTCCTATATCATTCAGGATTTGGGAGAAACATGGATGAGGTGCTTTCTCTTGTAAAGCTGGGAAGAGCGGCGAGAGAAAAGGCGCAGGTCAAGAATCGTCAGCCGCTTTCCGTAATGTATATTTCCGCGGAAAGGTGTTGGAAAAGCAGTATGAAAGTATTGTTAGGGAAGAGCTTAACTTAAAGTCCATCGAATTTAAGGAAGACTTATCCGACTTTTACCGCCTACATCTTTTAAGCCGCAGTTAAAGACTGTGGAGACTGAAGTACGGCAAACATTTACAGGAAATTCGTACCCACCTTTACAAAGCTGGACAGTAAGGCGAGTTAGAGCTCTCGAAGAAGGGCTATCCGTTTTATGGCTAAGGACGGTACTGCAGTAGAGCTTTCAGAGAGGATTTATTGATTGAGTCCACGAAAAAGGACGGTTTTATCACGGAAGAAGACGGAAAGTACACCGTGGTTCTTGATACAAACTTAAGCGAAGAACTGAAGGAAGAGGGCTTCTTAGAGAAATTATTTCCAAGTGTACAAAACCATGAAAGGAAGCGGATTCGAGGTTATAGATCGCATTCATCTTTCTGCAAAAGGCAATGAAAAGCTGATTAATCTTATGCGGAAGTACGAAAAAGAACTTTGCACAACGGTTCTTGCGGATGAGATCCATTTCGAGAATTAGGGGTTATGTAAAGGACTGGGATATCAATGGAGAAGAGTAGTCTTTCGTAGAAAAGCAGTAAGTACTATAATGGCTTATGGTTTTCATTTCATAACAAGTGGCTAGGGCGAAGTCTGAGACATCTTGTTGTAAGCATGTATTGAAAAATAGTTCGAAGAGTAGAGGACAATCTAAGGAGGGAAAAATGCAAAAGTTTGATAAGGCCATGTTAAAAAGGAAATTGAAAACAATGCCAGAAAGCTTTTCAGACGAGAACTTGCGGATTTAAATGAGAAAGAAGCTTTTCATGCGGTAGCGGCAGCAATCCAAAATCAGATTATTGATGACTGGATTCTCACAACCAAACGTGCGGAAGAGGAAGATCGGAAGAGAGTCTACTATCTTTCCATGGAGTTTTTGATGGGAAGAGCACTCAGGAACAATATCCTGAATCTTTCCACACATGAAGAAACTGCGAAGTGCTTGATGATCTCGGTTTAAATTTGTCTAGTCCCGGGAAGACGCTGAGCCGGACTGGGCTCTTGGTAAACGGAGGCTCGAAGGCTGGCTGCCTGCTTTTAGACAGTCTTGCAACGCTTGGCTATTGGGCTTGCGGTTGCGGAATTCGGTATAAGTACGGTTTTTCAAGCAGCAGATTGTAGACGGCTACCAGAAGGAAGTGGCGGATGATTGGTTAAAGGACGGAAATCCTTTTGAAATCCGAAGAGCCGAGCTTGCTGAGGAAGTGCGCTTCGGCGGTTGGGTAGAAACCGTACAGGAAGCGGATGGAAGGCTTCATTTTATACAGAAAGGCTATCAGTCCGTGGAGGCTATCCTTATGATACGCATGGTTGGGCTACACAATCATATTGTAGATACTCTTCGCGTTTGGGATGCCAATGCAAAAGAAACTTTTCAGTCTCGATGAATTTGATAAGGGAAATTATCAAAAGCGGTAGAGTCTGCCAATATGGCAGAAGAATATCGTGAAGTGCTGTACCGAATGATAATCACTATGCGGGAAGGAATTGAGACTTCGTCAGCAGTATTTCTTCATTTCCCGCATCGGTTCAGACCGCAGTGGAGTATTATGCCAGAAAACATAACGGGGATGTCAGGAACCTGCCCGAGAAGGTTGCTTCAGTTAAATGACACGCATCCCACGGTGGCAGTAGCGGAACTGATGCGTGTTTTAATGGACGACTATCAGCTAAGTTGGGATGAAGCTTAGAATATTACGGTAAGAGCTCAGCTGATACGAACTCATACCATTATGGCGGAGGCCTTGGAGAAATGTGCCGATTGAGCTTTTCTCAAAGCTTCTTCCCGTATCTACCAGATTGTAGAAGAAATCAATCGTCGTTTTTGTGAGGAAGTCAGAAGAAAATATCCTGACCAGGCTGAGACTAAGATTGCTAAAATGGCTATTATTTATGACGGTCAGGTTAAGATGGCACATCTTGCCATTATCGGAGGTCATGCGGTAAATGGTGTGGCCGCGCTGCATACGGAAATCCTGGAAAAACAGGAGTTAAAGGATTTCTATGAAATGTATCCGGAGAAGTTCTCCAATAAGACCAACGGAATTACCCAAAGAAGATGGCTGCTCCATGCGAATCCGGAGCTTGCCGAGTGGGTTACGAATAAAATCGGAGACCAATGGATTACGGATTTACCCCAAATTGAGAAACTCGCAGTCTATGCGGAGGATAAAAAGGCACAAGCGGAATTTATGGCGATTAAGAGACATAATAAGGAAAGACTTGCGCGCTATGTCTTTGAGCATAACGGAATCAAGCTCAATGTGGATTCCATCTTCGATGTTATGGTAAAGCGTCTCCACGAGTATAAGAGACAGCTTATGAATATTCTGCATGTTATGTATCTTTACAACCAGATTAAAGATCATCCGGAGAAGGATTTCTATCCGCATACTTTTATTTTTCGGGGCAAAGGCGGCTGCAGGCTATAAGACGGCAGAAGCTCACGATTAAGTTAATCAATAATGTAGCAGAAGTCATTAAATAACGATGCTTCTATCAGGGACAAGATCAAGGTGGTGTTTGTAGAGGATTATAAAGGTTTCTTCTGCGGAAGTGATTATTCCGGCAGCAGATTTCTCCGAGCAGATTTCCACTGCATCGAAGGAAGCTTCCGGAACCTCCAATATGAAGCTGATGTTAAACGGTGCCTTGACCATTGGGACAATGGATGGGGCAAATGTGAAATTGTTAAGGAAGTCGGTGCGGAAAATGCCTTTATTTTCGGTATGAGCAGTGACGAAGTGATTCAATTGGAACAGAATCGAAGCTATAATCCGATGGATATTTTTAACAATGATCAGGAAATCAGAAGAGTCTTGATGCAGCTGGTAAACGTCGTCTACAGTCCGGAAGATCCGGAGCTCTTCAGACCGCTCTATAATTCACTCTTAAACACCAAGGAATCCGATGTAGCTGACCGCTACTTCATCCTGAAAGATTTACGTTCTTACATCAAGGCGCAAGAAGAAGCGGTAAAGCAGTTCCAAAATCGGGACTGGTGGGCTAAGGCGGCAATTTTGAATACGTCCCATGCCGGAAAGTTCTCTTCGGATAGAACGATAGAGGAATATGTAAGAGATATTTGGCATCTGATAAAATACTCTGTAAGGAAGAAAGAATGGAAGTATTGCTTCAGCTGGAATTGGAAGCGGAGGAGAAGCAGGCCTTTCAAGACCTGATTCTCCTCTGTAATCGAGAAGACGGAACCAACTATGACAGCGGTCTGGACTATGATTTCTTTTACAGCATTCGGAATGAGAAAGAAAGGAAAGCGGAATCAAAGAAGAGTATCTTGCTATTTTGATGGGATATAAACTTGAGAGCAGGAAGAAGGGCAGACATTTTGCTTTGTGTACGGCTTTTCGTGCATCCTTCCATGCGAGGACAGGGACTTTTTACCATGTGCATGGAATGTCTTTATGATGATTTTCGTGGTAAGAAGATTCGTCTGATGCGTAAAGAAAAAGAGGAACATTTTCACATTTTCCTTATATTTATACAGAGTATTTTCTGGAAAAAAACTTTGGAACGACCGATTGCTTTTTCCGGAGAACAACGAGTTTATCCTTATGGAGAAGTGTTTTTCTCCTATAATGACACTTTACCTTTTACGGGCTATGGTAGAAAAACTAGATTCAGAGGACAAGGTAAAGGAGAAGAAATTCTTCGTGACTGCCTGGACAGGGGAGAGCGCGGAGTATATCAAGGTGATTTTTGCAGGTGGATTCCCGAAATAGAGCAGCAATGCAGCTTTATACAAAAATGGGTTTTTCAAATAAAGGATCTGGTCTCCTACTATAGGGGGAAAGAAAGAGGAAAGAGATGGAAAGAATATATAAAGGTCATGCGAAATGCGGGAGCGGCATCGATTGCCATGGGGGTGATTTTGATTACGATTGGACTTGTCACCGGGATATTGTCTATTGTAGAAGGCGCTATTCTCTTAAAAAGGAAAGAAGATTTGACATTTTAGGAAGTAGTGATTATGCGTGCTAAAGAAATGACCAGAAACAGGTGGTTTGGTGTTGCATTTGCAATGTATATCCTTCTCCTGTTTTACATTCTATTCTTTTCCGAGTTGAATGGAAGAGGATTAATGAACAGGGATCATATCAGTTATAATATGCATCCTTTTCGAGAAATTTACAGATATCTGTTTTAGTGGAAACAGATTGGTTTGTTGAACGCTCTTTTGAATCTTTTCGGCAATATTATCAGCTTCGCTCCTCTGGGGTTTCTACTGCCTTCCTTTTCGGGAAGATGCAGGAGATATTGGTACAATACACTTATGGCAGGGATATCTTCTGTCCTTTGCAGTAGAATTTTTTCAGCTGACTTTTCCGTGCGGGAAGCTGTGACGTGGATGATATCATTTTAAATACGTCTGGGACTGCACTTGGCTATCTTTGCTTTCTCTTTTGTACAGTTGGGAAGAAGTAAGAGAAGAGAAAAAAAGAGGGTCAGAGATAAGAAGAAAGTAGGGAGGAAATCATTTGGAGAAGGAAAAAGATATTCCTACATACGAAAAGAAAATTGGCTAGAGGGACTGTGGGGGCTTGTATCCTTTCCGGATTGGCTCTCCTTCTTTTTATTTTGTCTTGCTTATTCTTTTTAAAAAGGGAGAGGCGGGACCGGCAGTTGCAGCACTGGCCCTTTTTGTCCGTGAATTTTTCGGTCTTTTCTCTCCGCCTTGCGCTTCCTGTGAGAGAGGAGAGTTTCTGGAAAAAGATGGCTTTTATGGAGCTGTAGGCTTATCTGTTTTTGCTACTCTTTATCTGGCTTTTTCTCTTTTTGGGAATGAGAAGATGAATCTTACGGAAAAAAACTATTGATTTTGTAAGGCTTGTAAAAATGGATTTTTGCTATAATGAGGAGGCTATGGGAGAGAGACTGGAGCTTTCATGGGAGAGGATAAGGAAAATTCCGGAAGAAGTGAATAGGAGACAGCCCGCACGGTGCTTTTTGCTTCTTTGAGTGTGTTTTTACAATTTTTAAAGGGAAGAGGGAAAAGGATTTTCAATAAGGAGAGCTTAAGAGGTGTCTTAGCGGAATGTTTACAGAATTGCTCGGATTATCTTTTTCCAGGATGCTCTTCAAAAAAGAAGAGGAGATATTCTTTCCGTCTTTACTTTACCTTTCGCTTGAGGCTTATGTATGAGAAAGGGAAGAGGCGATCTGTCGAGTATTGGAACTTTTTATTGAACTGTATTTGCTCTTGCAAGATTCTTCTTTCGGACAGGCAGAGAGTAAAGGATGTACTTTATGCTCATTTTTATGATTATGCGGGAGATTTTTAGAAGAGTGGTTTATAGAAAGACAAGTGGACAAAGGCAGGGATGCTTAGCATTTCCATAACCCTTTGTTTCCCTTATTTTTCCTTTTAAAATGGCTCTCCTTTCTTTTACGGAGGAATATGAAGAGGCGCATCGAAATGATTTGGCTTTGATTCTGGGAGATCGTCTGTAGTCATCTTAAACAGGAGCTGGAAAAGCTTCGGAAAAGGGTGAATCTTGACAACGATAAGAAAAGAAATGATGCAATCTACTCTTACTTCGGATGAATCGGATTATCATCATCTGAGCCGGTAAATTGGAGCGATTCTCCGCATGCTTTGACCTTTTCATTCGCATCAGATATCAAATTAGTAAAGAAGTTTAGAGAAGAGCTTTTTCTTTGCTAGGCTGAAACAGCAGAGACCGGAAAGTGTTTTTGTATTGGAGTCAGGAGGAGCATTTGCGAAATAAAAAGTAGGAAAATTTATAGTATGCTTTTTCTCCTGTTGTTTTTATAGGGGAGTTTTATGGGAAGCAGAGAGTGTCTATGCGGCAAATTGGGAAGCGTAGAACTCACTGCGGAAGAAGCTGTTCTTATGGATGCGGACACAGGAGCTGTATTATTTGAAAAAAATGCAGAAGAGAAGGGCTATCCCGCCAGTATTACGAAGGTACTTACAGCCCTCGTTGTTTTGGAACATACTTCACCGGATGAACAGGTCAGCTTTTTCCCACGATGCGGTTTTACAATGTCGATCAGGGTTCATCCAATGCGCAAATCGAGGCCGGAGATGTACTGACGGTAAATGATTGTTTACATGCCTTACTCTTAAAATCGGCAAATGAAGCCGCAAATGCTTTGGCGGAACATGTAGCCGGTTCCCGAGAAGCCTTTTGCGGAGATGATGAATGAGAAGGCTAAAGAACTGGGCTGTACCGGCAGTCATTTTCAAAATCCTTCCGGTCTTTTTTCCGAGGAGCAATATACGACTGCAAAAGATATGGGACTCATTGCCATTGCGGCATTTCACAATGAAGAGTTCATGAAGATTGAGAAAGATTTACGATATACCTCTCCGGTCTGCAACGTCTTCCGGAGGGAAATATCTTATACATGGAACATAAAATGATGCTTCGGAATCCCGCTTTTATGATGCTCGCGTGGTGGCGGGAAAGACAGGTTATACAAGGGACAGCGGGAATACTCTACTGACTCTTGCTAAAGAAGGGGACAGAAGACTGGTTACGGTTGTTTTGAAGGATAAGAGTCCCTATCACTATAGTGATACGAGTGCCATGCTGAATCTGGGATTTCAAGAAACGGAAAAAAACAGAACTTGGAGGATGCGGAAGGCTTTCTGGAGAAGATTAGGGCGGAACTGGTCAGAAAAGGGATCGCTTACAGAAGAGACGAAGCTGCACTTTTTCTTCAAAGTGTTCACTTTCACTTCCTAAAGGAGGAGACGCAGAGGGAATTTCTTATCTTGTTTTGGAAGATAGTGAAGCGGAGAAAGAAGGAGCTTTCCGGATGCGGAGGCAAAAAGCAAAGCGACAGCAGTGCATGCCCGATACAAGAGACGGGATGCTTTACCTCATATCGTCTTCCTGTTGGATGGCAGAAAGGTTGGAGAGGCAAGTCTATACAGAGAACAAAATATCCGAGTGATGTTTAGTGAAGCAAGCCCTAAAACCAAAGGCTGCCTTTTTGCGGTTACCATTAGCGGTTTTACCATTATGATTGCGATAGCTGTTTTTTCTTTTTGGAGGTGGTGCGCTTTACGGTGCAAAAAAATATTTCGCAGACGAGAGAAAAAGGAGAAAGAAGTGGAAGGATCGGAGAAAGAAGAGACTGGAAGAAATGAAGATTTCGGAGGAGGAATTCCGAATACTCTTGGAAAAACGGAAAAAGAGAAGAAGAACTGAGAGAAGAGCCTCATGAAGAGGAGCAAAGAGATAGAAAGGGAACGAGAAAGGCTTCGGAAGGGAGAGAAAGGAAAGAAGAGAGAAAAGAGCAGGAAAAACGCAGAAGGAAAGGAAATAAAGAAGCTTTTACTCTGCTTTTTCTGCTTGCAGCTTTATTTTGTGTATTATTTTACTGCGAGGCTTTTAGTGATTTTGGAAAAAAGCAAGCTCAGCTTCCTCCTCCAATTTAGCACAGATCTAAATCTGACCATTGTGAAAAAGATTTCCGAAGAAGATGCACTCATGAAACAGGCGGAAGAAAAGACAGGGACTGGTCTTTGCATTTTTTGAGTCCTGATACGGATGAGAACAAGATGGAAGAGCAAATTCGGAATTTTCATGACGGATATCCTTCTTGCAGGGGATGGAAAGAATGCCAAAATTTCTTTCCGCATACAGCGAAAAACAAAAAGTGCCGGTTCTGTTTACGTCCTATCTCCCCAAGGAATCCATGGGACGACTACAGCTTTTGTTTGGGAAGATCGGCAGAGGATCAGGCCGTGGACTTGTCGTTCTTTGCTTATAATGAGGCGTTTCGTTCTATCAGGGATTTTTGGAGCCGGAAGGATCTTCAAGCGCTCTTTCTCGAAGAACTTTCAGAAGCCTTTCAAATTCTTGGCGGAACTTCCGCATCTTACAGTATTCTTCAATGGAAGATATGAAGGCAAAAGAAGCGGAGTTGGAAAATACCGGAGCGGATCTTTTATTTCTGGAAAGAGTACAGTGAGGAAGGAGTAGCTTTTCTTTGCGGAAGAACATAATCTTCCCTGTTTTTTACTGGGGAGGATTGGGCTAGAAATGATTTTTCCCGGAGAGACTGTGCTTAAAACTGCCTGCTATCTCTATGGAAAAGATACGCTGCCTCAGAGTCGAAGTATAGCTGGAACCAAAAGAGTCGGTGAAGACGGAAAAGCAGAGAAGAGGGGAGCAGAGAGGGATGCATTAAAAGCTCGCCATGCTTGCGATGGAAAGAGTCCGGAAAAAGCTGGGAGGATAAACTGGAAGGTCTGGATTTCCAAGGAACTTATGGCGAATATCAACTGATTAAAGGCGGGCTATGCGCTTCACGGTAGACCCGTATTCTATGAAATTTGTAGAGAATAAAGAGAGTAGTTCTATCTCGTTGATTGAATCGATGGGAATGATAGAGGCTTAGCTGAATCAAAGGAGAAACATATGAAATTTACAAAGATGGAAGGTGCGGAAACGATTATATTTATATTGATTGCTTCCAAGAGAAGGTAGATAATCCGAAAAGACCTGGCGATAAAGATGTCCGATAGACATTTTTGGAGTAGGAGGAGACAGTATAATCTTTGATTGAGCCCAGCGATCGAGGCGGATGCTTTCATGCATATGTTTAATGCGGACGGTTCAGAGGGAGCATATGCTGGAAACGGCATTCGCTGTACTGCAAAATATCTATGATCATGGGATTGTGCGTCCTGATACTCCGTTAATGAAAAATAGAGACCAAGTCGGGCATTAAAGAGATTCGCTATGAAGTAAAGGACGGAAAGCTTTTATAAAGCCACGGTGGATATGGGAGAAGTGAAAGTTGGACAGTGACTACCCGGAGAAAAATTCAGATTGACGGACTGAAGCCTTTCTTTTGTGGGAATCAATACCGGAAATCCACATGCCATTTACTTTTTAGAGGATAATCCTGTGCTGGGAAAGAACATTTATGAAATTGATTTTTCCCGCTACGGGCATAGCTTTGAAAACCCATACTCGTTTTCCCGAATCGAGTGAACAGCGAGTTTATTGAGCTAAAGAATAGAACAGAAATCAATTTTCGGGTTTATGAAAGAGGCTCAGGAGAAACTCTTGCCTGCGGTACAGGAGCAACAGCGGCAGTTGTCGCAGGAAATCTATTGGGAAAGCTGGATGAGCGGGTTTTTAGTTCATCTTTTTAGGAGGAGATCTTGAGATTTTTTTACGATAAAGAGAGTAAGCATGCTTTTATGAGCTGGAGAAGCGAGAGAAGTTTTTAGCGGAATCTGGAAGAATAAGACAAGAGGAGCTGTAAAAATCAAAATAAGTTTCTAAACAATATAGGTCTGAACTTGGGCACGCTCTGCTAGCTTCGCTTTCTGACTGAGCAGTGGTTTTGTTAACCACTGCTCACTTTGCTTCGAAAGCAAATTCCTTCGGAAGTTGGTCTCATGCAGGACAAACTTTCTGATGAAAAGTTTGTCCTCGCTAACGGATACTAAAGCGAAAAACTGCGTTTCTCTTGTTTTTCGTAAGTACCGACAGGCTCCAGACTACCCCGCATTCAGGCCTATATTGCAAAAATCACTTTATTATTTTTGATTTTTACTGCCCCTTTTCGGGTCCCGCTTATAGGGTACAATTTCTTGCTTTTATTCAATATTGTACTATTGCCTGGAGAAGAAGCAGTCCGTTTCTACTCCGAGTCTGTCTGCTCCGGCAGCAAGGAGTTCTTCTGCAAAATTCTTTCGTTCTGATTCCGCCGCTGGCCTTAATCTTCATCTTTGTCGAAACAGATTCCTTCATGAGCCTCACATCCTCCACAGTAGCTCCTTCTGTAGAAAACCGGTAGGGTTTTTACAAAATGAGCACCGGCTTTTTCGGAAAGTGCGGAGGCTTTTTGATTTCTTCTTTTTGTAAGGAGGCAGGTTTCGATAATAACTTTACGATAGCCGGCTTAGATGCTTCACCACAGCTTTGATATCTTCTCTTACATAGTCATCAGTCCTGGTCTTTCAGGGCACCGATCTGGATGACCATATCGACTTCTCGGCACCGTCCGCTACAGCCTGCTTTGCCTCGAGTCTTTCGCTTTTGGTGGACATCGCTCCCAAAGGGAAGCCCACTACAGCAGGTCTTTACAGCAGATCGGAAAGAGCCTTCTGCAACAAGCGGAACATAAAGTGTTTACACAAACCGAAGCAAAATGATTTGCCTTAGCTTCTCAGTAGCGGAGAATACTGTCCTTTCCTGCCTCCGCCTTTAACATCGTGTGGTCAATTTTTTTGCGATATCCATAGCCCTTTGGAAAGTCTGTCATATCACTTGTTGACTAGCGTGGACTTGTGTCCACTGCTCACTTTGCTCGAAAGCAAGCCCTGCGGGTCTTTAGTCTTGTGGGACGACTTTCCTGATGGAAAGTCTGTCCTATCACTCTTTGACTAAAGTGACCCTACTAGGCCTTTGTCCCGTATTTTGTTTTGGCTACGGTCAGCATCAGCTTGATTCGATTCAGCTGATTTACTTCGATGCACCGGCATCATAGTCCACGGCAATGATGTTCGCTGTGGGATTATGCCGCTTCAGCTCTTGATGACACCCTTTCCGACAATGTGGTTCGGGAGGCATCCGAAAGGCTGGGTACATACGATATTGTCTACCCCTTCGGATAAAAGTTCAAGCATTTCTCCGGTTAAGAACCAACCTTCTCCGGTCTGGTTTCCGAGGGAGACATATTCTCTGGCAAGGGAAGCAAGCTCACGGATATCGCTCGGCGCAGTAAAATGCTTGGATTTCTGTAATTCCTTCTTCGCCGTCTTACGGAAGGACTCCAGTAAGCTGATTGCAATATTGCAAAGGGTTTTTCCCTTCCAGGAAGCCCCTAAGTTCTCGTGCTTAAAGTTTTGGTTATAGAAGCAGTAGGCAGGAAGTCCATAAGATCCGGCATCACGGCTTCAGCCCCCTCTTTTTCCAGAAGCTCCACAATATGGTTGTTGGCAAGCGGAGAGAATTTTACAAGGATTTCTCCTACGATTCCGACCTTCGGCTTTTCTTCCGAGGAGAGCGGAATGTTGTCAAAGTCTCGAATAATTCCCTTTACATTCTTACCGAACTCAAAAAGCGGAATGCTCTTCTTGAAAGGCTTTCCTGACAGATTTTTCTTCCACTTCTGATGTACCGCTTCCGCAGCACCGGCCTGCAATTCATAAGGCCTTGTGGCATAGAGAAGACGCAAAAGAGGTCTCCGTAAACCACACCCTGCAGAGCTCTTGTAAGAAGCGGAATCGTCATCTTAAAAGCCCAGGAGTGGATTCCATCCCGTTGGCATTTAAGAAATAACGGGGATATGTCCCATTTCCGCCTTATCCAAGGCTCTACGAATAAAGCCGATATAGTTGAAGCACGGCAACCCGCCTCCGGTTTGAGACATGATGACTGCGGTCTTATTTAAGTCATATTTTTCCGGAAAGAAGGGCTTCCATAACCTGTCCCTACCACGATGATGGAAGGGATAGCAGGAATCGTTATTAACATACTGCAGTCCCGTGTCGATAGCGGAACGGTTATCGTTGTCCAAGACCACAAGATTGTAGCCCTTCGCACGAATTGCTCGGCTCAATGAGCTCGAAGTGCAGCGGAGACATCTGCGGGACCAAAGAATGGTGTAGCCCTCCTCCTTCATATCCTTTGTAAAGAGGGTTCTCTTGTACTGCTCGGAACGAATCTTTCTTCTGTACTTCTTCTCGGAACGCACGCGGATAGCGGCGAGGAGAGAACGAATACGGATCTTGCGGCGCCAAGGTTATTTGACCTCGTCAATCTTTAATACGGTAAAAATCTTATCGGGCCGTTCAAGATATCCTTTTGGCCTGATCCACTGTCACGGCGTCCAGACCGCAGCCGAAGGAGTTTAACTGGATAAAGTCCAGATTTTCCTGTGTTTTCGTAAAGGCTGCCGCGCGGTAAAGACGGGAGTGGTACATCCACTGGTCGGTTACAATAATCGGGCGCTCCACTTCCGCAAGGTGGGAAATGGAGTCCCTCGGTCAGTCACGGCAAAGTTGTAAGAAGCTAATCAGCCCGGTATGCGTGGTGAATTTCGGGATCGGCATGGTAGGGAGCGGCCAGGCAAGGACTGATGCCTCTGTGTCCGGTTTGCTCCATCCACATCAGGGTTTTCTTCTCCTTTTCTCGATATCTCTTCTGGACTGAAGAAGCTCTTCCCAAAGCAAAGATGTGCGGCGTTACGAATTTCCTTTCCGTAAAATTCCATTCCTTAAACTGTTCTCCGATTTTTTCAATCGTCCATTCTCCGGCAGGTTTTCACGGAATCTCTAATCTGCTTCGGATGAACAAAAACCTTGGTCAGCTGATCTGTTAGAATCTTCTCATTGGTAAAGGCGAGGAAGGGCTTCATAAAGAAAATGCTCTTTTCCTCGAGGTTTTCCACATTATTCTTGATATTCTCCGCATAAGAAGTCACCATGGGGACAGTTGTAGTGATTGCCCGCACTCGGCGTTTCGTTTCTTTCATATGGGAATACAGGGATAGAAAATGAACTTCTGTCCCTTGTTAATCAGCCACTCAATATGTCCGTGTACGAGCTTTGCAGGATAGCACTCGGACTCGGAGGAATGGATTCGATACCCATTTCATAAATCTTCTTGTTGGAAGAAGGGGAGAGTACAGTGCAGGAAAGCCGAGTTCCTTAAAGAAAATGGCCCTAGAAGGGATAATTTTCGTACATATTGAGAACTCTTGGGATGCTGATTTCTCCGCGCTCTTGCTTCCTTACGGGTGAAAAGCGGCTCATAGCCGAAGATTCTCTTGATCTGTACTTAAAGAGATTTCGGAGATTTCAGACTTGGCCTGGAAGTCCTGCACCGCGTTCACAGCGGTTTCGAGATGAACTTTCTGCCGTGTCCGAAATCGTTTATGGTCAGTACACATTTGTTGCTGCAAAGTCCGCAGCGACTCATGGTGTTCTCATACTGTAAGTCTAAGATTTCATCCAAAGAGCATGGAAGTCTTTCTTGTAGCCGGCCGCATCAAGCAGTGCTATCTTCTTCACCGGCAAGAATCTCGTCTTCCAGCTTTTTCCGTTTCGATAAAATAGCGCTCTCTGGCAATAAGAGCTGCACCGAAGGCCCCATGATTCCTGCAATATCCGGACGAATACATGTTTGTCCGAGGGTTTCTCCAAGGCAGCGAAGGACGGCATTGTTATAGAAAGTTCCTCCTGCACCACGATGTGCTTTCCCGAGGTCCTTCGGTTGGTTACTTTGATAACCTTATATAAAGGCGTTTTTAATCACAGAGTAGGCGAGACCGGAGGAAATGTCAGCAACGGTTGCCCCTTCCCTTTTGGGCCTGCTTTACATTGGAATTCATGAAAACGGTACAGCGAGATCCGAGATCCGTGGGATTCTCGCAAAGAGTGCTTCCTTCGCAAAATCTTCTACGGAATACTTTAAGGACTTTCGCAAAAGGTCTCTAGAGAAGAGCCGCATCCGGAGGAACAGGCCTCATTTAACTGCACATTATCCACCGTGCCGTCTTTTAATATGAATGCACTTCATATCCTGTCCGCCGATAGTCCAGAGATACAGTCCACATCCGGCTCAAAGAAGGAAGCGGCACAGTAGTGAGCAATGGTCTCTACCTCACCTTCATCCAGCTGAAGGCTGACTTAGAAAGGGCCTTCGCTAGCCGGTGGAGCAGGAGTAGGCGATTTCCGCATCGGAAGGAAGCTGTTCTTTGATTTCCCGGACAGCACAGCATGGCAGTCTTTAATGGGAGAGCCTTCATTTCGAATAAAAGGTAGTAGACAGTTCTCCGTCTTCGAGAAATTAAAAGCAAAGCTTTGTTGCAGTAGAGCCTGCGTCGATTCCGAAGAAGACTTTTCCGTGATAGTTCTTTAAATCTCTTCTTTTTACTTTTAGCTTTTTCATGTCTTTTATAAATTCCGCATATTCCTCATCCGAAGAAAAAGAGTGGATTCATTCTCTTAATCTCACTGTCCATTCTGGATTCCGGCACGAAGCAGGGGAATCATTTCGGAGAGGCGAAACAGGCGCATTTTTTTCCTCTGCATTCAAGGCGGATCCCATAGCGTGCGTAGAGGTGAGAATTTTCCGGATTGATAATTTCCTCGTCTGTGAGCTTTAAAGGTACGGATAAAGCTGTTTCGAAGCTCCGGCATGAAGTGGAGCAGGCTGCCGAGGAAGGCATACATGACCGCGGATGGGTTTCCCCTGCGCAAGCCCGGAAATGGTCTGGTTACATACGGCCTGGAAAAATGGAAGCGGCCAGGTCTTCTCGAGCTGCACCTTCGTTAATCAAAGGCTGAATATCCGTTTTTGCAAAAACACCGCAACGTGCTGCGATAGGATAAATCATCTGAAAGTTCTTTGCGAGCTCATTTAAGCCTGTCGCATCGGTATCGAGAAGAGATGCCATCTGGTCGATAAAAGAACCTGTACCGCCTGCGCAGATGCCGTTCATTCTCTGGTCGATTCCGCCCTTAAAATAGATAATCTTTGCGTCTTCACCGCCAAGCTCAATGGCAACATCCGTCATGGGATAGTTTTTCCTTTAGCAGACGCCACGGCAAACTACTTCCTGACAGAAGGGCTGTCCCATGTGCTGCAAGGGTTAATCCGCTGGAACCGGTCACAACATATGACGACAGAGAGGTCACATGTGCCTCTTTGCTTCTTCTAAAAGGTCTGCTAAGGTTTCTTGGATATTGGCGAAAGTGCCTGCGATAGTCTGAAAAATAAGATGATTATCCTGATTTAAGGATGGCTACCTTTACGGTGGTAGAACCAATGTCAATGCCCAGTCTGTAAGTTTCCGTCATAAATACACCCAATCTATACTTTCTAAGTTTAATCAAAATTGCTTTAATTTTAAGAACCAATAATCTGTAACTCTAGCACAGATAGGGGAGCAACAGGAAGGCTTTCTAAAAAAGAATAAAAGTTTAGCTAAGTTGACTTCCTGAAAAAAGTGATTTTTGAGATTGAATACTTAATACTAAAGAAAGATAGTCAATGCTATAGTTGTCCTTTTTGGCATGCTAATATCTGTATATTGATAAGATTTTCACCTAAGCTAAACCTCCGGTTTCTAAACTCTACCACGCTTCGGTTCCCTCTTTGGACATAGCTATAATAAAAGGCAGAATCAAATTGCAAAGGAGATTAGGCTATGAATAAAGCAATCTATGGGCGATATGATCAGTACGCTCAGAAAAGAAAAGGAATGACCCAAAAAGACTTAGCGGATAGGCTAAAACTATAAGCGACAAGAGCTGTTTCCAAAGTGAGAACGAAATGTGGCTTTTCCGGATACGGCAACAATACCAGACTTGCTGAAATCCTTGGCATATCCGTGGAAGAACTGATGAACGCGAAGACCATTCCCGAATATAGACACAAAGGCGCTTCTTGCTTAATGAATATCATCTTGAAAGCGCTTCCTACTGCAATGGGTATTGCTGTTCTTGTCAGTTCCTTATTGGGGAGCTTGACAGAAATCCGCTTTACCATGCTGGGTATCGGGCTTCTTTCTGTGGGGAATTTATCAGCTAGATCCAAGGACTAAGTAGGAAATGGAATAAGGACATCTCTGAAAAGAGCTGTGAGTTGCTACTATATTCTTGTTTAGCTTTCCCAAAGAAACACGGGAATGATCTCGAGGCAACATGCATTTGAAAAATAGAAGAGTACAAGTATACTTTCAGCGTGTTTTGAAGAAAATACATAGCAGTTTTATCTTAATAGTCGGATATTAAGAAAGGTGGAAAATGAGTATTTTAGATCGTCTGGAAAGAAAAGCTGAAGCGCTATACCGTCCCTAACTTTAATGAAATATATCTGTGTGATGTATGCATCTGGGATATGATTCAGATTACTGCACCGGAGTTTTTATTATTACTATCTGGACTTTGGATCCGGAAGCGATTCTCCATGGACACATTTGGAGAATCTTTGACTTTTCTGATTTATTATCCGCGTCAAACGGATTCAGTTCCATATTCTAGGTACTATCGGAATCATGGTTTACTATAGTATAGGAAGAACTTTGGAATATCTTTTGGGGAAATTTTCGTTATAACTTTTTCTTTTTTCTCCGGTGTCATCCTCTATAATGTGGCGGGAATCCTGATTTATCTTTTATAACCGGTGTATCCTCTCAGTTGAAATCCGACCTATATGGGATTCAGTATTTTTCCTGGCCTATGCTTTGACGCTCTGCCGGATACGGTGTTTTTACCTCTACTTCTTTATTCCGATTAAGGCAAAATATCTGGCGCTCATAGAGACTTTACTGTATCTCTATTTTACTGGTGGTGAGTCCGAGTCTGGGCGAAAAGCTGTCGATTGTATTTGTCTTTTCACGAATGTTCTCTTGTTTTTCTTTTTGATGAACCAGGGGAAGCGAGAGAACATTTTCAATATCAAATTATAGGTAAAAAGTATAAGCATAGGGTTTGAAACTTGCTGATTTACTTGACTTATTTGGTCGATAAGATATGACTGATACAAAGTTTATTTCAGAAATAGAGTTTTACAATATATATAGAGTTTAGAAGATTTAAGGAGATGAATATGAGAAGAACAAAAATGGTATGTACGATGGGGACACGAATGAGAATGATTACGAGTTAATGAAGGCTATGGCGGAAATTATGGATGTTGCACGCTTTTAACTTTTTCACACGGAGATCATGAGGAGCACCTTAGCAGACTGGAACTCTGCAGGCAAAGTGAGAAAAGGAAGTGGGTAGACCGATTGCTGCACTGCTGGATACGAAGGGACTGGAAAATCAGAACAGCCTTTTGGAAGGTGGACAGAAAGATTAACTTTAGTAGAGGGGAGAAGATTATCCTGACTACGGAAGAGGTGCTTGGGAACAAAGGATAAGATTTTCATTAACTACGATAAGCTGCACGAGGATGTAAAGCCGGGAAATGTCATCTTGATTGATGACGGACTTTAATCGGCTTAGCAGTAGAAGCGGTATAGGGGTAGAAATTCTTTTGTAAGGTGACTAAACGGAGGAGAACTCGAGAGAGAAAGGGGTCAATGTTCCCGGTGTACCGATTCAGCTGCCTTCCATCACCGATAAGGATATCGAAGACATTAAGTTCGGTATTGCGGAAGAGTTTTGACTTTTGTGGCAGCCTCTTTCATTCGCTCCGCAGATGCGGTAAAGACAGATTCGGTCGCTTATCGATGAAGCCGGATCCCAGATGAAGATTATTTCAAAATTGAGTCCCAGGAGGGCTTGGACAATATCGATGCCATTATTGAAGCCTCGGACGGCATTATGCTGGCAAGAGGAGACCTCGGTGTGGAAATTGAGGCAAAGCGTATTCCGCAACTCCAAAAGGAAATTATTCAAAAGTGTAACTATCATGGAAAACTCGTTATTACCGCAACGCAGATGTTGGATTCCATGATTCGAAATCCGCGTCCGACGAGAGCGGAGGTACGAGACGTAGCCAATGCGGTATACGAACGGAACGGATGCGGTGATGCTTTCCGGAGAATCCGCAAATGGAAAATATCCGATTGAGGCTGCAAAGACCATGGCGTCTATCGTGGAGTATACGGAGCAATTTCTGGATTACAAACAGTTTAAGACCCGAATGGTGGAAAAGACCGTATATGAAAGCATTGGAAATGCGATGTGTGCAGCTTCCGTAACAACGGCATCGGAGTTAAAGGCGGCGGCCATCGTGGCGTCGACGCTCTCCGGGATTACTGCTTCCATGATTTCGAAGTATCGTCCGATTACACCGATTTATGCGCTTTCACCCTAGTCAGGTTGTGACCAGACAGATGATGTTGTTCTGGGGTTACTCCTATTTGGGCAAGAAGAGCGAGACGACAGACGAGCTTTTTGAAAGTTCCATTGAGGAATTGAAAGACAGAAAATTGCTGAAGAGCAAAGACATCTGTGTTATTACGGCAGGGTGTGCTCTCACGCTTACAGAGAAAGCAGAGCACGACCGAGTACAAACATTATGCGTGTTATGGAAGTAGACTAGATTTTACTTGAAAAGTCCTCTGGCTTGTTTAAGATAGAGTGGACTTTTTAATGCTTAACAAGATGGCGAAGGCGTAGCCTGAGACATCTTCTTCATAACAGTATCGCTTGCAAAGCGTGAGATATCTCGTTGGACAGGTGAGAGGAGTGCGCCTCTAGGAAAACTTGGTAAAAAGTAAGTAAAAGCTATAGGTGGGTGTAGGTGATAAAACGAAGGAGAAAAGATGAAGAAAGCATTTGTGGATTATCGAAAAGCCAAGAAATCGGGAAACGTATCCGACTCCATTCTATCTCTTTACGATGAGGAAGGAATTCGAGAGACAGTCAGAAACCTATATAAAGCTTTTTCCTGGAATAAAGGATACAGAGAGTATTTTCGCGATTAAAGGCGACGCCGAATCCCGTCCATTCTTCGCATCCTTGAAAAGAAGAAGGCTGTGGGGTGGATTGCTCTTCCGATGTGGAACTGAGTCTTGCAGAGGCTTGCGGATTCTCCGGATCGGAAATCATGTTTTTCTTCAATGATACACCGGATGAAGAATATGTTTTTGCAGAATCGTCTTCACGGAATCATCAATCTGGATGACTTTAGTAATATTGAAGAAGTTAGTGAGATTTTGAGGGTACTTCCGAAGACGATGAGCCTTCGCTTTTAATCCGGGAGGCTATTTCAGCATCGGAAACTACCATCATGGACAATCCGGAAGAAGCCAAAATACGGGAATGACCGAGGCACAGATTTTGGAGGCTACCGGATATTAAAGGATAGGGAGTAGAGCACTTCGGCATCCACGCCTTCCTTGCTTCCAATACAATCAGTAACTGACTATTATCCCGAGCTTGCGAGACAACTTTTTCTTTTGGTCGTAAAGATTAAGGAAGAATGCGGTATTTCCTTGGAATTCGTCAACCTTTCCGGCGGTGTGGGGATTCCTTATCGCCCGGAGCAGGAGGCGACCGACATTTTTCCTGATTGGAGAAAAAGGTGAGGAGGTTTATGAGGAAATCCTTGTGAAGAACGGTCTCGGACACATACGACTTTGTTCGGAGCTTGGACGCTATGTTTTAGAGACTCACGGGGCGTTAATCACAAAGGTTTTACATTTTAAGAATACTTATCGGCATTATGCCGGGTGTGGATGCCTGTGCATCAAATTTGATGCGACCGGCCATCTATGATGCTTATCATCATATTACCGTGCTCTGGAAGGAAGATGCAAAGGAGACGGAAGTCTATGACGTCGTCGGTTCTCTTTATGGAAAATAATGATAAGTTTGCAAAAGGGAGAGAACTTCCAAAGCTGGAAAAAGGAGACTTGCTCTTTTATCCATGACACCGGTGCACACGGTTTTGCTATGGGCTATAACTATAACGGAAAGTTATGGTCTTTCAGAACTTCTCTTACAAAAAGACGGTACCGTGAAAATGATTCGTCGCGCGGAGAAGGACACCGATTACTTTGCAACCTTTGGACATCGATGAAGGACTGAGTCAGTATTTACAAAAGCAGAAATAGAGTCCGAAGATTACAATTTGTTTTTAGACGAAAATGCTGTGGCTTTAGCAGGGTATGGGTTTGAAATTGAAAAAAAGAGAGGCATATGGCATTAAAAGGCCGTAACCGGCATGAAGGACATTTTACCGAGAGAAATGGCGGTAGAGACAAACGGGTACTATCACAATTCGAAAGGTTTACGGAGGGCTTCAGCTTTACCGAAATTGAGACACCGATCGTGGAGCATCTTTCCAATCTCCTCAGTAAGCAGGGGAGATAATGAGAAGCTCATTTTCAAGGTGGAAAAAAGAGGAGAGAAGCTGAAGGAGGCTTTGGAAAAAGGAGATTTTGAGAATCTTTCCGATTCGGACTTCGTATGATTTAACGCTTCCGCTTTTCCCGTTTTTATGCGGAAAATCAGGAAATCTTCCTTCCCCTTTAAAGGCTTTACAAATCGGTCCGAGTCGTGCGGATCGTCCGCAGAAAAGGACGCTTTCGAGAGTTTTAGCAGTGTGACATCGACATTTTCGGGGACGCAAGCTATCTTTCGGAAATTGACCTGCTCCTTGCTATGGGAACTGTCTTACAGGAAATCGGTTTCGGAGAAAAGTATCCCTTTTATATCGTATTAAATGACCGTGCTATCTTAAAGGCCATGCAGAGCTATGCGGGATTTCCGGAGGAGGATTTTTCGGAGATTTCCATTGTTCTCGATAAAGAGGATAAAGATTGGAAGAGGGAGTTCAGGAGGAACTGCTTTCTCTCTCCTACACGAGGAGCAGATTTTCCCGTTATGAGGACTGCTTAAATCTTGTGAAGGGGGATAAGGAAGATATTCTGAAATTACAGGAAAAAGCTCGAGCACATCTTGATGAAGAGGTCGGAAAGAATCTGTATCAGATCATGAAAATGGTGGAAGAGAGCGAAAGGGCGAGATTCCCTTCGCTTTGATCCGACCCTTGTGCGCGGAATGGGCTATTATACCGGCCAATCTTTGAAGTGCGTTCCACGCTTTTCTCCGGCTCAATCGGAGCGGCGGACGATATGATAAGATGGTGGGAAAGTTTATCGGTGTGGATACTCCTGCGGTAGGTTTTTCCATCGGCTTTTGAAAGAATTATCAGCATCCTTTTTGAGGGAGAAGAGGATACACATTCTGAAGGGAAAAGATTGCTTATTTGGTAGAGAAGAAGGTTTCCGAAGAGAAGCTTTCCACCTGTCTTTCGGAAGTCATGGAAAAGAAGGGACAAGGGAGAAACAGTGCTTCTTACCCAGATGAATAAGAATAAGAAATTTCAAAAGGAAAAGCTCAGTGCGGAAGGCTATAACGAATTTGTGGAGATCTACGGAGACTAAAAGGCGTATACTATTGTTTATGACAGTATCGTGCGCTTTGCGTGCGGTATCTCGTTACAAAAAGATAGGTTTTTAGAATAAGAAGACTATACAGAACGGAAAAAGAAAAAGGAGGAAATTATGGCAGAGTCAATGAAAGGTTTATACAGAACGGCCAGATGCGCTGAGCTGGGAGAGAGCTATATCGGAAAAACGGTTTGCATGATGGGCTGGGTACAGAAGTCCCAGAAATAAAGGGCAGTCTTATTTTTACCGATCTTCGTGACCGTTCCAGTATCTTGCAGATTCTTTTTTGAAGAGCAGGAATGCGGTGCAGAAGTGTTCGAGAAAAGCAGTGACTAAAGCAGGAATTCGTCATTGCGGTAGAGGGAAGTGAGAAGTCGTGGAAAGGACAGCAATGCGGCACTTTTCTACCGGCTCCATGTGAACTTGTGGCAAAAGACCTCCGTATTCTTGCGGAAGCGGATACCCCTCCTTCGATTGAAGCGGATTCCAAGACTGAGGAAAGATCTCCGTCTAAAGTATCGTTATCTTGACTTAGAGACAGACCCAGTGCGAAGAAAAATCTATGACGCGTGCCAGACTTTTCTCAGCTGATTCGTCACTTTCCTTTCGAGGAAAGGCTTTTTGGAGATTGAAACACCGACTCTCATTAAGTCCACACCGGAAGAGCAAGAGATTTCCTTGTGCCGTCCAGAGCTCCACAGAGGCGCCTTTTATGCGCTTCCTCAGTCTCCGCAGCTTTTAAAAGCAGCTTCTGATGGTCTCGGCATGGATCGATATTTCCAGTTGGCCAGATGCTATAGAGACGAGGACTTTAAGAGCGGACAGACAGCCGGAGTTCACGCAGGTGGATATGGAGCTTTCCTTCGTGGATATCGAGGATGTTCTGGAGGTAAATGAGCGCCTTTTAAAAGTATATCTTTTAAAGGAAGTTTGCAATGTGATATCGCCCTTCCTCTTACAAAAGGATGACCTGGGACTATGCGATGAATCACTATGGCTCCGACAAGCCGGATCTTCGCTTTTGATATGCCTCTTATCGAACTTACGGATGTCGTAAAGGACTGCGGATTTTCCGTATTTTTCCGACTGTGCAAAAGGCAGGCGGAACCGTGAAAAGGGATATTAGTTAAGGCTCAGGCGGAGATGCCCGAGAAAAGAAACTCGATTCCTATGTGGAGCTGGTTAAGGGCTATCATCGCAAAGGGGCTTGCCTGGTACGGCGTACATGAAGACGGTACAGTAAAGTCTTCCTTTGCAAAAGTTCCTTTCGGAAGAGGATGTAAAGAGCTTGTAGAAGCATCAGGGACTGGAAAAAGGGGATTTACTTCTCCTCGTTTCCGATGTAAAGAAAATGTGGTATGGGATTCTCTTGGGAGCACTGAGACTTGTCCTTGGAAAGGATCTCGATTTCAATCGATAAAGAGTAAGTGGAGTTCCTTTTGGGTTTACGGAGTTCCCGATGTTTGAGTATTCCGAGGAGCTGGGACGCTATCAGGCTATACCACCCCTTCACCATGCCGATGGAAGAGGATTTGCACTACCTGGATACAGACCTTTCGAAGATTCGCGCCAAGGCTTACGACATTGTTTTAAACGGAACAGAACTTGGAGCGGCTCCGTGCGTATTCACCAGAGTGATGTGCAGGAGAAGATGCTCGAGAAGCTTGGCTTTACACCGGAAAGAGCAAATGAGCAGTTCGGTTTCTGATGCAGGCCTTCCCATTCGGCGTTCCTCCCACATGCAGGTCTTGCTTATGGCTTGGATCAGCCTTGCAGATGTGGATGAGTCGGTGCAGAAACGATTCGTGATGTGATTGCCTTCCCCGAAGGGAAAAGGACGGATCGGATGCCATGATGGATGCCCTGCTGAGGTATTTGATCCGCAGCAGCTTCTGGATTTGAATATTGCTGTCATAGCCGAGGGAAGAAAAGAGTGAATAAGAAGGAATTTTTACAGGCTTTAAGAGGGAACTGTATCAATTCTGTTTCAGGACGGATTATTGAGGAACAGCTTCGGTTTTATAGTGAGTATATTGATACGGAAATGGGCAAGGGAAGAGGAGAGGAGGAGTAGTAGCCGAGCTCTCCGCTCCGAATCTTTGACGCGAAGCATATTGAAGCAGCCGATGCAGGGAGGAGACCGTGTGGCAAGAACCACCCTTCCGCTATGAGGAGAAAAGACATCAACTACGCTTCGGATGAAGAGGATATGCGTTATCAGGAACGGCTTCCGAAAGAGACAGCTTCGATCTCGAAACGGAAAGCCCTCGTTATGAAAGACGGAGAGCAGTTCGAGTGGAAGTTACAGTGGCGGAAGAGTTTACGGAGATAGAGGAAACGGTAACGATAATAGGGCTATCATAACACTGCTACAGTAACGGCGAGAAAGCCACGGCTACAGACCCTATGTTCCGGTAAGCAGTACCGGTTGTCTACTTTTCGCCATTGTTGTGATTGCGCTTTTGGTGCTGGCGGTGTTAGTTTTTGTGGGAATTCTGTCTTTCCTTGCGCCAATCCTTTTCCGGTGCTGTAGTATACGTGATTTTATGGTTGCTTTCAGGGGATATTGAATCGATAAAGGGCAGTTCAGCTCATGGATGGAAATGCTTTTATGACTGATTTTATCATTGTGAGGCGATAGAGGAGAAAAATGCAAAGATTTTGAATTGATTGTACCCTGTCATTTTGCGACTGGAGTCCATTTGCAAAAAGGAAATCCATGACCTCGGTTACAGAGTCTCTTCTGTGAGACGATGGAAAGGTACAATTTATCGGAGATGCGGAAGCTGTCGTGCGCGCCAATATTTTTCCTGCGGACGGGGAAAGGGTACTATTGAAAACTCGGATCCTTTTCATGCGGAAAGCTATGAGGATCTCTTTCAGGGCTACGAAAGGCGCTTCCTTTGGAGACTACCTTCCTGTCGATGCATCCTTTCTGGGTAACGAAGGCCAGCTCCATAAAATCAAGCTCTTTTCTCCCGAGAGACATTCAGGCGGTGATGAAGAAGGCGATGGTGAGACAGGCTTAGCTTCCGTTTGATCATCAAACTACGTTTTTCGGGACACAGGGCAAAGTACCCTTTCGTGTTTCCCTCTATAAAGGACGAGGTTTGGTTTGCCTGGATACCAGCGAGGTCTCTTCATAAGAGGATATCGTTTGAAAATGGGAAGAGCTCACAGTAAAAGGAAACTCTTGCGGCAGCCTCAGTTCTTCTCAGTAAGTGGCGGGATGATGCACCCTTTGTAGACCCGATGTGCGGTGCCGGAACCTTTCCGATTGAAGCGGCTATGTGCGGCCAATATTGCGCCGGGCATGGAACGGAGCTTTTACGGCGGAAGAATGGGTTGAATCTCATTCCGAAGAAGAATGGTACAGTGCGCTGGAAGAAGCGGAAGACAATATTGACCGGCATTTACTGGAAACGAAAGGAAAACAGATTTGGGAAAATTGCGTGGATATTCAGGGCTATGACATTGATCCTACGATGATTCCGTGTGCAGAGAAAATGCGGAAAAGAGCGAGGTGTCGCAAAAACTCATCCATTTTCAGGAAAGGGAGGTGGCAAAACTGTCGCACAGTAGAAACATGGCTACATTCTGACGAATCCGCCTTACGGAGAGAATCGAGGATAAAGCGAAAATCTTCCTGCTTTATACAGAGCTGAGAGGCCTTCGAGGGACTTTTCCAGTGGCAGCTGTCTGATTACGGCTTATGAACAGGCGGAAAAATACCTCAGCAGGCCGATAAAAACAGAAAAATCTACAACGGAATGAGTGAAGACATATTTTTACCAGTACAAAAAGGAAAATAGGTGCGTAAAATGCGGATTATCTTTGCAACGCATAATGAAAGATAAGTTACAGGAAATCCGAGAAATCATGCAGGAATTTCCCGGGGAAATCAAAAAGCAAAGAAAAGAAATCGGAGGGATTGGGAGATGTTGTCGAAAACAGCAGCTCCTTTTTGGAAAAACGCCGAGATCAAAGCACGTGACTTATACGAAAAGCTGAAAGGAAGGAGCTTCTACAGGATGGAGACATCGTGATGGCGGACGACTCCGGCCTTTCCATTGAGGCGCTTTCCTTTGGGCAGGATTTATTCCGCACGCTTTTTGGGAGAAAACACAGCGTATTCGGAGAAGAATAAACGGATTCTTGACATGCTTAAGGAGGCTTCCAATAAGAGTCGCTATGCTTACTATACCTGTGCAATTGTGGCGATTCTTTCCGACAGGAAGACTTTTAAAAACGGAAGCCCGCTGCGAGGGAGAAATAGCAGAGGAAATAAGAGGATCAGGGGGATTCGGCTATGATCCCATCTTCTTTATTCCGGATTGCGGTAAGATGGCTGCAGAACTTTCCGAGGAAGAGAAGAATCGTGTCTCCACAGGGGCAGCGCTTCGAAAAATGGTGCGTATCCTGAAGGAAGGAAGGTGCGCTTTTAGAGAGAAAACAAGCTTCGGAAGACAAGAAGGAAGGAAAAGCCGAAGGATGATTCGAAGAAAAGCGCATGAGGTCTTTTCCGAGGAAGAAAAAAAGATTCTTGTGGTGTCTGACAATCACAGAAAGCTGGATACGTTGTTTCAATTGATTGATGCCAATCCGGATATCAGCTGTTTTCTGCATTTAGGGGATAGTGAAGGGGGAGAAGAAGAGATTCGTGCTCATTTGCCGAAGAAATGTGACAGCTATTTTTGTACAGAAATAATGATTTTTGCTGTTACCGAAAAGAGGCGGAAATCAGACTGGGAAAAGGAAAGACTTTTTCTTACAGGTCATCTTTACGAGAGTGAATTTTGATTTACAAAGACTGGCAGACGAGGCAAAGGACAGAAATTGCAGTATGGCTCTTTTTCGGGCATACGCATAAGCCATGATCAACGTACGGTGAACAGCGTACTGTGTGAATCCGGATCCATCAGCTTTTTCCGAGGCAGGATAACAGAAGGCAAGAGTTATGCCATGTTTTATTTGGATAAGAGGGAATCTTCAGAACGGAACTCCGCTATATTTAAGATGGATTGGATAATCTGTATTTTACGATTCTTTTGACCAAAAATCTTGACAAACATATTGAAATTCGCTACTATAAACGAGTCGCACATGATGCGATTATGATTCAGTAGCTCAGCTGGATAGAGCAACGGCCTTCTAAGCCGTGGGTCGGGGGTTCGAATCCCTTCTGGATCACTTTGCGAGAATAGCATGGTGGCCATAGCGTGAGTTGGTTATCGCGCCAGATTGTGGTTCTGGAGGTCAGGTTCGACTCGGTGGCCACCCTGAGAAGGTTTTGTTTTTCCTTTTCTCGCAATATTGGAGGGTGGCAGCTGTGGCACTCACCAGCCTTAGAGCCATCGCTTGAGCGGTGAGCACTAGGGCTTTGACGCCTGCGAGTCGTTGGTTCGAATCCAACTGGCCCATGTTATGAGACACTAGCTCAGTCAGTGAGACACTTGACTTTTAATCAGAGTTGTCGCGGGTTCGATTCCCGTGTCTCATTCCTTTTCTTTAAAGGGACATGCGGATGTGGCGGAATTGGCAGACGCGCCAGATTTGAGGTTCTGGTGGGCGACCGTGCGGGTTCAAGTCCTGTCATCCGCAGTAAGAAAAATAGAGATGTTTATCTTGGGCGGTAAAACTCCTTTCGAGGTTTGCTCGCTGGCACCTGTAATTTTATTTTTCTACAAGACCTTCAGCATGGACTTTTTCTTCGTAGCCTTTATGTAGAAGTATTTAGAGTCTACGGTCAAAAGAAAGAAATATACAGACGAAAAATTTTCGAGAAAGAAAAGGAAGAGAAATATATGCAAAGGAGAGGAAGAAAAAGCTGCATTTGCAAGGATTCCGTTGCTTGCCTTGCTGCAGCAAGCGAAAAAACGTGTGAAAGATCAAGCTGTGAAACAACTAGTGAAAAAGCATTTCATGGCAGAATGAGGAGCATATGTTCCATGTTCCAGCTTTCATGTCAGGCAGCACTGGAAACGGAATCAGGAGAAATCTTTTGGGTTGCAATGGAGAATGCTCTAGCACACTGAAAATTGTGCTGAACATGCAGCTGTTTTAAGGCGGTGGTGAGGAGACACTAGGCAGTTTAGACATATCGCAATCGTTGGCGGTTTTATGAGATAGGGCTTTTTATGCTACAAGTGACTGCCTTACAGAAATGTATGAGGGAAGGAAGAGGAGTCGAGCTTTGCTATCCTTGTAGAATATACAGGCAGAGTGATGGCGGAATTTTCAGTTTAGAATTACCAAGTAATTTTGGCGAAGACAGTGGATGGTATAAGTTCATGCCTCTGAAAAAGAATTATTTGCCGCACATGCCCTGTTGCATTGGACTAAAAGGAGGGAACTATGGGAACTACACAATAAAGGCGGAAGTAGGAGACATTGCAAAAACGTTTTGATGCTGGAGACCTTTAAGAGCAAAATATATGGCAGAAAGCGTACTGACGGAGGTGAAATGCTAATACTGTTCAGAAAATATGCTGGGTTTTACGGAAAGTACAACAGAAGAAATCTCCGTTATGGGAAGCGGAATGGGGATGCCTTCTATCAGCATCTATTCCTATGAGCTATCAGTTTTACTCATGTGGAAAGTATTATTCGATATCAGTTCTGCAGGTGCTTTTGCATGAGGATATTGATTTGAAAAGGATATTGTATTTGCCAGGGCAGTGTGCAGATTCCCGTTTTGCCTATCAATATGAGATTGCCGAGGGAGCTTTGCACCCGATTGCGGATTTTTTCTTTATTGGAAAAGGCGGTATCGGAGGCGTGGGTACTGAGGACTCGCTTTTAAGGTGGGCAATGTGGTTTCTTCCGATATTTTCTATAATGTTTTATCCGGATGCGGCAAAAGTGGAGGTAGGCATGGGGAGTCCTCTGTGTAGAAATGGAGGCTGCGGCGCTCTATATGAATGCTGCCAAACTCCATAAGAAAGGCACTGGCCATTCTTTCCATCTCGATCCATCCTGAAGGGACGGAACTCGGTCCGGAAGAAAAGACAGACCGGTTTTTCACGCAATGATGGAAATAGCATTAAAAGCTGGCATAGGTGATTTGTTTCGGAAAAGGAGAGCCATGATTAACTATTCGGAAGATGACAGATGCTATCATATTGGTGTAAGACCGGGAGAAGTTGGGAAATATATTATTTTACCGGGAGACCCGAAGCGCTGTGCGAAGATTGCACAGTATTTTGATAATCCGGTGCAGGTAGCGGACAACAGGGAATATATAACGATTACCGGAACCTTGCTCGGGAGAAAGTAAGTGGCTATGTTCCACGAGAATCGGCGGTGCCCCTCCGCATCCATCGCGCTGGAAGAACTCTGTAAGTGCGGAGGAGAGGTCTTTGTGCGTGTGCAGGAACAGCAGAATGGATCTTGCATGGAATCCGGTGACCTGGTCGTTGCGGAATCCGCTGTTCGTATGGAGGGAACCTCCAAGGAATATGCTCCCATAGAATGGCCTGCTACTGCAGATTTTTTTGTGACAAAGGAGTTATATGAAGCGGCGGAACGTCTCGGTTTCAAAAATCATGTAGGCGTAGTGCAGTGTAAAGAGATGCCTTTTACGGACAACATAAACCGGAAGATTTGCCGGTTTCGGAGGCTGCTGGAAAATGGCAGGCGTGGCTGAAACTTGCTGTAAGGCGTCGGAGATGGAGAGCGCAGCACTTTTACGGTGAGGGACTATCTGAAGAAGAAAAATCGGAACCGTACTGTTTCATCGTGTCAATCAGGAGAGGTGAAAGGCCGCTTTGTCCAATCGATTTATCATGATACGGATAAAAGCGACTACAGTTGCAGTAGAGGCCATCAAGGAAATGATTCGGAAAGATAGAAATAGATAGGAAAGTATCTGCGATGCTACCGTTCTTCAGTGAAGGAATGAAACAGGAAAGAAAGGATAAGCATGAAATTTAAAAGAGTATTTTTTAATTGTTTTTGGATTCTTTCGGAATCGGAAACGGAAGAGATGCAACGCATTTTGGCGATAGCGGATCGGATACATGGGACATATTGCGGAAAAGATGGAAAAGCTTCTCTATTCCGAATTTGCAAAAGATAGGGAATCAGAATTTTTAAAAACTGAAAAGGCATTTCTCCGGTAGAGCACCCTACTGCAAAAGTTCTTCCGACTCAATGAGGCTAGTAGCGAGTAAGGATACGATGACCGGACACTGGAGATGATGGGGAATCAAAACGGAGATTCCTTTTGTACCTTCACGAAACCAGCTTTCCGAAGGAACTCATTGACGAGTTGGAAGACGAACAGGCGAGAAGGTTATCGAGAATAAATCCGCTTCCGGGACAGCGATTCTTGATGAATTGGGAGAAGAGCAAATCAGAGACCGGAGCCATGATCGTTTATACCTCCGCAGATTCCGTTTTGCAGATTGCGGCTCCCGAAGACGAGATATTTCGGTTTACAGGAGCTTTATCGTTGCTGCGAAATTGCAAGAAATATGTATGAAACCGGAATGGAAGGTGGGCAGAATCATCGCGAGACCTATGTGGGAGAAAAAGCGGGAGAATTCAAAGAACCTCAAATCAGCGCATGACTAGCGGTGAAAGCCTCCTCAGGATACCGTCTTTAAATGCCTTGGAGAAGGCCGGTTTCACGGTTTTTTCCATTGGAAAGATTGCGGATATATTTGACAATGAAGGATTACCGAGGCGGAGCATTCCAAGTCTTCGGTACATGGGATGGAGCAGTGCATTGCAGCGGCTGAAAATAAAGATTTTGAGGACTCTGTTTTGTGAATCTGGTGGATTTTGATGCGATATACGGACATAGAAGAGATCCTATCGGCTATGGAGAGGAAATTCAGCGTTTTGATGAGAAACTGGGAAAACTGTTGTCCGTGATAAAGAGGATGATTTGGTGCTTCTCACGGCTGACCATGAAACATGACCCTACCTTCAGCAGAACGGATCACACCAGGGAGCAGGTGCTTATCGCCTATTATAAGGGGATAAAGAGCGGAGAAGGAAAGAGCAGGAAAGCTTCGGCGTAATCAGAGCAAAGTATTGCGGAAAATTTTTCTGTAAAAATGCCGGACAGTCTGGTTGGAGAATCCATACTATCCGAAATCATAAATTAGTGTCAAGATGAGAAGCATGTCTGAAAAAATAAGGAATACATGGATTTAGCCTACAACTTGCGAAAAGCTGCGAGAGACGGAGATGTTCCAATAGGGGCGGTCATTGTTTTATGACGGCGAAGGAGGACTCCCTATAGGGAAGACTCTGTGAGAAAAAGGGCATTTCAGGCCGGACGAATTCTCAGAACCGGATTTAACCAAAAAGAAATTTGCAGGGAAATGCCTTGCGTCATGCTGAGATTCTTGCAATAGAGGAAGCTTGCAAGAAAATAGGGGACTGGAGACTGGAAGATTGTACGCTTTACGTCAATCTGGAGCCTTATCCGATGTGTGCGGAGCCATTTTACAGGCGCGGATTCCCAGACTGCAAATGGCAATTCGAAATCCCAAGGCGGGATTCTGCGGTTCCGTTATGAATATCCTGCAGATGAAAAGAATTGAATCATCGCGTAGAGATAAAGGAGAGGCTTGGAAGCGGAAGAGCACGAGCCTTACTGCAGGTTTGTAAAGCTAAGACTGAAGGAAGAATAGATCAAAAAGGAAAAGGAAGGTCGGATGAGGAAGAATATTTTGCAGAGCAAAAAGAGAGAAACAATTCTTGTGCGGCGAGGAAGCTTCTACGAGCTACTTTTCTGTGAAGGAAGAGGATCTTATGATTGCAATAGACGGAGGGATGAAAGTACTGTGAAGAAAAAGGGATAAAGCCGGATTTTCTGGGAGATTTTGATTCTTACCCATTTGAAGAAGAGCAGACGCTCTTCGAGTGCGGGAGCAGCAATACGCCATATTCGGACAGGGGATTCTTTGATGAGGAAGAATACGATTCTCCGGTCATCCGCTTACCGAGGATTAAAAATGAGACAGATATTCATGCGGCTATTCAATTGGCTTTGGAGACAGGAGTTCAGGAAATTCATATTCTAGAGTGGACTTGGAGGGCAGAATGGATCATAGCTATGCCGCTTTACAAAGTTTGGCTTATTTGACTGATTTGGGAGCAGAGGATATCTGCTACAGGAGAAAAAACAGGTTTTTACGGCTCTGAAAAATGGAACAAAAACATTTTTCAAAAAGAATATAAAGGCTATTTTTCCTGCCTTTTTCATTTTACGGAGGAGTCCAAGGGAGTGACGGAAAGAGGATTCAGTATCTGGTGAAAAACGTCAGCTTATTGAGTACCGAACCGGTTGGGTCAGTAATGAATTTATCGGGAAAAGAGGCGGGAGATTTCAGTAGAAAACGGAATCTTGATTTTATGCTACAAGTCTTGCAAAGCATAAATAGCCATTTTGCTGATAATTCATAAGCGGCGATATTGTTTAACGCTACGGAGACTTTGCTGGAGCGTTTCAGATTTGCTCTTACACCAATTTGAACCTACAAATATGACATACAGGTTCAAGATTTGTGATAAGGAAAGCAAGCCTTCCGTCCATGGTAAAGGATCATGAGATATCCGTGAGGTTACCACCTGGCGATCAACTAGGAGGTCAAACGTGTGCAGTACGGCGCTTCGGTGAGTCTGCTTTATATTCCTGTGCCACGCTTCATATCGGTGGATGTGGAGCTTTTTCATAAGATGCTACTTTGCAAGTGCTCGGAATGAAATTTGTTTTTGAGAATAAGGGACGAGTTGTTTTGAGAATAAAGGACAGTTGTTTTTTGAGAATAAGGGACAGAAAAATGAAACATGAAGAATGGAAAAGAGCAGATAAAAGTAGGGGACTGACCGCCTTTTCCCGTATTGGCAGCGGTTTTGTTTAGTTTATATTGTGGCAAAGTAACTTTTATCTTGTAGAACAAATCTTTGCTATATTTTTACAGATTTTAATGCCCTATTATTTACAGTGCGGTTTTAGCGTACTTGATGAGTCCGTGTATAATTTTGTGGTTTCTATTTTAGGAAAAGCGTATCATTCCCTCTTTCACAGGGAGGCTTCTCACCGTTTTTTGGGATTTTTCGGAACGGTAGCGAGTCTTTTGTTTCTTTTCCTTTTGACCAGCGGCTTAGTTTCCATGTTGATTCGGAACTTACGAAATCGATTTTTGAGTCTGTATTTCAGCCTTCCGGATACCATTAATCGTTCCTACAACAATTTGACCGTTATTCTGGAAAGATTTTTCCCGAGATGTTAGGCCTATGTGGAAAAACCTATGAAGAAGTCAGTCGATTTTTGTTGGAACGACGGATAGTACACAAACCATTTTTTCCCATTTGCAAAATCTGGCGACTTTCTTTACAAACGGAATCTGGAGTACTCTGACGATTGTAAAAAACATCCTGATTGGACTCATTGTTATGGTCTATCTTCTGAATATGAAGGATCTTTTGAGGCGGCAGTTCAGAAAAACTCCTTTTGCTCTTTCCCGGAAGAGGGCGAGCAGGAGATCATTGAAGAGCTGCAATATGTACATCGTGTTTTCGAGGCTTTATTCTGGGAAAAATCATAGATAGATGCGATTATCGGGTGATTACCTTTTTCGTCTTGAGCATCATGAAGATGCCCTATACTTTGCTGGTTTCCCGTAATTGTGGAGTTACCAATGTCATTCCGTTTTTGGTCCTTTTATCGGTGCGATTCCATGCTTTTCCTGATTTTTATTGACAGTCCGATACAGAGTCTTTATTTTGCGATAACCATCATATCATTCAGCAGATTGACGGAAATATTATCAGGCTGAAAAGTTCTCGAGGATTCAACCGGTTTGTCCAGCTTTTTGGGTTCTTTTTCCATCCTCTTGTTCGGCGGTCTGTTCGGCTTTGTGGGAATGATTATTGCGGTTCCTTTCTGGGCGGTTATTTTTAAATATGCTGCGTCGTTCTACGGACAAACGTTTACGGAAAAGAGCATTGCCTGTTTCTTCTGCCGAATATGAGGATTTTGAAAAATTGCAAAAGTTTCTCCGGAAAAAGTTCCTGGAGAATAGGAGTCAGGGTGTAAAAAGTTTTAAGTTCGTTATAATGATACGGTTTTCACAGGAGAGTGCGTTGTACGAGTAAATGCTCGATATGGGCAGGATGGATGAGGTTTAGCCTTTCTGCTCAGTCAAAAAGAAAAAGGACAGATAGAAGAATGCTTTCTATTCTTTAAGAGTCTATGAAAACGGAGAAAAAGAGATGGCAACATTGATTAGAAAATTGGAGAAATGCAGCGTACGGGAACGGATTGAACAGAGAATGAACAGGAAGCACTTTGGCAGAAGTATTTTGCCTTGGAGAAGGGCTTCTACGAGAAAGTGCTTTCCGACCCGAAGAGGTTTACGAAGGGCGTTAAAGGAGCTTGCCGAGCAGTTCAGGGATTGAAGAGTTTATTTTCGTGGGCATTCTGGACGGCATTGATGGGTCCTTGCCGGATTCCACAATCCGATTGACAGCATGGATGAGAATACAACGGTGAAAAATTCAGGTTGATCCGGAGAAAGCTGTACTACAACATGGTGGAAGCAAAAGGCTTCCTGGCTTTATGACCTTCCGCAGTGGAACGACATCTTATCCGAGGAGAGAAGAAAAGAACTGTACAAGGAGCAGAAGAAGTCCGGTACGGTTAGAAGAGAGGGAAAGAAGCTTTACGCGAACGACCTTTTGTCGTGCGGATCCGGGAAGAAGTACAGAAGTGTTGCATGAGAAAGGACGAAGAAGAAAGGAACTTTCCGCAAATGAGTAGTAGAGATTATTTACTGAGAGCAACAGCGGCTGAGGGACAGATTCGTGCTTTTGTTTGTACGACGAGAATACTGCGGAAGAACAGAAAAGCTCCACAATACTTCTCCGATAGCACACGGCGGTAGGAAGACTGATGAGCTGCCGCGCTTATGATGGGAGTGGATCTAAAGGGAGACAAGGACTTGATTACGCTTTCCATCAAGGGAGACGGCCCGATGAAAAGCCTGGTTGCTACAGCAGATTCTCACGGTACGGTGAAGGCGACTGTGCCGAATCCCTATGTCATTTGCCGGCAAGGCGGATGGACACTGGATGTGGGGGCGCAGTCGGAAGGTTTTCTTTCCGTGATTCGAGACAATGGTCTGGGAGAACCCTATGTAGGGACAAACCCAGCTTCTAAGCGGGAGATTGCTGAGGATGTCAATGCTTATTTTCAGTATCAGTGAGCAGATTCCTTCTTCCGTGGGTCTGGGGTATTGCTGAATAAAGGAAAATACGGTGGAAGCCTCCGGAGCTATTATTCAGCTTTTACCTTTTGCAGAGGAAAGTTTACTGGACAAGCTGGAGGAAAAGCTGAAAACAGTACATTCGCATACGGATCTTCTAAAGGACGGTCATACACGGAAAGTCTTTTGGACTTCCTCTTGGGCGATTTTTCTCCTGAAATTCATGAAAAGCGAGAGCTCTTATTTCTGTAATTGTAGCAGGGAAAGAGTGGAGAAAGCTTTGATTTCTCTTGGAAAGAAAGAGATGAGAGTCTCTGATTTCCGACCATAAAAGCACAGGAAGTTCGTTGTGATTTTTGCAATAAACGCTATATCTTTACGGAATCGAGATTGGAGCACTTTTTGAAAAGATAAGAAAGATGGGAAAATCCCACCAAAACAGCATGGTATATTAAAGAATATTAGTTGACTATGATGAATGGGTATGATATTCTTATTATGTTGTAATCAATTTCAGTTACAATCGTTTTTTGGAGGATATAGTAATGAAAGGTACAGTGAAAGTGGTTTAATAACCAAAGGGATACGGATTCATCTCTGATGAGACAGGAAAGGATGTATTCGTAGCATTACTCTGGTTTGTCCGGATGAAGGCTACAGGTCTTTGGAAGAAGGACAGGCTGTTGAGTTTGAAGAAGTTGATGGTGCTGAGGGACCTCAGGCTACCAATGTAGTAAAGCTTTAAGAGATACGATAAGCTTTGCGTACATGACACGAGAAGTGCTGTGTACAGCCACGGATGAACAGACACAAAGCATCAATCATCTCACTTTCTCTTTAGTTTTGTACCGTATTGTAATCATAGATTTCTTTCTTTAGTGGACGAAATTGTTCCTTTTAGAAGAGACAGCATTGCAAGAAGTGGCAAGTTAAAAGAAAAGAAGCAGGACGGCGAGAAGCCGTCCTTTTTGTAGTTCGACAGATTAATCCGTGAGAAAATCCGGATATAAAGATGTCATCTCAGGTTGGAAAAATGATATAAAAGAAGAGACTGATAAACTAAGGACTGTTTAAGCGACTGAGTATCTAAGGAGGAAGATGGATAAAGATACAAGAAAAATGACAGCTTACGCAATGCTGCTCGCTCTTTCCATGATCCTGGGTTATCTGGAATCGATGATTCCGACACCTTTTCCGATTCCCGGAATCAAGCTGGGTCTTGCCAATATTGTAAATATCATCGGTCTCTTTTTCGCTGGGAACGATACCGACCGGAATCATCAGCCTTCTTCGTGTACTTCTTTTATCCGTACTCTTTGGCAATCTGATGACCTTAAGCTATTCCATAGCGGGTTTTTTCCTGAGTTTTTTTGTGATGGTACTTGCGAAGCAATGCCTCAAGCTATCCTTCGTGTCCGTGAGCCTTTTGGGAGGGATTTTTCATAATGTCAGGCAAATCCTAATGGCGGCGTTTCTCTCCAGAAATCCTGTTCTTTTTGCTATTTACCCCTGCTCTTACTTGCGGAACGGCAGCAGGCATTGTAATGGAATATTGGCATCCATAGTGACGAAGCGTTTGGCAAAAATTTTTCAGAGAATTAAGGGATAGCTTGCAAGAGGAGCAGTTCAGTGCTACTCTACATACAGAACAAATGTTCTATATAAATGTCGTTGTTTTTCAAGCGAAACTCTCATTGAAAAAGACAAAAGCAAAAGATAAAGCAAAAGATGAAAGACAAAAAATTAAAAGAATAGATAAAAATATAGGAAGAAAATCGTTATAGATAGAGGAAAACTTTGGAAAAGAAGTGGATCAAAAATTCGGGGTGCCAATGAGCACAATTTAAAAGCATGTCAATCTGGATATTCCGAGAGATTCTTTGGTGGTGCTTACAGGACTTTCGGGTGGAAAGTCCTCTCTAGCCTTCGAGTACGATTTATGCGGAGGGGCAGAGACGCTATAGGAGTCGCTTTCTCTCTTACGCAAGGCAGTTCCTCGGACAGATGGAAAAAGCCGGATGTGGAGCTCATAGAAGGACTTTCTCCGGCGATTTCCATTGACCAGAAAGTCAACGAACAGAAATCCCGCGTTCCACAGTGGAGACAGTCACGAGATTTACGACTATATGCGTCTTCTCTATGCGAGGGTGGGGTGCTCCCATTGTCCCGTGTGTGGACAGGAGATTGAGAAGCAGACCGTGGACGAGATGGTGGATCTCCTCATGAAGAAGGAAGAGGGCACGAAGATGCAGCTTTTTGCGCCGGTAGTGCAGGGAAGAAGGAATGCATGAAAGCTCCTCCAGAAGTCTTCGTCGATCCGGCTATGTTCGTGTACGAGATGGACTGGAATCTCTATGAGCTGGAGAGGAGATTTCTTTAGAAAAATATCAAAAGCATACGATTGAAAGTCTTAGTGGATCGTCTGGTGGTGCGTAAGGGGAATCGAGAAGAGGCTTACGGATTCGATTGAGCAGGTGCTCTCCCTTAGCAGCGGTCTTCTTCTTGTGGACTTTTTAAATGGAGAGGAGCTTCAGCTCTCTACGAATTTTGCTGCCCTTGACGGTACAAGTATTGAAGAAATTGAGCCGAAGCTTCTCCCTTCAACAACCCCTTCGGAGCTTGTCCGACCTGCTTCGGTATAGGGCTATAAGATGGAATTTGATGTGAAGCTGATGATTCCGGATGAGAGTCTCTCCTTGCATGAAGGCGCTATTTCCGTACTGGGCTGGATGAACTCGAAGGACGAGGAAGCTTTTACCCATGCCATGCTTCTGAGCAATGAGCGAGAATACGCTACTCTTTGGATACGCCCTTTCCGGAACTTTCGGAAAAAGGCGAGACCTCATTATAAACGGCACGAGGGGTGAGCGCGTGACGGTGCATTATCAGTCGCAGTATGGGAAAGGTGCAGTGCATCAGGTGGCCTTTGAGGTTTACTGCCAACATTGAACGCCGTTATAAAGGAGTGTTTTTCCGAGAAAATGAAGATAGAGTATGAGCAGTTTATGCGGATTACCCCTGCCGAGCTGCCATGGGGCGAGACTCAAGCCCTCGTCATAGGGAGTGACTGTCGGAGAAAAATATTCATGAGGCGACCATGCTCCATGGACGAGCTTCTTTGACTGGATAAGTTCTATAAAGCTAAAAACCGATGGAGGCAAAATTGCGGAGCAGATTCTTCGGGAAATCGAGGCACGATCCAGGTTTATGCTGGATGTCGGCTTAAACTGCTTAAGCCTTGCCCGTTCCGCAGGAACGCTCTCGGAGGAGAGTCGCAGAGAAATTCGTCTGGCCACCCAGATTGGATCCGGTCTTGTGGGAGTTGCCTATATTTTGGACGAGCCGAGCATCGGTCTTCACCAAAGAGACAATGATAAGCTGGTGCGACCTTAAAACAGCTTCGTGACCTCGGGAAACTCCGTTATCGTCGTAGAGCATGACGAAGATACCATGCGGGAAGCGGACATGATTGTGGACATCGGTCCCGGTGCGGGAGAGCACGGAGGAGGTGGTTGCCGTGGGAACGGCGGAAGAAATCATGCAAAAATCCAGCGTCCATAACGGGACAGTATTTAAGTGGATTCCGCTCCCCAAAATCAGAAGACCCTATACACATACATTGGACGTTTTACGGCGCGGAGGAGAACACTTTAAAAATGTTGATGTACAGATTCACTTTCGGTCTTTACCTGCGTGACCGGTGTTTCGGGTTCGGAAAGTCCTCCTCGTAAAATGAAATCGTGCACAAATATTGCGCGAAAACCTTGAACAAGTCGAGGCTGGTACCTGGTAAGTTTCGGAAAATTGAGGAACAGAGTACCTGGATAAGGTGATCGATATAGACCAAAGTCCGATTGGAAGGACGCCCTCGTTCGAATCCGGCGACCTATACCGGGGTTTTTGACCTTATTCGCGACCTCTTTGCGAGTTCCAAGGATGCCAAGGAAAGAGGCTACAGCAAGGAAGATTCTCTTTCAATGTCAAAGGCGGTCGTTGTGAAGCCTGCAGCGGAGACAGAATCGTAAAGATAGAGATGCACTTCCTGCCGGATGTTTATGTGCCCTGTGAGGTTTGCGGCGGCAAGCGTTACAACAGAGAAACCCTGGAAGTAAAAATACAAGGGAAAGAACGTCTATGATGTTTTAAAATATGACGGTGGAAGAGGCATGACTTTTTTGAAAAATATTCCTAGCATTAGTCGTAAGATGCAGACCTTGATGGATGTGGGACTTTTCCTATATTCGTCTGGGACAGCCCAGCACCGAGCTTTCGGAGGAGGGCGCAGAGAATCAAGCTGGCTTCGGAGCTGAGCCGAAGAGGCACCGGAAAGACACTGTATATCTTGGATGAACCGACTACGGGACTGCATTTTGAAGATGTACGGAAGCTGGTGGAAATGCTGCAAAAGACTCGCCGACGGCGGAAATACCGTGCTCGTCATCGAGCATAATTTAGATGTCATTAAATGTGCGATTATATTATCGATATGGAATGGGAGAGGAGGCTCCGGCGGCGGAACGGTGCTTTGCACCGAGAAGTCGGAGGAAGTGGCAAAAGAATCCGAAGTCTTATACCGGACAGATGTTGAAGAAGTATTTGCAGTAGTCTTTATAGTAGATTTACTTGGAGACGAGTAAAAATCAGCTATGATAAGGAGGCTAAAATGAGTGCAGATTGTATTTTCTGTAAAATAGCAAATGGGAGATTCCCTCGAAGAGCAATTTTATGAGGATGCGGATTTTCGGGTGATTTTGGATATTACTGCAGGCACACCCGTCGATCTTTATTTTACCGAAGAGCCACGGAGAGGATATCTTTAGTTTAGATGATGCAGTACTTCAGAGGTCTTTCCTCTGGCAAAAAGAATGGCGAAGAGCAATCATGAAGGCTACAGGGGCGAAAGGGGTGCAATATCGTGCAGAATAACGGCGAAGTAGCCGGGCAGACCGTACACCACTCATACGCACATTATCCCGCGTTTCGGAACGGAAGGAAATATCGTATCCTGGAATCCTTCCGAATATGCTGATGGAGAAATGGAAGTTTTGCAGGAAAAAGATTGTAAAAGGAGCTCCATGAGCTAAGATATTGTTAACCGGCGGGAGGAACGGCAGGGGCATGTGACCGCAAACCTTGCCTTTACTCGGAGAATTAAGAGAAAAGCACACGATTTATTACATGGGATCAAGGACGGCATAGAGAAGGAGCTTGCGGAAAGGCGGGGCTCCCTATTTCGAGGATTTCGACAGGAAAAGCTACGTCGTTATTTTTCTACTGGAATCTCACGGATCCCCTTCCGGGTAATCGGCGGATTTTTCAGGCAAGAAAACAGATTAAGAACTGGAAGATTGACCTGGTCTTTTTCCAAAGGGCGGCTTTGTCGCAGTGCCGGTTATTTTTGCGGCGGCAAGCCTCGAATCGATTATCTGTCATGAGTCGGATTTCACCCGGGCTGGCAAACAAGCTGACCATCCACTTTCACAAAGAAAGATTTGCTGTAATTTTCAGAAACGGTTTCTCTTCTTCCCCAAGGGAAGGCGGTTTGCACCAGTGCACCGATTAGAGAAGAGCTTTTACAAGGGAGAGAGAAGAGGATTAAGATTTTGCGGCTTCTCCGGAGAAAAGCCGGTGCTGATGGTGATTGGCGGAAGTTTGAGCTCCGTGGCGATTAACACTGCCGTTCGGGAGAATATAAGAAAATTAGGGAAAACTACGACATCATCCATATCTGCGGGAAAGAAGAACGAGACAATTCTCTCTCCGATTTAGCGTATTACAGGCAGTTTCCCTATGTAAATGAGGAGCTTGCAGATCTCTATCAGGCGGCTGATTTTTGTGATTTCCCGCGCCGGAGCGAATGTCATTTATGAGATTTTGACTTTGAAGAAGCCGAACATCCTGATTCCCCTACCGAAGAAAGGCTTCCCGAGGGATCAGATTTTTAAAATGCGGAGTCCTTTTTCTTCGCAGGGCTTTTTCCGTAGTGCTTTCTCAGGAAGAGCTGGAGGAGAATCCTTCGGTACTCCTGGACTACCTTGAAAAAGCTTCATGAGAACAAGGAGAAGTATATCAATGCAGTGGAAGCTATCTAAGGAAAAGAGACGGACAGAAAGAATGTGATGGCCGTCATCCAGTCTGTTCTGGATGAGTAAAAAGCTTAGGTATAGAGAAGGAGAAAGAAGATGATTGGTATAATCGGTGCCATGGAGGAAGAGGTTGCCCACTTAGTTAAGCTCTGCGAAGGACGGGAAGAAATGTATGGGCCCTATCAGCTTTTATAAGGGGAGACTCTCCGGAAAGGATGTGGTGCTTGTCCGTGCAGGGAGTTGGGAAGTGCAATGCGGCAGCTGTGCGCAAGCTTTGATTGACTCGTTTTCACCCGAGCTATATTTTTGAATACCAGGGATTGCGGAGCGATTTCCCCGAAGGTGCATATTTTGGATCTGGTTGTTTCGAAAGATGCCTTGCAGTACGATGTGGATGTGACACGCTTTGACTATCCTCTCAGAAAGGTGCCAGGGAGATGAGAAGGTAGGCTATGATGCGGATCCGCGTCTTTTGGAAGTGCAGTAGAGTAAATCAGAAATCAATCCTGAACAGAATAGTTATATAGGACGGGTAGTTACCGGAGACCGCTTTGTATCCTCTCATGAAACAAAGGAGTACTTGAAGATACCTTTCATGCTAGCTGCTGTGAAATGGAGGGGCTGCTATAGCATGATTGCTACGAAGAACAAGGTTCCTTTTTGTGATTCTTCGTTTTTATTTCCGATGAGGGCAAATAATAGAGGCAAGCATGGTGTACGAGGAATTTGAAGCCAAGGCCATAGAAAAACTGTGGATTTTATGCTGGAATTTTTGTGGAGAGTTTAATCCGGATTAGAATAAATCCGTGTTGTGGGGTTTTAAAGTATTTTTAAGAAAAGTTTTCGAAAAACAGGTAAGAAAGACTTGCGTGTCTTCTACCTGTTTTTATAATAACAGAGTTGTGTAGGATTTTTATTTTTTATATAGAGTGGCTTAGAATGGTTTTTAGAAAAGGAGAAGAATATGCTGAAGTTGGATTTATCGAAGGCAAGACAATTTGTTTCCGAAGAGGAGATGGCGAATTTTAAGGCACAGACGCTCTTGGCAAAAAGAAATATTGGTAAAAGGGAACAGGTGCCGGAAATGATTTTTCTCGGCTGGGTAGACCTTCCGGAGAATTACGATAGAAGAGAGTTTAAGCAGATTCAGGCAGCTGCAAAGAAAAGATTCAGGAGGATTCCGATGTTTTACTGGTCATCGGTATCGGCGGATCATATCTTGGAGCAAGAGCTGCCAATGAGTTTTTGAATCACAGCTTTTACAATGAGCTTCCGAAGGAAGAGAAAGACACTCGGAGCTTTTACTATGTGGGAAACAATATTTCTTCCAAGTACATTTCGACTTTAAAAGCAGATTTTAAAGGGAAAAGATTTTTCCGTAAATATCATTTCAAGTCCGGAACCACTACCGAGCCGGCCATTGCCTTCCGTGTGTTTAAGGCTATGCTGGAAGAAAAAGTACGGAAAAGACGGGAGCCGCAAGAGAATTTACTGCACAACCGATAAGGCAAGAGGGGCTTTAAAGAGCCTTGCCGATGAGATGGGCTATGAAGAATTTGTGGTACCCGGATGATGTAGGAGGAAGGTACTCCGTGTTGACCGCCGTGGGACTTCTTCCCATTGCCGTTACCGGGGCAAATATTTTGCGAACTGATGGAAGGTGCCGCTTCCATGAGAAAGGCTCTTTTAGAGCAGGGATTACGAAGTAAATCCCGGCATTGCAGTATGTCTGACGGCAAGAAATATCATGCTTCGTAAGGATAAGAAAAATTGAGATTTTTGTAAACTATGAGCCTTCCTGCCATTATATTTCCGAGTGGTGGAAGCAGCTCTACGGAGAGTCCGAAGGAAAAGATGAGAGGTATCTTCCAGCTTCTGTAGACTTTACAACGAACCTGCACTCCATGGGACAGTGTTATTCAGGAGGGAGCAAGACTGCGCTTTGAAACGGTTTTAGAGGTCATGGAAAGTTCAGCTGGAACTTGTACTGGAGAAAAGAAGAGATTGATACGGACGGTATGAATTATCTTGCCGGAAAGACCGTGGATTTTGTGAATAAAGCCGCTATGCAGGGAACAATCTTAGCGCACACGGACGGCAATGTGCCGAACTTCCTTTTACAGATTGATAAGCAATGTGAGAGAACACTCGGAGAGCTTTTCTACTTCTTTGAGTTTGCCTGCGGTGTCTCCGCTTACTATAAACGGCGTGAATCGCTTTAACCAGCCCGGCGTGAGAGCTATAAGAGAAATATGTTTTGCACTTCTCGGAAAGCCCGGTTATGAAGAACTCGCGAAGAAACTTGCAAAGAAGTAAAGGCAAGACTGTAAAAATCAAAAGATTGCATTTTTAGTGCTATGGAGCACCGTTGCAGGGTAATCTGAGCCCGTGGGTACTTGCGAAAAACAAATAAAATGCTGTTTTTCGCTTAGTATCCACGTGGGCGAGAGTTAATGCAAAGCGTGCCCTGCAAGGTGCTCCATAGTATAAAAGTTTTGACTTTTTGCAGTCCTTTTTATTCTTCAATCACCTGAATGTCTAAACCAGTCAAAGTAAATCTCCTCCATAAAGGAGTCGGAAAGAAAAAGTCGTTTTGGAACGAGGTTTTGAAATTACGAATTCTTGCCGGAAGCCAGATAGGGAGATAAAGCAAATCAAAAGTGATGACAGATTTCTTCCAATGCGGTATAGACCTTTTTTGGTTCTGTTTTCAGATCCTTCCTGTCTGAGAACGCGAGCAATCACTTTCCCATCTTTCAGTATTTGTCCGCTTAATCGAAACATCAAAACCTCCGTATAAAATGATCTTGAAATCCATTCTTTCTCCTTACAGGACAGTGTCACTCGTATAGAAGCTTTCAAGCTTAGTCTGAAAAAGATTTTTGTCAAAATAATTTTCCGTATGTCCTAGGCAGCTGAAAGATTTAGAATAAAAACTTTTATTCATAACAAGTGGCTAAGGCGAAGCCTGAGACATCTTGTTCTACTAACGAGTATCGTGCGCTTTTCGGGTACGGTATCTTGTTGCAGAAAATGGATTGGAAGAAGTGCTTTTAGAGTTCATTGTAAGAGTTGGGAAAGTATGCTATAAGTAAAGAATGATTCAAAAATGTACGACAGATTTTTCTAAGAAATAGAGAGAAGAAAGACGGAGGCCGAAAATGGGACTGGAAACAGAAAATCCTAAACTTTTGGAACAGGCAAAGGCGGAATTAGAAAATTATCATAGAATGCAGGAAAGTTTGCAGGAATCTCTTGGAAAAGAGAAAAAGAAGCGAAACAGGCATTTGAAAAAGACAGGACGACTGTAACGGAGAAAATAGAAAAGGACAATTAAAGACAGGCAAAAAGAACTGGAACAGTCGTATGACCAAAAATCAGTCAGAGTAGCGGAAAGATTAAAAAGCGCAAAGTGAAAGAGATGCGGCGAAAAATAAAGGAATAAAAAGAGCGCATTGCGGACGAGAGTGCACCGCTAAAGCAGGAAAATATAGAGTTAAAGAGGCAAATGCAGGGATTTGCAAAAGAAGGTGCACTCTTTTTATTGTGAGTAAATTCTTTGCCGTATTTATATAAGCCGGTCAGTTTGTAGAAGTTTTGATTCTGATTCTCTTATTTTTAGTCGATTTTTGCAGCGCTTCCATTAGGACTGTATTTCTTTTGTTAAAGTCTAAGGGAGATATTATTTTTAGCGGAATCTATCTGCTGGATATTTTTGCTTTTGGGGACTGTATGTTTTCGTCGGAAACAGAACAGTAGGGAAAAATACAGAGGTAGTAAAGCAGTATTTCCATTCGTAAACGTATTTTTAAGAAATAAGAAGTCTATGAAAGGCCTTTAGCAGGAAATCAGAAAAGATTCCGATGATGGTCACTATAATTTGACAGAGTACGATGATGAACTGGCTTGTTTGACGCAGGAAAGAAATGATTTTTATAGCGCAAAAGCAGAATGCATTGCATAATTTTTGAAACAGTAGAGTCAGGAAAGTATTCGTGATGAGATAGAAAATGCAGAGAGAGGGATTGGAGGCCTTAAAAAGCGGAATGGCAGAAATATGGAGGAGAGAATCAGTCTTGAAGCCAGAGCGAGGAGACAACGATTGAAGCTGTCAAGGAGTTTGAACAGTATATCGGACATATGAATGTTGAAGATTTACAGGCAATGATTCAGATTTTGGAGGAAGGAAAAGCCAAAAGCCTGACCGAGACAATCTTAAAACTGGAAGAGGAGATAAAACCCTTTAAATCAGGGATAAATGAAAGTTTCGAAAAACCGTCACCGTAGGAGGATGTTTCGCAAAAGAATTGCAGAGTAAAGCTCCGCTACTAGTACGGGTTTTTCTGTTCTTATGATGAAAAATAGTTTCAAATCAGTATAAATTTTGTAAAAATACAAAATATTTGGCACTCTATTACCATGACTCTTAAATAATAAGATTACAATAAGAGAAAGTCTGAGTGTATATGTACATTTTGGAAAGATTATCAATGAAACCTTTTCAAGGGTTAATTATTGATTTTTCACAATTTTAAATTAAGCGCGCAATTTCAAGTTGTGAGAATCAGTGGAATTAGAAGGAGAAAATCATGTCCAACATTCATGTAACAGAGTGAGATTAAAAACTCAAAAAGTTTTACTTCATAGACCCGGTGATGAATTATTGAACTTAACCCTTGGATACATTGGGAGAGTTGTTGTTTGATGATATTCCGGATTTAGCGGAAGCACAACGAGCATGATCGTTTTGCAAATATTTTAAGAGATCATGGTGTGGAGGTTGTTTACCTTGAGGATTTGATGGCAGAAACTCTGAAGGCCGACCGGAAATCAAGGAGCAGTTCTTAGATCAGTGGATTACCGAGTCCGGTGTACACACGGAAGAATATCATAAGATTATCAAGAATTATTTAGAGAAGTTTAAGGACGAGAAGAATTGGTTTTTGAAGACGATGTGCAGGTATCACCTTTGCCGAGCTCGGAGAGATTCACACTAATTTCCTGGTAGACCGCATTGCAACCGCTTCCCACCTTCTTGTTAATCCGATGCCGAACCTGTACTTTTCACCCGTGATCCCGTTTGCATCCAGTAGGAAATGGTGCAGTTATCAACAGAATGTTTTCCGTAACCAGAAACCGCGAGACGATTTATGCGGATTACATTTTCAAGTATCATCCTGATTATGCGGAAATGTTCCTGACCTCTATGGCCGTAACAACTACTTCCATATCGAGGGTGGAGACGTATTAAACGTAAACGAGAAGTTACTCTTCATCGGAATGTCTCAGAGAACACAGCCTGAAGCGATTCAGGAACTTGCTATGAAGATGTTCTATGAGAACGAAGGCAATAAGATTGAGACCATTCTGGCATTTAATATTCCGGTTAGCCGTGCATTTCATGCATCTGGATACCGTATTTACACAGATTGATACCGATGCCTTTACCATCCACCCGGGAATCATGGGAACCTTACAGGTTTTCGCTCATCACCAAGGATGCCGCAAAGCATGATGTAAAGATTGAAGAGCATACCGGAAAGCTGGAAGATATTCTTGCAAAGTTCATGGGACTTCCGAAGGTTCGTCTGTTCCCCTGCGGTGCCGGAGATGCACTTGCAGCAGAGAGAGAGCAGTGGAACGACGGTTCCAACTACTGTGTATCGCTCCCGGAACGGTTATCGTTTACAAGCGTAACTATGTAACCAACAAGTATCTGAAGGAGAACGGCTTCAACGTTCTGGAGCTTGAAGCATCGAACCTTTGTGTAGGACGTGGCGGCCCCAGATGTATGTCTATGCCGCTTGTTCGTGAAGATTAATAAATTGTATTAGAAGAGAGAGGAAATTACTATGGGAGTTAATGTTAGAGGAAGAAGCTTTTTGACACTGTTGGACTTTTACACCGGATGAAATCAGATATTTCTTGGAGCTTTCTGCCGAGTTCAAGAGATTAAAGGCAAACGGTGTTGATCACAGCTATTTGAAAGGAAAGCAGGTTGTTCTGCTTTTTGAGAAGACTTCCACAAGAACTCGTTGTGCATTTGAAGTTGGTGCTCGTGACCTGGGAATGGGCGTTACTTTTTCTGGATTCGGATCTTCTCAGATGGGAAAGAAAAGAGTCTCTGGAAGATACCGCGAAGGTATTGAGGCCGGATGTATGACGGTATTGAGTACCGCGGATTTGATCAGAAGGTTGTTGAAGACCTTGCAAAAGTATTCCGGTGTTCCGGTATGGAACGGTTTGACCGACTTTATACCATCCGACACAGATGCTTGCAGATATCCTTACCGTTAAGGAAGAGTTTCGGCGATGTTAGAGGCCGTAAGTTAACCTTTCTTCGGTGATGCTCAGTAACGCGTTGCCAATTCCTTAATGATTGTATGTGCTAAGCTCGGTATGCACTTCTGTGCTTGTCGACCGAAGGAGCTTATGCTGACTGATGATCTCGTTGCTAAGTGCAGAGAGGTTGCAAAGGATACCGGAGCTGAAATTGAACTTACCGATGATATCAAAGATCGGTGCAAAGGATGCGGATGTCCTTTACACGGATATCTGGCTTTCCATGGGTGAGCCGGCAGAACTTTGGGAGAAGAGAATCAAGCTTCTTCGTCCGTATCAGGTAAACAAGGAGCTTATGGCTATGGCTAAGCCGACAGCTATTTTCTTACACTGCCTGCCCTCCTTCCACGACCGTAATACCACTGTCGGTGAGGACATCTACCAGAAGTACGGCTTAGAGGCAATGGAAGTTACCGATGACGTATTCCTTGGCAAGCACGCAAGACAGTTCCACGAGGCAGAGAATCGTATGCATACTATTAAGGCTGTAATGTATGCTACATTGAAGTAGGAGAAGAGCATGGCAAAACGTATTGTTGTAGCTCTCGGGGGGAATGCCTTAGGCAATACCCCCGAAGAGCAGCTTGATTTAGTACGTCATACCGCAAAGACAATCGTGGATTTGTCTGAAGCGGGTTATGAGGTGATTGTGGGCCATGGAAACGGACCGCAGGTCGGAATGATTAACCTGGCAATGGAGTTTTCCAGCACTAAGGGCGGAAACACACCGTATATGCCGTTCCCAGGTGCGGTGCGATGTCCCAGGGTATATCGGTTATCATTACAGCAGGCAATTCAGAAGGAATTAAAAGGCACGTCATATCGATAAGGAATGTGCTTCCGTCATCACACAGGTTGTTGTAGACGAGAAGGATCCCGGATTTGCTAAGCCGACGAAGCCGGTAGGAAGCTTCTATACGAAGGAAGAAGCTGACAAGATTGCCGCTGAGAAGGGTTTCACTTTTCGTGGAGGATGCCGGACGCGGCTATCGTCGTGTCGTACCTTCTCCGATTCCGCAGCGTATCGTAGAACTCAAGGTTGTTGAGCAGCTTGTCAAGGCAGGCGATATCGTGATTACAGTTGGCGGTGGCGGCATTCCCGTAGTGGAGACTGCTGAGGGCTTAAAGGGCGTAGCGGCAGTAATCGATAAGGATCGTTCCAGTGCTCTTCTTGCGCGAGGATATCGGAGCGGACATGCTGATTATCCTTACCGCTGTAGACAGAGTTTGCATCAATTACAACAAACCGGACCAGAAGGAACTTCCAACCATGAATCTGGCAGAAGCTGAGAAGTATATTGCCGAGAAGCAGTTTGCACCCGGCAGTATGCTTCCTAAGGTTCAGTCATGTATGGAATTCGTAAAGAATAATACCAACGGAGGAACCGCTCTTATTACCTCTTTACAGAAGGCAGCCCTTGCACTGAAAGGTGAGACAGGTACTATTATTACAAAATAACTAGAAGGGGATAGTATTTCTGTGAAAGCGAAAAACAATCTTTAACAGCGTTTAGTATTTTTATTTATCATTTTTGGCAGTTTTATGTATCATTTCCGTTCTTTTGAACGGACAACCGATTAGCAACGATATTATTTCCGGATTAAATCCCGGAGAAGTACGAAGATCTGTTAAAAAGTCGTTGCGGATGGAGGAACTGTTACTGTTGTTGGAGCTAAGCTAAATAACTTCTTTATGGCTTATCCCAATGGATTCGTTAATGCAGCGGACTTAATCGTATTTATCGTATCCATCGGCGGATTTATCGGCGTAGTGATGAAGACCGGTGCACTGGAAGCGGGTGTTTATCATCTGGTTAAGAAAGATGCACGGGAAGGAAGAAGTTTTAATCGTAATCTTAATGGTTCTTTTTCTCCGTCGGCGGTTCCACCTACGGTATGGCGGAAGAGACCATCGGCTTCTATGCTCTGATTACCACTGCACTTGTTGCAGCGGGCTTTGATACCATTGTTGCGGTAGCGACCGTCCTCCTGGGGGCAGGATGCGGTGTTTTGGGATCCACCATTAATCCCTTTGCTACCGGTGCGGCAACCGCCGCATTACAGAGCGTAAACGTTCCTTATAGCAGCACAACCATCATGGTTCTGGGCTTTGCGCTTTGGGCTACTTCACTGCTTATCGCTATTATCTATTCGTTCTGCGTTATGCCAGAAAAGTAAAAAGCGGATAAGGGATCCACCATCCTTTCCTTACAGGAACAGCAGGACATGAAGGATCATTTTTATGAAGGAAGACGGCCAGAAGTTGGAGTTTACCGGAAAGCATAAGGCCGTATTGATCGTATTCGCCATTTCTTTTGCAGTTATGATTGCTTCTCTGATTTCCTATCAGGACATTACCTTCGGAGGAAATGAAGATGCTTATCTTGCAGCTCTTGGCTGGTCTGATTTCTTAACCGGCGTTCCTCTTGGTCAGTGGTATTTTTGCGGAGTTGGCTGCTTGGTTTACTTTTTGCAGTCTGTTCTTATCGGCATTATGGCAAGGATGTCGGAAAACGAATTTATCAATACCTATCTTGACGGAGCAAAGGATCTGCTTTCCGTAGCACTTGTCATTGCAGTTGCTCGCGGTATCACGGTTGTGATGCAGGCAACGCATATGGACTTCTGGATTTTGGATAAGTCCGCAGCGATTACTGAAGGGCGTTCCGGGCTTTGTATTCGCACCGATGTCTTATATCATTTACCTGGTACTCAGCTTCCTGGTTCCTTCCACTTCGGATTGGCAGGATTCTCCATCCCGGTAATGGGCGGATTGGCAAAATACTCTTGGATTTAATGCATCCGTAATGGTTGCCGTATTCTCTGCAGGTTGCGGTTTGATTAACCTTTTCACACCGACCTCCGGTGTAGTTATGGGAGGACTCGGGTGCAGCTAAGGTAGAGCTGAAGACCTATATGAAGTGGGGACTTAAGCTCTTTTGTGGCAATCGGCATTGCAAAATATCATCGTTCTTTCTTTTGGCAATGATGATTATTAAGTAATTTGCAAGCAATACTTGCATAAAGGGCTATAAAAACAAGATGTCTCAGGCTTCGCCTGCGCCACTTGTTTTTACAGCCCTCTTTATCAGATAAAAAATAAATTCATTTCAAAATATCTATGAATAAATTTGTGCTATAATAGCAAAGATAAGAAGAAATTTTTCATAAAAGAGTTCCTTCTTTTTCACTTTGGCGTTCCTGCATTCTTCAAGGAACTATGTGAACTGTTTTGAGGAAGAAACGGATGAGTAAAAAGGCAATTATGCAAGAAAGCTGGACATCGGGAATCAATCCGATCTCCCTTTGTTCTTTTGACTATGAAGCGATAGAGAAGCCGACGAAAGCCTTGATGCATCAGGCTGCACGCTTTATGTATTTTAATAAGGGTGTCGGGAAGATTAAAATTGACGGGTGGAGTATGATATTGTACCCTCATACTTTATGTGCGATTACCCCTTGAAGGTGACGGATATTATTGATGTTAGAGATACTTTGCACCTAAGTCTTATTGTTTATGACTTTCAGTTTATGAATACGATGCTGAAGGTGGCTCCCGGTCTGGAGGTGGATAGTACAAGCTTATTTACTTTTTGGCATCTCATCCGGTAGCTTACCTGGAAAAAGGAGCAGATTTCACAATCTATAGAATCATGTCCGCTCTGCAAAATGAATTGGGCGTGGATTCGGCAGTAATGAGACAGGCAGAGAAACCCTTTACTTTTCTTTATACGGTAGTAAAGATATTAGAGCTTATGGTAGAGTATCGACGATGTTTAGCTTTGACGGAAGATACTGTGAAGCAAAAACAATATCGATATACAGAATTCTATCTTAAGCTATATCTATTTTCATTCAGCCGAGCACTTGACTTTGGAAAAGGTTTCTGAGGTTTTTATATCTCTGAATCTTCCTTGTCCAAGAGGTTGAGTGATTTAACGGAACAACTTTTACGAAGCTTTTAAATGATATACGGATTGAAAAGGCGACGGATTATCTAATCTATACCGGATTAACCTTGGAAGAAATAGCAGAGATGTTGGGCTTTTTCCGATGCATCCCATCTTTCAAAGCATTTTTAGTGGAGAAAATGGGACTGACACCGAACAAATATAGAAAGGCTTATGGGAAAGAGGGAGCGGTCTATCGCCCTGCAGATAAGAATATCGCTTTGGAAGTTACCGATTATCTCTATAATCATTATGATGCGGATGACTTATTGGCCAGTACGATTTCGGAGAAGTATGGGATAAGCGTTTCGGAATTAAATCGAGCACTTTTTATATTATACGGAAATGAATTTTATAACCTTGCTGAATTTGTTCGAGTGAATAAGGCCAGTGAGATGCTGGTGGATTCAAATTATTCCATTTTGGATATTTCGGTCTCTGTGGGCTATAGTAATATTAAGACTTTCAACTTTGAATTTCTTCAAATTTCAAGGATGACCCCAGTGAATTTGAGAGTCTATCACTTTACAGAGGACAGATCAGTCAGAAAATAAGATAAAAACAAAGATAAAAATAAAGATAAAAACAAAGATAAAAATATAGAAAAGAAAAATGGAGTTTAACGTGATACCGCGCTTTATGAGCGATACTGTTATGAATAAAAAGTTCCCGGGTACTTTTGTATCGGGAACTTTTTAGAAGGATACGTAAAAGGAGGAGTCAGCTCTAAAAAGAAAAGGGAGCAAGCTTTTTACAAGGAGCTCATGTGAAAAAGGGATATCGAGCTGTTGCAAAACTTTTCGCCTCTCTTTTATGACAGGTGAAGAGAAGAATCTGAGCAGGATATGCCTTATTGACAAAAGAAAGTGCTGCAGCCAGACGGTTTTTCATCATACATGACAAAGCTGTCATCAAAGAGTAAAGGAAGGTATTCTTTCCGTTCTTTTGTAAGAGCTTTGCCATGGCCAAACGTAAAGAAAGATAAAGCTGATCGATTGTTCCGGTAGAGGCCTGCTCCAGAGGTAACATTGTTTCTTTCGTATTTACAAAGATACGCAGATTCTGGTCAATAAAAAGAGAATCATAGCGTTCTCGGTGATATAGGAGAGAATGTTTTGCCGTTTCTTTGTTTAAATAAAAGGCGAGCTTTGATAAATCTCTTCGGATAAAGCGTGAATCCTTTCTTTTTGCTTCGGCAATGGCTTCCAGCTTTCTCACGAAGCTTCTCATTGTCATAGAGAGCTTGGACGGATTTGCTCCGCTCTGTTTTGCCAACTGCCGATTTGACGCAATTTCTCTTCCAGCACGTTTTCTTCTTCCTCTAAACGCTTTTTCTTTCCTCTTCTTTCTGTTCTTCTTCTTTAACGCGGAAATATCGGTATTTAGCTCTTCAATTTTGCTCGCTTTTCAGAAAGCAATGTGAAAATTATTTTACTTCACTATAATATTTATCCAATACATAAGGGCTAAAGAGAGAGGAAGGAGCGGATTTGTCCACCTCTTCTTTACTGGAGTTTGAAAAAGCGGCGTATGCGGCAAAATTTCTCTTATTTGCAATCTCCCGGAAAAAAAGATTCTGCTTTTGTTCCAATTGGATCAGCTTCTTTCTTTCTACAAAGCTCGTAAAAGAGAAAATTCCGAAGAAAAGACCCAAACAGAATGCCGGATAGAGCATGGGAACAGGAATGAATCTGAAATGCAAAAACCTAGGGAGTAGGGTAGTCGGTATAAAAATACAGATAACTCAATAAAAGAATAGCAGAGGAAAAGCACGGACAGGAAAAAGAAGGCAAAACGGAAAAAGGAAAGCTTGCTTTTTTTGCCCGTCTAATGCCTCGCTTTCAGATAGAAGTTGCTTTACGGTGCTTTCTTCGTTCAGAACCTCTTCTTCCGAGTGGAAGCCCTCCTTGTGGACAAACTCCTCCAAAGTTTGTATTTCTTTTGTAAATGCAATATGGCGGAAATTTTATTTTTCAACCAAGTTCTTGTAATTTTTCTTCCTGAAAATGACGTGGACGCTTTGCCTTCGGATGCAGAGTCTGAAATCAAATCCGGTGTTTCCTCGCATCCCTTTTACGGAAAAGTTCTCTTTGGCTGTTTTTAACGTCTCCCAGTAAAGCGGAATATTCCTTTTCCGCCTGGAAAATAAATCTGCTCTTGGATTCTCTTTTCTTCTTCACTAAGATAGGCAATGGCAGTTTCGGATTAATGTGCATATTTCCACTATGTTCCATATTGGAAAAATCTTTCTGCAATTCTTTTACCATTTCGCGGTCTGTGCCGGATTTTTAATTGACGAATGAATACCGTATTTTTAAAGCTTTCCGAGGAAAAAGAGGAGAGCGCCTCTTCGAGCAAAAGCAATCGGCATCAGAGACGAGGGTATTCGTGTCGAGCTGAAGAATCACTGCATTTCCGCCGGAGAGAAATCGACTCAGACAATAGGACTTATTTTGATAGGAAAAGAAAAAGCTTTCCGCCGAATGGAGCTCCTTTTTGAAACGGACGGTGGCGAAAGAATTGCTCTTTTCTGCTCGGAGAAGAAGGAATACCATACAGCATTCCCTGAATAAAAGCATGTAAAGTGGATTTTTCCGCTCATTTTTCTCCGTAAATTACATTGCAGAGGGAGAAAAATCCAATGAAAATTGATGGAAATTTTCCGAACCCCTGAGATTTCAAGCTGGTAATAATCATCCTCCGGAAAGCAGTGCAGAATACCGTCAATACAAACTATCCTTTTTCTCTGGCGGATAAGTCCTCATTTCCTTTTTAGAGGTAAGAGCGAATATAAAATCCGATTAAATCGTTACTATGCTCACGGTAGAGGTTATAGAAGTCATATTCCGGACATGCTTTCATCAATCCACTCAATGACGCGGCTAGTTTTTAGGCAATAAATCTTCTCCGACATGGGTTTCAGGGATCTCTTTTTCCCGCTGAATTTGATGCGATAAATGTGTTGCATCCCTCTTTTTCTTGATTTCGTCGGAGAGTCTGTCTCGGAGCATTTCGGTTCCTACACCGGTATCCAGACGGAAATGAAGCGAGATGTATTGCGTATCGGCAAGGCGAATAAACTGCAAAGCATCAATCTTTTTTCTGCAGAGGATCTGAGGTTTCCCAGAAATACGCTATGCTCCCCTAAATTATCTTTACTGAGGGCTTCTGGTGAACCGGAAAAACCACCTTATCCTCTAAAAGAATTTGTTTATCAGCTCTCCCCCAAAGCAACATAGGAAAAAGGAAGAGCCTGCAACTTTTTCCGGATTTCTTCGGAAAAGGTTCTTCCCTTGAAAACGTTGCAAAAGCAGAACAGGAATCGCTCCACTATGTTCCGAGGGTAAATGCTCCAACGCTCTTTTTCTGTCAGCCTTTTCCTGTAAGCTGAGAATTTCAAGGTTTAATTCTTCAATATAAAGTTGTTCCTGTTCTTCTTTCAGGATATGTACATTTCGTGGGGAAAATCGCAGAATTCAGAAAATGGTAGGAGAGATCCGGCTTGGAATAAAAAGAAGACATGACAAAAAGGAATCGAGAGAGGCTCTGTCGGATTCGTTCCACATCTTCCTTTTAAAGGAGAAAAATGGAAGCTTTTGTCCCAAAAGAAACAAAGCATCCACATTTTTCCTTAAGTGCTAAATCTATAATTTTATCCAAAGAGGAGAGGAGAGCATTCGCTCGCTCTCTTCCCCATGATTTTTGTCCATCGGGGATCATTCCCAAATGGAGATCGGAGGCATGAATAAAACGCATGAACGTTCCTTCCTTTATAATTCACAGTTGCCAACGGTTCTCGGGAAGGGAAGCACATCACGTATGTTGCTCATTCCGGTAATGTACATTACCGCTCTTTCAAAGCCTAAACCGAATCCTCCGTGTCTGGTACTGCCGTACTTACGCAGGTCAAGATAGAATTGGTAATCCTCCATATTCATATTCAGTTCCTGCATCCGTTTTGTCAGTTTATCCAAATCGTCCTCTCTTTGAGAACCGCCGATGATTTCTCCGATTCCCGGAACCAGACAATCCACTGCGGCTACCGTTTTTCCGTCTTCATTTCAACTTTCATATAGAAAGATTTGATGTCTTTGGGATAATCGGTTACAAAGACAGGACACTTTATAGATTTCTTCCGTCAAATAGCGTTCATGTTCTGTTTGCAGATCCGAACCCCACTTGACCTTATACTCAAAACGGTCATTTACCTTTTCAAGCATTTCTACAGCCTCGGTATAGCTTACTCTGGCAAAGTCCGACTTTACAATATGTTGCAGACGCTCTAAAAAGGCCCTTTGTCAACAAACTGATTCAAGAATTCCAATTCTTCCGGTGCATTAACCAAAACGTATTGAATAATGTACTTTCAGCATATCTTCTGCAATAAACATCACATCATCCAGGTCGGCAAAAAGCCATTTCCGGCTCAATCATCCAGAATTCCGCAGCGTGTCTTTGTGTGTTGGACTTTTTCCGCACGGAAAGGTAGGACTGAAAGGTGTAAATATCTCGAAAAAGCCTGAGCAAATGCTTCTCCGTTTAACTGTCCGGAAACAGTAAGGCTGGTTTTTCTTTCCGAAAAATCTTCGCTGTAGTCCACTCTGCCGTCCTTCATGGGGAACATTGTTCTAAGGGAAGTGTGGTTACCTCGAAACATTTCACCCTGCGCCTTCCGCATCGGATGCGGTAATCAAGGGAGTATGGACGTAGACAAAAGCCTCTCTCCTGAAAGAAGGAATGAATCGCATAGGCAATTTGAGAACGGATACGAAATACAGCCTGAAAAAGTATTGGTTCTGGGACGTAAGTGCGGGAATAGTTCTCAAATACTCCAGACTATGCCTTTTTCTGTAAGGGATAATCCGGCTGCGTTTCTCCCTCTACGGAAATTTCCACAGCCTGCAGTTCAAATTCCTGCTTTGCTTCAGGTGTGGAGATAAGCTTTTCCGCTTTACGATAACGGCAGCGCCTACACCGAGCTTGGCAATTTCACCGAAGTTTGCCATTTCGTCATGATATACGACCTGAAGCGGTGTAAAAAGTTCCGTCAGAAATAGTGAGGAAAGCCGAAATTCTTGGAATCCTGATTACTTCTACCCATCCGCTGACACAAACCTCCTGGTTTAAATATTCCTCCTTGAAAGGAAAATATCCCTGAAGTCCTGTGATTTCCATAAGTCCCCTTATACATAATTAAACTGAATAGCAGAGTCTGTAAAATGAAATTTTTGCCATAAGAAAAGTAGCGTAATCAGCTTAACTATCATTTGTAGTATACTTAAGCTGAGGCTTTTTTCAAGGTTATTTGCCCTCTAAACCTACAATCTGCCTCTTCTAAACCTACATTTGCCTCTTGTTAAACGATTCTTTAAAATGGGGATGATGCAGAAAAAGAGCAAAGATATTTCATGAAGGAAAAAGAATAAAGAACAAATAAGAAAAAGTGTTAATTAATTTTTATAATATATAAATTTATATAAAAAGTGACGGTGTTAATGTTTATTGACATTAATTCATTGTGCAAACTAGACTAAAATAAAAACAATGAGAGGAGAAATGGATGTCTTGTACAACACTTTTGGTGGGAGAAACGCCAGCTATGATGGTTCCACGATGATTGCCAGAAACATGGATTCCGGCTCGGGAGAGTATACTCCGAAAAATGCTCAGAGTTTCCGGGAAGAATGCTCCGAAGAAATATAAATCGGTACTTTCTCATGTTGAAATTCCTCTACCGGAAAAAGGCCTTTGGACTATATTTGCTTTCCGGATGCACTGGGAGATAAAGGAATATGGGCAGGCGCGGGAACGAACAGTGCCAATGTTTCCGTATCAGCTACGGAGACGATTACCAGTAATGAATTAGTGCAGGCGGCAGATCCTTTGGTGGTTTTGCATAAAGAAGGAAGAAAGGAGATTCCGGGTGGAATAGGAGAGGAGGATATGACAAGCCTCTTGCTTCCGTATATTCATACTGCCAGAGAAGGCGTGATTCGACTGGGAGAGCTTTTGAGAAGTACGGAACCTATGAAATGAATGGTGTTGCTTTTTCCGATACCAAGGAAATATGGTGGCTGGAAACGATAGGGAGGGCATCACTTTATTGCAAAAAGTGCCGGATGATGCTTATGTCATGATGGCAAATCAGCAAGGGATTGATTCCTTTGATTTGGAGGATGCATTTGGAAAACAGAAGGAGCATATCTGCTCAAAAGACTTAAGAGAATTTATGGCTGAGCATCATTTAAATCTGGATTTTGAGGGGATTTTAATCCCAGAGCGGCATTCGGAAGTCATAGTGATGCGGACCACGTCTATAATACTCAAGAACCTGGTATATTTCTAAAAAGATTAAATCCGAATACCTTTTCGCTATGAGGGAGAGTCGGCGGACTTTAAGCCGGATTCCGATGATATTCCTTGGGCGATGGTTCCGGAAAGAAAAATCACGCCTATGGATGTGAAATATCTGCTTTCTACTCATTTTCAAGGGACAGCCTATGATTGCTATGGAAAATTCGGAGATTTAAGTCGAGTTGGGCAAATTCGTCCTATCGGTATAGAGAGAACAAGCTTCCTTTCTCTTCATCAAAAACAAGGAAGAAAAGTGCAAGGACTTGGAGTGCATTACCTGGTTCACTTTTCGGAGCCAATGTTTTCAATGCTTTAATTCCGATGTTTTCAGCTGTTACAAAAATTCCAAATTACTTTAGCAATACCAAAAAAGAGGTTAGTACGGACAGCTTTTTACTGGCAAAACCGTTTGATTGGAGCTATGGCGGATGCTTCCTATCAAAAAGTCGTTTTTCATGTAGAAAGATATCAAGGCAGTGTACAGGCGAAGTGTTATCGGCTTATTGAAGAATATAAGAAGGAGGTGTCGGAAAGGAAGAGAGGGCAGGCGGAAATAACGGCATTGCTGGAGGAGTGCAATGAAAAGATTGCGGCCATTTGTAAAAAAGAAACGGCTGAACTTCTGGACAAAAGTACTTTATGAGGCAAGCAGTATCATGAAAAATTGTTATTCCCGTTCCGATGCATAATGAAAAGATTCACCTTAATCTACTATCTATTTTAAAATCATGATGAATTGAAGGAGGGAAATATGGGCACTTTAATTTCGGCTGAAGATACCTGGATGCTATGGACGGTTTTGGCACTTAGCGCGGCGCTGTCTATTTATCTGGAGCAGAAGTACAAATGGGCGAGTAAGATAACGGGTTGTATTTTGGCAACACTTTTTCACTTTAATTCTTGCTAATTTGAATATCATTCCAACCGATGCACCGGTTTATGATGCGGTATGGGGCTATGTTGTACCGCTTGCTGTACCGCTACTTCTTTTTAATGCCAATGTCAAAAATCTGGAAAAGAGTCAGGAAGAATTCTTGTGATTTATCTGTTAAGTAGTGTGGGAACTCTACTTGGGGGCTTTACCGCATATTTTGCATTAAGAAATGCGATTCCCAAATTAAATGACATTATTCCGATGTTTGTGGGGACATATACGGGAGGTTCCGTAAACTTTATTGCGATGTCGCAACAGTATGAAGTGCCGGGCAAGACGGTATCCGCCGCTTTGGTTGCGGACAATCTTCTTATGGCGATTTATGTATTCGTGTTAATTTCTCTTCCTGCTATGGCGATTATCAAGAAGCTGTATAAACAGCCCTATGAGGATGCACTCCGTGCAAATACCGCCGATCAAGATCAGAATAAAACTATGGCTGCCAAAGTATTGGGGGAGCCAAGGAGATTTCCCTAAAGGATATAGCTTTTTGCGGTTGCAATCGCATTTACCATTGTTACCCTTTCTACAAAGCTTGCGGGTATAATCAGTTCCGCTTTTTCGGGAGGAGATGTTGTAAGTAAATTTATTGGTGGCTTCTTCGGGAATAAGTATCTTCTGATTACTACCTTTACCATGCTGATTGCATCCTTCTTCCCGAAGCAGATGTCGTCCGTTAAGGGAGCGCAGGAGATAGGGACATTCCTTATCTATCTTTTCTTTGCGGTTATAGGAGCGCCTGCCTCTATACCGATGATTATTCGTGAGTCGCCACTGCTTTTTGGTATTGGCCTTGATTGTTGTAGCGACAAATATGATTGTTTCTCTGATTCTTGGAAAAATCTTTAAGTTTTTCCATTGAAGAAATCATTATCGCTTCCAATGCAAATGTGGGTGGACCTACAACAGCGGCGGCAATGGCAGTATCAAAGGGCTGGACTGAATTGATTATTCCCGGTCTATTAACGGGAACGCTCGGATATGTGCTTGGAAACTATTTGGGTATTTTTCGTGGGATGCTTTTACATTAAAAATTTTCGAGAAAAGAATACTATTAATTTTTTTAATAAAAAGACTATTAAAAAGAATAAGTATCATATAAAATATTAGGAAGTAGAAAAGAGCTCTGCTTCCTAATGTTTTTTAAAAATTCATAACGAGTGGCGAGGTGAGTCTGAGGTATCTTTTGTCATAACAGTATCGCTTGCAAAGTGGGGTATCTCGTTTAACATGAGCTTTGAGCTTTGCTTAAATATCTTGTTGATTAATAGTAACATAAACAAAACGGAGAAAGTTCGCTTGTTGGAGAAAAACACGAAAAAGGAAAGTTAAATTTCTATTTATAGACATCATGTATAAATATTTATACAAAAATTCACAAGAAATAAATTCTAATTTATAGTGAATATTTTTAGACTTGACTGTTTTCAACGTCTTTTAATTCGTGCTATAATTCAAGTACCAGAGATAGGAGATTTTTTAAATTCATTACAATTTTCTATAGCTGGACTAGCCAGAGCGAGAATTCCTAGAAGCGGTGAGGTGTAAAGATGATCAAGAAGGAAATGATTGCCATGCTTTTTAGCTGGTGGACAAGGTTCACGTCTTGGTGTTCTGACGAAGAATGTCGCAAAACCGGCAGTATCCTTTGGAGGGAAGTATTCCATTATCGATTTCCCTTTAAGCAATTGTATTAACTCCGGTATAGACACCGTCGGAGTCTTAACGCAGTATCAGCCTCTCCGTCTCAATGCGCACATAGGGATTGGGATACCTTGGGATTTGGACCGAAACAGAGGCGGCGTTACGGTATTGCAACCCCTATGAGTCTTTACAGGATACAGGCTTTTTACTCTGGCACGGCAAATGCCATCTATCAGAATATTGCTTACATCGAAAAACTATGATCCGGAGTATGTACTGATTTTATCAGGAGATCATGTATAAGATGGACTATGAGGTAATGCTGGAATACCATAAAGCGATGAAAGCGGACTTGACCATTGCTTCATGCCGGTACCCATGGAAGAGGCCAGTCGTTTCTGGTATAACGGTGACGGATGAGCATGGCAGGATCACGGATTTCCAGAAAAACCAAAAATCCGAAGAGCAATCTGGCTTCGATGGGAATCTACATTTTTAATTGGAAACGTATTAAAGGAAGCTCTGATTCAAAACAAAGATGTTCCTGATTGCGATTTTTGGCAAGCACATTATTCCTTATCTTTTTTCAGAAGCAAGGGACAGATTTATGCTTATGAATTCAATGGATACTGGAAGGATGTGGGAACATTGTTATCCTACTGGGAATCCAATATGGAACTCATTGCATTGATACCGGAGTTTAATTTATACGAAGAGTATTGGAAAATTTACACGCAAACCGATAACGCGGCTCCGCAGTATATTTCAGATGAAGCACAAATTGAACGCTCAATTATTGCGGAAGGCTGTGAGATTCACGGAGAAATCCGGAATTCTATAATCGGTCCGGGCGTAACAGTGGAACACGGGGCAGTCATTACAAACAGTATCATCATGGAAAACACAGTCATCGAGGAAGATACCCACATCGACCAGGCTGTGGTGGCAGAAAATGTTATTATAGGAAAGGCTTGTGAAATCGGTACTGGAGAATACCAGGAATCAAGCTATGACAGCAGGGTTTATTGCTCGAATCTTGCGACCATCGGGGAAGTTTCCCTGATACCGGATGGGGGTAAGAGTAGGAAGAAATGCAGCTATATATGGACCGACGGAGCTTTCCGACTATCCGGATGGACTTCTTGTTAGCGGAGGAGTGATTATCAAGGAGGAGGAAAGACTATGAGAGCTATGGAATCATACTGGCGGGTGGAAACAACAAAAGAATGCATGAGCTTTCCAACAAGAGAGCCATCTCTGCTATGCCTGTAGCAGGGACGTTTCGTGCGATAGATTTTGCCCTTTCGAATATGTCCAACTCTCATATTCAGAAGGTTGCGGTACTGACGCAATACAATTCCCGCTCTTTAAACCAACATCTATCTTCTTCCAAATGGTGGGATTTTGGGAAGAAAACAGGGAGGGCTTTATGTTTTTACTCCGACCATAACCGCTGAACACGGTGACTGGTTTAGAGGAACAGCGGATGCTCTCTACCAGAACCTTGTTTTTTTACAGTCTTCTCATGAGCCTTATGTGATTATTGCAGCAGGAGATGGGGTATATAAACTTGACTACAACAAGGTACTAGAATATCATATCGAAAAGAGGGCGGATATAACCGTTGTTTGCAAGCCTATTGATGCAAACGATGATATTTCCCGCTTTGGCTGTCTGAAAATGAATGAGGACAGTCGAATTGTGGACTTTGAGGAGAAGCCTGTATTTACGGATGCCAATATACTTTCTTGTGGAGTCTATGTCATTCTGGAGAAGGCTTCTGATTGAGCTTTTGGAAAAAGCCCACGACGAAGATCGCTATGATTTTGTAAAGGATATTCTGGTTCGCTATAAGAATTTAAAGCGAATCTACGGTTATAGACTGAACACTTATTGGAGCAATATTGCTTCTCTGGAGTCCTATTACAAGACGAATATGGACTTCTTAAAGAGAGAGATTCGGGATTATTTCTTTAAACAGGCGCCTGGTGTTTACACAAAATTGGCCGACAACCCGCCTGCAAAATACAATCCGGACAGTAATGTGCATAACTCCATTGTGGCCAGCGGTTGCATTATCAACGGAACGGTTGAAAATTCCGTTCTGTGCCGTAAGGTCTACATTGGAAACAACTGTATCGTTCGGAATTCGGTAATCCTGAATGATGTGTATATCGGAGATAACAGCGTATTAGAGAATTGCATCGTGGAGAGCCGGGACACCATTCGCGCCAATACAACCTACATTGGAACACCGGAGAATATCAGAATCGTCATCGAGAAAAATGAAAAGGTATACCATGTAAAAAGGAAGGAGTATCATGGAGGTTACAGATGTACGGGTTCGCAAGGTTGACAAAGAAGGTAAGATGAAGGCCATTGTTTTCTATCACTTTTGATGAGGAATTTGTAATTCACGACATTAAGGTTATCGAAGGAGAAAAAGGGCTTATTCATTGCTATGCCTTCAAGAAAAACTACGGACGGGGAGTACAGAGATTGGTGCACCCTATCCGCTCCACCACGAGAGAACTGCTTCAACAAACTATTTTGGAAAAATACCAAGAAGATGCTGAGGAAGAGAGCGAAGCACTTTGAGCTCAGCAGAAGAACACAACTCAAGAATCAGGAAAGATTGCATGAAACATAGCATGAAACATAGCTGTGCATCTTTCTACGAGGGAAAACTCCAATGGAATGGTTTGATTCGTACAAAAAGCTACTAAGAGATTGACCTCTCTTGGTAGCTTTTTATTCATAACGAGTATCGTGCAAAGCGTGCGATATCTCGTTTTATACCTTTTTCTGTTTTGTCGAAATACTAATTGGAAAAATGTGCTCACAGTTGAAAGGGTGTTTAGAGGATAAATGAAAAATAATTACAGAACGGAAAATGCGCTATATTTATCTTTTATTTCTGCTATTCATTGTTATTTTTTTATTTTTGGAAGCTCTGTACGAGAGTATTACAGGCTTGGCTTTAGTGAGCATAAATTTGAGGTGTTAAGAACGGGATGGCAGAGAATTCTTCCCGATGGTTCAAAAAGAAGCTGAGATCTTCGGAAGAAACAGTTCTGGTTAAGGATTTACTGATTGAGAGACAGCTCCTGAGTGAAGTTCCCCTATTCTTTGACGACACTTTATATCAGGACGGTGCATCAAGATTTAACGATTTGGATTGATGAAAAGCCGGTATATCAGTTTGACTATCAGGATATTCCTCCATTTAACAGTAAAATTCTCCGTTGTGCTGGGTACGTATCCCTGATACAGAAAGATCAGTTGGGAAGTACAATTCGAATTGAATTTAGAGGAAGAGCCAGAAGTGTTGAAAATACTCTGAAGGACTGTATTTTTGGAGAGGATTTATCCATTGTTTGCGAGATTTTTATGGAAGAATATCTTGCAGATATTTTCATCCCTTTGCTTGATTTTTCATGGGAATCGGTCTACTTGTGGAATATCTTATTCTGGATCGAAGGAGAGGAGAGAAAAGGGCTCATTTTATCTGGGGAGCCGTTCTATTCTTTTATTGGCCTTTGGTTGGGATGCCGATTGATGCCAGACAGCTGATTTTCAATAATATTTTGTTGATTTGGAATATGGAATATCTTCTTTGATTATGATTCCGATTCCAGCTTTGTTGTTTATCAACAAAGTGGAGAGGGGAAATTGTCAAAGGGGATTTATTGGCTATGTTTATTGATAGCACTTTGTGATTTTTGATTATTATTTCCTGCAGGAGTCGGTCTGTACAGCTTTAAGGAATTGAACGTATTGATTGACTTCTTGATTCTCTTGACCTGTTTTGCCATTGCCAGAAGCTTTGTTGTAGGTTAACTGGCGGGATCCGGACCTTTTTCAAAGATTTAACATGGATGGTAGGTGCCGGAACAACCCTTATTTCCTTCAGCTGCATCGAGCTTGTATCCTTCTTCTAAACGGTTACGAAAAACCAAGGGCGTTTTCTTTCCGTTGGAAGCGTGATTTTCGCTTTACAGATGATTCATATGCAAAAGTATGGAATACGATAAGATTCGAAATGAAAAGAATAAGCTGGAGCTTGCCGAAAAAGTGCTCCAGTCCGAGTTCTTGGCTAATATGTCTCATGAGATTCGCACGCCGATTAATACGGTTATCGGGATGAATGAAATGATTCTAAGAGAGAGTCATGATGATGTTGTTTTGGGGTATGCCAGAAACATTCAGGTTTCCGGAGAAAGCCTGCTCTCATTGGTGAAATGATATTTTGGATTTTTCGCGTATTGAATCTTTGGGAATCAAGTTGGTTCCTAAACCCTATGAACTTGCTAATTTATTGCATGAACTGAGTAATACTGCCCGCTTTAGGGCGGAGTGGAAGAACTGCGTTTCTCCGTAATTGTGGATGAAGATACACCGGCAGTCCTTTTTGGAGATGCTTTCCGTGTGAGAGAGATACTTGTCAATCTTTGGATAATGCAATCAAGTATACTGATACGGGAACGGTTACGTTGATGGTAACCTTTAAAAAGCTTGCTCATCGAAGAGAAAAAGCTTTTTTGATGAGAAGGATGCAAATGTAAGTTCGAGGATAGGGAGGAACAGCCTCCGGCTAATGCTGTCCCCTGTAGAATTGCAATTTGCGGTGAAGGATACCGGATTGGGAATCAGTGAAAAGATCAGAAATTGGTTTTCCAAAAATTCCAAAGAGTGCATTCCGGCTGGAGAAAGAACATCCAGGGAACCGGTTTGGGACTTCCGATTACAAAATATTTAACAAAATTGATGCATGAGCATAGAATTAAAAAAAGTGCTCTGGGAGAAGGGCTCCTGTTTTACGGCCTATATTCCGCAGTATCGTTTAAATGATGAGTTTATCGGGAACTTTGAAGACCGATACAAAAAGCAAAAAAAGGGATTCGGCAACGGTTTCAATAGAGGGATTTATTGCCAGTGACGCCAAAAATTCTGGTTGGATGACAATGAACTGAATTTGCAATTGGTGAAGAATCTTTTGAAACGTACCGAGGTACAGATTGATGTTGCTTACTCCGGTGAGGAATGTCTGGAGAAGTTGGCATCGGGAACCCTATGACATCGTTTATTTGGACCATATGATGGTCGGGATGAATGGTGAGGAGACTTTGGAAAAATCCGGGAACAGGCCATTGAAAATCGATATGGAAAGCCCATTCCCTGTTATTGCTTTTTTTCCTCTAATGATACTTATTTGAAAGCCATAAGAACGGAAGCAGTAAATTTGATGCTTATCTTTTGGAAAGCCTGTAGATGGAAATGAACTCGATAAGAGCCTTTTATACCTTCCTGCCGGAAAATTTAATCCGAAAGAGAAGCAATGAGGAATACTTTTGAGGCGGAAAATGAAGAAGCATACCATTTCCGAAAAGGAGGACAAAGAGAAACTTCTGGATCGTGAGATTGGCTTGGCTTATTGCATGCAGGATGAGTCCATTTACCAGGAAATCCTTACTCTGTTTAAAGAAAACAGTACGGAGAAGCAGAAGGAGTTGGAAGCTGCATTTAGTGATTCCGATTATGCAAAATACAGGTTATACTCTCATGGCTTAAAAACGACTTCTCTTACTGTCGGAGCAGTATTGCTCTCGGAAAATGCGAAAAAAATGGAGTATGCGGCTAAACGGGTGGTGGAAGGAGTTGAAAAAGAGGAGGCAATACAGTATATTCGTTATAACCATAGTGCTTTTTATACGACTATATAATAAGACGGTAGAGAAGGTCTCGTGATATTTAGAGCCTTAAAATAAAAGGATAGGGGGTGGTAACTTACAGGTGACATAATGGACAAGTTAAAAATTCTGGTTTGTGATGATGAGATAGTGCAACAAAAACTTATGAAAGCCCTATTGGAAAAAGTACTTTGCTGGAGAATGAGATGCAGGCAGAGCTTTAAGTTCTATCCTTCAGAGCAGAGCTGTTTACAGGATAGCCGGGAAATATTGGACGCGGATATTTTCCTCTGGATATTTTTCATGCCGGAATTGAACGGATTGATATTGCACGAGAACTGAAGGATTTGGGGAACGAATGGGAAGATTATCTTCATCACCGGCGGAAATGATTATATTACAGAGGCATTTGAAATTCATGCTTTTTCCTATATTCAAAAGCCGGTGGAGTATGAGAAGTTTGCCAAAGTGATGAATGCTGTTAGCATTGTTTGGAGAAAGCCAGATATATCGATATTATTGCGGATCGTGAAAAGAGAAGAGTCTATTTGGCGGATATCCTCTATGGAAACTTTAGGAAGAAGACTGGTGATTTATACGAAGGATGAGGAATTGAAACCCTATCTTTCGGTAAAAACTTTATGGATGAATACGGCGGAAACGAGTTTTTGCAAATTTCGCTATGCTGCTGTTTCCAAGAGCAGAATTCAGAGAATTGTGGGGAGAAGTTTGTATCTGATGAACGGAAAAGTGTTGTTGATCAGTGAAAAAGTACTTACCTACTACAAAAAAGGTTACATTGAATATATTCACACAAAAAAGTGGCAAATGTTTAGAATGTGAGGAAATATGTTGCAGAGCATAGTAATCGTTGATGATGAAACTATTCCGCGAAAGATTGCTGAGAAAGCACTGAAGGACAAGTATGCAGTAAGCTCTATGCCGATGCGAGAACGGCTCTTTCGGAGCTGACAGTTACTCGCCCTAACTTGCTTTTTTAGTGGATTTACATATGCCGATATGGACGGATATGCCATTTTAGATGAGATTAGACAGCTGGATGATCATGATTTAAGCAATGTGCCGGTTGTGATTATGACATCCGACGATGATGCTAAAAATGAGATTAAGGGATTTGATTTAGGGGCATATGATTATATTCGAAAGCCTTTACTTCCGGACGTTTTAATTCGACGAGTGGATCGGATTATGAAGGGGAAGAAACTTTAAAGCATCTGGAGAAAGAAGGCGGAAATTGATATTTTGACAGGCCTTCTGAATCGAGCGCTTCTGTACAACAGATTAATGAGAATCTTCAGATGCACAAAGAAACCGGTTTGCTTTAATGATGGATTTGGACTCACTTTTAAGCAGGTAAATGACCATTACGGACATGAGATGGGAGATAAGGTTCTTTCTCGTTGCCAATACTTAAAAAAATATGTCCGTTCCGATGATGTTTTTAGGGAGAATTGGCGGAGATGAGTTTGTAATTTTCTATAGAGGGTTTTGAAGGATGAGGCCTACAGGAAAGATGTGAAGAAATCTGTGGTGCGGTAAAACGGGCACTGTAGAGGCTTTTACAGACTCGAACATGCAGTTTGGAATTTCCATCGGTATTTCCGCCTCACCTAAGAACGGCTTGGATTTTCTTAGCCTTTATCAAAAAGCCGATGAAGCAATGTATCATGTAAAGTCCGGTGGAAAGGGCGGCTATTTTCGTTACAATGAGGATGATAAGGAAGAAAAAGAGGAAGCAAGCATTATTTCCCTGGAATCCATTCAAAAACGGATAGAGAACCGCGACTTCTTCCCGGGAGCTTATATGGTGGATTATAATGATTTTTGCAGTATCTATCATTTTTATCAAACGTAGCGGAGAAAGAGGACATATTCCGGTACAGATGGTGCTCTTTACGGTAGAAGAATCAGAGGATGTTGATCGCAGAGGCCTGGAAGAACGTATGCGGGCTTTTGGAGAACTTTTAAGCCAAACCATTCGAAGAGGAGATGTTGTTGTACGTTGTAGTAATAAACAGTACATGATTCTTCTTGTCGGAACTGAGAAGGAAAACAGTTTGATTGCCATTAATCGGGTTATGAAAAGAGAAGCGAAGAAGAAAGAAAATATCCTGATACATTATGAAATCAATACCTTAATTTCATCAATGAACGAGCAGGCAAAGGCTGCAGGTTCTAGTTTTGCTTCTTGGAAGATCGAAACTGCTATTCGTCTTAGAAGATCGAACTGTTTTCCGTCTTAGAAGAACTTTCGGAACTGTTTTCCGCCTTGAAGAACTTTTTATCGGAATCGCTCTTCTTGGGAGGCGGTTTCTTTTTGTTGTCGGATGATTCTTCTTCGAAATCCGCCTTTGTTTTTAGGATAGGGAGAATCTTCCAAATTGAAGTTTCCGCTTATCTGATTTCCGGCATTGTCGGAAACATGACGGTAATACCGTTTGTTTTCATGGAAAACTGAACTGTACCGGTGCTTTTCATCAATATTTTTTGGCTTTATATTGTCGCCATCCTGTCTCATTCCGTAAATCGAAGCGAAGTCCACGCCTGACTGCGTATCGCTTACTGTAACCCACATAACCGGAACCCAGAACGACATGATCTTCATCGATGACAGGCGGATTTTTCATCAAAACTGTTAATCTGAGAATTCACCACCTTCTGCATTCCGTTGATAGAAGTTACACTGATTCGAAGATTTCCGTTATTGCTGACAGGAATCAGGTACTTTGATTTTCTTTTGTGAAATTCAGTTCTTCGCCCTCCAGCTTTGCAGAAAAATTTTAATTGGAAGAACGGAATCCATGTACGAGCACAGCCAAAGCATTTTTGTCTCCATGCTCTGTCGGATCGTTGACCTGCAGTTTGGTGGCCAAGACAAAGAAGAGTATGCAGGAATTTAGGACAAGATAGGTAAAACATAATGTAAAAGTATGGAAAGTGAAGGGGACTTTTTCTTTTTCAAATAGAAATCCTGTTTTCTTCCGGATTCAGCCATAATTCAGCCTCCTTTATATCTTAATACTGGCAAAAAGTATAGCAAAACTTCCACGGACTGGCAAGATAACAAATCTTAATATAGTCTTTTGAAAAATAAAATAAAAATTTTGATAAACATTATATTTCCAACACTTTTTCTCCGACAATGAGGTAGATTGTTTTTGTTTTTAGAGGGGAGAAAACAATGAAATCGATTCGTAATACTTTAATACTTTGCATGCTTTTACCCATTGTGATTGCCTTTGCCAGGTTGGGTGGCACTTTAATGCTGTACATGAGTAATATCAGTTTTTCCGATGGAAAACAAGACTATGCCGATTGCTGCTGCACAGACGGGAGAGTCTGTGGATGGTGCATTAAATCTGTGCAGTCGAAGGTGGATTCTTTGGTAATGGCAACTTCCATCCTTGTGGATGAAGACAAAATTTTCGATAGGACAGTCAGTACTTTGGCGACTTCGGAAGCGTATGAATGAGCTCGTTGTATCCTCTACAAAGGATATCAACGGTTTGCGGCTTTTTATATTCGCTATGACCCGAAGCTTACCTGTACTTCCGGAACATTCTATACGGATGCGGACGGGAATGGTACTTTGGAAGAAGTGACGCCGACAGATTTGGGAGCATATGATCCCAGTGATACGGAACATGTCGGATGGTTCTATACGCCGCTGCAAAAACAAGAAGGCAACTTGATGGAACCATATTTTAATGCCAATATTAATAAGACCATTATTTCCTATGTAAGTCCGGTTTATTTAAAGAGCGGGAAGCTTTGATGGTTGTCGGAGTGGATTTTGCTCCGATTATCTGAATCAATTGTTTTTAAAGCATCAGAAATTTCATGCGGGAGATACCTATCTCTAAATACGGACGGAAAAATTTTATATCATCCGGATTATACAAATGGAGAAAATTTTGCAGATATTTTGAACGGGAAATATAAAAATGTTATCTCCCAAATTCTTGCACAGACAGCGGATATAAATGAGGGAAGCGAAAAAGGATGCTGTTTTTACTGGGCTTCGCTACACTTGACAATGGCTGGAAGATAGTGGTAACACCGAACCACAAAGATATTTACGGAGACATTGAAAGTCTGCAGATGACTTTGGGATTCTTTATTGCGATTTATCTGATTATCATGCTTTTTCATCTCAGCTTTTGGATAGGAAATAAACAGGCAAAACCGATTCTGCGCTTACCAAATCGGTGAAGAAATTGGCTTTCCGGTTCTTTGGATGAAGACATCTCGGTAAAGAGCAGAAATGAGATTGGCTCTTGACAGGGACTCAGACAATTGGTGGACAATCAAAGCGATTACAGAGCATATATTCAAGAGATTACGGATAGCTTTAAAATGAGATTCAAAAATGGTAATCTGAACATTGATCTGAAAATGAATATGCCGGAGAGTTTGCTAAGGTCAAGGTGGCTCTGCTGACTTTGTCGGATAAGCTGACAGATTTAATCGGGAATATTCAGCTTTCTTCCGATCAGGTTTCCGAATCTGCAAAGAATGTGTCTAACGGAGCGCAGAATTTGACGGAAGGCTCGATGTCTCAGGCAAGCAGTATCGAAGAGTTGTCTGCTACAATCAGTGATATTTCCTCACGAATCAAGATGAATGCGGACAATGCGGGAAAGGCTGATTCAGGAGGCAAAAAGTAGGGACAGGAAGAGTTACTAAAAGAGCGATGGACAGATGCAGGAAAATGAAGAAGTCCATGAACCATATAAATGAAAAAGCTGCAGAAATCAGTAAAATCATCAAGACGATCGATGACATTGCTTTCCAAACCAACATTCTTGCCTTAAATGCGGCAATTGAGGCTGCCAGAGCGGGTGAAGCAGGAAAAGGCTTTGCGTGTTGTGGCTGACGAAGTTCGTAATCTTGCGCAGAAGTCTGCTGAAGCAGCGCAAATACGACTGTGCTTATCGACGAGACCGTAAAAGCGGTTGAAGTGGAAGCAGCCCAGCAGACAGCACGGCAAATACCTCGCATCAGGTAGTTGAAGGACAAAATTCTTAAGTAATTTAATCACGGAAATTGCCAGAGCCTCTGAACAACAATCCTCTGCAGTATCTCAGATTACTACGGGAATCGAGCAGATTTCGCAAGGTATAGTACAAAGTTACCGCACAGGAAAGCTCTGCGGCAAGTGATGGAGTTAAAATGAACAGGCCGAGAAACTGCGAAATCAAATCAGCAGTTTCGCCTTTCGCGAAAGAGACAAAACAGGCGCAGATGACGAACTGCTTGATGCGCCGGAAGAAAAAGAGGAAGTTGTAGAAGAAGTTCCAGAGAAGTTTTTACGGGAAGAAACAAAAAGCATAGTATATAATAAACCGCTTAAGACGGTAGATGTGCGTCCGAAGCATAGGGAAGCGGAAGAAGAGTTTGTTTCGAACGCAGGAGATAAATATTAAAGCACAGGGGAAATAGAAGAAAGAGTTCCACACGATTATTTCGGCTTATTCGTTATGGAGAAGAGCATCTGTTCTTTCCTTTTTAGGAAGGGCGGATGCTGTTTTCGATTGCTTTTAGAACAAAAGGAAAGCGATATGAACGTCGAAAAGAACTTGGAAAAATAGGCACTTCCAAGACTTCAGCAAAAAAAAGAAAAAAAACGTTGACAAGATAATAAGGCATATAGTAATATATCGTTCGTGCCTCGAAAATAGAAGAGAGCACAATTGCGGGTGTAGTTCAATGGTAGAATGTCAGCCTTCCAAGCTGAACACGTGGGTTCGATTCCCATCACCCGCTTGCCCAGATAGCTCAGTCGGTAGAGCAGAGGACTGAAAATCCTCGTGTCACTGGTTCGATTCCGGCTCTGGGCATTGTGCGCGAGTGGTAGAGTGGTACTATGTCTCCTGCTGCGCGAGAAGGTCGCGGTCTGATTCCCGTCTCGCGCTTTCAGAGTAAATCGAAGGATGATCCTTCGATTTTTGTTGTAGCTAGGCGTACGTTTCTAACGGGTTAAAGTCCCGAATCCGCCCGGTAGTGGGAAGGATAGTAGCCGAAGGCAAGGGTGTCGAGGGTAACTCGAATCTGAAGGAAGCTGGATGAGGAAGGGAAGATACTAACTCATGGGCAAATCTCTGGTCTGACGAACAGAAATCTCATAGGAGGTTAGTGCATGAGGATAAGACTGCAACACAAGCCAAAGTCCAATAACTACACGGAATCATGCATGATAAATGAGACAGATGGATGAGAGGAAGAAACGTGGCTACCTAGGGAGGTCTGTGTGATATGCCTCGAAAGAGGTAAACCATTGCCCAAAGCAATGCTGAACATACAGAAGTCAGCAGAGGTCATAGTAGTCGAGAGACAAAGGACTGAATCAGTAGGAGTCTCGAGTATGACTGGGAAAGGAGGAATGATCAGACATGGCAGAAAAACACTGAAAAACAGTGGCTGTTTGCAGAGAGATAGTGGAACATGAAGGGTATGCAAAAAGCGCGCAGGTCATTCAATCTGATATGGAAAGAAAGAGACAGTGCACAGACAAAGCTCTTAAGCGATACTGTATAAGGATAATTTTAACAGAGCGTATAAGAGAGTTAAGGCGAACAAGGGAGCACCTGGAGCTGATGGGATGACCATCGAAGAGGCACTTCCTGCCTTAGGAATACCAACAAGAGTTAACGACACCGCATCTATCGTGAAAGTATACTCCGTTCCAGTAAGACGAGTTGAGATTCCAAAACCAGATGGTGGTGTGCGAAAGCTTGGCATACCAACAGTGATAGACCGTACACTTCAACAGGCGATAACACAGCAGTTAGTTCCAATCTATGAGCCACTTTTTACAGACGGCAGTTACGGCTACCGTCCAAACAGAGACGCAAAAAGGAGCAATACTTAGGTTAAGGAGTACGCTGAACAGGGCTACACTATGCAGTAGTCCCTAGACTTATCGAAATATTTCGATACAATCAACCACGAGATTCTTATCAACCTTCTGAGGAAAAACATAAAAAGATGAACTGTGGTGCAACTTATCAAGAGGTATCTGAAAAGTGGCGTAATGGAAAACGGGTGGTTATCGAAACAGAGGAAGGGTCGTCACAAGGAGGGAATCTATCCCCTTTGCTTGCGAATATCTACCTCAATGAGTTCGACTGGGAGTTCTTGAAGAGAGGTGTCCCATGCATTAGGTATGCAGATGACATAGTACTTCTTGCGAAAAGCAGGAAGGCATCGGAGAGACTCTAGAGAGCAGTACGAGGTATCTTGAGGAGAAACTGAAACTTTACAGTGAATCGAGAGAAAAAGCCGTACTGTCAGTGTATTTGCAATCCGAAATTTTAAATTCCCTGGCTTTGTACTCGGGGAGGAACAGAAGTGGCATATATGTCCGGGTTCATGCAAAGTCCCTGGGAGAAGCTTAAGTCGAATCTGAAAGAGCTTTCTTCCCGTAAGCGCTGTCAGTCAATCAAGCTAAGCCTAGAAAGAATCAAGGTATACGCAAGAGGGTGGCTTAACTACTATGGAATAGCAAGTATGAAGAGCAACATGAATGATGTTAACGGATGGCTCTATCACAGAATACGTATGTGTATATGGAAACAATGGAAACGTGTAGCGAACCAGATACCGAAACCTGAAGGGTATGGAGTTCCCAAAGACCTGGAATGGAAAAACGGCAAAACAGTAGACGTGGCTATTGGTTTATAGACATACAGTTGCTATTAACATGTAATGACAAAAGAAAGACTGATAAACAATGGCTTTTATGATTTAGCCACAGCCTCATCAGTCTGTGCACGTCAACTCATTGAAAGCGCTGTATACGAGAACCGTGGCTGCACAGTGTTGTGGAGAGGACGGCGGTTAGTCACCGCCTCCTACTCGATCATAACGAGTATCGTCATGCTATCGTTTTTACTCCCTTCCATTGACAAAAACATTCTTTTCCTTTACTCTGGAATTAGGATTTACTTGCAGAGGTCATCGAAGTGGTCAGTAACGAGGCGGTCTTGAAAACCGTTTGTCCGCAAGTGGGCGCGTGGGTTCGAGTCCCACCCTCTGCGTTATCTCGAAAAAGTCCGGAGTTTGAGCCGTATGGCTGAAAAACTTCGGGCTTTTGTCTTACTCCCGACGAGTAGCGTGAGCTTATCTTGCGGGAAAAGAATTTGCTTGACTGTAAAATCCAAAAATGCTATAGTTACCGAGTTCGCAGAAGTGGCGGAATGGCAGACGCGCACGGTTCAGGTCCCGTGTGAGGTAACACTCATGTGGGTTCAACTCCCATCTTCTGCAGGATAGAAGAACTGAAATGATTCCTTTGTGAATTATTTTCAGGGTTCTTTTTCTTTTTCCGATTCACAGATAGACATTTTCCTTCCTATGGTAAAAATTATTAAGAAACCTTGGACGAAATGTAGGAGGAAACGATGAATAGGGAAATAGAAACAAAAGCAATTAACAGTATTCGTATACTTTCCGCGGATGGCATACAGAAGGCAAATTCCGGACATCCCGGTTTACCTCTAGGAGCAGCGCCTGCCGCATATACTCTCTGGGGCAAGTTCTTTGAACTTTAATCCAAGTCATTTACAGGGAAAACAGAGACCGCTTTATTTTTATCTGCAGGGCATGGTTCCATGCTGCTTTATTCCTCTATTACATTTATTCTCTGCGGTCTTAAGAAAGAAGATTTGATGTCTTTAGACAATGGGATCCCTTTGACCCCGGGACATCTGGAGTAGGTCATACCATGGGGGTTGATGCTACGACGGACCCTTTTGGGAGCTGGACTGGCTATGGCAGTCGGCTTTCATGGCAGAGAGTCATTTAAGCGCGGAGTTCAATAAAGAAGGGCTTCCTGTAGACCACAGTGAACTTATGCACTTTGCGGCGACGGATGTCTTATGGAAGGTATTTCTTCAGAGGCTCTGTCTCTTGCGGGAACGTTGAATTTACATAAGCTGACGATTTTGTATGATTCCAATCATATTTCTATAGAAGGAAATACGGAGATTGCCTTTACGGAAAAATGTCCAGAAGCGCATGGAGGCATTTTTGGCTTTTAAAACACTTACCGTAGAAGATGAAATGATGTTTCGGCCATTGCTGCGGCTTTAAAGAAGGCTAAGGAAGATGACTCGCACCGTATTTCATTACGATTAAGATGGATATCGGCTATGGGGTTCCGAAGAAGCTAGGGGACGGCTTCCTGCTCACGGAGAGCTTTTGCGAAGAAAATATCAAAGAGATGCGTAAATTCTGAACTGGGAGTATGAGGAAGCGTTCTCTGTTCCGGAAGAGGCTCTATGCACTATCAAGGTCTTTTAGAAGAAAAAGAAGGCATACGATGCTTGGGAGGCGGTTAAAAGCGGAGTATGCGAAAGAATATCCCGCTGAGTATGAGAAATACGTATCTACCATGATCCCAAGAAAGTCTTGATTTGGTGAACAATGAAGGGCTCTTAGGCAAAAAGCAGGAGAAGGCGGAGGCGACTAGAAATCCTCCGGAGAAGTTCTTCAGATTTTTAAAAGAGGCTGTTCCGAATCTTTTGGAGGCGCTGCAGACCTGGCTCCTTCCACCAAGACGGGAAATGAAGGGAGAAGGATCTTCTCAAAAGAGAACAGACTGGGTAAGAACATCCACTTCGGGGTAAGAGAGCTGGCTATGGCTGGATTGCAAACGGCATTCTGTTACATGGAGTGATACCGCTCCTATGCTTCTACCTTTCTTTGTTTTCAGTGATTATATTAAACCAATGGCAAGACTATCCGCTTTGATGAGGATTCCGCAAATCTTTATTTTAACGCATGACAGTATCGGAGTAGGGGAGGATGGTCTCACGCATGAGCCGATTGAACAATTGGCTATGCTCCGTTCAACACCGAATTTCTGTGTATTCCGCCCTGCTGACAGACAGGAGACGGCTGCCGCATGGTTCTCCGCATTGAGCAGTACGGATTGTCCTACGGCTATTGTTTTGAGCAGACAGAACTTACTGCAGTTATGCTCGGAATGGAAAGGAAGCTCTGCAGGGAGCCTATATTCTTTCGGATTCCGAGAAAACACCGGAACTGATTTTCATTGCTACCGGATCCGAGGTGGAACCTGCGGAGAATGCGGCAGAGATTTTAAGGGCAGAGGGAAAAGCGGTTCGTGTTGTTTCCATGCCGTCTATGGAAGTTTTTGAGATGCAAAGCAAAGAGTATCAGGGAAAAGGTACTCCTGCGTCCGTTGAGAAACGAATTTCAGTGGAAGCCCTTTCTCCTTGGATGGGGAAAGTATGTGGTCTCAAAGGAAAACTTTATCGATGGACGGATTCGTGCATCGGGAGCCTGCTAAAGGAATTGTTTAAGCACTTCGGTTTCACGGTGGAGAATCTTGTAACATGGCAAGATCTCTTTAAAGAAGAGAGTGTACAAAGCATTTATTTTAGCACAAAAAGGAGAGTTATATGAAGTTTTTATTGATACTGCGAATGTTGATGAAATTGGAAGCCTATGATATGGGAATTATTTGCGGATGTACGACGAATCCTTCCTTGATTGCGAAGGAGGGAAGAGACTATACGGAAACCTTTAAAGGAGATTGTTTCCTTTCTGACTACCCCTATCTCCGGCGAAGTCAAAGGCGGATACCGTAAAGGCGGAGGATATGATTAAAGAGGGAAGAGAGATTGTCTTCTATCTCTAAAAATATGGTTGTCAAGATTCCCATGACGGAGGAAGGGATGAAGGCGGTTAAGGTTCTTTCCAAAGAGGGATTAAAACCAACGTTACTCTGATTTTTCCGCACACAGGCTATCCTTGCTGCAAGAGCGGGAGCGACCTACGTTTCTCCTTTTTCTCGGAAGACTGGACGATATTTGCTTCCGACGGGATGATTTTTAATTGAGGACATCATGGAAATCTTTTTCTATGTATCCGGAGATTGAAACTGAGGTGATTTGTAGCCCGTACGTCATCCGATCTCATGTATTACAATGCGCCAAGACCGGAGCGGATATCGCTACCGTACCGTTTAAAGTATTAAAGCAGATGATGCATCATCCTTGACGGATATCGGCATTGAAAAGTTTATTGCAGATTACAGGAAGGTATTTTTCAACTAAGAATGTTTTTTTATTCTTTTTCCTGTTAGAGCATTGACAGCATTTTCACAAGTAATTATATTGGGAGGTAGGCAGTAAAACTCAGGTGAAAGAATATGGAACATAAAGAGATATCAAAAGCAGTTATCCAACGGCTTCCGCGGTATTATCGTTATTTGGAAGACTTGATGGATCAAGGAATAGAACGTATTTCCTCCGGGATTTATCCCGGAGGATGCATTTAACGGCATCACAGATCTCGACAGGATTTAAATAATTTCGATGGTTTCGGACAGCAGGGTATGGCTACAATGTTTTCAATTTGCATGAAGAGATTGCCAAGATTTTGAAAAATTGATCAGGTTCATCTCGATGATTATTGTCGGTGCCGGACACTTTGGGATTGTCACTCTCGAACTATACCAATTTTAGAAAAAGAGGATTTGATATCAAGGGAGTATTTGATAACGATCCGAAGGTGATTGGGCAGATGGCCGGAGCTGTCAAGGTTTCTCCCATGTCCGAAATGAAGGATATTGTGGAGAAAAATCATATTCGTTTAGCTGGCACTATGCATTCCCTAAGGATGCAGCCGTTAAAATCGTGGATGAGCTTATTTCGTACGGGAGTAAGAGGATTTTGGAATTTTGCACATGTGGATTTAGAAGTTCCTGAACATGTAGTGGTAGAAAATGTGCATCTTTCTGAAAGTTTGATGAGATTGTCTTACCGTGTTTTTGAGGAATAATGATGAGGATATCTGTGGGCTCTGATATTCTGGAAATAGCTAGAGTGGAGCGTTTACAGAAAAAGGCAGAGTAGAGAGGATTTTTACAGAAGAAGAACGCTGGCAAAGCGAGGAAAAGCTTCGTCTTGCCGGTGATTTTAGTGAAAGAAGCGGTGGCAAAGGCACTCGGAACCGGATAAGAGGCTTCTCGCTTTTGGATATTGAGGTTTTACGGGATGAACTTGAAAACTCCCTATGTCAAGCTTTTACGGCAATGCCTTAAAGCTCTTTAAAGCACGGAGAGGACAGGCTTTGGAGGTGAGTATTTCAACACAAAAAGTCTGGTGATTGCCAATGCAGTAATCCTTGAGAAAGAAGCCGGAGAACAGATGGATGCTGTGAGCGAAACAAAAGATACTTTTTATCTATTCCGAAGAGGAACTTTGTCTCATAAAGGTTCTTATGGGACTGTAGAATCGTAGCCGGAAAAAGGGGATGGCAGGAGCGGCTTATTTTTCCGCCTTGGCTGCATATCGAGTCCGGAGCGGGATTGGTCTCATCTGGTCTCTGATGAGGAAAAATAGAGTATTCTGCAAACCATGGTTCCCGAAGCGATTCTTTCGGATGCAAGAGAACTGAAGGCGAAGAACTATTACAAAAAGTGAAATTATCCTATTCATCTCGGGAATCGAACGGGAGAAGATAGAGAAAGGCTTCTCTGGAAGCTTTTAAACGAGCTTAGAAACTTTTCCCTCCGGCTTTTTCTTATTTCTGGATGCGGATGCGTTGAACGGGATAGCGGAATCCTCTTTGTTGGACGAGGCATTATGTGAGGCTACGGAGTATTGTCCTGATTATTCTTACGCCGCATCTTAAAGAATTTTCGAGGCTTTGCCATTGCTTTCTTGAGGAAAATTCTAAAAACAAAGAAGAATTGGCGAAAATATGCTACGGAGCATCGTTGCACTTTGATACTGAAATCGCATGATACGATGGTTGTACCTGTTTTTCGGATGATGCAGGGTGAAGAAACAGTACCGGGGAGAGGAGACGATTTTTGGGGAAAAGGAAAAGGATTTTTCCATAATCAAGAGGCATCTCCATCCTTAAGTAAGGGGAGGCTCGGGAGATGCTTTTTGCCGGTCTTTTAGCCGGACTTCTAGTGGTCTTTAAAGGAAAGATATCCGAAAATAGATAAGCATGAACTTGCATTTCAGGCGGCCTGTCTTTCCGTTCTCATTCAGGTGAGAGGGGGAAAGCTGGCAGCGGAAGCGGAGGAGAAACATGCTGTCCTGGCAAGAGACCTTCCTCATTATTTTTGCCCTGCTATGGAAGAGTTTATAGAAAAGGATGATGGGAAAGATGACAGATAAAAAGAGTTACGACAGAACCTATGCCATTGTGGATTTGGACAGGATGGAAGAGAATCTTCGACCTTGTAAGAAAAGTTTGAGAGAGGGTATGGCGTTCTGTGCTGTAATTAAAATGGATGCTTATGGGCATGGCATGGTGGAAGTGGCAAAAGCGGTAGAGGAAGAATGTGCGCCTTTCGGCGTGGCAACCATAGAGGAAGCAATTACCTTAAGAAAGGCAGGAATCGAAAAAAACATTCTGGTTCTTGGCGTTGTTCCTGAAAGTCAATATGCATCTTTAGTTTGATTATCGGGTAATGCCAGTCTCTTTCACCACGAGGCAACTCGATAAAATCGAAAAAATTGCGGAAAGAAGAAAAATAAAATTAGCAGTACATATCGCTTTGGATACCGGAATGGGAAGAATCGGGATTCAAGTAGAAGAAAAAGATGCCTTGAAGACGGCAATGGATATTTTGAACAGTCCCTATGTGAAAGTGGAGGGATTTTTCTCACTTTTGCATCCCTGTGACGAGGCGGATAAGAGCTATACTTTTGAAACAAGATAAGGTTCCACGATTTTTGGAAAGCTTTGAAGAAAGAGGGCTATACCATTCCCCTATGTCATATTTCGAATTCTGCAGGTATCTTGGAAAATATCGGTACAGAGTACAATATGGTACGGGACGGCATTGCGCTTTACGGGATTTATCCCTCTTCGGAAGTGAGGCAGGATCTGCCCCTAAAGATGGCGCTTTCCTGGAAGGCGAAAATTTCCCATATTAAGACTGTTCCGAAGGGAGAGGGAATTTCTTACGGTTCCGCTTTTGTGACGGACAGGGAAATGCGGATTGCCACGATTCCGGTGGGCTATGGAGACGGTTATCCCAGGATACTTTCCGGAAAGGCGGAGGTTATTATAGACGGAAAGAAATGTCCTATCCTAGGCAGAGTTTGTATGGATCAGTTCATGGTGGATGTCAGTGCTGTGGATGCAGCTCTTTTCCAGGAGGTGACACTTCTTTGGGAAGAGGGAGAAGAAGCAATCAGTTTATATGATTGGGAGAAATTCGGTGTCTTCCCTTATGAGTTTTTATGGTCTCGGCAATCGTGTTCCCCTGTGTGTATTTTAGAGGAAAGAAATGGGTTGGTACTTTTGACCCGCATTCCAACCTGCACATTGATGATTTTTCCTAATTCATAACGAGTATCGTGCGCAAAGCGTGTGATATCTCGTTCATAACGAGTATCGTTAGGAAACACAGGTATTCTGAAAACTGCGAAGAAAAGAGAAAAATAGGTACACTAAGAAAAAAATCAGAGGAGAGAGTATGTCAGGCCATTCAAAGTTTTCCAATATTAGAGCAAAAAAGAAAAAGAACGATGCGGCAAAGGGAAAGATTTTCACGATTATCGGTCATGAAACTTGCCCTTGCAGTAAAGCAGGGGAACAGATCCGAACAGTAATTCAAAGCTTCGAGATGTCATTGCCAAGGCAAAAGCAAACAATATGCCGAACGATACCATTCAAAACGGGATTAAGAAGGCTGCGGGAGCGTTGGACGCGGTAAATTTTGAAGAAATGCAGTATGAGGGTTACGGCGTAAACGGCGTTGCCATTATTGTAAAAGTTTTAACGGACAATAAGAATCGTTCTGCGGCGGATGTACGTCTCCGCTTTCACAAAAAGGGGAAAGGGAAGTCTTGGTACACAGGGATCCGTATCATTTCTCTTTGAAGAAAAGGGACAGATTATTCTGGATAAGGAAGTCATGGATGATCTGGATAAAGATTTTGATGCTTTGATGGACATTGCCATTATGGCAGGTGCGGAGGATCTCATTGATCGGGATGACAGCTATGAAATTATCACGAGTCCGGCTGATTTCTCCACTGTGCGTGAAAAATCTGGAACAAGAGAATATTCCTATGGTACAGGCAGAGGTCGTGATGATTCCGGGGAATACTGTTTCCGTGACAGAGGAAGAAGCGGTAAAGAACTTAAGAAAAACCCTTGATTTATTGGATGCATCCGACGATGTGCAGAGTGTTTACACGAATTGGGAAGAAGAATAGAAAGTTCCGGAGGAGCTTTAGAGCTCTTCCGGAACTTTGGTGTAAACAAGGATAGAATAGTTTTGGTGGTAAATCACGAAGCCGGGAGCTCCAGCCCACTACCTTTTTTTAAATTCTTTCCGTATAATCCACTTTCACTTTAGCACTTTCTTTTTCCGAGGAGAAGTAGGCTGCAAGTTCAGCTGCTTCTTCAAAGAGACGGTCAGGAAGTTCTTCCAGATTTTTTCCTTCTGTTTTGGCTATTACATGGGAAACCGGCTGAGCCTTTTACATGGAACCAAAAAGTCCGTTCCTTCCGCAATACGGAAACTGACTTCTCATTTTTGATAATTGTTCTTTCCGACATAGAGAAGGTAGCCATCCGAGGAACGGAAGATTCTCGGAGAGGATTTGTCCCTTTTTCGTTCTTTTTCTTCTTCTTGGAGAGTGGCTCATGCAGCCGTATTCTCATTTCTCTTCGTATATCTTTCTAAGTCTTCCGCATTCTCTGCGGTGGAAAGACTGTTCAAGATGGATTGCAAATGCTTAAGTGTGCTTCTGCTTTCCTTTTACTTGGGTGGAGAGATTCATTTCCGTGCGCTTTCGCCTTATCATACTTCTCAAAATACTTTTTGGCATTTTCTATGGGGCTTAAGTTTTCGTCCAAGGGAATATGTCCTCTGATCCACTATAATAATTTTCACAGACCAACTCTTTTTCGCCTCCCCTTAAGACTGTACCCATAGGTAGTGAGCACCTCCGAAGATCTCGAAAACGCTCTTTTTCTCCGTGTCCTTCAGTTGTTTTTCCTGCAAACTCAGCTTTTTGCTGACGCGTTCCAAGAGAGTCGTACATTGTTTTTAAGTCGGCGGATTTTTGCCGGACACTATCTCTTTTTTTCCTTTCCACCGTAGTAAAACGTAAGAAGTTCAGAGGGAGAAGGAAGACTTCGGCATGAAAGGAGGGGTTTTGCTATACTGCTGTACGGAAATGGCGGAAAAGTCGAAGGCTTTTTCATTTTCGTAGAGAATCTGCGGAGTAAAAATCTCTTCCCGGATTTGGTGTCTTAGCCTCAAGAATGGCATCGGAAAGCTTTTTCCAGTCGGAAGAAGACAGGCGGCAGAGCTCCTGATCGAAGGCAAGACCGGCGTCTAAGGAAAGCTCCCTTGCCGACATCGGACTTAAACCGGAAAAGCTGTGGAAGAGAAGTTCGGAAAGGAGTCCGCCCTGGACTCTTTTTGTATTTCATCCTGCTTTTCCAAGTAAGATTGTAAATTTTTCCAAGGGAAAGCAAAGAAGATTTTCTTTTCGAATTGGTCAGGAATAAAGTATTTTCTCCTGCAAAACCTCTCGAACGGAGGACTGCACGGAGGAAATTCGTTTAATGGCGTCCAGAATAGTAAAATCTTCCTTTAATAGGATGATATTGGAAATATTTTCCCATGATTTCTATGGAAAGATATTTTTGTGCCTATGTCACCCAGTTCATCTCTGTGGGATATGTGAGAAGGAGAACACGCTCGAGCCCTTCTTCAGAAAGTGAGCGGAGGCCTGCGTGACATTTTTGAATCAACCTGTTTCAATATGCTTTCTATGCTATACAAAAGCTTGGTGCACTAAGCGGTGCAGTCTTATTTTTTTATCCGCAAGATACACTAAGGGGATAGAGGGATTTACGGAAAGATGCAGAAGATATTGCTGCCTTTCCTTTTTGATTGTGAGTTGTAGTTCATCCTTTTCACTCTGTACAATTTTGCTGATTTTTCCTCCGAGAATCGTATCTTTGAACTCGGCAATCAAAGCCGATAAAAATAAACCGTCAAATGCCATAAAACCACCCTTTTTTTCCTTGAAAAAGCCCTAGTCCTTGTTATCATAAAAATTACAGGAACGAATCCAGCTTTGTGTATTTCTAGGATAGGCGAAAGGATAAAAACACAAGAGAAAAGGAGTGCGTAAAAATGAAAAGTATGACCGGTTTCGGAAGGGCTACGGCCAACTTACAGGAACGTGACATTACGGTAGAAATAAAGTCGGTAAATTCCAGATTTTTAGATTTGAGTTTTCGACTGCCCAGAAGCTTTTCAGGCGATGGAGCTAAGTATTCGACAGCTTCTGAAAGACAGAATTTCCAGAGGAAAGGTAGAGCTATTTTTTCGCTGGAGGACAATGCTGAGAAAAATAAGAAGTTACTTGTGGATCAAGCCCTGGCGGAAAGGTATAAAAAAGAAATCACGGAGCTTTCCGAAAAACTGGATATTCCTTGTTCTATCAGCGGAGATAGAATTTTCTTTTATCCCGAAGTTTGCAAGCTTGTAGAAGAAGAGGTTGAAGAAGATGCGGAGGGACTTCTTTCTATTGTAGATAAGGCGATAGAGGAATTCATTCATTCACGGGAAATCGAAGGGAATAAACTGCAGGAAGATCTGGAGCTGAAATTATCCGAGATGGAGTCTTATGTTCGATTTTTGAAGGAAAAGGGAACCGGAGATTCGTCTGCAGTATGAGAAGCGCTTACGGAAGAAAAATAGAAGAAAGTCTGAAGGAAGAAATATTGATGAAGGAAGGCTCCTGAGGAAGTGGCTATCTTTTTCGGACAAAAGTCAGTACTGATGAAGAGATTACCAGATTGGACAGTCATATCCATAGAGCGAAGGCGATTTTTGAAAGAAGAATCGGCAGTAGGACGAGATTTGGATTTTTTTAATGCAGGAGATGAATAGGAAAGCAATACGATTCTTTCCAAAGCTACGGATCTGACATTACGGATATTGCTTTAAAAGCGAAGAATTGCATTGAGAAAATGCGAGAGCAGGTACAGAATATAGAATAGAAGAGGGAAAGATGGAGAGAGGAATGTTGGTTGTGGTTTCCGGTTTTTCGGGTGCTGGAAAGGGAACCATTATGAAACGCATTACGGAAAAGTATGATAATTATGCCTTATCTATTTCGGCTACTACGAGATGCCTGAGAGAGGGGAGGAAGAGGGAAAGTCCTATTTTTTGTCAGTAAAGCGCGCTTTTGAAGAAATGATAGACAAGGATGAGCTGGTAGAGTACGCGAAGTATGTAGATAACTATTACGGAACGCCCAGGAAAATTTGTGGAAGACTGCCTGAATCGGGGAAAAGACGTTATATTGGAGATTGAAATTCAAGGCGCTCTAAAGATTAAGAAGAAATATCCGCAAAGTCTTCTGATTTTTATGACACCGCCTTCTGCGGAGGAGCTTCGCAAAAGACTGATCGGCAGAAATACGGAAGATGAAAAGACGTGAGGAAAACGTCTGAGTCGTGCCATTATTGAGTCGGAAGGTGTAGAAGCTTACGATTACATCTTAGTGAATGCGGATATTGACACTTGTACCGAAAAACTGTATAATCTAATTCGTGCGTCTCACGACCGAGTAGAAGCGCACTTGGATTTGATCGAAAAATCAGAAAGGATTTAAGGAGGATAGAAGATGCTACGTCCAACATATAATGACTTAATAGATTCTATGAATAAGAATAGAGAAGAGGAGAATTGAAGTGCAATCTCGCTACTCCGTTGTCATTGCTAGTGCAAAAAGAGCCAGACAGATTATTGACGGGGACGCGCCGCTTGTAAAGGCGGAGGAGGGCAGAAAACCTCTTTCCGTTGCCATTGAAGAGATTTCAAGAATCTGGTTAATGTAGAGAAAGGCTTGGATTACGAAGAAGAGCCGATACAGCATTCTCATGAAACGGAAGATTTTTCACGCTATGCCTTAGATGAGGATTTGGAAGAGGAAGACGAAGAGGAAGATTCGGAGGAAGAGGAAAAGAGTATATTGACGAGGAAGATGAGGAAGAAGACGACTATTCCGATGGAGATTATTCATCAGACGGTGAAGAGTAATGAAGCTGTATTTGGAAAGCCCTCGGTTGTGATAAAAATAGGGTGGATTCAGAGAAGCTCCTATCGGAACTTTTGGAAAAATATGAAGGATCTGAGGTAACCTTTTGGATCCGTCCGAAGCGGATATTGCTAGTTGTGAATACCTGCTCGTTTATCGACCGGCTAAAGAAGAAAGCATTAATACCATATTGGATTTAGCGGAGTATAAGAAAAGCGGAAGACTTAAGAAACTGATTGTTGCCGGTTGCCTTGTGGAACGATATAAGGATGAAATACGGAAGGAACTTCCCGAAATAGACGAGATTGCCTCTGTAAAAGACTACGTTCGTCGTCTCGATTCGCAGATGAAGAGAGTAGAGAGCGGAGAGCGCTATACCCGATATTTAAAAAAATTGCTGAAGGCTGTGATAAGTATTGCAGTTATTGTATTATTCCCCGTCTTAGGGGACATTTTCGTTCCATCCCTATGGATATGCTTTTGAAAGAAGCAAGGGAACTTGTGGAAGACGGTGCGAAAGAACTGATTTTGGTGGCACAGGAGACGACTCTTTACGGAACCGATCTTTACGGGAAAAAGAGCCTGCATCTTTTGCTTCATGCTCTTTCCGAGATAGAAGGATTGGTCTGGATTCGAGTTTTGTATTGCTATCCGGAGGAAATAGAACTTCCGCTCATAGAAGAGATTCGTGATAATCCGAAAATCTGTCATTATTTGATTTGCTGATTCAGCATTCTTCCGACAGGATGTTGAAAGCCATGAACCGAAAAACACGGAGAGAAGAGTTAAAGGAAAAGATAGCTCTTCGAGAGAAATTCTGATATTTGCTTACGAACAACTTTGATTACCGGCTTTCCCGGAGAGAAGGAAGAGGATTTTCAAGATGTCCTTTCTTTTCATTACGGAAGAACGTTTCGATAGGCTGGGTATTCCCTATTCTCAGGGAGGAAGGGCACCCTGTGCAGCAAGTACGGAAAATCAGATTCCGGAAAGGGTGAAGAACAAGCGACTTTCCCTGTATTATGGAATTGCAGCAGGAAATCGCTTTTCAAAAGGCGGAGGAACAAAGGGGAAGGATTTTTAAAGGCTCTTATTACAGGCTATGACGAGGAGGAAGGCAGAGTCATTCTTCGATCGTATATGGACAGTCCGGAGATTGACAGCTTTATCTTTGCAGAAGGCCGAGAGAGCTAGCGGAGATTTTGTCAAGTGAAAGTAGTGGATACGGAAGGCATGATTTAATAGGAGAGTATTGTGAATCTTCCCAATAAATTGACAACTCTAAGGCCTTAATGGTTCCTGTGTTTGTATTTTTTTATCTTGTATCCGGCGGAACAGGAAATGCTTTTTCCGTCTGATTGCGTTGTTCTTGTTTTGTACAGCCTCTTTTACGGACTATCTGGACGGACATATTGCAAGAAAAATGGAATCTGGTCACAAATTTCGGCAAATTTATGGATCCCTTGGCAGATAAACTACTGGTTTGTTCCTGCATTAATCTGTATGATTCCTTTATCGAGGCTTCCTGCATGGTATGTGATCATCCTTATTTCCCAGAGAATTTATCATTTCTCGGGCTTTTCGCCTGATTGCTGTGAGCAAAATGTGGTAATTGCCGCATCTTATTTTGGAAAGCTGAAGACAGTCAGCCAGATGGTGATGATTATTCTCCTCATTTTTACAGCTTCCTGCCTTGCATTTTTGTCAATTTGCTTTTTATTTATCTATCTTTAATTCTAACCATTGTTTCAGCTTATTGATTATTTATATAAAAATCGGAAAGTGTTGCAAGAAGGAGGCTTTTAATGGGAGAGAAGAAAAAGGAAAAGGAGCTTCATTGTCCTATTGATGCGACTTTTGAAGAGCAGGTAGTGTTTCTTTTGAAAACTCGAAGAAAAAACAATTACTACGGCTGAGAGTATTACCGGAGGGCTGGTTTCCGCCGCCATCACCTCGGTGGAAGGTGCTTGATTGTTTTTAAGGTGGGATATGTAACCTATTCCAATAAAGTCGAAGGAAAATTACTTTCCGTGAAAAAGGAGCTTTTGCGAAAGGAAGGTGCGGTATCGGCTTCTACTGCAAAAAGAAATGGCGATTGACGCCATGATGGAGTCAGAGGCGGATATAGCCGCTGCACTCACTCGGAAAATGCCAGTCGCGCGTTGGAAGAGAAAGAGGTAGGTTTAGTCTATATTGCTGTTTGTGCAGGAGGAAAAACCAAGGTTTCGGAGTTCCATTTTACGGAGAATAGAAAAGAAGTTCGGGAACAGGCTTTGTAATGCGGCTTTTGCAAATGGTCAGAACCTATCTTACGGAAAAGAAATAATGCGTCTGTCTAAGGATTTATGCTTCGAATAGAGCCAAAAATATATTCCCTATCTCATGGAAAATTTGAGAGAAGGGCATATTGTGCCCATGGCTTATCTGGTTTATAGCGGATTTGGAAGCAATTTATCTGAGTTCTATCCTTCTTCCATGCTGAAGAATGAAAAACTTTCCCAGAAAAAGAGGATGAGATTCTCGGATAGCCTATGGATATAAGGATGCGCTTAAATTGGTATCGATGATGAGTCTTAAGAAGCTGAGAGGAGAGAGAAATGCTCATCGTTTTTAACGATTCTCAAACATCTATTATTGGTGCTTTCTTTTTGCTTCTGCTTCTTCTTCCTTTTGTTTTTCTTTTATTTGTCCCCTTCGTTACAAAATTGGACGGGAAGAAGGAGCGGGAGGAAGAGCGTCCGAGAGGGAGTTCTCCTGCGCTTTTCCCTTTATGCACTTTCATGCAAGCTATCGAAGAGGAAAAACTGAGATACTCCGGAAAGATTCTTTTTCTTCACGATTATTGAGGGAGGAAAAGAAATGAATGGAAATAATCGGAAAAGGGAAGAAGATTTTAGGGAGAAAGGTGAGAAGCTTCAGAGAAATTCTTGAGACCGGCAAAAGAGCTTAGCAAGGAAGAATCAAGGGAGATGATAGCCCTTGTTCTACGTGAAACGCTCTCGCTTTTTAAAGACCTGTCGAATTCGAAAGGCGAAAGGAGAGCTCTATTTTTGCAATAGAAGATCCTGTATACAATGGGGCAGGTTTTAGAAGGTTTGGCGCTCTTTTATCTGCTTTGTACAGGATAAAATCAGGCTTGTTCCGGAGTTTGGAGACAGTTATTATTATGGAAAAGATTCGTATAGAGGGAAGAATACAGTTGATTCATTTGCTGATTCTATTGGTTCGGCTTTTTGAAAAATAAAACAGTTCCGAAAAATTAGTCCTCAAGGGAGGAAGCATGGCAAACAACAATACAAAAGAGACTTATTCAAGAACTATTTCATGAATGGACGGCTTTGTGCAATCCAAAACCGTTGTCGGAGAGCCGATTAAGCTGGGAGATACTGTTCTCGTTCCTCTTATGGAGGTTAGCTGCGTGAATGGCTAGTGGTGCTTTTTGTTAAAGACAAATAACAAAAAGGAGATGGCGGTGCCGGAGCTATGAGTTCGAAAGATCAGTCCTGCTGCAATGCTTGTGATTCAAAATGGAAGAACAAAGCTGATTCGGGTGAAAAATGAGGATGCTATTTTCCAAGATTATAGACATGATTCCGGAGGCTATCGATAAAATCACCGGAGGAAGTAGAGTCAGTGAGTCTGCAGAAGAGAAAGGGACAGGAGGCTTTGGACCTATGGTTCAATCTGAAAATAGCAGAAAAAGGAAGATAAGAAGTATACGGTTCTTTCTGCCGGAGAAAAAGTGGCGATGTTTATGCCGATTCTGCTGAGGATGTAATCGATATAGATTTGAGTGATTTTGAAGAGTAAAAAGCGATTATTTCCGGGAGAAAGGTGAATGATAGAAAGATGATGCAGAGTTCTTGTTTGGATTTTAAATTTCTGCTTGCAATCTAAAAATCATTTTTTGCTATAGTACTATAGTCGCTGTGAAGCAGTGGATTTTTTTAAAAGAGGGAGGTGCAATCATGGCTAAGTGTGCTATTTGTGAGAAGGCAGTACATTTCGAAATCAAGTAAAGCTCATTCACATAGAAGATCGAACAAGATGTGGAAAGCAAATGTGAAGTCAGTTAGAGTGAAGGTAGATGGCGGTACAAAGAAGATGTACGTCTGTACTTCCCTGCCTGCGTTCCGGTAAAGTTGAGCGTGCTGTTGCAGGCGCTGCTGAATAAGAAAAGAAAAGTTTGAAAAGATATTGTCGGAAAGGCAGTATCTTTTTATGCCTTGACAGACTTATTATATTAGTGTACTATTACATGCTAGTGCACTAATACAGAATTGTTCTGATGAGTGTCAGCGTAGCGTACAGTATCCCTGTTTGATTAGGAAATGCGATCGATTATTGTACGAATGCTATCATAGAATCATTCCATGTCGTTTATAGAGGCGCTTAAGAAAGGAGGCAAAATGCAATACAATCCTCTCTTCCAATCTACATGCAAGTGGAAGTGGATATTATTACGATATGTTAAACGGAAAGCTTTCTCCCGGAGAAAGGCTGCCTCAGGAAGAGACCTGGCTATAAGTATAAAAATCAATCCCAATACCGCATCACGTGTCTATCAGGAGTTGAACAGAAAGGGCTTTTGCTTCACAAAGAGGAATGGGAACTTTGTCACCGAAGATGAGGATAGATTAAAGACGGAAAAAGAGAAAGACGTGCGAAGGAATATACGAAAGAATATGTTAGAGGATGAAGGGATCTTTCCATTTCAAGAGAGCTTATTCAGGAATATTTAAAGGAGGAAATCGATGCTTCAGACTGAGAAAACTAAGTAAGAAATATAACGGTAAAAACCGCCTGGATCATGTTGACGTGGAGCTTTTGAACGGTAAAAATTTATGCCTTACTGGGGCCAAACGGTTCCGGAAAAACTACGTTTTATGAAGATTCTTTCCGAGTCTGACAAGGAGAGCGAAGGGAAAAGTTATTTTAGACGGAGAAGAACTTCTGTGAAAAAGTAGAGCGCTATGTTGCCTATCTTCCGACAGAGTCTCATGCGTATCCGTTTCATGACGGTAGGGAGAGTTTCGGAGAGTATTATAAGAAGTTTTTATGGATTTTTCAGGAGACGAGATATACGGAGTGGATCCGAAGAATGGAGATTCCTTTAAGACTCCATTTAAGGTTCTATCTTCCGGAATGGATAAAAAGGTGAGGGTGGCGGCCACTCTTTCTCGAGATGCCAAGCTTTTATTTCTGGATGAACCCTTTAATGGTGTAGATCTTTTGGCCAGAGAAGAAATTGTGAAAAATGATTCTTGAAGTGATGGCAGAGGATAAAAATCATCCTGCTTTCCAGTCATCTGGTGGAGGAGGTGGAATCCTATGTGAATACGGCACTCTGTTTTTTTAGTGAGGGAAGACTGATTGCGAAGGAAGATGTGGAAGAACTGAGAAGCAGTAGAGGCATGGCATTGACCGATCGCTACAGAGAATTGTTCGGAAAGGTAGGAGATTGATATGTGGACTTTTGATTCGATATGAAATGAGAAAAACGCTGCAGATTAAAATTATTTCCGTTTCTGATTGCCATTTTTGAATTTCTACTGCTCTTTTGGAAGCACAAGGAAATATTGCCGTTATGGGGACTTGCTGGGGGTATTTCTTTTTCTTTTTCAGCTTTGTGGCATTTCTGCTTTTTGGCCTTCCGTATGGCGAGTCTAAGCAAAGACTTGAGTACCAACCAGGGTTATATGTTGTTTATGCTTCCCAAACCGAGCTATACCTTTCTTCTGCTAAGATATTGGAAAGCTTTACTCAGTACATTTTGTCTCTGGACTGTTGCTGTACTTTTCTGTTTCTCTTTTGATATCTTTTTCTTCAGTGTAGATGTTGCCAGTTTTATGGATAGTTTTTAAGATGGTATGGGGACTTACCATGGAAAGCAAACTGGGAGACTTTATCCACTTTTATGATTTCCATCGCCTTGATTTATGTCGGATTTTGGCTGTATATGTCATGCCTTGCCGTTCCTTTGTGTTACGGTACAGGCTAGTTTTTCAGGGGAAAATCTTGGCTTTCCTTATTTCAATCATTGTATTTTTGTTCCTGGCGGTCAACATTGTGGAGTGGTGCGACTTTTTCTGAGAAGATAGTGGATTTGGTCGGCTTTGGACAGCCAAAATGAATTCTCCTCTGCAGATTCTTTTTCTTGGGCTTTTGGTGTCTCTTCTTTGCTTTGGTCTTTCCGCCTATATACTGGAAAAGAAGAGAAATTATTAATCCCTTTTCATCTATGGAAAAATAGAGTATACTAAGAAAGAATTTCGAACTATCGAGAATTCTTTTTCTTTTAGCTTAGTATTGCTTTTGTATACATGCTTAAAAACAGAATTCATTTTTGTTTATTAAGAATTGGAGGACAGACTATGAAAGGAAAAATTCCGTCGCATTTTGGAGAGGTTGAAAGTTTCTGAGAGAGTCATTGCCGAGTATGCCGGGAATTCTGCGGTTTCCTGCTTTTGGAATCGTGGGAATGGCCGCGGTGCCTATGAGCGGAAAAAGGCCTTGCCCGTTTACTTTAGGAAAGAAAGTTATCATAAGGGAATAGACGTAAGGATTAAAGAAAATAAAATCAGTCTGGATTTTTCATGTCATTGTAGCTTACGGTGTCAGCATCAAGGCAGTTGCGGAAAATCTCATGGAAAGTGTTGAGTATCGCATTTCCCAGTTTACAGGTATGAAGTGGACCGTATCAATGTGTACGTAGAAGGCGTACGCATTATTGATTGATAGGAGGGAAGGCCCTGTGAGTAAGGTGCTTAGTGTAAAAAGAGTTAAAAAGGCATTTCTAGCGGGTGCAAATCAGTTAAATGCTAAAAAAGATCTGATTAATGAGTTAAATGTATTCCCTGTACCGGACGGGGATGCGGGAACCAATATGACGATGACCATCCTATCCGCAGCCAGAGAAGTGGACAGTGTGGAGGACAATAATTTAAAGAATATTTTGAAGGCGATGTCCGGTGGAGCCTTAAGGGGAGCCAGAGGAAACTCCGGCGTTATTTTGTCCCAGCTGATTCGCGGTTTCACCAAAGAACTTTCGGAAAGCGAGAGATGGATGCATTATCTCTTGCAAAGGCTATTCCAAAGAGCGGTGGAGACTGCCTATAAGGCTGTGATGAAGCTGAAGGAAGGAAACCATCCTGACCGTTGCAAAAGGAATGGCGGACAAAGATTATGGAGCTTTCTTTGACAGAGGAAGAGATTCTTCCCTTGTTTCGAAAAAGGTTTATGCACATGGAGAAGAAGTTTTAGAGCATACGCCGGAGCTTCTTCCGGTACTTAAGGAAGCAGGAGTAGTGGATTCCGGCGGAGCAGGTCTTATGGCTGTTATGGAAGGGGCGCTTCGCTCTCTTAGAGGAGAGAAAGATCGTTCTGGATCTGAGAGCTGAAGGAGAGCGGAGCAGTATCCGCTCTGGTGGGGGAAAAGAAAGAACAAAGGAGAGATTTCACTGCAGACATTCGCTTCGGCTATTGTACGGAGTTTATGGTTAAATGGAGATCATGTCTTTACGGACGATGAGGTGGATGCACTTCTGACTTATTTTGAACGGAATCAGGGGATTCCATTGTATGCTTTTTCCGATGAAGAATTGATTAAGGTACATGTTCATACCAATCATCCGGGAGATGCTTTTGAAAAAGGTCTATCGATGGGCTATCTTTCCAAGATGAAGGTGGACAATATGCGTCTGGAGCATCATGAGCTTTTGATTGAAGATGCGTCCCGCATTGCTGCGATGGAGAAGCTGGACGAGGAGCAGGTTAAGCCTGAGGAGAGAAAGACTTTCGGTTTTGTTGCGGTTTGCTCCGGAGACGGCTTGGAAAATATTTTCCGGGATCTTGGAGTGGATCAGGTTGTTTCCGGCGGACAAAGCATGAATCCTTCTACGGAAGATTTGATGCAGGCGGTAGAAAAGATTAATGCGGAGTATATTTTCATTTTGCCCAACAATAAAAACATTATTCTCGCCGCAGAGCAGGTTGGAAGTATCTTATCGGAGCAGTCTTTGGCTGTTATTCCGACTAAGACGATTCCCCAGGGAATTTCCGCAATCCTTTCGTTTCAGGAGGAAGAGAGTTTCGAGGGAAACAAGGAAGCGATGACGGAAAGTCTTTCCTACATCCATTCCGGAGAAATAACCTATGCGGTAAGGGATACTTCGATTGACGGCAGAGAGATTCATTACGGAGATATTTTGTTCTTGGGAGATCAGGGGCTGCTTTCTGCGGCAAAGGATATTTCCTCTGCGGTCAAAGAGTCGCTTCCCAAGATGGGAGAGGGAGAGATTTTGACCCTTTACTACGGAGAGGAAGTAAAGGAGGAAGATGCGGAAAGCGTTGGTTTCGGAAATTCAAAACGATCATCCGGAGTTGGAAGTGGAGTTGCATCGCGGTGGACAGGCTGTTTATTACTATATTGTATCTTTGGAGTAAGACTGCAGACGCTCTGCCTGAGAGAAAAGAGGACTTTCTATAGGAAAAGGGTGTAAGCATGCTACAGGATGCCATAGAAAGAGTTAAGGGAGTGGGGGAGAAAACCGCCACTCTCTTTCACAAAGAGGGGATTTTTACAAAGGAAGACCTAATTCTCCGTTTTCCAATCAGTTATAGAGAATATCCGGCCCCTGTCTTAATCCAACAGGCAAGAGATAAGGAGTGGATGGCTTTTTCGGGAGTCTTAAAAGGAAGATTTCAGGGGAAATTCGGGGAATGCGAAGGGCTTTCTTCGCCAAAGTTTTTCGATCAGAGCGGGAGATTATTCTACAGTACTTTCCATGCTCCTTATATCCGTAAAATTCTGAAAAAAGGAATGCAATTTGTCTTCTTCGGACAGGTCAGGGAGTTCAAGGGGAGGCTGTATCTCCAGCAGGCGAAATATTTTTCTCCGGAGGAGTATCGGGAAAAACAGAGATGTCTCGAGGCGGTATACTCGGGGAACAAAAGGAATGAAAAGCTATGTTCGGAGGAAGGCAATAGCGGAAATTTTTAAAGAAGACTTTCCGCTATCCGGATTTATTTTTCCGAAGAAGACTTGAAAGGCTTTTCGCTTCGGAATAAAAAGAAAGCCTACGGCTTCTTCATTTTCCACGAAATTTCAAAGGAGAGAGAGGAAGGAGAGGCGCTTTTGTTTTTGAGGAACTCTTTTTACTCTTTGTATCTGGAGAAGGAAGAAAAAGAGTATAAGAAAGAAAAAGAAACGGTTCTTTTATCAGGATGGAGAAGAGGAAGACTTTTCAATCTTATTTTTCCTTTTTGCTCTTACGAATTCACAAAAAAACTGTATTACGGAAATGAATCGGGAACTTTTGGAGAAAAAAAGGATTTTTCGTTTTGTGGAGGGAGATGTAGGATCCGGAAAGACGGTAATTGCTTTTTATTTACTGTACTTAACGATGAAGCGAAAAAACAAGTCGCTTTTTATGGCACCTACCGAGATTTTGGCAAGGCAGCACTATGAAAATGCTCTCAAAACTTTTTCCGAATGGAATAGCCTTACTGCTTGGCAGTACAAGTCCTCAAAGAAAAAAAGAGGATTTATAAGGACATCAGGAAGGAAAGATACTGGGAGTCTTCGGGACACAATCTCTGATTCAGGAACTTGTTCACTTCCAAGACTTGGAGAGTATTATTATTGATGAACAGCATCGCTTTGGCGTGAAAGAAAGAAGGAAGCTGGAACAAAAGGAAATTTCGCATGCGCTTTTTCTTTCCACGACACCTATTCCAGAGAAGTCTTGCAAAGTTATTATACGGCAGTTTACCGCTTTCCGTTTTGCAGGAAAAACCGGCAGACAGACTTCCCATAAAGAATGCCCTTGATTCATAAGGAAGAGCAAGGGAAGGCGTTCTCCTTTATCTTGGAAGAAATCCCAAAAAGGCAGACAGGCTTATGTCATTTGTCCGATGATAGAAGAAAATGAGAACTTGAAGTAGAGTCAGTTCTTTCTTATGAAAAGCTGTTGAGGAAGTCCTTTCCGGAAAATGTGCGGATTTCCGTATTACACGGGAAGATGAAGGCTGAGCAAAAAGAGGAAGTGATGGAGGCTTTTAAGCAAGGAAGGACTCATATTTTTACTTTTCTACCACCGTTGTGGAAGTCGGCGTAGATGTAGGAAATGCAACGGTTATGTTGATTGAGAATGCGGAGCGCTTCGGTCTTGCACAGTTGCATCAGCTGCGCTGGAAGAGTGGGAAGGTCTGCTTTTACAGAGTTATTGTATCTTTTTGGATCGAAAGGATGATGAAAAGTCGAGAGACGTCTGGAAATTATCAAGAACAGTAATGACGGCTTCAGTATTGCAAAAAGAGGATTTACGACTGAGGGGACCCGGCGATCTTTTCTTTGGGGAAAGACAATCCGGAGACTTGCAATTTCATATGGCGGATCCGATTCTGGATGAAGCTCTTTTCCGAGATGCAAGGAGAAGCGGAGAGAATATTGAAACAGGATCCAAATTTGGAAAAGGCATGAAAAACTGCAAAAATGCTTTTTTGAAAATGCTTGAGGCGGATTGTCCCTAGTTTTTATAACGGATAAGGAGAGTATAGATGAGAGTGATTGCCGGAACAGCAAGAAGAATGAAATTTAAAAACGCCGGAGGGTCTGGATACACGTCCTACACAGGATAGAATCAAGGAAACCTTATTCAATATCATTCAATTTGATCTTATGAATAAGGATGTACTGGATCTTTTTGCCGGAAGCGGAGCACTTGGGATAGAAGCCCTTTCCAGAGGGGCAGCCAGGGCAGTTTTTTGTGATTCTGCCAGAGAGGCAATCCTTTGCATTGAAGAAAATCTGCAAAAAACGCATTTTTAAAGAGCAGAGCCTGGTTCTTTCGGGAGATTATAACGAGCAATTAACAGTCTGATACGAAAGGACTATCATTTTGGACTTGTATTTATGGATCCTCCTTATAGCAGAGAACTTGCGGAAAAAGCTTTGATCCGTTTAAAGGATAAGGCTTTTGTGAGTCAAGATACTCTTTTTGTTGTGGAGGCGGGGCTTGAGGAAGACTTTTTCCGGAATGGAAGAGGAAGGATACAGGATTTTAAGGAAAAAATTTTACAAAACCAATAAACATGTTTTTCTTCGCTTTAAAAGGGTGAAATAGGACAAAAACAAGCAGTTTGATGGAGGAAAAGTAGAGGAGGGAAAATGAAGATAGCGATTTATCCCGGTTCCTTTGACCCGGTAACTTTCGGGCATCTGGATGTCATTGCCAGAAGTGCAAAAATGGTAGATAAATTAATTATTGCCGTTTTGCTAAACAAAAATAAGTCGGCGTTGTTTTCCATGGAGGACCGTGTTAGAATGATTAGCGAGTGTGTCAAAAGATGTGCCGAATGTGGAGGTGCATTCTTTTAGCGGACTGACTGTAGATTATGCCAAGAAGGTAGGAGCTACGATGATTGTACGTGGTCTCCGTGCAGTAACGGACTTTGAGTATGAACTGCAGCTGGCACAGACGAATAAGGTGATTGCCGAGGGAATTGATACCTTGTTTCTGGCAACGAATCTGAAGTATTCTTATCTGAGTTCCAGCATTGTAAAAAGAGATTGCATCTTATAACGGTGACATTTCGGCTTTTTGTACCCAAGATGGTAGAGATAGCCATGAAAGAAAAATATGGATTTTAAGTAGGCGGAGGGAATATGAGCAGAATAGAGCAATTGATTGGGGAAATTGAAGAGTACATTGATAGCTGTAAGTTTCAGCCCTTGTCTAATAGTAAGATTATTGTCAATAAAGAAGAGATGGAAGAACTTCTGGTGGAGTTACGGTTAAGAGTTCCGGAGGAAATTAAGAAATATCAGAAGATTATTTCTCAACAGGATGCGATTTTATCCGATGCCAAGGTGCAGGCAGAGTCTATGCTAAGTGATGCGAAAGCGCAGACGGAAGAAATGGTTTCCGACAGTGAAATTATGCAGCAGGCTTATGCGAAGGCCAATGCGCTGGTGCAGGATGCACAGAACCAGGCGGACAGCATTGTAAACAATGCCGTAGCGGATGCAGATCAAATTCGATCCAATGCCATCCGGTATACGGATGAAATGCTTGCAAGCTTGGAAACGATTATTTCCCGTTCTTTGGAGAATGCCAGCCTGCATCTGAATGAGTTAAAGTCTCTCTGGAGATTCCAGGAGTATTGTACAGTCCAATAGAGAGGTACTAGCAAAAGCAATTCCACAGAATAAGCCTGCTGAGCAGAGACTAAGTCTCGAGAACTCGTGCCCTGGATTTTGCGAAAGGCCGAAAAATTTTGTCGATTTATTTTCTGTATGACATTGACAGAAGAGCGGAGAAAGATTATAATCCTACACTAGCGGCTTGTGAGGTAAAAGACATGATTCGCTAGTGCAGGAACTTTAAGGATGAATCTGAGATTCATTTTTGGAGGAAAGAATAGATTTTAAGAATCTATCAGATAGCGATGCGTGGCTCAGCTTGGTAGAGCGCTGCGTTCGGGACGCAGAGGTCGCTGGTTCGAATCCAGTCGCATCGACTTTTCGAAAAGCAGGAGGTGTAAGACATCTCCTGCTTTTTCGCCATAATGAGATGCATTGTAGAGGGAAAGTGAGATATGGGAAGAGAAAATTTTTAAGTCAAGAATCGGTTTTATCCTGGTCAGTGCCGGCTAGTCATCGGTATCGGAAAACGTCTGGAAGTTTCCTTATTTGGTCGGACAGAATGGAGGCGGCATTTTTGTACTCTTTTATCTGCTTTTTCTTTTTAACTATGGGCTTCCCATTCTTACCATGGAACTTGCGGTAGGAAGAGCCAGCAGAAAATCTGTGGTACAGGCATATAAAAGTTGGAGCCGGAAGGCACAAAGTGGCATATTCACGGCTATGTTTGTATTTTCGGTTGTTCTCTGTTGATGATGTACTACACAACGGTATCCGGTTGGATGCTCTCTTTATTTTTTTCAAATTTCTTTTAACAGCTTTTGGGAACATTGAACAGAGTCAAGTAGAAGGGATTTTTACTACGATGCTCAGTCGTCCTGAAGAAATGACACTTTGTATGGGAATCACGGTTATCGGCGGATTTTATGATTTGCTCCTTAGGATTACAGAAGGGCCTTGAGAAGGTAACTACTGTTATGATGTGTGCCCTCTTGATTTATCGATATAGTACTCCTTGCCGTACATAGTCTGCTTTTACCCGGTGCTATGGAAGGCGCGAAGTTTTATCTTCTGCCGAATGTGGAGAAGGTCAAAGGAAATCGGATTGTATCATGTCATTTCTCTGCAATGAATCAGGCATTTTTCACTTTGTCCCTCGGTGTTGCGGCAATGGAGATTTTTCGGTCTCTATATGTCTGATGACTATACCTTGGTCAGTGAAGGGTGCAAGATTTGTGCCTTGGATACCTTTGTGGCGATTATTTCAGGGACTCATTATTTTCCCTGGCCTGCTTTCAGCTTTCGTGTGGAGCCGAATGCCGGCCCTCCCTTATTTTCTTTACTTTACCGAAGGTATTCATGCATATGCAGTTCGGTAGGGTTTGGGAGCTCTTTTTCTTCCTCTTTATGACTTTTGCAAGCTTCTCCACGGTTATTGCCGTTTTTGAAAATCTGATTTCCACCAGTATGGATAATTTCATTGGGACAGAAAAAGCGGTCATTGTGAACTGTATTTTTATTTTTGTAATGAGTATTCCCTTGTATTTTAGGGTATAATTTATGGAAGGATTTAAAGCTTATCGGCGGAAGGGATGTGCTGGATTCGGAAGATTTTATCGTAAGTAATCTGATTTTACCGATTGGATCCCTCTTGTGTATCTTCTGTTTCTGTGTCAGCAAGTGGGGATTTCGGTTTTGATCGGTACATCGAAGAATGTAATAAGGGAGAAGGCATCAAGATGTCCAAGGCTTTTAAAGCCGTATTTCGTTGTTGTATTACCGATTTTTGATTCTGATTTTGCTGCTACAAGGATTACGTTAATCGTCTTTTTCGGAGAAGGATAGGAGTCTTATGACGATACGGGAAGAAATGGAGGAACTGGAGGAGAGAACACTTCCCCTTATGCTTTTTAAGCATAAATTCTTTGGGGAGAGATTATCCGGAAGAGGAAGACGATATTCTGCACCATCTTCCAAAGAGACCGGGATAGAATTCTGCATTCTGAAGGCCTTTCGACGCTTGAAGCATAAGACAGGTCTTTTATTCAACCTGAGGGGGACCACTATAGAACGAGACTCACGCATACCCTGGAGGTAAGTCAGATTGCAAGGAGTATTGCTAAGGCTCTGCGCCTAAATGAGGATTTAACGGAGGCAATTGCACTCGGCCATGACCTTGACATACGCCTTACGGACATGCAGGGAGAAAGAGCTTTGAATCAGATATGTTCCTTTCGGGATTTTCCCATGTGAACAGAGTGTCAGTGTCGTAGAAGTTCTGGATGGAAGGGGTTTAAATTTATCGAAGGAAGTACGGGACGGAATCTTGAATCACAGAAGTTCGGGGCATCCTGAAGACTTTGGAAGCGCAGGCCGTGCGACTGTCCGATAAAGATTGCTTACTGAATCATGATGTGGATGACAGTATAAGAGGCGGAATTATTACGGAGAAAGATCTACCGGAAGAGTTTCGATCCGTTCTCGGAAGGAGTGTAAAAGAAAGAATTGATACTCTGATTCGTTCCGTCATCTTTTCCTCTATCGGAAAAGACAGTTTAAGAATGGATCCCGTTGTGGCTGAGGCTATGCAGGGACTGAGGAAGTGGATGTTCAGCCATGTTTACAAGAAAAGTGAAGCAAAGGAAGAAGAATGGAAGGTGGAAGGCATGCTTCGTCTTCTTTACATTCTATATGGAGCATCCGGAGACTTTGACGGAGGAATATCGTTTCCTCTTTGAGAAGAGCTTGGAGGACAAGAGTTTTTCGGAAAAAGAGCATTTAGAGAGAGTCGTTTGTGACTATATTTCCGGGATGACGGATGAATATTGCAATCATAAATTTATGGAGTATTATGTGCCGAAGGCCTGGGCTAAAGACTAAAAGGAGCTTTCATGTACTACGGAGAGGATATTGTCGAGGAAGTTCGTCAAAAAACGGATATTGTGGACCTGGTTGGGCAATATGTTAACCTGAAGAAAAAGGGATCGAGCTATTTCGGTCTCTGTCCTTTTTCATGGGAGAAAAACCGCTTCCTTTTCGGTTTCTCCCGGAAAACAGATTTTTTATTGCTTCGGCTGCGGAAAAGGCGGGGAGACAGTATTCGTTTTCTGATGGAATATGAAAACCTAAGCTTTGTGGAAGCACTGGAGGAGCTTTGCAGAGCGCGCAATGTCACGCCTCCGAAGGAAGAAAAAGAGAGACAAGGGAGAGGAAGACCTCCGCTATAAAAATATTGGAAATCAATAGCAGGCAGCTCTATTCTATGTAAAGCAACTCAGAGTGAAAAAGGAAAACAAGGACTGGCTTATTGTGCAAAAGCGAAAGCTCATGCGGAGAAAGTATCACGCATTTCGGCTTAGGGTATGCCGGGAAGGAAAGAGACAGCCTTTTATCAATATCTGTAAGTCCCTTAGGTTTTCAGGATCAAGTTTTACAGGAATCGGGCTTGTTCAGCTTTAAGGAAGCCGGAGTTTACGATAAATTCTTCAATCGTCTGATGTTCTGATTATGGATTTACACAATAGGGTTATCGGCTTTTGAGTGGAGAGTATGGGGAGTGGAGAGCCCAAGTATTTAAATTCTCCGGAAACCAAAGCTCTTTTGATAAGTCCAGAAATCTCTTTGCTCTTAACTTTTCGAGGAAATCCTGTTCCGATTTTATTCTCTGTGAAGGTATATGGATGTAATCTCTTCATCAATGGGGATTTTCGGAGGCGGTAGCGGCTCTTTGGAACAGCTTTCACGGAACAGCAGGCGGATCTTATGAAACGCTTTCATTCGCTTGTTTATCTCTGTTTTGACAGTGACGGAGCAGGGAAAAAGGCCTGTAAACGCGCTATTTCCATTTTGCGGGAAAAAGAACTTGGAGGGAAAGGTAATTAAACCTTTGCCCTATAAGGATCCGGATGAGTTTTTGAAGGTGGAAGGAAAAGAAGCTTTTGAAAAACGAATTGAAGAGGCGAAAAATGCCTTTCTGGGAAGTGGAAGAGAAGAAAAGGAATTTGACCTCCATGACCCTGCAGGAATGCAGAAATATATGGAGAGTATTGCGGAGCTATTAAGGACAGATTTTCAGGATCCTGTTGAAAAGGGGAAAAATTACTGAAGGCGGTGGCCAGAGAGCAGATGCTGAAAGGCGGAAAATCTAGCATCTTGTGGATAGAGAGGAAGAAAAACGCAGCTAGAGTCTTTGGTCTAAAAAGCTCTCGGGGGAAAGGAAAAAGAGAGAAGAAAAATGGAATTCTCGCTGAGGAGTGAGTTTCTTTTCTGTTTTGATGCAGAGAAATGAATTTCTTGCCATCGCACGACAAATATGTAGAGGAAGATGATTTTCAAGGTGATTTTTGCCAAGGAAGTGTACAGAAAACTTTTATCCGGTACGGATGCAAAGCTGATTTTTAGACAGCTATAGGAATGAAGAGGAGAAATATCAAAACTGCAAAGCTCTATCATGGAGATTTGTATCATATGGATTTGGAGCGGGACGAGGAGAAGAAACTCTTTGTCGGACTACATCCGTCAACTGAAATTGCAGAAAATCGAAGCAAAAATCAGGAAGTGACGGATGCGGAAGGCCTTTCCCTCTGCTTTAAAGAACGGGATAAGTGGGAACATTTTGTTTTCGGATAAAGAATAGGAGAACAGCACAGAACAGCACAGCACGGTTTTTTGGGGAGGGAGTCTTGAGTAAAAAGAATAGAAAAGACTGGTGGATTTATTTTCCCGGAGCGACTTCCGTGGCGGATATAGGCTGTGACCATGGCTATAGCTCGATTCTCTTGCAAAAAGAAAAGGAAGGCGGAGAAGATTATAGCCTGTGATATCGAGAATCTCCTTGAAAGTGCCAAAAATAATATTCGAAAAGAGGGCTTACGATAAGATTCAGTGTCGCTTGGGAAATGGCTTAGAACCCTTGAATCCTATGAAGTGGAGGCTTTACTGATTTCCGGCATGGGTACCTCTGATCACGGAAATTGTGGAGAAGAGAATAGAAGAGTTTTCTCTGGCCGTATTTTCTCCTCAATCCGACTTTTCTAATTTTTCGTCGATTTCTTGCGGAGAAAAATGGATGTTTTTAAAAAGAAGAGTATCTTGAAGAAGGCGGGAAATTTTATCGTCTTTTTTTCTTGGGGAAAGAAAGAAAAAGAAGAAACGAGCGGAAAGAAGTTTTGTGGAATGGGAATATGGTTGGTCCCTTTACAGCAAATAAAGATCCCGTATTAAAAAGCTTTGTTGGAAAAAGAAAAGAGGCAGTATAGAGAAATACTGAGAAAAGGCAGGTGGAGGAAGTTCGGAACAAGTTTGCCGTAATAGAAGAGGCTTTGGAATTTTATAGGGAGAATAATAATGGATAAAGAACAATTCATTCAATATTTTGGAGGACTTTTGCTCCGAAAAATCTTGCTGAGGATTGGGATAATGTCGGATTTCTTCTTGGGAGGAGAGAAGGAGAATTAAAACGACTCTATATTTGCCTGGATGTGGACACCTACTCGGTGGATGCAGCGATAGAGGAGGGCTGTGACTTTTATTCTGAGTCACCATCCCTTTATCTTTAAGGGAATGAAGTCTGTGACAGGAGAAAATGTTTCGGAAAGAAAGTCATTTTCTTTTGATTGAAAACAGGATTTCCGTTTTTTCCATGCATACGAAACTTTGACAGTGTAGAAAGGGGATGGGGACCTTCTTGCCGAGATTCTGGGATGGAAGAAGGAGGGGTTATGGAAGAGGTTCTGTGAGTCCTTCCGGAAAGGCGGAGGGAATCGGCTTTTTCACCCATTTAGAGAAAGAATTGTCCTGCAAAAGAATTAGCAGAGTATGTGAAAGAAAAGTGCAAAGCTTCCCTGATAGAGTATTTTTGACGGCGGAAGAAAAATTGAAAGCTGGCGGTTTGCCCCGGATCCGGAAGAAGCTTTCTTTCAACTTTACCTGAGGACATAGATGCCTACATCAGTGGCGATTTTGGACATCATGATGCCATTGACAGTATGGAAAAAGGGACTTAGCTTAATTAATGCAGGGCACTACGGACTGGAGCATTTCTTTTGTGCCTTATATGCAGAGCTTAATTTGTCGACAATTCCCAGAGATGGAGATTGTTCAGGAGAAAACCCGTTTTCCGGGAAAGATGCTTTTAAATGCTGTTCGGAAAATGAGCGGATATTTAGCATGGGAACAGCAGGATATTGCTTTTACTGTATGGAATATCAGGAGGATAAGAGACAATCGAAGGAATACGAAAGGAGAATACAGTATGCTTGTAACAGCAAAGGGAAAAACCGTTGAAATAGAAAAGGGAGCCGCTTCCAAGATTTAGTGCCTTTTCTTTTCAAGAGCAGGAAGAGTATCCTCTTCTTTTAGCAAAGGTCGGAAGTCGTATTTTTGAACTGCATAAGAAGGTGCCGGAGGAGGATTTTTACCGTAGAATGGATTACCATTCGAGATCGAATCGGAATGCAAAGCTATCAGCGTTCTGCGGTTTTTATGTTGTTAAAAGCATTTTTTCATCACTGTAAGGATGTTCTGGGATTTAATGTAACGATAGATTATACTTTGGGAGGGGGCTTTTACGGCTATCTCTCCGGAGAGGGTCAAGATTACGACAGACTTGCTCTCCAAGGTTAAGGCTACCATGGAGGAGTACGTTAAGGCGGAAATGCCGATTATGAAAGCGCAATATTTCTGACAGGAGAAGCCAGGAAGCTGTTTCATGATTTAGGAATGACTTCAAGGAGGAGCTTTTCCGCTTTCGTATGACCAGTCGCGTGAATATTTATTCTTTGGGGAATTTTCAGGATTATTTCTACGGCTACATGCTGTTGAATACCGCTTATGTAACCAAATTTGATTTATTCCCCTATGGAGACGGGTTTATCTTTACTTCTCCCAAAAGAGGATAATCCCGGTGAATTATCAGAATTTCATCCGATGAATAAGTTGTATGAAGTACAAAAACATCTTCCAACTGGGCGAAGGAGGTGGGAATTAAAAAAATATCGGCGAGTTAAACCGAAAGATTGTATCAGGGAGATCCGGATTCTCTGATTCTCATGCAGGAGGCTTTATTTTGAAAAACAAATTGGCTAATATGGCGATGGAAATTGCCAAAAAGAATAAACGATTGGTGTTGATTGCAGATTCTTCTTCCCGGAAAACCAGCTTTGCCAAGCGCCTCGGTATTCAGCTTTCCGCATTGGGGAAAGAAGCCGCATGCTATTTCTGTAGATAATTATTTTGTAGAAAGAGACCAGACTCGAGGGATGAAGAAGGAAATTATGATTTTGAATCCATTTCTGAATGTGGATTTACCTCTTTTAACAAGGATATGAGGGCACTTCTTTCGGGTGAGCGAGTAGAACTTCCGAGGTTTAATTTTTCTTACCGGAAAGAAGAGAATATAAGGGTAATTTCTTAAGATTGGGTCGGATGACATTCTGGTTATTGAAGGAATTCATTGTTTAAACGATAAGATGTCCGAATCGCTTCCTGAGGACAGTAAGTATCGCATTTATATTTCCGCACTACACCGATTAATATAGATGAGCATAACCGTATCCCGACAACCGACGTAAGACTTTTGCGTCGGATGGTACGAGACAATCGCACTCGTGGATATTCGGCGGAGAATACGATCTCGATGTGGAAGAGCGTAAGAAGAGGAGAGGATCAAAACATCTTCCCTTATCAGGAAAAAGGCGGATGTGATGGTGAATTCCGCACTGATTTATGAGCTTCCCTGTTCTGAAAAAATTTTTGCAGAGCCGCTTTTATTCCAGATTGAAGAGGGATAGCCCTGCTATCAAGAGGCAAAACGTCTTCTAAAATTCCTGGATTATGTATTGGCCTTAAGTCCCGAGTCGATTCCGCATAATTCCATTTTAAGAGAATTCATTGGCGGATCCTGTCTGCATGTAGGATAAAATCTTTACAAAGGGGCTGTAAATTTTTACAGCCCCTTTTATTCTTCATTATACCATTCCAGAAAGGAGTGCTTTATCCCTTTGTCCTTCAAGCTCAAGATGGTCTGCTTGAGACATTTTCCGTAGAGCGGAAAAATATTTTTTCTCAATAAAAGGGTTTGTCTTTTTCAACTCGGCAATCAATTTCTTTGTTTCCAGACGTTTGGAACTTGTAGTACCGTCCGTATGGCAGGTGGAACAGGTTTCTGTAAACTTGCAGGCACATTGAATAAAAGTTCAATTTGATTGTAATCTCGCCAATGCTTGATATCGTCTCTCGCACATAGTATAGGGGACGAATCAGTTCCATACCCGGAAAAATTGGTGGAGTGGAGCTTCGGCATCATGGCTTGAAACTGTCCGCTGTAAAGCATGCCCCATGAGAACCGTTTCAATAACATCATCAAAATGGTGCCCGAGAGCAATTTTATTGCAACCCAATTCTTTGCTTTGGAGTAAAGGTGTCCTCGTCTCATTCTTGCACAAACATAGCAGGAGAGGATTCAATTTCAAAAACGGACTCAAAGATATCGCTTTCAAAAATGAGGGGAATCCCAAGCAACTTTGCATTTCCTCAATAATTTTTCGGTTGTATTCATTGTATCCCGGATCCATGCAAAGGAACTGATCGAAAAGGGAAATTTATTATGCCTCTTCAGCTCTTGAAAGAGCTTGCCATCATCATGGAGTCCTTTTCCGCCGGAAATACAGATACAGAGATTATCCCTTCCTGAATCAGCTCAAAATCGTTGATGGCTTTTAGCAAAAGGGGGTGAAAAATGGATTTTGAAATTTTTCGCAGGCTTTTTCAATCTCTTCCCTGTCGTTCCTCTTCGGAAGCAGGTACTTGATTTTTCATCAGGATATACTGTCCGTAGCCGCCGTTTAAATTAGCGACTGATAGCCTTTTTTTCCAAAAAGCCTTGCTCCGAGTTCTCGAGAAATGGTGCCGTATTTTACAGTAGAGTAAATAGGCCTTGATGGATCCAAAATGGTATCATCCCGCAGTAAATCCGAGATGGCCATCCATTTTGCATTGTCGATATGCCTGAGCTGATACTCCGCTTCGTCACGAAGATCAATCGGGAATATAATTTTTATATTCTTCTTTTTCCCACTCTTCCGGGGATATTTCTCTTAAGTTTGTCATAGAATATCCTTGTTACGGTATGGACTATTTCGAATATGAGACCTGCGGAAAAAGGAAAATTTTTTCAAATCCGACAGGAATCTTTTTCAGAAACAGAAAAAAATTGCAAACGAAGACAGTATAGCATACTTCGAGGATTCTTTTAAAAACATATTGCAGAATGTCTTGGGCTTCGTTATTCTAAGAGAACAAAAACCGTGTTAAAAGAAAGGAAAAGACCTATGAATCCGATGGAAATGATGCAATTTGCAAAGGAACTGGATAATTTCAAAACCACCCGAAGGTGGCTAAGTTTTTAGCAATAGAGTTTGGAAAAGGGACTTCCGGAGGAAGTATCCTGGAATTGAAAAATCACGAGACCGGGAGAAGAAGAAAAAGTAAGTAATATGCGTATTCTCCCGGAGGATCAAAAGCTTTAAGCAAACTAATGCGTTCTTAGATTGTTGAGCAAAATTTTCTGCTTTTTCTAAGAATTTTTATTCTTTTAGTGCGCCAACTCGTTAATTTCTTTTCTTCGGTCTTGGAGAACAGGATCTTCTGTGTGTGATACAGACCATAGTTTCCGGAGCAAAGATAGCTGACTGCTATGGCTAGAATAAAATAGGCTGAAGCCTGAAAGCCGAAAAAGCTCGAAGCAAATGAGCAGAGTGGCAAGTGGACAGTTTGTTACACTGCAAAAGACGGAAGCCATGCCGAGTGCGGCACAGAGACCGGGATCCAGCGGTAAAAACAGTTGTAATGCATTCCCCAGGGTGGCACCAATAAAGAGAGAGGGTACAATTTCCTCCCTGATAGCCACCGCCCAGAGATATGGCAGTAAACAGGATTTTCAGAAGAAAAGCAAAGAAAAAGACTTTGTAGCCCTGAGTCGGTAATCGTTTTTACGATGATATCCATGCCGGTTCCGTTATAGTCGGTATTTCCGACAAGAAGAGTAGCCTACAATCAAAAATCAATCCACAGACAAAGATTCGAAAAATAGCTATTCTTAAAGTATTTTTGTAAAAGTGCCTTTTGCCTTATGAGCTGAAAGCATCAAAGAGAACACTGACCATGGAGGCCAGAATGGCTAAAAGAATGGTAGCCAGGGCTGACTTCCATTCTATCTCTGGAAACGAGACTTTAAAATGAAGCTCCGGTTCAAGCACGTGCACGACCTTTTTCGGCACAAAAATTGGCTACCAAGGGCGGAAACGGTACAGGGAAGGAGTGCTGTGTAATACATATGCCCAACAGTACAAATCTCCATTGCCAAAACGGAGGCGGCAAGCGGAGTCTGAAGAGTTCTGAAAAGGCGGCACTCATGCCGCACATCATGATTCTGCGTCTGTCTTTTTTTCTTTTGAGACGGAGAACCTTTCCGATGATGGAGCCCATGGAGGAGCCAAGCTGTAATGCAGCGCCCTCACGTCCTCACTGAAGCACCGAAAAAGGTGTGAGAGGATGGTTACAAAATAATGAGGGGAGCCATATAGGATGGAAGATTTTTCTCCGTTTTGTATGGACTCCAAAACCAAAGTTGGTTCCTTTGGGTTCTTTCACGGAACAAAGCCTATAGAAAAACAATCAGAATTCCGGCGAACGGGAGGAGACCGATCAGCAAGGGTGATGACTCCTGATTTGACTGACAACCTGAATTCCCTTTGCAAAGTAAGCGGCAACCGATCCCACGATGCCTCCCGTGAGTCCTCCCGATGATAACCCACTTTATGCCGTTTCCATAGGTCAGTATGATTCTTTTTCCAGGTCTTTCATGCCTTTACTTTCCTTTTTCTGGCATTGATTGCCAGCTGTAAACAACCAAGGACGCCCTGGTTATCATTGAGACTTGCAGGTACAATATAGTTGTCTAAGTCAGCGAGTTCTTTTTGTTTTTATATATCCGTTTAACTGCTCTTTTACTTGTCTTTCGGATGAGGGGGAAAAGCTGCATTTGATGCATTACTCCGCCACCCTAAAATGATTCGCTCGGGACTCAAGGGTAAGGATGATATTGCAAAGTGCCTGCCCGATATAGTAGGGCTTCTATCTCCCAAACCAGATGGAACATCGGAGGACTATCCGCTTTTCTTTTCCGTAACGGGCTTCCATTGCGGACCGGATGCCATGCCTTCAAAACAGTTTTTATGAAAGGGACAGATTTCCCTGAAAATGATCTTTTTCGTGCGGAACAAGAATCATATGTCCAAGTTCGGGATGAAGCATACCGTGAAGAAGCTTTCATTACTCAGTACTCCGCCACCGATTCCGGTACCGATCGTTATGTATACGGCATTTTCGAGACCGCGACTGGAGCCGAAGGATACTTCTCCCAGTAAAGAGCCGTTTACATCCGTATCAAAACCGGCGGAACGAGAGCGCTTTTCTCAATTACCGGCAAAATAGGATAATTCTGCCATTTTACCTTGGGCGTACTGGTAATATAGCCATAGGTCTCGGAGGACTTATCCAGAGTCTATCGGTCTGAAGCAGGCTACACCAAGTGCGGCAATTCCCTATGTCTTTAAAGAAATCAATCACTCTAGGGCATTGTCTCATCCGGACTGCTTGTCGGGATGGATACTTGTTCCAGAATTTCCCCGTTTTCTTTTGCAAAATAGCGCAAATCATTTTTGTTCCGCCTGCTTCTAAAGCACCGTATACCATAGTTTTTACCTCATTTTTCCTAAAAATTATCAAAATGCCTTTTTGTCGTTGAATCTTTCTCGAGCAAGGCTGAATGAGAAGCTTTCGTGATATAGTGTATATAAGCGAATGAAAAAAATGCAATCTCTGAAGCGAGACTTGAGAGAAGAAAAAAAGACAGCTTTTCCGTATTTTATTCCGCTTTTTAAGCTTGTTGAAGATTTTTATTCGGGTATAATAAGAAAAGATTATGATGACAGGGGATTTTTGGAGGGAGTAGGATGAAATCTGGTTCCGCTAGCGAGAAAAGTGCAGGAAAAAGAGAAGAATGGAAGCGTTATGCCTAAAACGGAAACAGCTCAGTCGAAGAAAAAACGCTGTCCAAGACGCTTGAGAAAGCTGCAAAAACACGCCAAAAAGATTGATAAAAACGGAAGAAAACGTCTACTGTGGAAGATGGACCTTAAGCCTAAAAGAAAGAGCGAAATCTCCTATCGGAACAGATTAAAAGAAGCATTACGATGAGATGAAATGGCTTTTATCATGAGCTGTATCACGGTGCGGATGAAGCTTTTCCAATATCTTCTCAGTTTATTGGAAAAGTATGCTCTGAGTCGTGAAGAAGACTTTGCTTCTTCTGGATGAAGAAAAGAATGGCAAAAGCCGAACTGGTATAAAAATAACGAGCAGATAGGGAACGCTCCTTTATGTAGATCATTTTGCGACCAAATTTGCAGGGAGTGGAGAAAAACCCTTTCTTACTTAAAAGAAAGCGGTTTTCAATTATCTGCAGATTATGCCTATTTTGGAGAGCCCAAAAGGAAAATCTGACGGGGGATATGCCGTTTCGGATTATCGAAAGATTCAACCGGAACTGGGGAGTATGGAAGATCTTCGTTCTTTATCGAGGCCTGTCATAAAGATGGAATGATAATTGGACTGGATTTTGTGATGAATCATACTTCTGAAGAACATGAATGGGCGAGAAAAGCAAGAGCGGGAGAAAAAGAATTCCAGGATCGCTTCTTTGTGTTTGACGATTGGACCATACCCAATGAATTTGAGAAGACGGTCCCCCAAGTTTTCCCGGAATCGGCACCGGGAAATTTCACCTACTTTGACGATATGCAGAAAGTGGTCATGACTACTTTCTATCCCTACCAGTGGGATTTGAATTATGCCAATTTCATGGTATTTAATGATATGCTGGAGATTGCGTTATACTTTTGCAACCAAGGAACGGATGTATTCCGTCTGGATGCAGTTCCCTATATCTGGAAAAGACTCGGAACCAATTGTCGCAACCTTCCCGAAGTGCATACTCTGATTCGGCTTTTCCGTATGGCTATAGAAATCGTAGCGCCGGGCGTTCTTCTTTTAGGAGAGGTAGTCATGGAGCCGACTAAGTAATGCCATATTTCGGAACGGATGAGAAAGCCGGAATGTCATCTTCTTTATAACGTTACGACCATGGCGACTACCTGGCATACTCTTGCGACACAGGATACTCGACTTTTGCAACATCAACTTGGTCAGATTTTTCACGCTCCCTGAAAGACAAGATCTTTTTGAACTACCTTCGTTGTCATGATGACATCGGTTGGGGATTGGACTATGATTTTTGGCACAGTTTGATATGGCTGAAGTTCCGCATAAGGCATTTTTAAATGCTTATTTCCGGGCTTTGCAGACTTTTCCGAGGCAAGAGGGGAACTCTATAATGACGATCCGTTGAAAGGAGATGCCAGACTTTGTGGAACCACTGCATCTTTTTGGGAATAGAGGCCGGAGTTAAGGAAGGAAATCAAGAGAAGATTGATGCCGCCATTCGTCTTGATCTGATGCTTCATGCCTTTTCTACTCAGTCAGTCGGGTATCCCCGGTATTGTATTCGGGGATGAAATTGCCATGGAGAAATGACTACAGCTACCATGATGATCCCTTAAAACGACATGATTCCCGTTATTTGCACAGAGGTAAATTTCCCTTGGAACAAGGCTACTAAGCGAAAAAAAGAAGGGAACCGTAGAAGAAAAAGCTATATTCCGGTATTTTACGTTTGAAGCCATGAGAAGAAAAATAAGGCTTTTTCCGCCTTAGCCGATACTTCGGATTATTGATACGAAGAATATCCATGTTCTGGCTTTCGGTCGTTATTATGAAGGAGAAAAGATTCTTTGCTTCTACAATTTTTCGGTCTTTTGAAGAAATTGCCTATGTTTCCGAAGTGGAGGATTATGTCAATGTATTTACAAATGAAGAAATGAAGGCAAGAGATTTGCGAATTCCCGTCTCATGACTTCCTCTGGCTAAAAGACCAGTTTCTAAAAAGAAGGTGCGCTTTTAATGCGCATCATCCGTTATGCATAAGTTCTTCGCCGGAAGAAGCTTTCATTCTTCCAGCTCTGTTCATAACGAGTATCGTGCCAAAGCGTGCTAATCTCGTTTATCCTCTATATCACAAATCTATTTCCATCATTCACCGCAAAATCATCTGATTTTTATTGCAAGGAGCTTTCATGAAAAAGGACGAAAAAGAAGAGAAAAATCCATGAGTGAAGTAACAGAGGAAGGGCAGGAAGAATTGCTCAGTCCTCCGAAAAAAAAGAAGAGGCAGACCGAAGAAAGAAGAAGGCACGGAAAGTTCCGGGGACATGAGGCTGCGGAACCCTGTCGTAAAGGAAGAAAAAGAAAAAAAGAAGAAGCGTAAAAAGCGGTAAAAAGATCTTCTTCGGAAGACAGTGCATCGTCCGAGCTTCACATAGAGGAGGACAATTCTCTATTTACAGCCTATAAAGAGACGCAACCTGCCGATTCTCCGGAAGAGCGGATCATGCCGGAAAAGACGGATGAACCCGATAAAAAGAGGGCCTCGTGATGCGGATGCTAAAAGCTGTGCAGGGCATTCTGGAAATCATGTCGGAGGGCTACGGCTTTTATTCGCTCGGGAAAAATTTTCTTCCCGGAGAGCAAGATGTTTATGTAAACAATCTTATGATTCGCCGTTTTCGCTTGAAGACGGGAGATATGCTTTACGGTTATGCAAAGTCCAAAAATCCGCAGGAACGTTACAGTGCCTGCTTTTATATCGAAAAGGTAAACAATCTTCCCATTTCTGCACTCTTTATGGAAGGCCTGATTTTTGATAAGCTCACTCCGATTTTTTTCCGGATGAGCGTATTCCCTATGGAAAGAGAAGGAAAGCGCGTATCCACTTCACCCGTGTCTTAGATCTTTGGCGCCCATCGGAAAAAGGGCAAAGAGGGATGATTGTCTCTCCGCCAAAGGCCGGAAAAACCACTTTGCTAAAAGCAAATTGCACAGTCTATTTTACAAAAATGAACCGGATATGACCTTTACTGATTCTCCTTATCGATGAAAAGACCGGAAGAAGTAACGGATATGATGGAAGAGGGTAGGAGATAAGGTTCAGTTATCTACTCCACCTTTGATGAATTACCGGAACATCATAAAAGAGTGGCGGAAATGACGATTGAGAGAGCGAAAAGACTTGTTGAACAGGGGCAGGATGATGCATTCTTCTGGACAGTATCACCAGACTTGCGAGAGCTCACAATCTGATCTGTGCCATCTTCCGGCAAGGTTCTTTCCGGCGGTATGGATTCTGCCGCACTTCATATGCCCAAGCGCTTTTTCGGTGCTGCTCGTAATATTCGTGAAGGAGGAAGCTTGACCATTCTTGCACAGCGCTTGTTGATACCGGATCCCGTATGGATGATGTTATTTTATGAGGAGTTTAAGGGGAACCGGAAATATGGAACTGGTACTGAAATAGAGAACTGCAGGAAAGAAGGATTTTTCCGGCAATTGACATTCAAAAGTCCGGAACAAGAAGGGATGATTTTACTTTTTGAGTCCGCTTGAGAAGGATGCGGCTGATTTTTCTGCATAGAGAGCTTCCGATAAGAAAAATGCGGTGGAAGATACACTTTCTCTTTGACAGAACTTTCAAACAATATTAAACTATGTGAAACCTTTGGTGCGGGAAAAACCGTACTTCCCCTGAAAGAACGACGGAGCGTGATGAAAATGTGTTTGTTCGTGTAAATAAAAAGAATTTTTCAAATTAAATGTAACCTTTTTCTGTATTCTCTGTCTCTATAGATGTAGCGCCCTTTCGAGGGAACTATAGAATGAGGGAGAGTAGGGTCTCCCTGTATAAAACGGAGGATAAAAATGAAAAAGAACAGTACTGTAGTTAAGAAGGATTTGTTGAAAAAGGCCGGTATCGTTTCCGCTGCCATGATTCTCGGAGTTTCCATGATGGCTTGCGGATCTTCTTCCGTTCGAATAAAGCCAGCGCAGAAAAAGACAACAGTTGCCAGCGAAGCTGCAAAGGAAACGAAAAAGGCAGGGAGAGAAGTCTGAAGAGAAGTCTGAGGCACAAGAATTGAAAGGGAAAAGATTTCGAAATTAAAGATTTTCATGTTTACAGTTATCACGGATGACGGAAAGTCCTATGCGCTAAACTTTGATAAGAAGCCGGAAGGACTGGACAAGGTGAAGGATGAGATGAAGTAATCGTTCACTACACCGGAGAGCTTTCCGAAGTGGATTCCTTTACCGGAGAGATCCTTTCTGTAGAGAAGGCATAAAAATTCACACTCGGACAAATCTTTCTTTTTATCCTGTACTATCAGTTAAAACTTAGTGATTTTTGAGCGAATTTATAGGGTGGATATGGAAGATCAAAAGATTCTGGAGTTGTTTTTGCAAGAAATGAAGAAGGATTCTCCGTTTAGAGGAACAGTATAAGGCTTATTGTGGAAAGATAGTGAGTCAGATTCTCTCACAAAGAGAGGATGTGGAAGAAGTCTTAAACGATACTTGGCTTCAGTGTTTGGAATGCCATTCCTCCGGAGAAGCCTTCTTTTTAAAGGCTTATTGTGCCAAAATTGTCCGAAATGCTGCGATTAATCGTTTTAAGATGATTGGAGCAAAGAAGAGAGCGAGTGAAAGTTTTCACGGAAAGTGTAGACGAGCTCGGTGAAGATATACAACTTTCTTTCAACAATGGTAGAAGACCATATTAATGAAGAAGCCTTTGGTTTCCGCAATCAATGATTTTCTATCCCGTGAAAAGAAAGAGCTCTGTATTTTTTTGTCAGACGATATTTTATCATGATGAAATCAAAGAAATTGCGTCGAAAATATAAGGTAGGAGAAAGTAAGGTGAAAGTCAGCCTGCATCGTATGAGGGAAGCTCTGAAGAAAAAATTGCAAGAAGAAGGTCTGCTATGAAGAGGAATAAATTGATTGAGGCAATGGGGAAAATAGAGGATCGCTTTTATTTTGGAAGCGGATGAAGAAATGTCGTCTGAGAAGGCAAAGATTTTTCTTCCTTGCCAAAGGGAAAAATGGATAAAATCTTCTTTTTGTAAAAACGGCTGTTGCGGCATGCCTGATTCTTTCTGTTGTTCTTCCGAATGTCTCCGAAAAAGTGCTTATGCCTTGCAAGCAATCCCCGGACTTGGAAAGATATTTCCAGTTAATCACTCTTCGAAACTATTCTTTTGATGACGGCCAACATACTGCGGAGGTGGATACACCCGCTTCTGGCCGTAGAGGCGCCGAAAGAAGAAGCTGTAGAGGCATATGGAGAGAGAAGCGTTGCAGGAGTTTCTCAAGACGAAGTTTATGACAAGCTGAAAGAAGATACCCCTGAAATAGCAGCCAAAGAGAAGGATAATGGAAAGTAGCCTCTGCGGAGCAGATTAATTTTGGATATCAATGCGAAAACGGAAGAGTTAATTCAAGAGTTTAAGGGAAGAGCTCTCTACGACGGAATATAAGAATTTAGATGTTTCCTACAGTGTGATTTTAAACTCGGAGGATTACTATGTTCTTGCTCTTTCCAGTGTTGAAACAGGAGGGAGATACACAAACGATCCATCATTACTATACGGTGGATAAGCATAGCGGAGAACTTTTACAGTTGGCAAAGCTTTTTCCCGACAGACCGGACTACAAGAAGATTTTATCCGAGGAAGTTGTCAGACAAATAAAGGCACACAATCAGAGCTCTAAAGACAAATATTTTCTGCAGGAC